>Ga0315537_1001924_pt1 | contig 16066 bp, 13 predicted proteins | sample SalMarSW160270MG_FD_203091 | JGI IMG/M metagenome (GOLD analysis project Ga0315537, IMG submission 203091) | Salt marsh sediment microbial communities from the Plum Island Ecosystem LTER, Massachusetts, United States - Salt Marsh Sediment SW1602-70 ... | reverse complement strand
AGGCCGAACAGCTCGTCGATCTTCTCGTCCTTCGAGGTGAGGAAGATCACCGGGAGTTCGCTCCGCTGGCGGAGCCGGCGCAACAGCTCCATCCCGTCCATGCGCGGCATCTTGATGTCGAGGATGGCGAGGTCGGGTGGGTTCTCTGAGAACCCGTCGAGGGCACTTGCGCCGTCGTTGTAGGTTTGAGTCTTGTAGCCTTCCGCCTCGAGCACCATGCGCAAGGAGGTCAGGATATTACGGTCGTCGTCGACAAGGGCGATTGTGGGCATTAAGGGGCCTTTTGCGCGATTGACGCGATTCGTAGGGTGGTATGGTCATAGGGCTGCTTCAAAACGTGGCAGCATCGGGGCGCTTCGCGCCACACCCATCGTCATCGGGATGCAACAAATATCGTTATGGCGCAAGTAAATAACTCGTCAGAAATGCCGGATAAATCTGAGATTGCGGCGGATGCGCGCACCCTGATTCGCCGGGCCTTCAAGGGCGCCTTGGCGAGCCTTGAGAGCCCCTCGGGCGCCCCTTACGCCTCTCTGATCACCCTGGCGACGGACGCCTCAGGCGCTCCGATTTTTCTCATTTCGACGCTGGCGCGGCACACCAAGAACCTGGTGGACGATCCGCGTGCGGCGATCCTCATCGACGGCTCGGGTGGAGCCGCCGATCCCCTCCAAGGCGCACGCCTCACCCTCTCGGGCCGGGCGGAAAAGGTTAACGACGAGGCGGTGAAACGCCGCTTTCTCGCCCGCCACCCGGAGGCTGCCTTCTATGTGGATTTCCCGGATTTCGCCTTCTGGCGTTTGGCGCTGGAGAGCGCCCACTACATCGGCGGCTTCGGCCGCATCTTCGAACTGACGCAGAGCGAGGTTCTCGTCCCCTTGGAGGGGGCGGAGAGCCTGATCGAAGCCGAGCCCGGCATCGTCGCCCATATGAACGACGACCATGCCGACGCCGTCGAGCTTTATGCGCTCGCCTTCACCGGTGGCGATCCCGGCCCCTGGCGCATGACCGGTATCGATCCAGAAGGTTGCGATATCGCCCTTGGCACCGATGCCCGCCGCGTGCTTTTTGCCACGCCGGTTCTGACTCCAGGCGATGCAAGAAAAGAGTTGGTCCGTCTTGCGGAGGAAGCCAGGAGCGACGCCGAGCCCTCCTAAGACCCGCTTCCGCCCCCGGCACTGTCACAGGACCTTCCTTGAAAGCCTTCTAAGTTCAGGGTAGCTAGAGGGCGATACCAAGCGACTTTTTCCATCAATACGAGATCGGGGACGGAACCGCATGAGCGTACAGTCAAAGATTGTGTCCGAGGGCGCCAAGACGACCAATCCGAAAGTGCTCGCCTTTGTCGAGGAGGCGAAGGAACTCTTCAAGCCGGACGACGTGCGCTGGTGCGACGGCTCGAAGGAAGAGTACCAAGAGCTCTTGAAGCTCATGGTCGATTGCGGCACCGCCATGTGGCTCAATCCGGACAAGCGCGGCAACTCGATCCTCGTCCGCTCCGATCCCGCCGATGTCGCCCGCGTCGAAGACCAAACCTATATCTGCTCGAAGAACAAGGAAGACGCCGGCCCGACCAACAACTGGTTCGATCCTGCCGAGATGAAGGCGACGCTGTCGAAGCTTTATGACGGCGCCATGCAGGGCCGCACCATGTATGTGGTGCCGTACTCCATGGGCCCGGTCGGCTCGCCCATCGCCGGCATCGGCGTAATGGTGACGGACTCAGCTTACGCCGTCGCCAACATGCACATCATGACTCGCGTCGGCGACAAGGTGCTGGAGGCGCTGGGCGACAGCGAGGATTTCGTGCGCGGCATGCATTCGGTGGGGTATCCGCTGCCGACGCCCAAGACCGCCGACGTGCCGTGGCCGTGCAACACGACGAAGTACATCTCGCACTTCCCCGAGACCCGCGAGATCTGGTCTTACGGCTCCGGCTATGGCGGCAACGCGCTGCTCGGCAAGAAGTGTCACGCGCTCCGCATCGCTTCCGTGAAGGCCCGCGACGAGGGCTGGATGGCCGAGCACATGCTCATCCTCAAGCTCACCAATCCCAAGGGCGAGGCGAAGTACATGGCCGCGGCCTTCCCGAGCGCCTGCGGCAAGACCAATCTCGCCATGCTCAACCCGACCATTCCCGGCTGGAAGGCCGAGACCATCGGTGACGACATCTGCTGGATGAAGTTCGGCGAGGACGGACGTCTCTATGCCATCAATCCCGAGACCGGCTTCTTCGGTGTGGCGCCCGGCACGTCCGAGGCATCGAACCTCAACGCCATGCGCGCGCTCGATGAGAATTGCATCTTCACCAATGTCGGCCTCACCGAGGACGAGGACGTCTATTGGGAGGACATGACCAAGCACAAGCCCGCCAGGGCCATCGATTGGATGCGCCGGCCGTGGACGCCTGAGTCCGAGCGCACCGCCGCGCACCCTAACGCCCGCTTCACCGCGCCTGCGTCGCAGTGCCCGGTCATCGCGCCGGAGTGGGAAGACCCCAAGGGCGTGCCGATTGACGCGATCCTGTTCGGCGGTCGCCGTGCCTCCGTGGTGCCCCTCGTCACCGAGGCCGAGGACTGGCAGCAGGGCACGTTCCTCGGCTCCATCATGGCGTCGGAGAAGACCGCCGCAGCCGCCGGCGGGCTCGGCCAGCTGCGCCGCGACCCCATGGCGATGCTGCCCTTCTGCGGCTACCACATGGGCGACTACTTCGCCCATTGGCTGAAGATCGGCGAGAAGGAAGGCGCGAAGCTACCGAAGATCTTCTACGTGAACTGGTTCCGGAAGAGCCCGGAGGGCAAGTTCCTGTGGCCGGGCTTCGCTGAGAACTCCCGCGTGTTGAAGTGGATTTTCGAGCGCTGCGACGGCACCGCCGAAGCGGTCGACACGCCGATCGGCAAGATGCCGACGGTGGATGCGCTCGACACCGACGGTCTCGACGTGGACGACAGCGCCATGCAAGAGCTGCTCAAGGTCGACACCGAAGGCTGGAAGGCCGAGCTGCCGTCGATCAAGGAACATTACGCCACCTTCGGCGACAAGCTGCCCAAGGGCTTGGCGGATGAGCTCTCCGAGCTCGAGCAGCGCCTGGGCTAGCACGCGCCGCGGTTCAACAGAGTTTTACGTCATGGCCGGGGCCCAGCTCCCGGCCATGATTGTTCTAGGCCTGCATCGCGCGCTTCGCCTTAGGCACATCCGCATGAGCAAGAGACAGAGTGTCGTTGCGGCGGGGCATGAACTAACCAACTCTGCCGCCGCCGAGATTCTCGCCGATGGCGGCAATGCCTTTGACGCCGCGATTGCCGGCGTCTGCATGGCCTTCGTCGCCGAGGCCGTGTTTGCCTCGCCCGGCGGCGGTGGCTTCCTCATGGCGCGCCGGGCCGGAAGCGATGCGGTCAAGCTGTTCGATTTCTTCGTCGAGACGCCGCTCAAGCGCCGCGCCGCGCGCGACGTCTCCTTCTTTCCCATCGATGCGAATTTCGGCCCGGCGACACAGGAGTTCCATATCGGGCTTGGGTCGAGTGCTGCGCCAGGCGTAGCGCAAGGCCTGTTCGTCATGCACGAGGCGCTCGGCCGCATGCCCATGAAGCGTCTGGTGGAGCCTGCGGTGCGCGCCGCGCGAGCCGGCTTTCCGCTGACCAGCTTCCAAGCCTATCTCTTCACCGTCATCGCCCCGATCCTCAAAGAAAGCGAGGGCGCGCGCGAGATCTTCGCGCCCGGGGGCAAGCTGCTCGAAGCCGGAGACACCTTCCGCAACGAAGGTCTCGGCGAAACCCTTGAATGGCTCGCCGAGGACGGCGCACGCCTCTTCACCGATGGTGATGTAGGCCAAGAGATCGTGGCACAGTCCCGCGATCTCGGCGGGCACCTCACCGGGGACGATCTCAAGCGCTATCGCGTCGAGTTGCGCGATCCGCTTCTGTGGCGCCACGGCGGCGCCACCGTGGCGCTGAATCCGCCGCCTGCGGCAAGCGGCGCGCTCATCGCCTTCGGCCTCGGCTTCCTCGAAGCGCTTGGTGAGACGGGGCGCACACTCGATGCCCTGGCGCTGCATGCCGCCATGACGGCAACCAACGAGGCCCGCGCCAAGCACGGCGAGAGCCTTGCCGCAAGACTCGGTGGCGGTGCGTTGGCGAATGAATTGCGAGAGGCCGCGCGCCACCCGGCCGCCTATCGTGGCACGACCCACATCAGCGTCATCGACGCCGACGGCAACGCCGCCGCCGTCAGCCTCTCAAACGGAGAGGGCAACGGCTTCATCGTGGGCCGACACGGCTTCATGCTGAACAACATGCTGGGCGAGGACGATCTGTCGAGCGGCTGTCTCGATGCCTGGCGCGAAGGCGTGCGGCTATCTTCCATGATGGCGCCGACCATCATCATGGAGGCGGACGGCACGGTGACGGCTCTCGGCACCGGCGGCTCGAACCGCATCCGCACCGCCATCCTGCAAGTTGCCGTCAACCTGCTGGCGCACGGCATGAGTTTAGAGGACGCCGTCACCGCGCCGCGGCTACACGTGGAGCGCGATGGCACCACGAGCTTCGAGCCGGGCCTCACGCAAGAGGTGGAAGCTGCATTCCGCGCGCTGGGCGACAAGGGGCATGCTTGGCCGGCGCCGAACCTGTTTTTCGGCGGTGTGCACGCGGCGCGGCGTAATGTGAAAGGCAGCGTCGAGGGCGCTGGCGACCCGCGCCGCCAAGGTGTGGCCCAGGTGGTTTGACCGCTGCGGAGCAGCCCGAGCGCTCCTAGATCTGGAAGGGGAGGCAATGTTGTCCCGGATGTCCACGGGATGTCGGCAGATGGCCGTGATCGCAGCGCGCACACCATCGGCGGCCGTCGCCAGCGACATACTTGGCGCGCCAAGGTTGCTGGGGAGCGCCGCAATCTCCGGAAGATGCGGCAGGTGGATTCAGCCTGCGCGAATGGGCAAGCCATGCGTCGCGATGTAATGCAGGATGCCGTACATGAGATTGTTGCAGCAGAACGTCGCGGTGACGTCGGAGATGTCGGCCGGGATGCCAGCCTTGCGCATCGCTTTGACCATGGCCCGGATGGGAAGCGTCGCATAGTAGGCGGCGGGGCCGTCGGGCACCGTCATCACGCCTTGCAGGCTCTGGCCCGCGTTATCTCGCAAGCCATAACGTGCACTATCATTGAGGTTCTGCGCGATCCTCTCCACCGTGACCATTGCGCGGCCGCCATACTCGCCCATCATAACGACGGCTTCGGGCTCTTCCGTCACGATTGCTTCACTCACCACATCGATGCATTCGAAGAAGTTGTTGGGGACGACGCGCGCAACAATCGTCCGCCCATCGATTTGGGCTCCGTCCAGATTTCGCGCCACCATCTCGGCCGGATTGATGGGCGTCGTGCCGAAAGCCTCGAATCCGGTCAGCAGTACCTTGCTCATGCCTCGCGAGGATCCATTTTGCAGCGGGCGTCAGCAGCCAACACTCCATATGCCGTCACTACATCACGTTAATGCGCCCGCTGATGCGAGAGAGCTCAATAGGACCCTGCAAGGCGACGATGAGATCATCCGAGCTGTCATGTGTCGTAAAATGGCAATCACGTGCCGCTAATTGACAACTCGCCTCAGACGCCCGGCGCAAGATGAAGCCCTGGCGCAAGAGCAGTTTAGGGGGATGCCATGAAGAATGCCGTCGCCATCTACCATGTCGCCTTCGAAGATGCGGGCACGCTCGGCCCCGTGCTCGAGGAGCGCGGCATCGACCTCCAATATCTGCAGGCCGGCGTCGACGATCTGTCGCCTGCGCTCGACGCCGATCTCCTCGTCGTGCTCGGCGGTCCCATCGGCATCTACGAGATCGAGCGCTATCCCTTTCTCAAGGACGAGCTCGCCACCATCGAAGCGGTGGTCAAGAAGGGAACGCCAGCGGTCGGCATCTGCCTCGGCGCGCAGGCGCTCGCTGCCGTGCTCGCGGCCCGCGTCTATCCCGGGGTCCAGCCGGAGCTCGGCTGGGACGAGTTGACTCTGACAGAGGACGGCAAAGCCTCGCCGCTTGGCGTGCTCGAAGGCCTGCGCGTGCTCAACTGGCACGGCGACACGTTCGACCTCCCGTCCGGTGCCACCCGGCTTGCCTCGACGCCGCTTACGCCGAACCAGGCGTTCTCCTATGGGCCGAAGGTGCTGGCGCTCCAATTCCATGTGGAGTTGCCAGAGCGCGACATGGAGCGCTGGCTCATCGGCCATACGCTGGAACTCGCTAAGAACAACGTGAACCTTGCCGAGATGCGCTACGCGACGGCGCGCTACGCCCCGCCCACCAACGAAGCAAGCCGGTCGGTATTCAACACCTGGCTCAACAATGCCTCCGCCTAACGGTCGGGGTGCTCCAGCCGCGTGCGGTGGAGCGACACGGACTCGCCCGGCTTGGTCGGCAGATCAGTAGTCATGGCCTTCTCGATGACGTTGCCGCGCCCGTTCCACCACGTCGTGATGTACGCCCCGTCTTTCTTGACCAGATGCGTCCACACCATCTCGCCGGGGTAGTAGTAGACGGTCCAGGGTCCTGCCATCTTGTCGGGAATCGCGTCGAAAGTGATGGCGATCTCGTCGCCTTTCATCTCGTCGCCTTTGATGACCTCGATCAGCTCCGCCTTGGCGCTGTAGCTCGGCAAGTCCTCGCCGGTCTGCGCGTCCTTGGTCACGCCGGTGCAGGTAACCCCCAGGATACGGACCAGCGCCACGAGGTCGCTCTTCGCCAGAAGCTCGCTCTTGGACATCGGCGCCGGCACCGCGAGCGCTGGCTGCGCCATGAGGCAGCATAGAAGTGCTAGGCTTGTCAGGCGAAGTGTCTTGCGCATGGAACCTCCTCTTGGCGGTGCCGCGAACGTCCCTCTCATGCCGGCTAGGGTGATTTCGCCACTACGGACTCGCCGACCACCTTTGGCAGCTCTTTGGTGTCCGGCTTGGTCATCGGCTTGCCCTTGGCGTTCCACCACGTCGTAGCATAGGTGACCCCGCCGCTACGCAGGGTGAGATGCGTCCACACCTTCTCGCCCGGGTAATAGGGAACGGCCCGAGGCCCGATGAGCTTCTTCGGCTTCGCCCGCCAAGTGACCAGAATCTCCTCGCCCGGCTTCACATCGCCTTTCTTGGCCGCGAGCACCTCGAGCCTGGCGAGATAGCTGGGCAGATCCTCGCCTGTCTTCTCGTGCTTGGTCATGCTTGTGCAGGTAACCGAGAGCACGCGGACCAGCGCTACCACGTCGCTCTGCTTCATCAGCTCCGCTTCTGACTTTGGCGGCGGCAGCGCGAGAGCGGGCGCGGCGCTTAGCAACAGAACGGCGAACAAGCTGAATAGGCGAAGAGCAGGGCGCATGGGATCTCCTTTGTGGGCGCAGGGAGTGTAAGCGGCCAAATGCTCCGAAAGTAGGGCGCAAAGGCCATGAAGGAGTCCAGGATGGTGAGCACCCCGACGTGGCGCAGGCCAACGTCATTACCTAATGCGCGGCCTCCCAGTTGTCGGCGGCGCGCGCGTCCACCTTCAGCGGCACTTTGAGCTTCAGCGCCGGCTCCGGCGCGCGCTCCATGACCTCCTGGGCGATCTCCATGGTCTTATCAACCTCGCTCTCCGGCGCCTCGAACACGAGCTCGTCATGCACCTGGAGCAGCATGCGCGAGGACAAGCCCGCCTCCTCCAGCGCCGCGGCCATGCGGATCATGGCGCGGCGGATGATGTCGGCTGCCGAGCCTTGGATCGGCGCGTTGATCGCCGCGCGCTCGTAGTTGCCGCGTAAGCTTGGGTTCTTGGTGTTGATCTCCGGATAATGGACCTTCCGCCCGAACAGCGTCTTCACGTAGCCGGTGCGCCGCGCCTCCGCCTTCATCGCCTCCATGTAATCCTTGATGCCGGGGAAGCGCTCGAAATAGGTCTTGATATAGGCGGCCGCCTCGCCGCGCGGGATGCCAAGCTGCGCCCCGAGCCCCACCGCCGAGATGCCGTAGATGATGCCGAAATTGATCGCCTTCGCCCGCCGGCGGATCGCGGGGTCCATGCCCTTGATCGGTACGCCGAACATCTCGGATGCCGTCATGGCGTGGATATCGAGCCCGTCGGCGAACGCTTGGCGCAGCGTCGGCGTGTCCGCCATGTGCGCGAGCACGCGAAGCTCGATCTGACTGTAGTCCGCTGAGATCAGCTTCTTGCCCTTCTCGGCGACGAAGGCTTTGCGGATGGCGCGGCCCTCTTGTGTGCGCACCGGTATGTTCTGGAGGTTCGGCTCGGTCGAGGCGAGCCGCCCGGTCGTGGTCGAGGCGAGCATGTAGGAGGTGTGCACGCGGCCCGTCTCGGGGTGGATATAGGTGGGGAGCGCGTCCGTGTAGGTGCTCTTGAGCTTGGCGAGCAGCCGCCACTCCAAGACCTTGCGCGGCAGCTCGTGGCCTTCGGCCGCAAGCTCCTCCAGCGCCGCGGCGTCCGTGCTCCAGGCGCCGGTCTTGGTGCGCCGCCCGCCCGGCAGGCCCATCTTGTCGAACAGGATCTCGCCGAGCTGCTTGGGCGAGCCGATATTGAAGTCCTCGCCGGCGAGCTCGCGGATCTCGTCCTCGAGCCGGGCGATGGTCTGGGCAAACGAGCCCGACAAGCTGGCAAGCGCCGAGCGTTCCACCTTGATGCCCGCACGCTCCATCTCGGCGAGCACCGGCTCGATGGGCCGCTCCAGCGTCTCGTAGACGGTGGTGACGGATTCCGCGGCAAGCCGGGGTTTGAGGATCATCCACAAGCGCAGGCCGATATCGGTCTCCTCGCCGGCGAACTCCGTGGCCCGGGCCACATCCACCCGATCGAGGGCGACCGCTGATTTGCCGGTGCCCAGCACCTCCTTTTCCGTCATGCAGGTATAGCCCATCAGCCGGCTGGCGAGCTGGGCCGGCAGATGCTCGGCGCGGCCGGCGTCGAGCGCGTAGGACATGAGGCAGGGATCGTCGATCGCGGCAAGCTCGATGCCATAGCGGGCAAGTGCCACCATGTCGAACTTGGCGTTCTGCACGATCTTGAGCACGGCGTCGTCTTCGAGGACGGGCCTAAGCAGATCGAGCGCCCCGCGCATGGGGATCTGTTCGATCGCCGCCTCGCCGTCGAGATCGAGCCCGTCGCCGGCACGGTGCGCCAACGGCACATAGGCCGCGTGCCCCGGCACCAGCGCCAGCGCCACGCCTACGAGTTCGCCTTGCATGGGATCGGATGAATTGATCTTGGCCCTAAAGGCGAAATGCCCTTGGAAACGCGCCGCATCCAGGAGGTCGGTCAGGCGCGCGACATCGGTCACCGTTTCGTAGTTCGACCGGTCGAAGGGCACGCCTTCGAGCTTGCTTGCCCGCTCGATCGCGAGCTCCGCCGGCGAGCCGCCTTCAACCGGCCGCTCACGCGGCGGCCCCGCCTCACCACGCGGGGAGCGGCGCAAAGGATGGTCGTAGTCATCCTTCTCATTCTTACGTGCCGGCGCTTTCGCCTTCGCAACTTCGCCTTCGGGGAGCGGCGCGCCCAGACCTTCGGCCACGCGCCGCAGCAGCGTGGAGAATTCCATCTGCCGCATGAACGCGGTGAGCGCTTCCGTATCAGGCTGCTGCACCGCCGTCTCGGCCAACGGCACGTCGAGTGGCACGTGGTCGTCGAGCGTGACCAGCGTCTTTGACAGCCGCGCCTGGTCGGCGAAGGTGATGAGGTTCTCGCGCCGCTTCTGCTGCTTGATCTCCTTGGCGCGCGTAAGCAGCGTTTCGAGGTCGCCATAGTCGTTGATGAGAAGGGCCGCCGTCTTGACGCCGATGCCCGGCACGCCCGGCACGTTGTCGGACGAGTCCCCGATCAGCGCCTGCACCTCGACGACCTTCTCGGGCGGCACGCCGAACTTCTCGATCACCTCGTCTCTGCTGATCACCTTGTTCTTCATGGTGTCGTACATGACGATGCCGGGTTGGACGATCTGCATCAGGTCCTTGTCCGACGACACGATGGTAACGTCGGCGCCGGCCGCCAAGGCTTGCAGCGCATAGGTGGCGATGAGATCGTCGGCCTCGTAGCCTTCTTTCTCGATGCAGGCGACGTTGAAGGCGCGCACCGCGTCGCGCACCAGCGGAAATTGCGGGATCAGATCCTCGGGCGGCTCGGGCCGGTTGGCCTTGTAGCCGTCGAACAGATCGTTGCGGAAGGTCTTGGCCGAATAGTCGAAGATGACCGCCATATGGGTCGGCGGGGCGAGCTCGCCGGTCTCGCGCAAGAGCTTCCACAGCATGCCGCAGAAGCCGTGGACGGCGCCTACGGGCAGGCCGTCGGAGGGGCGTGTCAGGGGCGGAAGCGCATGATAGGCGCGGAAAATGTAGCCTGAGCCGTCGATCAGATAGACGTGGTCGCCGCGAGCGACCGGCTTCCCGGCGGCGGGAGAGGTGGTTTTCTTGGTTGTCATGATGGAGCGAATATAGGGATTGCGGCCCCAGAAGGGAGTCGCTTGGCTTACTCGTCCACCGGGCGCCCGGCGGCCCTAGGACGTCTTTTCCAGCTCCGGCTGGGGCACGTTGCCCGGCGCAAAAGCCTTATCGGGGCCGCCGAAGGTCTTCTCGATGTACTCCTTGAAGTATTGGTCGAGGAACGGGAAGGCCCGGGCAAAGCGGGTGAAATCCTTCTGCGCGATGAACAGGAGGAGCCCGTCCTCGAGCGCCTCCACGAGCCCGGTCCTGAGCTCGGACTTGATCAGCACCCGCTCGCCGAAATGTTCGCCCGGTCCGAACACCTTCTCGAAGTGCTCGCCGGTCTCCGAGTTGTCGATGGTCAGCTTGAAGGCGCCATTGATCACCGTATAGAAGCCGTCGATCAGCATGCCCGGCTCAAATACTTTGTCGCCCTTCCAGAAATGGATGTAGCGGGTGGCGGGCGGCGGCATCCTGAGCTGGACGATGTTCGGCGGCATGATGCTGTTGAGAACCCAGTTCGCACCGACGCGAAACTTGGCGGCGAAGCCCGGCAGGAACGAGAGATAGAAGCCCCGCCACAGAAGCCACGCCCAGAGACCCGAGAGCTTGACGCCGTAGACGTCGGCCACGGCCTTGCTCATGCCGAGCGAGGCGAGCGAGCCCTTCGACGTGTAGGCAAAGTATTTGAGCTCCTGGCCCTTGAGCTTGGCCATGATGTTCTGCGCAAGCTGATAACCCTCGCGCACGGCGAACTGTGCCGTCTGAGTCGCGTAGTCGGCCGGGTCTTCCTGCGGGTTGTCGTTGAGCGGAATGAGCGCCGTATCGCCGAGCGCCCACACATGATCGTGTCCCGGCACGCGCATATAGCGGTCCGTTTTGATGCGTCCCCAATGCAAGTCGAGGCCGAGCTGCTGGACGAGCGGGTGCGGTCCATTGCCGATGGTCGCGACGACGGTCGAGGAGTTGATGATCCGGCCGTTGGTGAGCTCGACGCCCGTCGACGTGGCGGATTTCGTGCCAATGCCCGTCAGAACCTCGATACCGTTCTTTTGAAGTTGTTTCGTGGCGTACGCGGCGAGGTCGGCAGGGAAGGTGGGCAAGATGCGCGGCGCATACTCGATGAGATACATGCGTATCTCTTCGGGCTTGATGTTCCGATAGTAAGGCAAGGCCCGGCGGATCAGCTCGCGCGTCTCCGCTGCCGTCTCCACGCCGGAAAAGCCCGCGCCCACCACGACGAAGGTGAGAAGCTGGTCCTTGACCAGCGTCTCCGTCGTCACGTCCGCCGTCTCCAGGCATCCGATCACATGCGTGCGCAGCATGTGCGCATCTGTGAGGTCTTTCATGGTCAGAGCGTGGTCGGCCATGCCGGGAATGCGCGCGAGGTCGACGCCGGTCCCGAGCGCGAGCACCAGCTCGTCATATTTGATCTCGACGGGCGTCATCCGCGCGCCTTGCATGACGGTCACGGCCTTCTTGGCGAAGTCGATGCCCATGACTTGCGCCTGGCGCACCTGAACATTGGCCAGAAGCTGGCGGAGCGGCACCACCGCATCGGCCGAGTTGATGCTCGACGAGGCCACCTCCGGCAGGAGCGGCTGAAAGACGAAATAATTGTTGTTGTTGACGAGCTGGACCTCGACCGTCTCCCGGCCAAGCCTCTGCAGCGCCTTCGCGGCGAACACGCCGCCGAAGCCGCCACCCAGCATGAGGATCTTCTTCTTCTCCATAGGCTTGCCCAGCCTTTCGTCACCCAAGCGGAATACCTACGCCAATGCCTCTAGAGGTCAAGTCGCGCGTGGAGTTTACCGCAAGCCGGGTTATCAGACCCTTGGGGATATCGCGGCGCCCGAAGAGCCGGAAGTATCGATTGCCTCTGGAATCGATAGCATCCGGCTGGCCTAGGCCGCTGCCGTGGCGGGTCGTGTGGCGGTAGGGGGCAGCTTTGCCCAGCTCGGCCGCGCGAACAGGAACCTCAGGGACGTGTTCCTCACCAGGACGTGCAAGATCAGCGGCGTCACCGCGCCCACGACCGTCACCACGAGGGCAACGATGCCGAGGTCGAGTCCTGGCGCGAGCTTGAGAAGCAGGATCCGCGTCACGGCCATCGGCAAGAAGAAGGCGAGATAGACGACGATGGAGTTCTGGCCCGCATAGCGCAAGGGCAGCGCCCATTTGCGCGTGGAGAACAGCACGGACGTCGCGATCACGGCAAGCGCGCCGAGGAAGCCGAGGCCGAGCCCAACCAGGGGAAGCGCGGCATAGCCGTTGAACACCATGACCGCCTCGAACACCGCCCAAGCGACGAGGAACAGCGGTGCCTCCCGCGGGTTGGCTTCCACGGTCGCGGCGAAATCGAACACGTAAGCGGCAAGCACATAGCCTGTGTAGAAATAGACGAAGCGGGCGCAGAACTCGTCGATCACGACCCAGCCCGTATGCACATCGGCCGGTTGAAGGAACGCCGCCGCGCACCACAGCATCGTTTGCGGGACGTCGCGGGTGAGCTTGGTGACGACGAAAAAGATAGGCAGCAGGTAGATGAACCACAGCGTGCCGAACGGATCGATGAAGGAGAGGGCGTAGGCCTTCGCCACGCCCGCCCAGCCAATCTCTGCCGCGAAGCCATGCGCCTTGAAGGCGAACTGGATGGTGACCCACAGCGCGTAGAAATAGGCGAAGTGGAGCACCTTTTTGTCCAGGTAAGTGCGCCAATTGCGGTCGATGACGCGCGCCAGAAACAGTCCCGAAATGAGAAAGAAGTCCGGCATGCGGAACGGCTTGGCGAAAGCCACGAACGCCCCCATCCAGCTCGTATGCCCAGCCGCGGCCTCGACGCCCAGGGTGGAGTGCATCATCACCACCATCACGATGCAGAAGCCCTTGGCGTAATCGACCCACCCAACCCGATTCGGGTTGATATCCATGCCGCGTCTCTCCTAGGTCCGTCCCAGGACGGGACGTCTCAGGATTGAGTTGCAAGGACCGGGCTAGAGGCCGATATGAAGGTTAAGGCGGCCGGCGTTGCTTAACCTTGAGGGTTTGGCTAGGTTCGCGCGCGGAATGCACCCGTAGCTCAGTTGGATAGAGCGCTGCCCTCCGAAGGCAGAGGTCAGAGGTTCGAATCCTCTCGGGTGCGCCAATTTTCTCCCAAGCAATTGATTGTCGAAGCAGAACCGGCGCCAGCTCGGGAACGCCAAGAAGACCTCTGCGTTCATCCGCTGGGGATACTCTGGGGGCCCTATTGGTTTTTCAAGGGGCAGTCGGCTATTTTTCTTGCTCCCGCACCAAAAAAGGCTTCCCCCCGAAACAAGAGGTGCGTGCAACCGAGGAGAGGCAAATCATGCACAAATTTCTTTTGATCGCCGCAGCGGCAATGATCGCGCTCATTGGCTTGTCGGCCAATCAGTGCAGTGGCAGCAACGAGCAGAAGGCCGCGACGCCTGCTACTACTGAAGCGCCTGCAGCCAAGCCGGATGAATCGGGCAATATGGGATCCGATACCGGTAACACGGGGTCCGATACCGGCAACATGGGAAGCGACTCGTCAAACAATATGCAGGGCGAGACGCCGTCACAGTAGCGGCAGTCAAGAACTTGAGAGGCCGCACCGCCGCCGGCGGTGCGGCCCTTTGCGTTCTCAACGCGCGCGGACAGGGAAAGCATTCACCAGCGGCGCAAGATCCCGCGCAGTGTCCCAGTCGCCGCCTTGCCGCGTCAGCCCGAGCCGGACGATGACGAGATCGCGCGAGGGTACGATCGCCACGACCTGCTCGTTATAGCCGAGCATGTAATAGGCATCCTCGGGCATCGGCGGCTCACCCAGTCCGCGCGAATCAGGCAGCTTGAGCCAGACCTGTGCACCGTAATCCCCCTGGGGCGATTGTGGCGTGGGCTTGAGCGAATAAGCGAGCCAGCCTTGCGGCAGCAGCCGCTTTCCCTGCCACACGCCGTCGTGCAGGAAGAACAGGCCGAGCCGCGCCCAGTCCCGCGCCGAGGCCACAAGGAAAGAGCAGCCGATAAATGTGCCGGAGGCATCCGGCTCGAGCGCGCCACTCCGCATGCCGAGCGGTTCAAACAGCCGCTCGCGGGGAAAACGCAAATACGCGCGCTCGTCGGGGAACGTCTTCCGCAAGACGCCGGCAATGATGTTGGTGGTGCCGCTCGAATAGGAGAAATGCGTGCCGGGAGGATGAGCGAGCGGCTTTGATGCGGCGAAAGCCGCGGCATTGCCCTGCACGAAAAGCATCTGCGCGGCGTCGCCGAGATAGTCATCGTAGTTCTCGTCGAAAACGAGGCCGCTCGTCATGCGCATCAACTCGTTCAGAGTGATGGCGCGGCGGGGGTCGTTCTTGCCCAGCCACTCCGGCGTCAGTGCATCGTCTTGAAGCGCGATGGCGCCGTCCTTCACCCGCATGCCGACCAACGCGTTGATCGCCGTCTTGCTCATCGACCATCCGGTCAAGGGCATGTCTTTGTCGAAGCCAGGGGCATAGCGTTCCGCCACGATCCGCCCACCATACACCACGACCAGGGCGCGGGTATTGCGGGGATGCGCCGGGTTCGGTTCGGAGAAGATGGCATCGATCGCCTTGTTGAGTGCCGCGCCGTTCACGCCCTCAGGAAGAGGCGATGTCGTGACCCGCTCGCCTTGCGGCCATTCCGCATCGCTCGCCGGTGGGTCCAGCGCCGGGAAGAGCCCCGCCGCCTGCGACCGCAGAGATTGCTCATCGTCGCCATCGAGGCGCGTGCAGCCGAGCCCCCTTCGGTAGATCGCGGTCTGCTGCCCAATCCCATAGGCTGAGGCGGTCACTGTCTTGGCCTTGCGGTCAACGGTTGGCTGGAAAAAGACCAACAGGCCGAGACCGGGGCCCGACAAATCTTCGGCCATGAGCTCATCGAAGCTCCGGCCCGAGACGAACAGCCCGGTGCAGAGCGTTTGCGCCATATAACCTGAGCCGAGCAGCGCTACGCCGTAGACGCGCGGGATGACGATAGCCCCGGCGGTCACCGGGAGGCTCGCGGCGAGCATCAGCCAGAAACTGCGGGAAAGCCCGAAGCGCATCGGCCCCTAAGGCGCCTTGGGCGGAGCGAAGGACTGGTTGCTGAAGGGGTGTGTAGTCGGGGCCTGGATGACGATAAAGTTGCGGCCGATCGCCTTGTGGCACGAATTGCACGCCGTGGTCAGTTCGTCGAATCCCTTCTTAAACTGCGCGACGTTCTTCGCCTTGATTGCATCGCCGATGGCTATCAGCGGATCCGTGGTCGCGGATACGAATTCCACGGGGATCCCGCGATAGAGGCTGACCGCGTCGTCGAGGCTTTGCGTGACCTGCCGGAGTTCGTAGCGCGCCAGATCCCAGTTCTTTTCCTTGCCAGCGAACCACAGCTTCATGTGGCGGAATTGCGCCCCGGTCATGATGTCCGCAAGCGCCGGCACGTAGTCCAGCGCCTTGGCGACGGCAATTGGCGCAGACACGATGACGATGAGCAGAGCACCGATAGACACAAGCCGTCGCATCTCGTTCTCCTTGTCGCTGCTATTTCAGCGCTTCAGCGGCCTTCAGCACTTCGTCGGCGTGGCCCGGCACCTTCACCTTGCGCCAAACATTGCGGATCACGCCCTTGCCA
>Ga0315537_1001923_pt1 | contig 16067 bp, 11 predicted proteins | sample SalMarSW160270MG_FD_203091 | JGI IMG/M metagenome (GOLD analysis project Ga0315537, IMG submission 203091) | Salt marsh sediment microbial communities from the Plum Island Ecosystem LTER, Massachusetts, United States - Salt Marsh Sediment SW1602-70 ... | reverse complement strand
CCAAAATTGTAGAAGTATTATAAACCATAGGTTTATAAAGATTTAGATGTAATACTTGGGTGCAAGCAAAATTGCCATAGAACCTTATTAATAAAGGAATTCGTAAAATTAGGCGGTGGATTTTGGGTTAACATACATCTTGCACAGCAAAATAAACTGTGATAGTTTAATATGTTTATGTGGCAGCGTCTGCCGTTGCAAGCTCGCCAGCCAGTCAAGCCCGCCCGGCATTCGCCTGAGGCACAGCCGATGGCGGACGGGTCCGCCTGCCACTGCAAGGCACGAGCGGGCAGGCAAGGCGGGGCGACCAGGGGGACGAACGGACAGGTTATAATTAGAAGGCCGTATTTATCGGTACCCATTGAAATCTCTTTAATTTTCCCGCTCATAGCGGATGAAAAATCACAGAATTTTAATTATTATGAAACAATATGTTATTGATGAGTTAAGACCCAAAGATTACGAAATGATCAAGTCATTCATGGATGAGAACTTTGGTTCCTCAAACGTGGATGGCGTTTACTGGCTGCAGCTCGACCACAACATTCTCACTCAAGTTCAGAAAGAACATACAGAATGTCAACCATTTTATGTTGCCGTTGATCTTGAATCAACCCTTGTGGCCTTTGAGTTACTCGTACGCACCAAGAACAGAATGCGATGCAGCTGCATGGGGTATGCAACCGAAAAACAGCGCAAATGGCTTATGGAACTTGCCGACGCCATGTTCGATAAACTTGGGATAAAAACATAGGTGAACGTCCTGGTATTCTATAACCAAATGAAATAATATAGTTTTACGATACCGTGCTTTGATAAACCCACATGGAATGTTGGAATAATGGAGTGCTGGAATATTGGGGAATAAAAGCGGAACACTTCTAATTTTATGATAATCGACAAATCTACATTTTTTGTAGATCAACCAATTTCCGCTAAACCCATTATTCCACTATTCCACCATTTTTACCCCGTGAAACTTTTTTCTATTTCACCGGGGCCATTATTCCAACTGTGAGCGAAGCGAACTAACTTGTGATACAAACACTTTTTATTATTTTTTGGACGGTGATTTTTTCAGGTTTTTTTTCTGTTATCACCATATTAACCTCATTTGTCAGTACAGACGGCGAAACGCCGCACAAAGTGACAAGAATTTGGGCAAAATGTATTCTTGCTGCAAGCAATATCAAAGTCACGGTTAAAGGCCTTTCCAACCTGGATCGTACGGGATCTTATATTTACATGCCAAACCATGTGAGTAATTTTGATATCCCCGTTCTTCAGGCGTATCTTCCGGTTCAGTTCAGATGGCTTGCCAAAGCCGAACTTTTTAAGATACCCATTTTCGGTTATGCCATGAAAAGGGCCGGTTATATCAGTATTAATCGTTTCGACCGGAAGTCTGCCATACAAAGCCTCAATAAGACGTCGGAAATAATAAGGAATGGTACGTCCGTGATCATCTTTCCCGAAGGCACGCGCAGTCAGAATCAGAACATACAGTCATTTAAAAAGGGAGGATTTGTTTTGGCGGTCGATTCCGGTGTTCCTATCATTCCGATAATAATTCATGGAACATGGACGATCATGCAAAAAAAACAGATTCTTGTTAAACCTGGAAATGTTGTTCTCGAAATCAAAAAACCGATTAAGACGTCGGATTATACCAGGGAAACCAAGGACGATCTTATGGAAAAAATTAGAAATATCATCCTGGATTCCTATAAAAAAAACAAAAAGAACGAACCGTTATGCTAAAAATAATACCACTGGGCGGGCTGGGAGAAATAGGCCTGAACATGATGGTTTTTGAATATTCCGATTCAGCTTTTATTATTGATGCCGGCCTGATGTTCCCGGAAGACTATATGTTGGGGATTGATTACGTAATCCCGGATATGAGTTATTTAAAACAAATTAAGTCCAAAATTTCTGGGATTGTATTAACCCATGCCCACGAAGATCATATCGGAGCACTCCCTTTTCTGCTGAAAGATGTAAACGTGCCGATTTTTGGCACTCCTTTTACGCTGGGAGTGGTTCGGAACAAACTGGAAAAGCACGCGTTCTCTTCCCCTGTTCTATTGCATGAAATTTTTCCCGGGGGGAAACTTAATTTGAGTCCTTTTGAACTCGAATTTATCCGAGTCTGCCACAGTGCTGTGGACGGGGTGGGTATTGCCATAAAAACACCTCTTGGACTTGTTGTTCATACCGGAGATTTTAAAATTGGGCATGCTTCCGTTGACCGAATGGTAACCGACGTCAACCGGTTTGCCCGGTGCGGCGAGGAAGGCGTCCTCGCCCTGCTGTCGGATTCCACAAATGTTGAAAAAGAAGGATATACAATCTCCGATCAGGAGGTCGGTGAAACACTGACAAAGATCTGTTCAGGAAGAAAAGGGCGGATTATTGTTGGCCTTTTTGCTTCCAATATCACCCGTATTCAACAGGTCATCGATATTGCCCGTGCAATGGACAGAAAAGTCATTTTCAATGGAAGGAGCATAGAAACAACGGTAAACATTGCAAAAGAACTTGGATACTTAAATATTTCCGAGGAAATGGAGGTGGAGGTTAAACAACTTAATGACTTTCCGGATGACCAGATTGTTATCATAACAACCGGAAGTCAGGGAGAACCCATGGCGGCCCTGGCCCGAATGGCTGCGGACGCCCATAAGCAGATAAAGATCAAAGAAGAGGATACGGTAATTTTTTCCTCGAAATTTATACCGGGCAATGAAAAGGCGATTACCAAAATTATTAATAATCTTTATAGACGAGGGGCCGACGTTATTTATGAAAAAATATCCGAGATCCATGTTTCCGGTCACGCTTTTCAGGAAGAATTAAAGCTGATGATAGACCTGACCCGGCCGAAATATTTTATTCCGATCCACGGAGAATACCGGCATCTGATTCTTCATGCACGTCTGGCCGAGCAGGTCGGTATTCCAAAGGAAAATATTCTTGTCGTTGAAAACGGTCAGGTCATTGAATTTAGTGAAAACGGCAGCAGCATTCGAGAGAATTTATTAACAGGCCGGGTGTTTATAGACGGTAAAGGTATTGGAGATGTCGGGCGAAGTGTGCTTAAGGAGAGACGGAATTTGTCAGAGGACGGCATCGTGGTTGTTAACATGGTTTTTGATGAGGAGACAGGAGTTGTAGTATACGGACCTGAAATTGTTTCCCATGGTTTTGTGTTCGAGACGGAAACCGGCCATCTTTTGGAAGATGCAAAGTGCATTATACTCGAGATCGTAGAAGAAATCGGCCCTGTGGTTCCTGACCGGGTCAATAAAATCCGGTCAAAAATGCAGATTGCTCTAAGGAAATTTTTTTCCTTTACCATAAGCCGCCGTCCGGTTATACTTCCTTTTATATTGGAAATTTAATCCCTGAATCTTGCATGAAAATTAATGAGAATTTTAAGGTTAATTTTTTTGCAAGATTCAGGTAATAAAAAGCAGGTAATGGGCAAGAAATCGAATTCATCACCCCATAACCGATAACCTAATTTTACTTCAGAGATTCATGCGTAAAGAGATTATTGGAATATTACTTTTTTTTCTAGTTATTTTAACGTTGATTAGCCTGTTGTCATACAGCCCGGCAGATCCTTCAATTAACAATGCCACTTCCTCAGGTCATATTCACAACGTCTTCGGGCTGTTGGGAGCCCAGCTGGCCGGTATCCTTATCGGGCCGTTCGGTCTTGGCGCATTCTGGATTCCGATTTTGCTCCTTCTTACCAGTATTCACTTTTTTCGAGACCACCCTTCCAGAGCAATTTTTTTTACCATTACCGGCGGAATTCTACTGGTTATAACCACAGGAAGTCTGCTGGCAATCAATAATAACCACATTATTATTTTTGGAAATAAATTTTCTTCAGGCGGCATCGTTGGAATCTTCTTAAAATCATTTCTCGTAAAATATTCCAATGTTATGGGCGCTGCAATTATACTTGTTCTTTTGTGGATTATCGGTTTGATTCTGTCCACCGGTTTTTCCCTGATAAGCTTTTCAAAACGCTCCTGGCGATCCGTTGTTTTTTCGGCAGATCGATTACATACGTTGTTTATCAAATGGAAAGAACGAAGGAAAAAATCAAAAAAAAGTTCAAAAATCAAAAAAGAACTTGCTGTTGAAAAAGAGCGGGCAATAAAAATCAAAGCTCCCCGGCCCAGATCTATAAAAGAAGCTCCGGTTCCTCGACAGGAAGTATTTGAGTTCATGCGTTCTGAAACAGGATTTAGACTGCCTTCTATAAATCTTTTGGACGATTCTAAAGAGAAACCTTCTTCTGCTGATGATGAAAATTTGAGAATGCAGTCAAAACTCCTTGAAAAAAAACTTGACGATTTTAGTGTTAAGGGAAAGGTGGTGGCTGTATTGCCAGGCCCGGTCATTACGACCTATGAATATGAACCGGCTCCGGGCGTAAAAATTAATAAAATAGTAAACCTAACCGACGACCTTGCTTTGGCGCTGCGTGCCACAAGTATCAGGATCGTAGCCCCGATTCCCGGAAAAGCAGTGATTGGAATTGAACTGCCCAATACCACCAGAGAGCTTGTAAAATTCAAAGGAATTGCTGCCTCAAGTGCTTTCGAAAAATCAAAGTCAAAGCTTACGATCTGTCTCGGCAAAAATATCGTCGGGGATCCTGTGGTGGCGGAGCTGGACAAAATGCCGCATCTTTTAATTGCCGGCGCCACCGGAACCGGTAAGAGCGTGGCCTTAAATTCCATGATTTGTAGCCTATTATACAAATCCACGCCGGATGAAGTAAAGCTTATTATGATTGATCCAAAAAGAATCGAACTGTCACATTATGATGGCATTCCCCATCTTATTACCCCTGTGGTAACAGATGTAAAAAAAGCAACCAATGCCCTTTTCTGGGCGGTACGCGAAATGGAAACAAGATATGAGTTCCTGTCGGAAAAGAAGGCAAGAAACATAAGGCAGTATAACCAGAAGATAGACAAGGAAAATACACCGAAACAAGGTGAAATTTCGGAAAAACTGCCATATATTGTCGTTATCATTGACGAGCTTGCCGATCTTATGTTGGCGGCATCACGGGACGTGGAGGTCGCATTGACACGTCTTGCCCAGATGGCCAGGGCTGCGGGTATTCATTTGATACTTGCAACCCAAAGACCTTCTGTGGATGTCTTGACCGGAATCATCAAGGCGAATTTCCCGACCCGTCTTACTTTCCAGGTCTCTTCCAGGACCGATTCAAGGACCATCATCGATAGTAATGGGGCTGAGAACCTGCTGGGGAACGGGGATATGCTTTTTCTTCCTCCGGGCACGGCAAAGCTCCAGCGAATTCACGGAGCATTCATATCAGAAGCAGAGCTATCAAGGATCATTGAATTTTTGAAAGCTCAAAAGACGCCGGAATACAATAAGGCTGTAGTTAAATCACCGCCAAAGGAAGAAGATAAATCCGACACCCTGGAGTATGATGAAAGATATGATGATGCCGTGGCACTCATTACAAAATCAAGACAGGCATCCATATCCATGATTCAGCGTCATTTGCGCATTGGGTACAACCGGGCAGCCCGCATTATTGAGGTAATGGAGAAAGAAGGGATCGTAGGACCTTCGGACGGCGCCAAACCCAGAGAAGTGCTTGTTAAAGGGTATGATGATATCCCTTAGTGCTTTAATTCGTAAATACGGTGACGTATTTTATGACAGGCCACCGCATCCAACGTAGCGAAGGGTCATAAAAGTGACTAAAATTTGAAGTGAGCTAAAGTGAACTAAAGTTAAGGAGCTCGCCTTGGGCGAGGCCAATTTAAAAATAATAGAATTCATCAACTTTAGACACTTTAGATTATTTTAGGCACTTAACACTTTTAAATTGAATGGATAACCCAACTATTATAAGTAATCGTATTTAAAAATACGTGTGCCTAGTCGAAATCACGTGAAATCTCCCTGTCCGCTACAATGAGGATTTCTTTTGCAGCCGGACAGGGAGATTTTTAATTGAGTATTATTATCCCCCGGCAGTATTAAACGCCTTTAAGACAGTTCACGAAATACCCGGGTGGGTTAATCCCACCTAAAAATGATGCACCCACCGGAGATTCAACCGAAAGCCTTCCGGCCGATTTTCTGCCGATGTTTCGAAATAAGTGTTAAGGAAAAGATGGTTGTCCTGGGAAAAATGGTATACGGCTCCCGGACCGATGGCGAACACCTGTTCCTTTGAATTTGATACATCCTTTCCATCCACCTCAGTATCCGTGATTTGCTTGAGATAGTAACCGTTTATTCCCAAACGCAGCCGCTTTGGCAGCACCTCATAGGCTGTTGAAAAGTTCAGGTGGATCGCCTGCCCGGCCTGGGTGTCATCGGCACCGAAGTATGGAGAAGTAGGAGCAACTGCCTCGATAGGATTATTGTTTTTATCGTTCCAAAGGTAGTGAATGCGCCAGGAAGTGGTCCATTTCGGGGTAATAAACAGGGTCGCCGCCCAATACGGGTTAAAGGAAAAAACATTGCTGCTGGCATTGAGGTTTTTATCATCGTCATATTTACCGGTAGGGAAGATCAACTGGAACTCGATGCGGTGCATGAAGATGGGCCCGTTTTTGCCCATGATGGGGTCCCACTGCAAATAGGGACCAATGAGAATATCTCCAAACCCTGAACCGTTATCCTTAGGAAAAGAACCGGCTACGTCATAATCCAGATCCATTGAAACATAAGGCACAATCACGTCGAGGCCCCATTTCCCTCCAAAAAGCAATGCTCTGTCCGATTGATAGATGAATTGAGATAGGCTGATCCAGACATCCAGGTCCTCATCGGCAAAAGAAGGCAGTAAACCGTTCCCGTCTTCATCGGTAAAATCATCCGAGCTGAGGTACTGCACATATTGCGTGAAGTAGAACCCGGGACCCGCCGGTGGTCCACCGTCCAGAAAACTCGTAAATCCTAGATTCAACCCCAATGGCAAATCATAGCTGTATGCGGTAGGTGATCTGACCAACGATAGAGAAACGCCGATTATCATAATAACCACTATCAGAAATAATTTTTTGAATAAATGATTATATTTCATATACCCTCCTTCCTTAGCTGTCCATTGCGTTTAAAAACCATATCATTACTTTTCAGCATACCCCATGATTCATTTAATCGGTTTGTTTTTGGCTGCTTCGATGAGTTCAATCAGAGTCGGAATCTTCTCTTTTGGCTTTTGATTGAAACAGCGTTCCCAATCATCAGGTGTCAACCGTTTACGGATATAATCCTCCACAGGGAAATAAGGGTGCCAGCAATTAATAATGCGAGAGCAAGGCAGTGCTCCAGCTTCTTTCAGGCAGTAAGCAAAGGTAACCTGTCCCCCAAGTTTCGGACATCTGATTTCCATCTGCTCAGGCATGATTTGTTATCCTTTGTGTCTGACTCCATTCAGGTTCGCACTAAGGTTTTGGGAGTCCTGCAATACTTTCCAGTGCTTTTTGAAGTTCTTCTTCCGGAAGTTCATATTTTTTCAGTTTACCCGAAAGGAACGCATCATAGGCTGCAAGGTCCACAATCCCATGGCCGCTCCAGTTAAACAGGATTGTTTTTTCTTTGCCTTCTTCTTTGGCTTTTTGTGCTTCCTGAACCACCGCTGCAATCACGTGATTGGTTTCCGGCGCCGGGATAAAACCCTCGGTGCGGGCCCAATTAATCCCGGCAGTAAATGTTTCTATCTGGTCAAACGCACGAGCTTCAATCATTTTTTCTTTTACCAGGTGGCTCAAAATAGGAGCCATTCCATGATATCTTAATCCTCCGGCATGTATCGGGGCCGGTACAAAACCATGTCCCAGAGTATGCATGGGGAGTAAAGGGGTGGTCATTGCCGTATCGCCAAAATCATAGGCAAAAGGCCCGCGCGTCATGGTTGGACATGACGTTGGCTCGGCGGCAACAATGGAAATTTGCTTGCCATGGATTTTATCTCGAGCAAAAGGAAGACACAGGCCGGCAAAATTGCTTCCGCCGCCGGCACACCCCATAACCACATCCGGATAATCACCAATTTTTTCCAATTGTTTTTGAGCTTCCAGGCCAACAATGGTTTGATGCAACAGAACGTGGTTTAATACGCTGCCCAGCGAATAGCGAGCCTCTTTATCGCCCACCGCATCTTCTATGGCTTCACTGATTGCTATCCCGAGACTTCCGGGTGAATCCGGATGTTCATCAAGAATTTTTCTTCCCGCTTGCGTTATATTACTTGGACTGGGGATGCAATCCGCACCCCACGTCATCATCATGAGCCGGCGATACGGCTTTTGTTCATAGCTTATTCTTACCATAAAGACCCGGCATTCAAGGCCGAACATCTGACAGGCCATGCTCAACGCACTGCCCCACTGTCCGGCACCGGTTTCCGTTGACAGGCGTTTTATACCAAAAACTTTATTGTAATAGGCTTGAGCAACTGCGGTGTTGGGCTTGTGGGAACCCGGAGGGCTTACCCCTTCGTTTTTGTAATAAATTTTAACCGGGGCATCCAGCAGTTTTTCGAAATTCCTTGCCCGGTATAAGGGAGAGGGACGCCACAGGCATAACTTATCCAGAACCGGTTCAGGAATGTCAATCCAGCGCTCCGTCGAAACCTCTTGCTCGATCAAATTCATCGGAAACACCGGAGCCAGGTCATCCGGCCCCACCGGCTTTCCTGTCCCTGGATGCAGCGGCGGACTCATTGGAGTGGGCAGGTCCGCCACTATGTTGTACCATTGCCTGGGCATTTCACTTTCATTTAAAAATACCTTGGTCTGTTTCATAAAATTTTCTCCTTTCCAGTTAAAAAAAACCATGGAGAAAACCCCATGGCGCGTTTACATAATAAAAAAGCCATGGGAAGTTCCTCCTTACCCACAGCTCTCACTAATTTCTAAAAAATTATATGTGTGCAGGCAGGCTCACTATAAAACCTGCCACCACCAACATAACGATATAGTGTTTATTTTAATACTCAATCTTTATTCCCCTTATTAACGGCGGCAATTTCCGTACTACAAAGATATGTATTGTGTCAAGACAAAACTCTATAAAATATTCGGGTTGGCTTATTCTGGCTTCATTACCAGTTTTTCCAATATCTCATCATATCGATCAATTAGATTTTCCCAGGCGAAACGGCTCATAGCTGCGGAAAGGTTTTGGCATTTTATCCGGAATTGTTGATAGTTTGAAATAACAAAGCATAGTTTTTCGACCAGTTCCTTCTGGTCTTGATAAAGAAAATCATCATGGAAAGCCTTTGGAATGATTTCCGGGTACGAAAGCCGGTCAGGCAAAAGAGGGATACAACCGTAACGGATCGCTTCAATCACGGAAATACCGAAGTTCTCCTGTTTTGCGGTGCTGATTACTATTGTCCCCTGAAGAAGCCATTCCCGGTATTTTTCTCTGGATGCTTCATAACCGTACCAGACAACCCGGTTTTGGTAACGTTCCTTGGCCGCAATAAATTCTTTTGGGACCATCTGAAAGTTTTCCCCAAGCAGAGCAAGGCGGAAATTCAACCCCCGCTCCAGAACCGCATCAAGCGCGTCAAAGAACTCTCTGGGATTTTTATCAAACTCCCATCGGTGATTCCAGATGATCAACGGAGGCAAGTCTGCCGGCGGCGTGGGACGGGTCCACTTTTCTTGAGCCGGAAAACGGCATCCCGGATAGAGGACATCCGCTTTATTGCGTATCTCATCGATCACCCATTTGGGCCGGTATTCGGGCATTAAATTTAAAAAATCGGGAAGCTTTTCAAAAAAAGAATTAAAATGGGTATGAGAATTAAAAAGAACCTGATCTGCGGCCAATGCAGTGGTGATGTCGGTGAAACCAAACTGAAAATCCATGCGCTCGCCGGGCGCCAGCGGATAGGTCAGCTGATTTTCGTGGAAATAGACCAGTGAGGGAAGGGGAGAGAGCCTCCAAAACGATGTAAAGTCCGACAGGCTCATGAGATCCGTGGTGATTAACCCATGGTAGTCCTTAAGAGAAGGGATTTTTTTTACAAAGTATAAGGCCGCCCCCCGCATTCGCCATTTCCAAAAACGGGCGGGCAGGGTAACCAGGTCAATTTTGTGTCGGGAGTGTGAAACCAGGCCTTGGGCAAAATCTTTGTGTGATCCGCCGAAGAAAGGTTCCAGAAATAGAAATCTCAAATGATTCTCTACAGTCTAAAACGGTTCATGTAAGGGCTAGAACATAAATTCAAAGGCAAGGCAAATTCCTTTGTTCTTAACATCGGCAAAAAGGTTAATTTTAGTATTGTTTTTCAATTTTTCGATAAATTGACCGGTTTGTTTCCGATTGTATTTGTGTGCACTGGTTACGGCACCGTATATGTTACCCGCATAGAAACCGAATTCAACAAAAGCAATGACTCCGCCAAGTGCATTGTTATTATCATCAAAAGACTCATAAGCGGCGCATATCAATCCGCCGTTAAGTAAAAAGGCAATCAGAGCATCCTGGTATCTTTCACAGTAAAAATATCCCGCCCCGGGCATTATGGATAAAAAACCTGCCAGGCCCGGGTCCTTTTTGGGGATTGATTTTTCCTTGTTAAGTTCGGTAGAAAGCCGTTCAAGTCTGTACTTGGTTTTGTTTTTAGCACTTATTTTTGAAAAATAAAGCCTTGCTTTTTCCCAGGACGACGTTTCAATGTAGATCCACCCCAGTCTGTAATATGCTTCATCCTTTACATCTTCGTCATGGGTTAATGTAATCAGATTGTTAAGATTGATAATGGCAAGGCCGAAGGCGTTAAGTTTAACGTGGGCTTCGCTGATCATAAAATATGATTTTATAGAAAGATCGGTATCAACATATCGATCGATCACGGCGTTGAAAGAATCCCCGGCCTTTTTAAAATGCCTGCCAAGGTAATACGACATGCCGATCCGGTACATTGCCGTCTCGACCCTTTCATCTCCAGGGAAGAAATAGATAAAGCGCTTGTATTCACCGACGGCCGTTAAATAGTCTTTGTTAGAAAAACAGTCTTCCGCAAAATCAAACTGTTTGTCCGGACTTATTATAATAGAAGATTTGATGTCCGGTTCAGGATCGGATCCGGCAACAGACTGAGAAAAAGAGATAAAAAGAAAAAATATGTTAAAGAAAGTAAGGAATTGATAAGCAAGGCAAGTGGTTCGGATGTGCATAATTATTGATGCCACCAGAAATCGTTATTGTTTACCGGATCAAAGCTGAGCTTTTCACCATGTATGACTACATGGGGCGATAATTTTGTCTCGTCTCTGCCGCAACGCATAAGCCGGTCACTACACATAATCCAGCCCAAAAAAGAGCCGTGTTTTTTAAACGCCTCGATACAATACTGTGAGCATGACGGATACATGGGACAACGGTTGCCGTCAGCTCTTGAAATGGTGTTTCTGTAAAATTTTATCGGATAAAGAACAAAGTTCTCTTGTTTTTCCGCTGTTCCAAATGAAGGGCTATGTCTTTTTGTAACGGTTGATTTCTGTTCGGCAAAACAAGTATTGTAATTCATGAATAGAATTACAAAAATAATAATAAAATAAGGTTTTTTAATCATTGTTTAGTAACGTCTCAATAAGTACTGGTGTATTAAATGATCCTATTGACCCAAATCCATTATTTGTTGAGATGTTACCTCTCCTACTGTTGCGTAACCCGTACAACTTCCTCTATTGTTGAAATGCCCCTTAACACTTTTTGGATGCCGTCTTGACGCAAGGTAACCATATTAAGATTCAACGCCGCATTCTTTATCTGGCTCGAATCATAGGTTGTAAGTATAAGGCTTTTTAAACTGGAGTCCAAAAGCATTATTTCGAAAATTCCGGTACGGCCCTTGTATCCCGTATGAAAACAGTTTTCACATCCATCCGCCCTGTAGACGGTTGTCTCCTGGAATTGATCCGCTGTAATTCCGATACGTTCCAGAGTCGTATGATCGGGCGTATACGGCTGTTTGCAATCTCTGCAAAGTACACGGATAAGTCTCTGGGCAACCACAGCTAAAACCGATGATGAAATTAAAAAGGGTTCAACGCCGATATCAACAAGGCGTGTAATGGCGCTTGCAGAATCGTTTGTATGAAGTGTGGAAAAAACAAGATGTCCTGTCAGTGCCGACTGAACCGCTATTTCCGCTGTTTCCCGATCCCGTATTTCGCCGACCAGTATAACGTCCGGGTCCTGCCTGACAATGGATCTCAGGCCGTTGGCAAAGGTTAAGTTTATTTTTGGATTGACCTGTATCTGGCTGATCCCTTTAATCTGGTATTCAACCGGATCTTCAATGGTAATAATATTTATATCGGGTATATTGATGGATGATAAAATTGCATACAGAGTCGTTGTCTTGCCGCTTCCGGTGGGACCGGTAACAAGTATGATGCCATTCGGGGATCTGACAAGGTTTTCAAGCAGATCAAGCTTGTCTGAGCCAAGACCCAGATCTGAAAGTGAAATTAAAGAACCTGATTTGTCAAGAAGCCTGAGCACCACACGTTCCCCAAAAGAAGTCGGAATGGTGGAGACCCGCACATCGATCTCCTTATTGCCTATCTTGACATCCAAACGACCATCCTGAGGGAGACGTTTTTCCGCGATGTTCATCTTTGCCATGACCTTGATTCTGGAGATCAAAGCAGGCTGGACCCATCTGGGAGGGGATAACAGGTCATAAAGAATACCGTCAACCCGATAGCGCACTTTGAAACTGTCCTGGTAGGGTTCCATATGGATATCGCTTGCGCGTGCTTTCACGGATTGGGAAATAATGTGGTTCGCCAGTTTTATGATCGGTGCGTCACTGATGTCATCCAGAAGATCCGATTTTTCCTCAATTTCACTGATAATGGCACTGCTGTCTTCTTCCATATCCTGAACAAGCTGTTCAGCGGAATCTCTGTTCAGGTCATAAGATATATTTATAGCAAAAAGAATTGCATTCTTTGTTGAAAGGACCAGTTTAAAATCATACGGTTCGAGAATCCTGATCAAGTCATCAAGGGGCTGGATACAGGCAGGATTATTTATGGCGATAACCGCACCTGAGTCGGGAAGAATTTCTGTTGCACTCTCCGGTTCGAGTTGAGGAAGGATAGTGTTACCACCCGATGCTTTAGTGTCGCTTATTAAAGGAACCATGACGTATTTTTTTAGAAATTGAATCGGAACCTGGCTTATAAAATCTGTTTTGAAACTGTCAAGGGGGAGATCCGGCCAAAAAGGGATGCCGTATAGAGCGCTCAAGGCTTCAAGGAGTTGTGTTTCGGTAATCGTTTTTTTTGCGACCAGTATTTCCCCGAAATGGCCTCCTTTTTCAGATTTTATCTTTTGAGCTTCTTTTAAATCTTCCTCCGAAACGCCAAAGGTTTCCTTGAGTACCTGTGTAAGAGGTTTTTGCATGCTGTTTCACGGTCTGCTTGATTTTAAAGATCTCTCTAAGGCGAAGTTTTATTGTACATTTTGATATTGCCTTCTTGGATCTGGTCTATTTCATCTTTCTTTTTTTGATAAATTTCTTCTGCTTCAGCAGGATTATTTATTACGTGGGGTGCAATAAACACAAAAAGGTTGGTCTTATCCCCTGCCCTTGATGTTGATTTGAACAGAACGTTGAGAAGGGGAATGTCTCCCAAACAGGGAACCTTATATTCTGTTTTAGAAAAGCTGTCATCGATTAATCCACCGATGACAACTGTACTTTTATCTTTTACAATCACGGTGGTTTCGATGGTGCGCTTTAAGGTTGTCGGACGTTCATCCGCAGTGCTTGCCAGTTCATCCAGTTTGGTGGTTTCCTCGGAAATATTTAGTCTTACCATCCGATCCTTGCTGATTTGAGGGGTAATCTTTAAGGTGATGCCCACGTCTTTATATTCATAATAACTGTAGTCTACTTGTGCATCCGAAGTCCCTGCCCGGGTTTGATAAGGGACATTTTTTCCGACCGTGATGGTTGCCTCTTCATTGTCTGTGGTCAGGATCTGGGGGGTCGAAAGAATATGAACATCTTTGTCCTTTTTAAACGCCTGAACCACTGCACCAAGATTGGGAAAGGTAATACCGGCAATGGTAACCGCTTCGCTGAATATGCCTAGGGAAAATCCCTCCGGCGGACTTATTAAAGGAGATTGCATCAGACCGCCTGTTGAACTAAATGCTCCACCAAAGGCTGTTTCTTTGCCGTCTATTGATGTCTTGCCCCCTGCTTGCCATTCAACGCCGAGTTTAAAGTCCTTTTCCACATTAACTTCCATGATAAGGCTCTCAATATAGACCATGGATCTGGGGACATCCAGTTTATTAATGATCTCTTCAAGAACTATGTAATCCTCCTTGCCCGCCATGATAATCAGGCTGTTGGTTGCTTTGTCTGCGGTTATTTTGGCTGTTTCCAAAACAAACGGGGTTTTTGTCGCTCCGGTTGCCCCCCCCTTTTTTGTCGGCAGTTCCTGGAGAACCTTGGCCAGGTCCTCAGCATTGGCATTTTCGAGATAATAGACGCGGATCTTCTCTTTTCCCCGAGGAGTTTCTCTGTCCATCAGCTGTATCAGTCTTTTTATCCTTGTGGTTTCAACTTCGCTGGCAAGGACGATAATCGTATTGGTCCGTTCATCAGCTACGAACTGGATTCCAGTTTCTGAATTCTTTGCTTTGGATCTTGCTTGGCTTTTGAAAACAGAATCCAGAATTTTTACAAAATTTATGGAATCAGCATATTCAAGCGGAATCACAGAGACTTCCTGTCCCATACCGGTTACATCAATTGCTTTTAAGATTCGAAGCAACCGTTTTATATTTGAATAGATATCCGTTACGATCAGCATGTTCGTGGGAGGATAGGCCAGGATCACGCTGCTTTTGGAAATCAAAGGCGCAAAAAGTGTTTTTATTTCAGTGGAATTTGCAAATTTTAAGGGTATCAGTTGAGTAACAACCCTATCCGTGGGTGAAGCGGCCCCTTCTTTTAGACGGGTTTCAATATTTTTTGATCGTGCATCAGGAGAGGGAATGATTTTAATCACTTCTCCAGCTTTTACCGTCGTAAACCCGTGTACTTCCAGAACAGATTCAAAAACCTTGTAAGCCTCTTTGACGGAAATTTTAGCAGGCGATATAATAGTAACCTTTCCTTTTACCCGTTGATCCACAACAAAATTCTTTGAGGTTAACTCGCTGATAAATTTAATAAAAACAGAAATATCAACATCGTTGAAATCTATGGAAATGAACCGTTCCGAATCGCTGTTTCCCATGGAAGGCGGGTTGCCTTTTGACGTCTTTCCGGTTTCATCGCTAACTTGAGCAATGGCATTAAAGGACAAGTGCATGGTCAGCATCACCACAAGCAATACAAATAGACATCTGATAGCTTTTGAGATCTTCCTGTATGATTTCATTTATTACCGCTTATTTCATTTTTTGATGCATAACCAAATTTTTTGCTGAATGTTTCTAAATTTGTATCCATTGAGCCCGTTGAAAAAAAATCGGATTCAGATAATTCCACGCAAGGCCGCGGCTCTTATTCGAGCAGAGATGCGCATAAACAAAGAACAGTGCACGATCATTGTACATAAAATCGTTAATATATGTGCATTTGGTTTGCTTACCGTTCTTTTTTAATGTTTTCTCATAGAGTTAGGCAGTGATCCGTTTAAAAACCGGATCACATGAATGCTGTGCCGGCTCGGTCATTTCATAAAACTAAAATGTTTCCTGCATTTTAGTTTTATGTTAAGATATGAGTTGTTAAAAATAAAATTTATATATTATCATACATTTATCACTTATTCAACAGTATAATTAATTGTTTTCGGCTGGCCTCTACGTTTTATCTGAAGCCTCACATTTGAAGATGACTGCAGGTTTTGATAGAGTTTGAGTACATCGTCTACGGATTCGATATTATTACTATTAACGCCGGTAATGATATCCCCGCTTTTTAATCCCATATTATAAAAGATTGTATTTGGCCGGATCCCTGTTAAACGGAGACCGTCAGG
>Ga0315537_1001920_pt1 | contig 16073 bp, 11 predicted proteins | sample SalMarSW160270MG_FD_203091 | JGI IMG/M metagenome (GOLD analysis project Ga0315537, IMG submission 203091) | Salt marsh sediment microbial communities from the Plum Island Ecosystem LTER, Massachusetts, United States - Salt Marsh Sediment SW1602-70 ... | reverse complement strand
TTCTGTAACAGTCCCTTTATCTGTGCCGCCTGTGCCGGCCTGCACATCCTGGAGATTATCGCCTAAATACACATGATGCGACTGCGCACCTGTGCCTGCTGCCCAGCTCAGCGTTACATTCGGATCAACAAACAAGGAACTATCGACTGGAATGGGCTGGTAGGCAGATTTTGAGGAGACTGTAAAGCTCCAAATATCGCCTTTCCACGGACTTTCGGGGTACAGGTTATTTACCTCATCGACCCGCCAATAATAGGTCGTGCCTGGAATAAGGTCGTTGACCATATAACTATTGGCATCATCCACATGTGCTTTGTAAATTTCACCAGGCCCCATTGGACCACTGTTAGTGACAGCATTTACATCGTCAAAATTGTCGCCTAAATACACATCATGCGCGACGGCATAGCCACCCGGCAACCAGCTAAGGTTCACAGTTGTACCAGAAAGAAGTGCACCATCAGCCGGCCTGGGACGACGAGCAATCTTTACCGGAATAGGCGAATATATCTCTAAGCCATTAATGAAACCAAAGGGATTATTCGCGCCCGATAGTTCAGTAGTGTTCGGATTAGCTGTACATTCCAGAACGATTGTACCGGTGCTATCTGGGGTCGTCAGTCCCCAAGAAGCGTGAGAGTATGCAGACGTAGGCGCTACCCCACCATTGAACGAAGTCGTGAAAATAAAATCCCCATTGGCTATCCAGTCCGCGATACGAGCGCCTGCACTACCTGTATCATACGCATAAACGGTTATCTCGTAGATTTGATTAGGCACAAGTCCCGATAGTGTAATCGTCATTCCACCGGGTCGTGAAAATACAAAATCTCGATAAATCTGCTCAAACGGTATTCCGGTTGGCGCAGCGCGTCGTCGTGAATCAAGAGTACCAGCAGTAAATTCAATCCTGATACCATCCACCACCGAGCCACTATCAGCAATTGTAAAAGAAGTAAAGCCAGGCTCTGTTTCCGCGGGAACATGTCTGTTGTTAATATCCAGTTTAAGGATGGGATAATAAACCTCATCTTGTGCTTTTAGACAGGTGCTGCCGTACATCACGACAATTAGTATAATTAATAATCTTACAAAACATTTTTTAATCATAATTCTACCTCCTAACAAAGATGACAATTGCAAGACCACAATAAAGTATTAAAAAAACATTAAGTAAATCAATTTTCTACACATATTAATCCTCCTTCAAAAAGTTAAAAATGTTAATCAATATGTCTTACTTAGCCACACACAAAAACACTGTTGACTTTGACAGACAACCAGCCCTTGACCTCTGCTTGTTTCAAACAATTTCCACCTATATTTTAACATATTTAGACTGTAAAAATTCTCTAATTTAAATTATATTTATAAAGCAACTCTAATAGAACCTCATTTTTGATAAAAAAATCGTCATTTTGTGCAGAGAGTTGTTCTAATTAACTTAGAGAATGGTGTTTACGGTATTCAAGTGGCGTCATTCCTTTTTGTTGCTTGAAGTACCGAGAAATGTTTTTGATGTCTGAATATCCCAGAGCTGAGGCAATGTGAGATATCGGCAAGTTTGTGCTCACTAACAACTGAACAAGCTGGTCCACCCGAACACGCTTGATTTCTTCGTGTACCGATCGGCCAACTACCTGCGCAAACCGATTGTATAGACTGCGACGGGATAAAGATACCGCGCGCAGCACATCATTGACCTGAATGGCTTCTTTCCTGGCACGCCGATGGATAAAATGCAAGGCCGTCAAAACATCGCGGTCAGTAACTGCAAAGACATTGGTTGATTGTCTCGTCACAACATGGGTCGGACGGACAATAATTGTCTTATTTGTCACTTTTTTGCCAGCCATTAATTTGTCCAACACTTCAGCCGCCTCGTAACCTGCCTTTTCTGCACTTACCGCTATGCTGGAAAGAGGTGGAGTAACTAAATCACATATCAGGTCATCATTGCCCAATCCTATAATAGCAACCTGCTCCGGTACATTAAGACCTGCAATCTTGCAGGCCTCGAGAACGTGTTGACCTTGATCGTCATTACAGGCCATCAATCCAATTGGTTTTGGCAATTTTCTAAGCCAGTCTGCGATTGATTCCTGCTCTTTCTCCCACGAATGCCGGATCCTTGATTTGGGCAGCTCGTATTCATAGTAGTGGGTTTCGAACCCAGCTTCAGCAATTCTCTGGCCAAAGCTCTTGCTCCGCTGGCGAGACCAATAATACATTTGCCCAAATCCACAATAGGCAAATTGCCTAAAGCCTCGATGTAAAAAATATTCAGCGGCCATTTTCCCGATGGCCGCATCATCGGTTACGATGTTAGGAAAATCCGGAAATGGCTCAGTGTATGGAGAAACAATAGTAGGAATACCCAGGGCAAGAATTTTCTCGGTTTGTTGTCGTGTACGCTGTTCACGCAGAATTAAACCATCGGTGTCCATCTTGAATATTTTTTCCAGAGTGAATTTTTCACCGCCGGTCCTCCAGTAGAATGGGGCCTTTTTGTAGAATATCCAAGTTCCATGGCTACGAGAGTATCGCGCTATTCCGCGCAAAATTGAGCGTCCATACGTCCGTGAAGTCTCCATCATCAGTATAACCTTGCGACTCTTACTCGTATCTTGCAGATTCATATACCTAAATCCTCAAGACGCCCCCACAACTACCGTTCCTCTTGACAAAATAAAATAAATAAATTAGTTTTTTACATATATCAAGAAAAATTCCTTAAAGAACAAGCATATCTTTGGGTTCCCGCGAAGCAGGGTTCCTCGCAATCCCACACAAATTGTCCACCAAAGAAAGTTCAATCTTTCACTTGCTCGTAAGCACTATGGAAGGTTCAATTGGTGCGAGGGCTGAAACGCATCACTTTTTTCTGCAAATTCTTCGCATTATAGGTGAGGAAAAGGGTTGTCCAAAGCTCCTATGTAAGTTGCTTTTTCATCCTCGCAACGACTTTATCACAATAAAAGTTCATTCCAGGCATAAATTGGCCAATAATTTTCCTCAGTTTGCGTTGCTGTCAAATCAGAAATCCTGGGATACTCGAATATCAGAAGTTTGCTCGCCGCTTCAAAAAATAAAAAATGAATGGTATTACTTGATTATCGTAAATACCACTCTCTAAGTCAATTAGAGCAACTCCCCGCACAATATGAAGATTTTTTTAGCCAAAATGAGGTTGTGTCCGAAACGCTTTATGACGATAATTATAATGGAAGTGTTGGGTTTGCGCATTCATAATGAAGTTATTAAAGGTCAGCAAATAAAAGGAGCATTATTATGAATAGGCAAAAGAGATTTACCCCGATAGAAATCCGTACCAGAAGTAGGCATCCCAAAAAACTGGGATGGCTTCTAACTGGGTTTACATTAATCGAGCTTTTGGTTGTGATAGCTATCATAGCGATATTAATGGCTATCCTAATGCCTGCGCTGCAGAGGGTAAAAGAACAGGCAAGAGAAATGGCCTGCAGAGCCAATCTTCGTCAATATGGGATAGCACAGTCCCTTTACTTAGACGATAATGAATACCGGTATCCAGACCCATGGACCTCTCTTATGGGGACAGAGGAACCTTATTCTGGATACCCCCGTTACTGCCGCTGGCACGACCCGAGATTTCCGCCCGACGGCCCGTTTTGGCCATACTTGAAAAATGCAAAGGTCCATATATGTCCGTCTTTCAAGATTTTATCCAAAAGTCAGGGACCAATACATCCGGGTCATGACCCAGATATACCCATTATTCCTCAATATAGTTACAGCATGAATTTCTTTCTGAATCTGAAGTTCACTGATATAACCAGAAGCAAAGATAAGGTATTTTTCTTCGCCGAGGAGAATATGTGGCTGCGGCCAGGCTGCGAGAATGTACTAAACGACAACGCTCTATGTGGTGATGGCAGAGATTGGTTCGCCACCTTCCATAGCACCGCAAGTGGTGACTTGGATAGCGGTACCAGCAATGCAGTGTTTGTGGATGCACATGTCGATGAGGTGCGTTCGGCTCTGGGTAAAGACCCAGACGATACTTCAGAAATGGAATTTAACGGCACGTACGAGAAATACGCATGGCCGTATAAAAAGAAATCTGAATAATAAACTGCTACCCCGCATCAATTGTTTTACAATATAAATGGCAATCAAGTTTTCGATTAGAAGCTCTTAGCAGGTTCAATTGGTGTGGGGTAGACTCACTAAGGAACGTAATTATGAGAGTACGTAAAGGTTTTACCCCGTTAGAAATCCGCACTACTCGTCTGGGCGGAGCCAGCCGTAGCCTGAAAAGTAGGCAATCCAGAAATCGGGGATTTCTTCTAACAGGGTTTACATTAATTGAGCTTTTAGTTGTTATAGCAATCATATCGATATTGATGGCGATCTTAATGCCGGCGCTACAGCGTGTAAAGGAGCAGGCAAGAGAAATGGCTTGCAGAGCCAACCTTCGTCAATATGGGATAGCGCAGTCCATATACTTGGACGATAATGATGGCCGATATCCATCCGCATGGACATCTCTTATGGGAACAGAGTCCCCCTATTCCGGATACCCACGCTTTTGCCGGTGGCATGACCCGAGATTTCCACCTAATGGCCCATTCTGGCCATATCTGAAGAATACGAAGGTTCATATATGCCCGACGTTCAAAATTCTGTCTAAGTCCATGGGTCAAGACCATCCTGAACATGTTGATTCAATACCTGTCGTACCACAATACAGTTACAGCATGAATGCCTACTTAGGCTCGAAGAGCGGCGACGCTTCCGGCTCAGGTGAAAAAGACTCAAATGGGCGTGACGGGATTTATAAGTTCACGGAAATAACCAGAAGCAAAGATAAGGTGTTCTTCTTCGCCGAGGAGAATATGTGGCTGCGGCCTGGCTGCATCCGTGTTCTTAACGACAATGCTCTGTGCGGTGATGGACGTGATTGGTTCGGAACATTCCATAGCACTTCAACCGGAAAATTAAATAGAGGCACCATCAATGCTGTATTTGTAGATTCTCACGTTGATGAAGTGCGTTCAGCTTTGGGTGAAGACGAAACAGATACATCACAAATGGAGTTCGGCAGGTTTGAAAAATACTCCTGGCCGCATAAGCAACCATTTCAATAAAAATGTTCAATCGAGGAACATTATTATGAGCAAACGAATTGGATTTACCCCATTAGAAATTAGAAACAAAGCTAAGCATCCCAAGAATCGAAGGTTGCCTCTAACGGGTTTTACATTAATAGAGCTTTTAGTAGTAATAGCCATTATTGCGTTATTGATGGCGGTACTTATGCCGGCAATACAACGGGTTAAGAAACAGGCAACGGCAGTCGCCTGTCTATCAAGACTTCGTCAATGGGGTTTAATATATTCTATTTATACCACCGACAATAACGGCTGTTTCGAGACAAGGCCTTTGGGCACCAATTATGACAAGATGTGGCCTGAACTACTTCAGCCGTATTACAAAGACCCAATGATGCGATGCTGTCCGGTGGCCAAGAATCCTAACAATAACTGGGGCCCGTTCGGCACCTGGGGCACAAAGGGAGGACCAGCGGACACAGATTGGGGTTGGGGAGGCAATTGGGTTCCAAAGGCAGGATTCTTCGGCAGCTATGGTGAGAGTCGCTATGTCCTTAACAACTCAAATGAGGAATACTGGAGGCGAACCGATGTAAAAAATGCAGATACAATCCCGGTGTTCCTGGATTGTATGTATGTGGCTATCAGCCCCTCTGACGCAGATGAACCTCCCGAACTTGATGGCGAACGCTCTAATCAAATGCAGTTTTCATGTATCAATCGACATATCGGTTATGTCAACGTCCTTTTTATGGATTGGAGCTCCAGAAAAGTCGGTCTCAAGGAGCTCTGGACACTAAAGTGGCATCGTCAGTACGACATAACTGGCTCCTGGACCATTGCTGGCGGCGTTGTACCTACGGACTGGCCACAATGGATGAGAGGCTTTAAGGCCTACTGAGAGTCGCCTCACATCACCGGTCGGATACTACTCTGCGAAGTCCCTAAGGGACGCAGCACGAGCCGACCATTTATGAAAAGCTTGACCTAATGTGATTACCTGCACCCTGTTTTCCTGATAGCCTGAAATTTTACTCTTCAAGACAGACAATGCCAAGGAAAAATCGTTCTGCAACCAAACCAAAAATCCACAATACCAATACAAACGGGGCCTATATTGAATAAATAAGCATAAGCCCCGTACGATACTTAGCACTTCATCAAACCACTATTGCTCAGGAATAGGAAGACGCAGTCCAATATCATCAATGTACAGCGTACCCGCACCACCATGTTTTGGATTCGCTCTATCGCCGACACCAATGACCATACTCTTAATAGCCTGCAGATTCACGCCGGTACCTGTGGCAGAGCTAAAGTCAATTAGTGGAATGTTCCACTCTGTCCAGCTTCCTATGGTCGTTGCAGCCGGATCTGGATGTTTAACAACCGCGCTATTGCCAGCGCTATCCTGTAACACTACATAAAGTCCCTCAGGGACATTACTTTCTATCCCGATATCCTGCGATTGCCAGTCGCCAGTAGCTGAGCTGGGCAGGGTAACGTTGGAAAATTCCGCTGTACAGGTTGCGTTTACATTGTGGCTTGTTAAGCATAAGCCCACATATACTTCAGCAAGCATAGGTATACTCACAGAGCCCAACGGTATCCAGTTAGTTCCGTTAGCTGAATATCGAGCCGTAAACGTGTTGCCACTGCGGATTAATCTGACCCATTGTGGAGCCATGATGCCGGCCTGTGCACCTAAGGTCTCTGTAGTAGCACCGAGGCTTGAACGGCTCTGGAAGGCAACTCCATTGCTCGGCGTGACCACTACCATGACGTGTGCTGAGCCGGGATCAAGCGACTCGCGAATCATTATTCCAGCCTTGGCCCATGGGTCGGTGTTAGTGATGCTGACCACCCTCGCTGTCACAGTCCCACCGCTTGAGAGCTGCTTATAGGCAAAATGGAACTGGTCGGATACATCCCAGATATCCGCACCGGCTGCATTCATTCTGAAACCGGCCGCGGTCGTTGTGAAGCTGCCAACAGATGCCGGTACGCCTCTGAACCACAGTGTTAAGGCGTTAACACCCATTCTCGTCCAATCCTGCGTAGTCGTCCATTCGCGTTCGGCTTCAGAAAAAGTTAGTGTTCCACTCTGCTCATAACCGGTACCTTCATTCACGGTACCATCATTATCATAGCGCATATACATTGCCTGAAAACCGTCGTGAACGATACTGCGCTCGGCAAATGGAGGATCAAAGTAACCCACCGTCATGCCCGTATTATTCACATAGTAATCTACCCACACATCAAATATCCTGTTATTGATATCGTCATAGCCTTCAAAGTCATCCACAATAAGATAGTAGAGTATAGTAAAGCTCCAGACCCTGCCTCTGCTGATAGTTGTGTCGGTGTTGAACTCATCGATCCTCCAGTAGTAAGTCTGGCCGGCTTTAAGAGCTTCCGGCGGAGTATAAGTGTTAGGATCCTGTCTGCCACGATATACGCCTGTTGTATCGGATATCTCAGCACTTGCCACGGCGTCCGCATCAGTTCCGAAGTACACATCGTGTTGAGCTGCATTTTCTCCAGGCAGCCAGCTAAGAGACGTAAAGTGCTCAATGTCTGGTCTCGAACCACTTGCCGGACTTGGTCTGGTGGCAAATTCCGATTTAGTAACTATAACCTGCTGAATCTCTTGTTGGCTAAGTGCCCGGCTGTAAATACGAACATCGTCTATCAGACCGTTATACCACATCCATGTCTGCGCAGCGTCACTTCCTATATTGACATTAAAGGCACTGATGTCTATAGACCCGGCATGAGCAGCATTTGCCTTTAATTCCCCGTCAATATACAATGCAAGATTGCTACCATCGTAAGTTCCGGCAATATGATGCCAGACGCCGTTAAATGCGCCACTTACCATATAAGTAGCCGAGAATGGTGAGCCGCCATCATAGATGTAAAATCCTATGCTATTATCAGCACCGTGTCTTAGTGCATAACTATTGTTACCTTTGGTTATATAAGGATTATCTTCACTGTTGCCCGCGTCATTTGTATTGACCCATGCTGAAAGCGTGATTGCGGTGGTAATATTCAGACTCGCCGCATTGCCGCAGTCAACATATTCATCATAACCTCCGGAGAAGCTAAGCGCACCATCTATTTGGCCAACTACCCATTGTGGGCTACCAACAAGTTTGGCGTGATTACCTTGGCTGGACCAGTCAAATACATCCCGGCCTTCACCCTCATCTAACGGCCACCATGCGACAAGATTAGGATCGGTAACCGTTATTTGCGGAGCTGTTGTAAAAGTCCAGATGTCACCTTCATGTATTTCTTTGCCGTCGTCTTCGTTAATCCTCCAATAGTAAACCGTGTCAAATGCGAGCGGTCCTGGACTGAAGGTGTTTACATCAACAACACCTTTGTAAGTCCTGCCTGTGCCGTTGAGCACTTCGTCCCGATTACTGCCGAAGTACACGTGATGATGAAGTGCAAGTGTACCTTCAGTCCAGCCTAACATAACATCTGTGTCCACAAATTTAGCGCCATCAGCAGGAGTTGGATTATGAGCAGTTGGTTGAGGGACATTAAATTTCCAGATTTCTCCACGCCAGACATCGGTACCACTGACCTCATCGACTCGCCAATAATAGGTTGCACCGGCAGTAAGGTCTGTTACTGTGAAACTATTAGCATCCTGACGTGCTTTATAAACTTCAGCGGGTCCCATTGGGCTGCTGCTGGAGGCGTTAGTTACATCATTCAAATTGTCGGTAAAATAGATATCGTGCTGGATTGCAAGAGGCCCTGGCTGCCACTGAAGAGTTACAGTTGTGCCTTCAGCTAAGCTATCATTTGCCGGACTTGGATTTATTGCAATAGGGGGGATGCTTATAATACTAACACTGTCGATATTAATCTGCGCAAACCAGAATTGGTTTGAAGGGGCACGAGTGCTCACATTTGCAAAACCGAGCTGCAACTGGTTGCCAAGACCGGGTGGATTAGCGCCCGTTGTTAAGTAAAATATCTGATGCGTCCAGGAATTTCTTGGCTGATTCGGGTTTTGTAAGTCGTATGTAGCGGTATCAATTCTTGTTAAAGCACCGGATTCTTGAAGAAATGCCTCAAGAATGCCCCCAAAAGTACCTTCAGTACCACCTCTACGGCCGACCCATACAGAGACCTTATAGCTCTTATTGGCTTCAACGAGAACGGGATTACCTTGTTCCTGCAGACCTTGATAAATCTGGCCGCTCTGATTCAGGAAACAGATATTTTGACCGTCCTGGGCTGGCGGAGTGAGGGCACCGGCTGCCAAATTCTGCGCACCGGCAGAATTAACGCAAGTCCAGCTCGTCGCAACCCCCTCAGCCCAAGCTCCATCAGCAAGCGTTTGGGCCTCGAAGTCTCCATTGAGCAAGGTTACCTGACCAAAAGCCGGCACAACCAAACTTAACATTAAAACAATAGAAATTGAATAAACCATTTTCTTACACATAACATTCCTCCTACTTAAAATATGGATTGATAACTGAAATGTGGATACATCCCTACCTCAATACCTTTAAAGTCCCAAAAATGAAGATAAAATTCTACATCTTAAATGAATAAAATCCTCAAAACTCCTCTGTTGAATTTATATCAGATATGCCACCCCAATTTCAAATAAAATTTTTTAATTGTTATCCACGAAATAACACACTCCAAGATGGTCAAAATCAGCCCTCTAACATTCAGCTAATAAGAGCTTTGCCATCCGTGGCTTTTGCTTACCGGGTATCTTTTAATGCATTTCTAATTCCGCTTTATAATCAAAGTCTCATAAACTGAATTTTGAACTCCAAGTAAAACCGACCTCTGGCAAATCAGTTCTTATTCTTATATTGAAGTTTGAGACGTGTAAATAAACAAGGTTGTTTTTGAGATTAAAGGAAAGTATAAAAAAAGAGACTGATGACGGATTGTTAGCCATCAGTCTCAGCTTTTCCATCGCCCCGCGGCTTTCAAAATTGCAGCCTCTCCGCAATCACTGCTGCAAAAAACGACCGGAGCCGATTATTAGCTATTCGAAAGCAATACCAACACCGATACTCGCGTCATCGAGCGTTTGTTTACGTTCGACTCTCACCACCCGACCTCTCTTTATACGGGCAAACTGTCCCTTTTGCTCAGCTAAAGTGGTTGTGCGCGGGAAATTAATCTCCACAACATTGCCCGGTAGGATCGGCATTGTCATTGGAACCGTGATAAAAGCTCCTATCTTGCTAATATTTGAGCTTCTGCCATTAAAGAACCGATTAGCCTGCGGCAACCAAACACTAATAGGCCAGGAAAGATTAGTCCGACTCTCCATTCTTTGCTCAACTATAGTCTCCATAATCAAAATCTCCTTTCAATTACGGTTCCACTAATGATTATCATATCGGCAATGTTAATTTGGATAGATTAGTACATTTACACAAAATCCAAACTTTTCCTAAAGACTTTTTTACCACTTCTCCATTAGATTTATTTTAGCTTTTATTATCGGGCGTTTTCAATTTGGCAGTTAAGAACCAGAAGATTTTTCAGGAACATCTTATTACGACGTGGGATATTTTTATCGCCGGAATGAGTCAGCGTTATTTATGAATGTCCCAATATCGCAGCTTGATATATCTTGTCAATCGTTGGAACAACAATTTCAAAGAAGTTTTCTTGCGATTCCGAGACATTCAGTGTATTCTGTAAAGCCGATGCATATAAAAGTTGTAAAACTTGATGCAACTAAAGCTAATATAGCAAAAATCAAAGAGGCTGCAGCGACGGTCGACGCTGGAGGACTCGTTGCATTTCCTACCGAAACAGTTTATGGAATTGCCTGTCGGGTCAGGCAAGATTCATTACAAAAGCTGGACAATCTCAAAGGTAATCGCCTCGATAAATACTATACACTACATATCAGCCAGACACGTGATGTCACAAAATACGTGCCTACAATTGGGATAAGAGCTAAAAAATTAATCAAGAACGCTTGGCCCGGTCCCCTGACCATAGTCTTCCCATTAAATGAACAGGACCTGTATAAGCAGCAAAAGAATCTCAAGAGAGAAGTCTTCGAAGGCTTATATAAAAACAGCTCCATAGGTATCCGCTGCCCTGATAATCCGATAGCTTCAATATTGCTGAGGCTGACGCACAATCCTGTAGTTGCACCTAGCGCAAACATAACGAGCCAGGAACCACCTGTAGAACCGGAACAAGTCCTCGCACAACTCTCGGATCAAATTGAGCTTCTACTTGACGCAGGGCCCTGCAAATACAAAAAGAGCAGCACCGTAGTGAAAGTGGGCACAAAAAAGCTGGAAATTCTAAGGCCCGGCGTATATTCCCAAACAGAACTGGAAGAACTATCCACAGTCAGATTTCTGTTCGTTTGCACCGGAAATACCTGCCGAAGTGCTATGGCTGAGGGAATATGCCGCAAATATCTTACAGAAAAATTAGAATGCAACATTGACGAACTCGGCAAAACCGGTTATAAAGTTTCTTCAGCCGGTGTCATGGATATTACCGGTGCTCCGGCAAGCACGGAAGCGATAGCAGCTTGCGAAGCTCTGGGCATTAACATAACGACTCATAAGAGCAAGGTGTTGACCCCACAGCTTATCAAGGAAAGTGATTTTATATTCGCAATGGAACAAGTACACTACAATCACATTACTGCTATGTGCCCTGATGCCCAGAGTAAGTGTATGCTGCTTGCGGAAAATCAAAACATTTCTGACCCGATATGCCAGGAGCAAGATGTCTTCAATAATTGTGCAGCTTTGATAGAAAAAGCCGTAAAAAAAAGGATTAACGAGCTTTTAATCCGTTCTCCGTAGTACTACGAAGGATGAATATGAAAATAGCAATTGGAAGCGATCATCGCGGTTTTGAGGTGAAACAGATAATCAAGGCCATAATTACTCAGTTTGGCCATGAATGCATCGATGTCGGCACCAATGACAACAATCCGGTTGATTACCCTGATTTAGCCTACTCAGCAGCGATAGCAGTGTCTAAAAAAGAGGCTGACAGAGCTATTTTGATGTGTGCAACCGGGCTTGGAATGTGTATCGCTGCAAACAAAATAAAAGGAATCAGAGCAGTATTATGCCATGATGACTTGTGCGCTCAGATTTCACGAGACCACAATGACGCGAATGTCCTTTGTCTGTCAGGCGATCAAATAGGAGAAGTGATGCTGCGCAAAATTATAGAAGTCTGGCTAAATACTGAATTTGCCGGCGGAAGACATCAGAGAAGAGTGAATAAAATAGCAGCTATCGAAGAAGGCAAAGATCCACGAGAAATCACAACTGCCTGACTCAACTAATAACCTTCAACCGGAAGACCTTAATTCTCGGGTCATAACTGACGGGCGGATGATACTGTCATCCACTCAAGTCTTTTCTTCAGTTGCACAAAAGATAATTGCAGCGTTGTGATGCGGTCGTTAAGTCCTGAGATATCTGTTACATGCCTTTGCAACTGAGTTGTGAGTTCCTGAGTCTTTGCTTGAGCGTCTTTTGCATCCGTAAGTGCCGCCATCCAAAGTCCAATCAGTTCATTAGCCCGCTTCTGCAGACCATCCCGGACCTTATAGAGAGTATCAACTTTTCGTTGTAGTTCATCACGCGACTGAGTCAGATTCCCTATCTGCTGTTGCAGATTATCCCGCGACTCGATAAGCTGAACGACCTGCTTTTGCAGCTCATCGCGTGATACATTAATTTCATTGATTTGGTCTTTCAAATCATCTCGTGCCTGAGTTACTTCAGCGAGTTTGGCCTCAGCTTCCCGTAACGACTCTGACATCTTGGTCACATCCACCTTAAAGGTGTCTCTTTCGCTCTGGTTTTTTTCCAAATCGGCCTGGAGCTTTGCCAATTGTGTTTTGGCTTGTTCAGCCTCGGCGAGAGCTTTTTGCTTCTCTATATCATCACAGCCAAAGAGAGTAAGCAAACAAGCAAAGGTAAGTAAGAGTGCAGAAATCCGTTTCCACTTTATCATTGCGGTCCTCCTTTACCGTTAGGCTCAATTGAGCCACAATATTGATATACTCTGCCTCGTGCAGAATGAAAAAGCAAATCAAACTTTAGCAGTCCGCTGCAGACGGGTCGCTCCGGCCGAGGCGGTTTTTGCAGTTGGTTTTATCGGCACCACACGTAGACGCAGCTTTCTTCTGCTTACTGCTTCGGCCCCTATTGAACGCAATTTTTGGTATCTATTTTCAAGCAGGTTATCAATCTTAGTGCGTTTGAGGTCTGCTAAGGTTTTAGCTATATAACTTTCGACATTATACACAGTATCGTGAACGTTACGATGCGCCCCGCCAAGCGGTTCCGGAATAATTGCGTCAATCAAACCCAGCTTAAGCAAATCTCTGCTGGTCATCTTAAGAGCCTGAGCGGCATCGGCTGCCTGGGAACCATCCCGCCAAAGAATCGCGGCACAACCCTCGGGTGATATTACCGAATAATAAGCAAATTCAAGCATCGCCATCCTATCGCCTACGCCTATTCCCAGAGCGCCGCCTGAGCCGCCCTCACCAATGCAGATGCAGATTATCGGCACTCTCAAACGTGACATCTCCGTAAGATTGACCGCTATTGCCTGAGCCTGACCGCGCTCTTCCGCCCCAATGCCTGGATAAGCACCCGGCGTGTCAATGAGCGTGACGATAGGAATACCATACTTTTCGGCAAATTTCATCTTGGCTATCGCCTTGCGGTATCCTTCAGGATTAGGACATCCGAAATTGCAGGCTATCTTTTCTTTCATTGTCTTACCTTTGTTTTGGCCCACAATTAATACCTTGCTCCTGGCGATTTGACCGATACCGGTTATGATTGCTCGGTCGTCGCCGAAATATCTATCGCCGTGTAACTCGCGAAAATCCTTTACTATCAGGTCAAGGTAATCTGCAAGGATGGGTCTCTTCGGATGGCGAGCCACCTGGACAATCTGCCAGGCGGTTAGATTTGAATAGATTCGTTTTAGTTTGGCTACTTGCTCTTGTTGCAGGCGGCGAATTTCAGCAGAATAATCAATACCTTTGACAGAGTTGAGCTTGCGTAGCTCTTCCATCTGTCGGTCAATGTCAGCTACCTTTTCCTCAAAATCCAGAAACCGATTGTTACCGTTTTTATCGAAATTTGGTGGCATTCTAATTCCTGAGCATCTCCCTTAGCTTTATTCGGCAGATGTCAACATAGATATACAACAAAAATATACGCTATACAAAAAACTGCCCACACAGTGTGCGGGACTTCGTTTCCTTTTGCCATAGCCGTTGGCTCTTTCTAAAATGAGAAATGTTAGCATTTTAACAGTATAAATTAAAGAAAAAAATTGACATCCGAGGCGGCCTGCTATAGTTTTTAGCAGAAATCATTTTCTGCTGTTTTTTCATAAGGTCTTTACAATGAAAGAGTTAAGACAAATAACCGTCGTTGGGCTTGGTCTTTTAGGGGGTTCGGCAGCTTTAGCGATTTTACGCTCTTTGCCCGGAGTAAAAGTAACAGGCTACGCGCACCGCCCTGCTACTCGCCGAAAAGCAAAGAAGCTGGCTATTGCAATTGAAATCACCGACGACATAATCAAAAGCGTTTCGCAGGCAGACATGGTTATTTTGGCCACGCCTATCTGCACGTTTGAAAAAATCTTTAGTAAAATTGCCGGTTCGTTACCGAGGGGAAGTATTATAACCGACATCGGCTCAACAAAGGTCCTGCCTCACCGCTGGGCAGAAAAGAGATTGCCCGATACAATTCATTATGTAGGCTCGCACCCGATTGCAGGCTCTGAACAAAGAGGCGTAGAATTTGCCAGAGACGATTTATTCGACCAAGCACTTTGCATCTTGACAACGGCTCCAAAAACCAATCGCCAGGCTGTGCTGACACTTAGGAAATTCTGGTCGGACCTTGGTTGCAGAGTGAAGTTGATGACGCTGAAAGAGCATGATAGAATCTTTGCGAATGTAAGTCATCTGCCGCATGTAACCGCTGCAGCATTGACAAACGCCAACAACTTAGAAGAACTAAAATTAGCAGGCAAAGGTTTTATAGATACATCCAGAATAGCATCGGGACCAACCAATATCTGGGCTGATGTTCTGCTAACAAATGCAAGCAACATTAACCACGGTATCGATAGAATCATTGTTGAACTATCAAAGCTGAAAAAGGCAATCAAGCACCAGGATAGAAAGCAGATTGAGAAACTTCTCGAATCGGCGAGAAGCAAACGTGCCGCATTGATAAACTATAAAATGAAAAAGAGGGAACTAATATCATGAAACAGTGGCGTTTCGAGGTCTTTAACCAGACCAGCTTTACGGATGTGCATGGCAACAGCGTCCTCGAAGACATTAAGGAACTGGGCATCAGCTCGGTCGAAGCAGTTCAATCAGCTAAAGTCTTTCTGATAGAAGCTGACTTTGATGAAGCCTTTGCAAAGCGTTTGGCAAAAGAGCTTTTAGCTGATCCAGTCTGCGAACAGTATTACATAGGTAGAAGCGGCCCGCCAGCCGGGCTGGCAAAGGCAACACTGATTGAGGTACACCTGAAAAGCGGCGTCACCGACCCTGTCGCAGAATCCGTAATGGCAGCTCTTGCCGATATGGGCGTCAAAGCTAACAATGTTCGTACCGCTTGTAAGTATGTCCTCTTAGGCGATATAAAATCGAATAAGATCGAAACCATCGCCAAGAAAATCTTAGCTAATGACTGTATTGAAGTTGTGCTAATAGGTAATGAAGCTGAACCGCCAAGCCCGCATCTAAAATCATACGAGCTAAATATCACACATTGGCCCATCCGTAACCTGGATGATAATGGTTTAATGGCACTAAGCAAGAAAAAGGATCTTTTCCTGAATCTGGTGGAGATGCAGACTATCCAAAAATATTACCAGCAGCTCGATAGAGACCCCACCGATGTTGAGCTTGAGGCAATCGCTCAGACCTGGAGCGAGCAC
>Ga0315537_1001918_pt1 | contig 16076 bp, 11 predicted proteins | sample SalMarSW160270MG_FD_203091 | JGI IMG/M metagenome (GOLD analysis project Ga0315537, IMG submission 203091) | Salt marsh sediment microbial communities from the Plum Island Ecosystem LTER, Massachusetts, United States - Salt Marsh Sediment SW1602-70 ... | reverse complement strand
TTTGCCTTAAACTGAGCACTGTGATTACGCCTTTTGTTCTTCATAAATCTGTCTCCTGAATACGTTATCGTCTCAGGCGACAAATCCACCTTAATCATGCGCCCAGTTTTTGGGGAGTATTATACACTTCCAAATTCTATCTGCAATCCACCGATGCGAACGAAGAACGTGCGTGCCAAGCACTTGATCGGATCGTGGGAGTTTTAGAAAGTGACGCCAAAATGACGCCTAATCCCTCCAAACACAAAAAGAGCGAGAAGCCAAGTCTCCCTAACTTTCGCTCACATCAAAAGTTACACTAATCGGGGAGACAAGATTTGAACTTGCGACCTCTGCGTCCCGAACGCAGCGCTCTGGCCAAACTGAGCTACTCCCCGAAAAATCGAAGGCCTGACAATAGCATCTGGGCCGACGAATTGCAAGCTATAATAAATTGACAGGGTCTATATCTATGGCAACCTTGACCTTCGGGCGAACAGGCCCTGCCGCTCGCAGGCTCGTAAATAATCGCTGAATAATCTCCGCCCGCGGGGCCTGGATAATTATCTGCATCCTGTGAAACCGCTGAACTCGGCTTATCACCGCCGGCATCGGCCCACGAACGACTATCTTCAGCCCATCCTGTGCAACAACAGAGTCAATCCTTTCCCGCATCACCTTGCAGGCCGTTTCAAGTTTTTCAAAATTCATATCCCGCATAACGATAACCGCCAGTCGCCAGAACGGGGGCAAGTTGCAGGCCTTGCGATGCTTTAGTTCCTCTCTGACAAAGCCATCAAAGTCCGCGTTGAGGGCAAACTGTATGGCCGGCTGCTTCGGCAAAAAGGTTTGAACGAAGACGACACCCTTTTTCGCCGAACGACCCGCCCGACCGGCTACATGAGAAATCAATTGAAACGTCCGTTCGTTTGCCCGGAAGTCAGGCAGATAAAGCGAAGTATCAGCACTAATTATACCCACCAATGTTACGTTTGGAAAATGCAGGCCTTTGGCTAACATTTGCGTGCCGGCTAATATGTCGATTTGACCTTCACCGAAATCTCTTAGCAGCCGATAATAATCTCTGCTTGCCATAGAATCACTGTCAATCCTCGATGCACGGGCCTGGGGAAACTTTTTAGCCAATTCCTCTTCGAGCCGTTGTGAGCCAAGCCCTATCATCGCCATCCCTTTGCCGCACAGCGGACATTTTTCAGGCACAAGAGTCTGCGCCAGGCAATAATGACACATTGCATAGCCATAGTTTATATGTTTTCCTGTTATCGTTTGCATCCGGCCGCCGCGGTAGGTTTTTGATTTGTGAAAGGTCAGCGTGACATCACAATTGCGACAGTGCAGGGTATGTTTGCAGGATGGGCAAAATACAAAATTGCTGTAACCGCGTCTGTTCAAAAGCAAAATCGCCTGCTCATTTTTCGCCAGGACCTCTTTGAGACGTTCAGCCAACGGCTCACTTATTAAATTTATGCCGACGCCGCTGTAATGCTCCCGGCGCAAATCGACGAGTCTCATTTCGGGCATGGGCAGGTCCATTACTCTCCTGGGTAAATGTACAAGGTTGAAATGCTTTTTGCCTGTGCAATTAGACAGAGTCTCCAACGATGGTGTAGCGCTTCCTAAAATGCAATGGGCATCGGCCAATTGCGCCCGTTTTATTGCGACGTCTCTGCCGTTGTAGCGAGGTGCGGTATCCTGCTTATAGCTGGACTCATGCTCTTCGTCAACAACAATAAGGCCAAGGCGGGCTAATGGGGCAAAAACCGCCGAGCGAGCACCGATAACCACGTCGGCATCGCCGGCCTTAATTTTCCGCCACTGCACATTTCGCTGAGCAGAAGTTAGGCCTGAGTGCATCACAGCGATTTTTTCAAATCTTGAACTGAACCGCTGAACCGTTTGAGCGGTGAGTGCAATTTCTGGAAGCAGCACGATTGCGGTTTTGCCCTTTTGCAAAACCGCCCCGACAGCCCTGATATAAAGCTCGGTTTTGCCGCTATCGGTAACACCATGCAAGAGGGTTACGCTGAATCTGTCCGAATTTATCCGGTCGATTATAGAGTTCAGTGCCTTTTGCTGGTCTTCGTTTAGTACGACTTCATCTGCTTTTATTGACATCCCCATAGGAAAGGCAGGCAAGGCCTTTAATATTGTCTTCTCGGTTATTTTGATAATCTGTTTCTCAACTAATTTCTTTACAGGCTGATTCGTACAGCCTATTCCTTCTAAAATCTGCTTTAGTTCCAATGCCGTTTCTGCGTTTGAAGCTCCTTTTGTCTGAAGCAGTTGGACAATTTGTTTTTGCTTCTTTCCTCTCAATTGCTGAATGGTTTCTTCAATTTCAGCGGGGCTGATTATCAGATAAGCAGACTTTTCCGTTCTGGCGCCGGCTCCTTTTTTCACGGCACTCGGCACAACGGCCGCCAAGACCTGGCCCAGGGGGCAAACATAATAACTGCTAATCCACCGGGCCAGTTTCAAAAGCTGGTCATCTATCAGCGGTTCTTTATCAACTACACTGGAAACTCTTTTGAGCTTAAATATTTTCCCCTTTTTTCTCTGTGTTTCTCTGTGTTCTCTGTGGCTAATATCCGTTTCGACACAGAAGCCGACCTCCGGTTTGTTTTTTCTGCCGAACGGCGCTTCAATTCTCTGCCCTGTTGTAACCGGCCAAAGAGTATCAGGCAGAAGATAGTCAAACTCGGTATCCGCAGCCGACTGAAACGCCACTCGAACAATATGACTACAAACCGCCCCATTGCCATTCCCGCGCAAGCGAGAATCCATTTCCATTTTCGTAAACAAACTGTCGGTTTCAAATTTATTCATAACCACTGTCGATTGTCCCAGTTTGAAACATCTATGTCAAGATTTCAGAAAGCCCTCCTTTCACCTTTGTAGCCTGTCATTATTATCCGTTCCCTGCGCTCAAATGCAAACTTGGCAAAGAATCTGAATTCCCCTATGAGGTTGTTTTTTTGGCTTCAACAGCAGCAACAAAAGTTTGTAATCCCGGCGTATTCCTATTTTTGTTGACAAAAGACGAATTATCAAAAGAATATAAGGCATGAAAAGGAAATGGTCTCTTATGTTGACAGTTGGTGCCCTCTTTGCCGTTCTGCACCTTACGGGCTGCTACAAGCCCGTAGACGAGCCGGTAATAGTCAGGGTGCTGCCGCTGCCGGCACCTAAGCCGGCGATACTACGCTCGATTGCCGGCAAATCGATAGAAAACCGACCTATTGCCTATACAGTCCTCGGCTGGGGCAGCGACGTTATCTTTATCCTGGCGACAATACATGGTGACGAGAAAGCCGGAACACCACTTGTTCGCCAACTGGAAAGATATCTCCAACAGCACCCGGAATTGTTAGAGGGACGAAGGGTCGTGCTTATGCCCACAGCCAATCCGGATGGCGCGGCCCGCAACAGTCGCTATAACGCTCGCGGTATTGACCTGAACCGCAACTTCTCAACAGCCAACCGTATCAACAGCAGCCGGTTCGGCCACAAACCGCTTTCCGAGCCGGAGGCGCGTGCCATCGAACAGCTTATCCGGCAGTATGCTCCTGACCGTATTGTCAGTATTCACCAGCCGTTGTCTTGTATCGACTACGATGGTCCCAGCCTAGCGCTGGCAAATCGAATGGCCCAGCATTGTAAACTGCCACTGAAAAAGCTTGGCGCAAGACCCGGCTCCTTAGGTTCGTATGCCGGGATAACTCTCGGCAAACCTATCATAACGCTCGAACTGCCCCGCGCTGCTGACAGGCTTAACTCAGAACAACTTTGGCAGCAATACGGCCCGGCTCTCGTTGCAGCCATCATGTATCCGTATAGGGCGAAATGAATATATCCACATCCTTAGTCGTTGAGTTCAAAATACTCTGAAGCTATTTGGTTGATATAATCTCCGATGGCCAACGAAGCAGTTGCAGCCGGTGAAGGGGCATTTAAAACGTGGATTGAGCCTTCTCGTTTTTCTATGCGGAAATCATCAATCGGTTCGCCGCTCAGGTCAACTGCCTGTGCCCGCACCCCGGCATTGCCGGGCTTTATATCATCGGCCTGAAGCGAGGGAATAAATCTTTGCAATTGTCTAAGGAACAGCTTCCTGGAAAAGGCCCGCGTGTACTCGCCAAGCCCATACTTGAAGTGTCTGAAAAACAGTTTCCATGTCCCCAGGTAAGAAAGCGATTCCCAGGAGTCTCTCAAGCTGAAATCGATTTTACTATAACCCTCTCTCTTGAATGAGAACACTGCATTCGGGCCGCATTCGACCGAGCCATCAATCCTTCGGGTAAAATGTACGCCGAGGAAAGGAAGCTCGGGGTCCGGGACGGGGTATATCAGGTTTTTAACTTTTTCTCTCGCTGCCTCGGTTAAATCATAATAATCCCCGCGAAAAGGGACAATCCTCATCTTCGGCTCAACGCCGCACATCTTCGCTACCCTATCGCACTGAAGTCCCGCACAGTTGATAATATATCTTACTGCCAGAGCACCATTATTCGTTACAACATTAGTAAAATAATCATGCTTATCACATACCACTACTTTATGCGAATTCAGAATTTTATTCTGTCCATCAGCTTCTATCAGCTCGGCCAACTTCATTGCTACTTCAGTAAAATCGATAATCCCGGTACAGGGCACCCGTATACCTGCTATGCCTTGGCAGAATGGCTCAATTTCGTTGATTTCATCGGGCCCGATTTTTTCGATACCTTCTATCTCGTTTTCCACGCCATTTTGAAAAACCTGCTCAAGATTTGCCAGCTCTTTTTCCTTCGCTGCGACAATAATTTTGCCGCAAATCTCATAAGGAATATTATGCTCTTCGGCGAAGGTTATAAGCTGTTTGCGTCCCTCGGCGCAGTTTTTTGCCTTATATGAGCCGGGCTTATAGTACAGCCCGGAATGAATAACGCCGGAATTATGGCCGGTCTGGTGGACTGCTATTTGATCTTCTTTTTCCAATACGGCGATTGAAATTCCGGGATTATTGCGTGCAATACTGTAAGCCGAAGCCAGACCTACAATCCCGCCACCCACCACAACAATATCAAAATCAACTTTATGTTTCACTACTTCAAGTCCTCAAAATCAAATTTTTTCAGCCCACACAATAATCGACAAGCCCTTGTCAGTCAATCCAGAAGCAAAAGGCCGGTCGACGGAGGATGGATGTCCTCCATCTGAAATTGGGTTTGTTTTGGGTTTGTATTGGCTTTGTTTTGGCATTTCACTGGCCTTAATTGGCTTTGATTGGGTTCGTTTTGGGTTCGTTTTTCCCGCGTTCACCAAGTGTCCTTTTATCATAATCCATTGTAATATAACAACATACGTTCATTTGACTTTTTCGGAAATTGGGTTCGTTTTGCATAAAAAGGTGAATTTGTAAAGATCTCTCTACACTTGTAAAGCGCCGCAGGCGCGAAAATAGCTGGATTCTCGACGCTATTATTATGTAGAGAGATAATTTCATATTACAAATCTCAGATTTCAAATTCAGTTATTGGTTAATGGTTAATGGTTAATGGTTAATGGTTAATGGTTAATGGTTAATGGTTAATGGTTAATGGTTAATGGTTAATGGTTAATGGTTAATGGTTAATGGTTAATGGTTAATGGTTAATGGTTAATGGTAATTGGCTCCTGGCTGCTGACTCCAGACACAAGATTCAAGACTACGGACTACAGACCGAAGACTCCTGATTGCTCAATTTTACCTTCTAAATTCTCAATTGTCGTTTATATTATACCAAACTTTGTTAAGGTGTTCAATGAAAATATAACTTTTTTATAAAAAAAATGCTTTATAAGCACATAAATAGCACTGTCTTGCAGGCGGCGGAAGACAGAAATTGTTTTTGACGGCAAGTGCGGGGTTGGGTAGTCTTTAGTTGAAAGAATTATGGCCGGATGCCTTTAATTGACCCCTAAGAAGTTTTCCAATAAAAAACTATTCCTAATTTCTGAAGCATATCAAAAGTATTTGTGCATTTAATATTAAAATGATTACATACATCCGGTATTTTTACGTCTTTACGTGATTTTGGTGCAGAAGCTTCCTGTGTAACTACAATAGCATTATTGGCTTTAGCATATGCAATTACCCATGCATCTGGGTCATCGGCAAACCTGCTTTTCGCAGGGTCAAAGAAACGCTCTTGACTTTGCACCCATTGAATAATGTCACGATAAGCTGTCGTAACAAGTTCACTATCTGTGGAAGAAAACAAGCCAGCCGCTTTTTTACTCCAGGTGGCTAAATTGTCCTTACATTCTAAAAGTTCTTTTCTAACACGGTCTATACTTTCAAGATTGCCCATATTATTGTGATGCAGTAAAGAATCCCAGAATCCGGGGCACAAATTAAACGCATAATACCTATTTTGGGCTTCAATAAATATATTTGCGTCTAATATGTATTTTACTGCATCAGGCATACTTAAAACCTAAAAACCAAGTTGTGTGACATAATTGTCAAATGTTTTTCCATGCAGTCCTGTGAGTCGATATGCATCACGATAAAGCAATCGGCCTTCTAAAGTTGCCTGGACTACAGCGCTGCCAAAAAGCTCTCCTATGCGGACTGTCTGAGAATTCCAGAAATTTCCACCAGTTCCTCTGGGTTTACGTTTTTTGATATCTTTGGCATAATTATCGTAGAATTCAAAAAAACGTTTTTTGTTAATATATTTCATATCCAAGGCTCGGCGTGCAACCACAAGAGAGCTAACCTTGAACCTTCTCGCTAAAATCTGAAAAAGGGCATAATCATTTTCACTATGATTTTCCCCTAAGGCCTTTTTGAATTCATCAGATGGCACAAGGAACTCTGCTGCAACCTTGTTACAGAATTCTTCTACATTTGTCTTAACCGGCTGCAATTCATCAAAATTAGATACCCCTTCATATCCCAGCCATAAATGACTTAACTCATGGACAATAGTAAATATTTTAGCAGATATATAATCACGTCCATTAATGAAAACCAATGGTGCATACTCATCAACTAAAGCAAAGCCGCGAAATTCATCCACATCTAAAAGGCGATGGGTATTGTTGCCAACAACTCCATTAATAATAATCATAACACCTGCATTTTCTATAACTCTTCGTAAGAGCCTTAAAGCTTCGTCCCAACTATAGAGTCTGTTAGCCCAACCGTCTGAGAGGGGCAGGATTTTGCGCATCTCCATTGCCACCTTGACAGGTTCTGTTTTTAACGTAACGCTCTTAATGAAAGATAGGGGGGACTGTCCTTCTTCAAGCAAAAACTCCCGCATCCACCCCCGTCTGGATTGCATGGTTTGAACTGTATCTAATAAATTGGGGCTGGGACGCTCAGGTTGCCCTTTAACCGTTCTGAAATCAGGTATTGGCAAATTGTCTTCAGGAGGTTCCTTTAGAAAAAAATACCCAAGAGGTGTGTATGTTGCGGCAGCAAATTTTTCTAACTGCTTCAGTGTTGGATATAATTTGCCACTCAACCAATCTGCAATCTTTGGGAATTTGCTTTTCATTGCATCTTCGGTTTTACCGCAACGCTCAATAGCCCAAAGAAAAAATTTTGGTTGTATATTTATTCGTTCCATTTTCAGATTTCAGTTGTTAGTTTCAAACCTGAATATTGACATCTTGTTGTCCCAAGTATGAATTTATGCTTCTTTCGTATTATAAACCACGAAAGGAAAAATATCAAAATAAAGTTATAAGTACCTAACACGAAAGTAATTGAGCTTCTTTTTCCGTAAACTCATCCCAACATTTCACAATTATATCGCAACGCGGGACATCAAAATAATTGTACAGTTGCGAAAGACATCGGCCGATGCCGTACTCATTCGCAATTGATCCAACTGGTCCCATTGGGCATCTGTCAGCTTTATTGTTCGTCCCATGACAACCTCCCGGCGGTTCCACCGCCTTCATTCTCATTATCAACAAGGTCGTCAAAATGGGACTTCTTATATGAATCATTTTGCGTTTCTACTTAGTATAAAAAGCTCCCGTCGCTTTTCTGCTCAACCTCTTTAATTAAATTATTCCGCGTGTGCAAAAACGAATTTTGCACACCCTACGCGCTGCGCTAACGTCCCGGTTGCTTTATCATGCTACGGGAACAGGAAATAGCACAAATTCCGTAATACGTCAAGGAATTTTGCGGCCGTGGCCTGTTGTCAACTATGCCGGGTGTTTCTAATAATATTTATCTTTTATTTTCGTTCCAACAATGTAAGCCACAACCACAACAGGCAAACCAATAATAAGTATCCAGGTAATAGTGCTCATTAAAAGCATATTAAGTCTCCTTTCTAAAAATCTTACCTTTTTATATCCACAACCCTCATAAAGGCAAATTTCAATCAAACGGCAAGCCTCTGGCATAAGTTTCGTATTACATCGTAAGTATAGCGTATTGCGTAAAAGAAAAATACTACAAAATCGTGCCGGCGAGGCACCATAAAAGAATTGAAAAGGCAAAGAAGAATTCCATCTCTACAGTGAGGGGCTGTTTGTCAAAATATGCGTTACAAAAGGTCAGACCAGGGCCTGCTTTGAGGCAAAGAGCTCATTCGAGATAGGCCCATTTTCCCCCGCCCCGGGGCCGATACCAGAAAAGCTTCCAGTACCGCTGGTCCGTCTCAAAGATATCAATGGGCCCTCTATCCAGGTTGAATTCCGGTTTCAAAACGCCGAACCGCTTCATCTCACGAACGTACTGGGAGTTTGGCTTGAACGCCGGCGTTCCGAATCTGGCCACCTGGTCCATTTGCCTCTTGCCGTTCTGTATCGCTTTGAGCAGCGCCTGATAATCCGGATCGTCCTTACTTCTGAACCGGTGCTCACAAGTGCCCCAGCCGCCTGCCGATTCGGCGAGGGGACCGAGCAGCATAGGCGAATAATCCGGACGAGAGACGTTGAGCAAAACGTGCGCGGAAAAGCGAGAATCCTCATCGCGGACAATACGCTCGTACGGAGCCAGATTCAACTGCCTCTGGTATTTGGCCCGTTCCTCGTTCGACAAGCCGTATGGTATCGCGGTGGCTTTCTTGCCCGGGCCATGACACTGCCGGCACGTGACGTTCAAAACCGGCGAATTGAACGCCGCCAGGGCTTGGCCTTGTCTGGCCTGCTCGGCACCGCTGCGCAGAGCCGCATACGTTCCGGCATACGGCGCGCCGCTCTCGAGCCACATCCAGATTGTTCTCCATTCATCCGGCGAGACCTTGACCCCGTTGTGTGAACCACCAATCTTGTTCATCAGCCTGCTCGCCGCCGAGCCGATTGTACGCGGCGGAAGGAATTTAATGCTCGTCCCTTTGATTAGTGAGTAGGTTCGCTCTATTGCTCTGTGACAGATAAATTGAGGGCTAAAGGCTCTTTTCGCTCGCAATGACAATCCATCAAATAACAAGTCACAGACCACTACCCTTTGGCGCGAGAGGTTAGATGCGCTGTTCTATATACCTACCCGCGCGTCAAGGCAAATTCACCTGCTCATTTAGAAACGTTGTGACGTGGTCTTAGAAACCGGATACAGACCGGCTTTGCGATGGAAATCTTATATCCCTTCGGCTCAAGCGCACCGGTTTCCCCATCGATTCGAAAGACAACGACATTGTCCATACCCTGGTTGGCAACGAGGCAGAACTTGCCGGTCGGGTCAATGTTGAAGTTCCGCGGCTCTTTTATATCAGCAGTCTCGTGCTTGACGAATGCCAGTGTCCCATCGGCCAAGTCAACTTGGTAACATACAATACTATCGTGTCCCCGGTTCGAACCGTAAAGAAACTTCCCGCTCGGGTGCACACATACCTCGGCACATGTATTAGACCCATTAAATCCATTCGGCAGTGTTGTGATGGTCTGTATCTCCTTGAGAGCACCCGAAGCCGACTCATAAGCAAAAGCAGTCATCGTGCAATCGAGCTCGTTGATGACATAAGCATATTTTCCGTTCGGGTGGAAGGCAAAATGTCGCGGTCCGGCTCCGGGCCTGACTTTTACAAACGGAGGCTCAGCAGCAGCGATTGTCCCCTTTTCAATGTCCAGCCTGTATATCATAATCTTGTCAATTCCGAGGTCGGCAGCGAAGACAAAGCGGTCGTCCGGGCTTACATTGACCGAATGTGCATGGGGTTCTTTCTGTCGCTTGAGGTTCACACTGGAACCCTTGTGCCGGGCAAAACCAGTCGGTTTACCCAGTCTGCCGTTCGACTTGATCGGAACCACTGAGATGCTCCCGCCACCGTAGTTGGCGACAAGCAGGTTTCTTCCTGTATGGTCGATACCGATGTGGCATGGACCTGCACCGCCTGATGACCGTTGATTGAGGAACTTCAGACCTCCAGTATCCCCGTCAATCGCATACGCGATGACGCTTCCATCTCCACCGGCCTCACTGACGGCATACAGGAATTTTCCGTTAGGATGTACCTCGAGAAATGACGGATTTTTAGCCTCGGCCACAAGAACCGGTTCGGAGAGCTTTCCTGTCTCGAGATTGAGTATGCTGCGGTAAATCCCCTTACTGGAATTCTTTCCCTGCGTGTAAGTTCCGAAATAGACATCCAGCGATTCCGCGGAAACGGTTGACAACACTACAAGTGAGAATAATGCAATAATAAACGCTTTTATGCCCATATACTAACACCTCCTCAGACGAGTGTCTCCTATTGAATATCAATTCCTTCACTACTCGCCATCTTATGTCGAGCTTCAATGTACGACCACTGCCAATAATCTACATCGTTGGAGCAAACTTTTCAAGCCCAAAAAATATACCGGAATATGCCGTATTAGAACTGCTGCAGCTCACAACCGCAGGCTCGACCTATAGAAGGACGCCTATGAAAATGTTTACAAATTTTTCTGTATTTTATAAGATGCTGATGTACAAGTACTTACAAAATCAACATTTTTTCAAGATTGGTAGACAAAGTCATCCTTGGTTGTGGACCGGTTGTAGGCTACGATTGACTGTAATATTGATAAATCAATCAACAACTTTCCTATACTTAGAGCCTATCCAAATAACCCGCTCTATTGCGGCCGACTGCAAAGCCCGATGCCTGCGTTGTCGGCCAAAAACGTTCTCAACGTGGAGAAAACCACGCCTCCGAGCATTTTTGGCCTGCCGCCTTGGCCTCGAACTTTTCGCTCGGCCTCATAACGACCCGGTTATTCGGATAAGCTCTTATTCTGAGCCGAGTCACAACAAAGTCGGCTCAAGATACAAACCGATATGTTGATTCATACTGTCATTTTAACGGCCAGTCTACTGAGGCGGTAATAAATCTTGGTGCATTGAGGTTGGTATATGTCACATTAAAAATATATGATGTCGAATTAAGGGGTTCTCCAGAAATTGTTATTTCGTACCTATACAAAGTATTATTCCAAAAGCTGCCGCTAACATTGGAAGAGGCCGGTCCGAGCGAGCCATCAGCAGCATAGATTATTCCATAGGCAATAAGGGTTTTGATATTACCTGGGCCGTTAGTTATCGTCCCATTGACTTTGAGATTACCGGCCACATGCAGCTTTTCAAGTGGATTAGCTGTGCCGATGCCGACGTCGCCTTACATGCGTGGGATTACCCGAGGGACTCTATGCAACATATATTAATGCGGATTGTCCGGCCGGCGTCTCATCTGAGCGGCGAGATGACAAACCCCAGCGAATACGCCTCATCGCCGGCGATAGTGTACTCCGGATGCGTCCTCGCGCCCCAGGAATTATCACCGCCCACTCCATGGAGCTTGTAGTCGACGAAGACCCTGTTCGTATCCCGTCTGGGAAGGTCATAATCGTGGTTGGCCTTCTCCATATCCGCCAGCTCATAAGGCCAGACTGAAAAGCTCACCGGACTATCACCGGTAACTTTCACGCCTCGCCCGCGAGAATCGACTACACTGAACCACCGTGTATCGGTCCGGTTGCCCGTATCCTGCGCCCTGATATATGGGAAGACCATATCGTCGACGGTGCTCTGATACACCGCAATCTCACCTCCGGTCTTGCGATCCCAGTAAGTCTCATGAGGTCCGCGACCGTACCAGGTTACGCCGTCCATATTCTTCGGCACGGCAAATGTCATGCCGACCCTTGGCATCAGGGGCATCTTCTTACCCGGAAGCGGCTGGTAGTCGGCCTTGACCCTAATCCGTCCGTCGGGAGAGATATTATAGACGAGACTGTAATCGGCATCGTTGACCGGCAGCTTCATTTTGCCCGTGACCGTGATGCCGGCGTCGCTCTTGCTTGCATTGATTGATACGAGCCTGCGTCCCGCGGCGGCATTTCGCCACTGGCCAAGCCGACCGTTGTAGTTGTTGCGATACTGGTTGTCGTTGGGGACCTTCCAGAAGTTTGGCACAAGCGGCCCGACAATGACTTCCCGCCCATCATACTTGAGAGAAGTTAGAGCCCCGTTGTCCCGTGATATTTCCGCCGAAAACCCTCTGCCCTCGACCCCGTAGCTCGCCGATCCCGTCACCAACTTCAAGGCATTGCCGCCGGAAGGTTTCGACTTTGAGTTTTCGCCCGCCCCATTGACAGCCATCTGATGCCAGGCCACGACATGACCCTTCTTCGCCCAGAGCTCGTCAGCGGCCAGCTTGCAGTAAACGGTGAGCAGCAGCTCTGCGTCATCTCGATGCTTGAATGGAATACTGAGCTGCTTCTTCTGCTGCGGTGCGACATCGACCTGTCCCAGCGAGCCGGTCTCAACCACCCTGCCATCACTTCTAATCGCCCAACTGAACTCGAACAGATTCAGATTTGTAAAGAAGAACTTGTTATATATAGTGACCTTGCCCGTAGCTATATCAACGGGCGTGATTTTTACATTCTGATAAACCTTCTTGACCTCCCACAAATGCGGATTTGGTCTGCGGTCCGGGTGGATCAGCCCGTTGCAGCAGAAATTTCCATCGTTTGGCTTGTCGTTATAGTCCCCGCCGTAGGCAAAAAACTTCTTTATCCCGCGAGGATTATTACCCAGAGTCTCTCCGGTGACTTCCGTAAGATCCATATCGAGCACGAGCGCATTGTTGTTGGGTCGGTCCGGGTCGGCGACCTCGGCTGGACTCAGCGCCCGTCTGTAGATACGTGCACTGCGTATCGGCAAATCGGAAACCCGCTGGATGACTTCGGAGTTTCTCCCGATGTTCACCGGCTGCGAACTCGAGTGAATCGCCCCGCTCACCGCCAACCGCCCGACCTCCTTGCCGTTAACGTAGAGCAGCAACATCTTGCCGTCGAAGACCGCCGTAAGCCTGTTCCAGCCGTCCTTCAGGCCGGCGTCGGCATATCGAACGTACAGTCCCTCCCACTGCCCCGGAAAGACCGTGAAGTTAAGATCGCGGCCGCCGTACCGCAACAGATACTGGTGGTCACCCTTCGAGATGATCGGACAATACTGGTTGGAGGTGCGCGCGCCCTTGACCTCGGCTTCCAGCGTAAACGTATCCGTCAGATTCAGAGCCTCGGACTCATCGACCGCAACCGCGCCGTGCAGACCCTCGTGGTCGATATTGCCCAGCACCGTCCCGCCAACCTTACTGCTCGCTCGATCCCGCACGCGGTCATACTTGACATTAGGCACGTCCCTGGCCAGTCCCTGATCGACCCAGTCCCAGATCGAACCGCCCTGCAGCACCGGATACTCCTCTATCGCGTCCCAATAATCCTGCAGATTCCCGACACTGCTGCCCATGGCGTGCGCGTATTCGCACATTATCAGGGGGCGGGAAGGGCTCTCTTTTGCATATCTGACGATTCCCTCTATGGACGGGTACATCCAGCAGACGATATCCGTGTTTGTCCCCTGGCCGGCCTGCTCGAAGTGCACGGGCCGCGACGGATCGAAACTGCGAATCCAGCTCGACGTCGTCACGTAATTGCTTCCGTTGCCGCCCTCGTTACCCAGCGACCAGATGATTATGCACGGGTGATTCTTGTCGCGATGCACCATCCGCACGGTCCGCTCCAGGTGCGCCTTCTCCCATCTCGGATCGCCCGCCAGTTCTCTGGCGGCATGGGCCTCGATATTTGCCTCGTCGATCACATACAATCCGTATTTATCGCACAGTTCGTACCATCTCGGGCAATCCGGATAATGACTCGTCCTGACCGTATTGATGTTGAATTGTTTCATCAGCATAATGTCCCGCACCATCGACTCTTCGGTCACATAGTGGCCGGTAACGGGATCGTGCTCGTGCCGATTTACTCCCTTGATTAGAATCGCCTTGCCGTTGACCAACAGTTGCCCGTTCAGTATCTCGACCTTTCGAAAACCAATATCGCAGCCGGTCACCTCGACCACCCCAGCATCCCTGCGTCTACCTCGCTTGAGGGTCAGCACCAGGCGATATAGATTAGGCTGCTCCGCGGACCACTTCGCTGCGTTTATAACTGTGACCTTCGGCGAAACGATTTTGTGATTGCCCCCCACATTCGCGGCGATGTCGTTCAGGGTGAGTCTGGCCACCTGCTCGCCGCCGGCGTCAAGGAGTTCTCCCTCGACCGAGCAGTCGATCACGCGATCGGTGAAGTTGCGAATGTTCATTTCCACTCGGAGAGCGCCGTCCCGATAGCCGTTGACAAGGTCGACCTTCGCCCAGAAGTCCCCAATATGCACCTGTCCCGCCGACCACAGAAAGACATCTCGGAATATTCCGCTTAGCCTCCAGAAATCCTGATCCTCCAGATAGCTTCCGTCACAATACTGATACACCTCCGCCGCCAGTACGTTCTCGGCCTCAGTGACATACTCAGTGATATTGAAAATCGCAGGGGTCCTGCTGCCCTGACTATACCCCACTTTCCGTCCGTTGATCCAGAGATAGAAAGCGGAATCGACGCCATCGAATTGAATAAACAGTTCCCTGCCCTTCCAGTCGTCGGGCACCGTAAATGTCCTGCGATACGAACCGACGGGATTGCGTTCGTTATAGTTAGTGTATCCTGCCGGCGGCTCGCCCATCACCCGGGGAGGGTCCTTCTTGAATGGATAGGTGATATTCGTGTAGACGGGAGTACCATAACCATGGAGTTGCCAGTTGCTCGGCACGGGGATATCGAGCCACTTCGAAACATCGAAATCGCTCTTGTAGAAATCCACAGGTCTATCGCTCGGCTTCGGGGCCCAGTGAAACTTCCACTGCCCGTTAAGGCCCTTATACCAAGGCGAGCCGGCCTTGTCGCCCTTGATTGCCGCCGTGCGTTCGGCAAACGGCAGCCCCGTCGCACGCGGCGGCTCCTTGTTGATACCAATTACCTGCTCATTCTCCCAGTCGGGCGCCGCTTTGGCACCGGTCCCCAACAGCACAACCGACAACACCACAATCAGAAACAGACTTGACCATCGCATAATCATACTCCAAATGTTGACCCTACTTCCAGGTTTCAATGGATTCTTCCAACGCCCCCAATTATACAAATCCACCGAACCGAGACCAGTCAATTCTCGCCATAGTTGTCCCCGATCAATCCCCTATTCAGGCTGCTAACATTTAAGCCTGCTTGTTCTGTGCCTCATGGAAGCCGACCGACTCCTTCAACAAAGCGTCGATGTGCACAGTCTATAGAGCAACGGTCATTGAAAACGGCGCTAAATTTTGACTCTTTTATAATGCCCTGATAATACAGCACTTATGGGATAGGCATTTTGGCGAATTGGCAGATAATAGGCTTTCGGGTTGTAGCGAAGTTGTAGGCGTACCAGGCCCAAAAAAGCTGAGAAACAGGAAATACAAATTATGCCTAAATTAGAGAGCTGTAGTACATCTACTCGACCATGAATCTGTCGAAGTACATTGAAATTCTACAACTCATAGGAAAGGGAATATTTCAAGAGCGTTATCGGATGAACTGACTGTTTTCCATAGTTATTGTTTTTGGTTGGTTGCCTGTTTCTTTGGCTAAGATTGTTCTAAATCTACGATTTAAGTGGCACAAATCATAGTTTTTCCTTGACTTAATCCATTGATTTTTGTATATTGGGTTGAAACAAGTGGGAAATAGAATTACCCAGATTTATCTACATAGTCTTCATCAGT
>Ga0315537_1001915_pt1 | contig 16102 bp, 17 predicted proteins | sample SalMarSW160270MG_FD_203091 | JGI IMG/M metagenome (GOLD analysis project Ga0315537, IMG submission 203091) | Salt marsh sediment microbial communities from the Plum Island Ecosystem LTER, Massachusetts, United States - Salt Marsh Sediment SW1602-70 ... | reverse complement strand
TGCCGGTGCCGGCTGATTGGGCCTTGCGATGTATCTCTTCTCCGAGGGCCGCAACACCCTTGGAGACGAGTAACGAAGAGCACTCTTTCAGCTCTTCGGTGAGGGCGTTATCTGTACGGGCATGCATGTTGGAGACCATGAGCTGGTAAAAGATGAAGAAGGCTGCGATGGATAAAATGGCACACACCACCGTATAGAGCACCGCCAGGCGAAAGGCAAGGGAACGCCTGAAGCTATTGATCCTCTCGAAGAACATAGCCGACACCCCTGATGGTGTGTATCAGTTTCTGAGCGAAGTCCCTGTCGATCTTGTCACGCAGCCTGCATACTCGCGCCTCGACGACGTTCGTCCCCGGGTCGAACTGGTAATCCCATACGTGTTCCATAATCATGGTCTTGGATACGACGTGCCCTGCATTGCGCATCAGATACTCAAGCAGGGCAAACTCGCGCGGTTGCAGATCGAGGTGTTTCCCCGCGCGAATGACCTTTCGGCTCAGGAGATCGAGTGAGAGATCCCCGACCACCAGGCTGGTGGGCTCGACAGATCCCTGTGCCCTGCGGATCAATGCCTGGACGCGGGCCAGAAGTTCGGAAAAGGCAAAGGGCTTGGTGAGATAGTCGTCACCTCCCTTCTGGAGCCCCCTGACTCGATCATCCACCGAACGCTTGGCGCTCAAGATGAGCACGGGGGTGTTAGTTTTCTGACGCCTCAGCTCTTCGATGAGCTGCAAGCCGTCCAGTTTGGGGAGCATAATATCGATAATGGCCGCATCGTATGGTGCGGTCAGGGCCTGATGAAGGCCATCCTCACCGTTGATTGCATGATCCACGGCAAAGCCGGCCTCCTTAAGACCTTTCATGATGAAGGAGGCGATCTTTTTGTCGTCTTCGACCACGAGTATCCGCATCACACATTCCTTGTGCCCTTTTACCGCGCTCTCAGGGATCACGTGTCTCGATATCGAAAGCCCCCCTGTAGAATATCCACGAGAGATATGCCTGGCGGCTTGACTATGCAGGGGTTATTGGAGGCGTTTTTTCAAGATTTCATTCACCAACTGGGGGTTGGCCTTGCCCTGGGTGGCCTTCATGACCTGGCCGACGAAGAAGCCGAATAGCTTGTCCTTGCCGCTCTTGTACGCCGCTACCTCATTCGGATGATTGTGCAGGACCTCTTCCACGGTCTTGGTCAATTTGTCCTCATTGGTGATCTGGATCAATCCCTGTGCTTTAACGATTTCCTGAGCCCCCTTGCCGGTCTTGTACATCTCCTCGAAGACGGTCTTGGCGATCTTGCCGCTGATGGTCCCCTCCTTCATGAGACCCAGCATCTCGGCCAGGTGTTGGGGGGTGAGGGGGGATGCCTCCACCTCCTTTTCATCTTCCTTTAACAGGCGCAGGAGATCACCCATGAGCCAATTGGCCGCCTGCTTGGGTTCGGGGAAGAGCCGCACGCACTCCTCGTAGTAGTCGGCCAGGGCCTTGGATGCGGTTATGACGCCGGCGTCATACTCCGGGATCTGGTATTCTTTGACGAAGCGCTCCTTGCGCTGCAGGGGGAGCTCCGGGAGCCCCTTTCTGATCTCCTCGATCCACTGGGGCGAGACGGCCAGGGGGACCAGATCGGGGTCGGGGAAGTAACGGTAGTCGTGGGCCTCCTCCTTGCCGCGCATGGCCTCGGTGATCCCCTTGTGTGGATCCCACAGTCTTGTCTCTTGGACCACGGTGCCCCCACCCTCCAGGACCTCTTGCTGCCGCTCGATCTCGTAGGCCAAGGCACGCCCCACGTTGCGGAAGGAGTTCATGTTCTTGACCTCGGTCCTGGTTCCGAGGGTCTCAGAACCCGCGGGTCTAATGGAGACGTTGGCGTCGCAGCGGAAGCTCCCCTCCTCCATGTTGCCGTCGCATATCTCCAGGTACTGGAGGATCGCCCGCAGTATGCGCAGGTAGTCGGTGGCCTCCTGGGGGGAGCGTAGATCGGGCTCACTCACGATCTCCAGGAGGGGGACGCCGGTTCGGTTTAAGTCGACGTAGCTGAAGGGCTTGGCCTCGTCGTGAAAGAGTTTTCCCGCATCCTCTTCCATATGGATGCGGGTGATCCCCACCCGCTTTTTCTCCTCCTCGGCACTGGGGATCTCCACGGAGCCATGCGTGGCCAGGGGGAGCTCGTATTGGGAGATCTGATACCCCTTGGGGAGATCGGGATAAAAGTAGTTCTTGCGGGCGTAGAGGCTGAAAGGGGCAATCTCGCAGTTGGTGGCCAGGGCCATTTTGATGGCGAACGCCACGGCCTTTCGGTTCAGGACGGGGAGAGAACCGGGCATCCCCGTGCAGACCGGGCAGGTGTGGGTGTTGGGCGCGGCGCCGAAGGCGGCGGAGCACCCGCAAAAGATCTTGCTCTCGGTCAGGAGTTGGGCGTGGACCTCAAGCCCGATGACTGCCTCGTATTCCACCATTGCCTCCTTGTTTCCTTTCGCTTTGGCAGGATAGTACGGCGTCATCACCGTGTCAAGCTTTGAAGGCTTCACTGGCATTTTTGTGGCTGATTCGTCGTTCTTCTGGTGACTGTGGGGCGAAAAAGGGTTTTTTCGGCCTAAACATCCGATTTTCCCTTCAAAAATCGGACTCCTGTGCTATACTACTACACTTGAAACGAGACGTATGATGGATTTTTTCGACCGGCGTATCCTGACAGTCAGCCAACTCACCGCGGGGATCAAAGGCCTGTTAGAGTCCTCTTTCGACGAGGTATGGGTGGAGGGGGAGGTCTCCAACATCAGGCGCCCCCCCTCCGGTCACCTCTATTTCACCCTCAAGGATGAGGACAGCCAGATCAGGGGGGTGATATTCAAGCAGCAGTCGCGGTTGCTGCGCTTTGAGTTGGAGGACGGCCAGCAGGTGATCTGCTGGGGGAGGGTAGGGGTCTATGAGCGGCGTGGTGAGTACCAACTCATCCTCGACTATGCGGAGCCCAAGGGAATCGGGTCCCTGCAGATCGCCTTCGAGCAACTGAAAGGGAGACTGGCCGAGGAAGGGCTCTTTGACGCGGATCGCAAGAGGCCCCTGCCCCTGCTTCCTCAGCGGATCGGGATCGTCACCTCCCCCACCGGTGCGGTCATTCGGGACATACTCAACATCTTGCGCCGGAGGTTTGAGAATATCGAGGTGCTCCTCTATCCTGTAAAAGTCCAGGGTGAGGGGGCGGCGCAGGAGATCGCCCAGGGGGTCGAGTACCTCGGCGAGCAGGGGGAGGTGGATGTCATCATCGTAGGCAGGGGAGGGGGGTCGCTGGAAGACCTGTGGGCCTTTAATGAAGAGGCCGTGGCCCGGGCCATTTTCGCCTCCCCGGTCCCCGTCATCTCGGCGGTAGGACACGAGACGGACTTCACCATCGCCGATTTTGTGGCGGATGTGCGCGCCCCAACCCCGTCGGCGGCGGCAGAGTTGGCGGTGCAGCAGAAGCGAGATCTAGTTCGGATGATCGAGGTCTTGACCGAGCGATTGGTCAAGGTAATGGATCGCCTCTTGGTCCGGGGGCGGGAGCAGATAAGGGGGGTCCAGGGGAGGGTCAGGGACCCTCTTCGTAGGGTAGAGGATCTACGGTTGCGTCTCGATGAGCATGGGGGGAGACTCGCCCAGGCGACGCTGAGGACCTGGCGAGAAAACAGTGAACGGACAGAGCGAATCTCACGGCTTCTCTTGGCCCAGGACCCCCGCCATGCAATCCGGTCCTTTCGGGAAGGCACCGCCCAGTTGACCAAGGGGTTGCGGGGGGGTATGACGGCCATCCTGGATTCCAAGCACAAGGACTGGGAAAAGGAAGGGGCGAGACTCGACGCCTTGAGCCCCCTGGCCATCTTACGGCGGGGTTACAGCATCACCAGGCGTCTGCCCGACGGCCTGATCTTGAGGGCAGTCGATGAGGTGGGGATTAATGGTCAGGTGCAGGTGCGGCTCCATCGTGGGGAGCTCATCTGCCGAGTGGAGAGGAAGGTATGAGATGAGGGTGTATGTTCGGAGCGCGTTCTGGTGTATTTTTATCTATTTCCTTTTAACGATCCCCTGTTCAGGGGGAGGGCTGGTCAAGGTCAGTTGGTCACCCCAGGAGTTGAAGCAGGGGGAGGTACTCTGCGTGACGGTGCGGCCCGAGGCAGAGGTTGCCTCCGTCACCGGTGATCTGGACGGGACCCCCATCTACTTCTATAAGCAGAGACGAAGGAGGCTGGGAGGCATCGTGGGGGTGGACCTGGCGACTGCCCCGGGCCGGCGTAATCTCAGGGTGGAGGTCAGGGATCCCGAGGGGAGGTCCTTTGAGCAGGTCTTTCCTGTTGAGGTGGCGCCGGGGGGGTTTGAGGTCCAGCGATTGACACTCCCTCAGGAATTGGTGGATCTGAAGGGGGAGGCCTTGAGGCGGGTCCTTGCGGACAATAAGAAGCTCATCACGATCTTTAATCAGGTCAAGCCAGAGCAATTGTGGCGCCATTCCTTTATCACGCCGGTAGACGGACCGATAACAAGCTCCTTCGGCCTGCGCAGGATACTCAACGATAAACCCCGCTCTCCCCACAGCGGGGTGGATATCGGGGCACCTGAGGGGACTGAGGTGGCCTCATGCAACGATGGGATCGTGGTCTTGGTCGAGGAGTTGTACTTGTGCGGGAAGACCATTATAATAGATCATGGGTGCGGGCTTTATTCCATGTACTTTCACTTGTCGGAGACGCGAGTTACAGAGGGAGATCAGGTAGGGGTCGGTGAGTGCATCGGCCTGGTGGGGGCCACCGGCCGCGTCACCGGGGCTCACCTGCACTGGGGGATCAGGTTGCTGGGGGCACGGGTGGATCCCTTCTCGCTCTTGAGGGCCGTACCTCCAGGGGAATGAACTTGATGACCGTTTTGCCATGCAGAACGATAAGAGTCACCTATAAAAAAGGGGTTTGTGAAACCTATTTTGTCAGTAGGGAGATATGAAGAAGGAAAAGACCTTTGAAGAGGCCTTGCGGGAGTTGGAGGAGATCGTGAATCGTCTCGAGGGGGGGGATCTGCCCTTAGAGGAGGCCCTCCAGCTCTTCGAGGAAGGGGTGCGGCTCTCCCGCGCGTGCCACACCAAGCTCGATGAGGCGCAGCGGCGGGTGGAGATCGTGCTCAAGGACGAGAACGGAAAGATGACGACACGCCCCTTTGAACCGTTGAAGGGTGGAGAGAATGACTGAAAGAGGGTTGGCAACCACGCGGATCCTCGACCGCATCGATTCGCCGGCCGATCTTAGGCAATTGGAACGCAAGGATCTCGCCCGTTTGGCCGAGGAGATCAGGGAGGAAATCATCTCCGTCTGTTCCCGAGTCGGGGGGCACCTGGCCCCCAGCCTGGGGGTGGTGGAGTTGACCTTGGCCTTGCACTATGTCTTCGATACCCCCCGGGACAAGCTCATCTGGGATGTGGGGCACCAGGCCTATGCCCACAAATTGGTTACCGGCAGGAGGGAGCAATTCAAGACCTTGAGGCAGGAAGGGGGGATCAGCGGCTTTCCCCGGCGCGAGGAGAGCATCTATGACCCCTTTGGGGTCGGTCATAGCGGTACCTCCGTCTCTGCGGCCTTGGGTATGGCCGAGGCCCGGGACCTGCGGGGGGATGACTACAAGGTAGTGGCGATCATCGGGGATGGTGGGTTAACGGCGGGCATGGCCTTTGAGGCCCTCAACTATGCCGGTGAACAGAAACGGGATCTCATTGTGGTGGTGAATGACAATGAGATGTCCATCTCCAAGAGCGTGGGGGCCGTATCCGCCTATCTCAACCGGATCATGACGGGACACCGCATCAACCGTTTTCGGGAGGACATCAAAAACTTTCTGTATGAGATCCCCGGCATCGGCAAGTCCGTCTTTAAATTCGCCAGACAGGCCGAGGAGTCATTGAAGGGTTTGATGGTACCCGGTATCCTCTTCGAGGAGCTCGGCTTTCAGTATTTCGGTCCCCTGGAAGGACACCACCTCGATCATCTCATCGAGACCTTTTTGAACGTTAGGAAGCTCAAGGGGCCGAACCTCGTCCACGTAATTACCAAAAAGGGAAGGGGGTACCGGCCTGCCGAGCAAAACCCCGACATATATCACGGGGTGAGTCGGTTTGAAAAAGAGACGGGGAAGATATACAGCAATTCCACGCCCCCGACGTACACTGCCGTCTTCGGCAAGACCTTGGTGAAAATCGCAGAGCAGGATAAGCGGGTGGTGGCCATCACCGCTGCCATGCCCCTCGGGACCGGGCTTACGGAATTCGCTGAGCGCTTTCCCGAGCGTTTTTACGATATCGGCATCGCCGAGCAGCACGGCGTGACCTTTGCCGCGGGATTGGCTATGGAGGGGATGCGCCCCGTAGTGGCCATCTATTCCACCTTTCTGCAGCGGGCGTATGATCAGATCGTTCACGACGTCTGTCTTCAGCGGATCCCCGTAGTCTTTGCCATGGACCGTGGGGGGATCGTGGGTGAGGACGGGGCTACCCATCAGGGCCTCTTCGACCTCTCGTATCTGCGCCATATCCCCGGGATGGTTTTGATGGCCCCTAAGGACGAAGACGAGCTGCGTCGAATGATCGTAACCGCTATCCAGTATGAAGATGGCCCCATCGCCTTTCGCTACCCACGGGGCGCGGGATATGGGGTACCTCTGGAGGGGGAAATCAGACCCCTGGAGATCGGCAGGGGAGAGGTCCTGCGTGAGGGGAAAGATGTCCTCATCCTGGCCCTCGGCTCCACCGTCTACCCCGCCCTCCAGGCAGCGGACATGCTGGAAAAAGAAGGGATCGGAGCGACGGTGGTCAACAGCAGGTTTGTGGTCCCCCTCGATGGGGAACTAATCGGCGATCTGGCTGGTAGGCATCGATTTCTGCTGACGGTCGAAGAAAATATAGTGGCAGGAGGTTTCGGCAGCGCCGTGTTGGAGTTCCTCCATGCCAGGGGGTCCTCTCCGCCCCGCGTCCACTGTCTCGGTATACCGGCGGGCTTTGTGGAGCACTCCCCGCAGGCCGTCCTGCGGAAAAAGTACCACCTTGACCCCGAGGGGATCGCCCAGCAGGTGCGGGTGGCCTTCAACCATGGAACGGGAACGGCTCGATAAGGTATTGGTCCAGCGGGGATTGGCCCCGAGCAGAGAACGGGCGCGATCCCTCCTTTTGGCTGGAGGCGTCTTGGTCGATGGGCGACCCCAGGCCAAGGCGGGGACCCTGATCCGACCTGAGGCGACCATCCGCCTCACCCGTGAGCCGCAACCGTACGTCAGCCGGGGAGGGCTGAAGTTGGAGCGGGCCCTCGATTTTTTCCACATCGACCCTCGAGGAAAGGTCGCCATGGATGTGGGGGCGTCCACCGGGGGGTTCACCGACTGCCTCCTGCAGCGGGGCGCCCGGCGGGTCTATGCCGTCGATGTGGGGTACGGACAGCTGGCCTGGAGACTCCAGCAAGACCCCCGCGTGGTCAACCTCCAGCGCCGTAATATTCGCTCCCTGGCATGGGAGGAGGTGGGGGAGGAGGTGGACCTGGCTGTCGCCGATACCTCGTTCATCTCCCTGGAGTTGGTTATACCCCCCACCCTCACCTTTCTCGCAGGGGGTGGCGTTCTGTTGACCTTGATAAAGCCCCAGTTTGAGGTGGGAAAAGGGGAGGTGGGAAAAGGAGGAGTCGTGCGGGATAAGGAGAAGCACAGGCGGGTCGTTGAGAAGGTCACCGGCTTTGCCGAAAGGCAGGGATTGATCCCCCTGGGGGTCGTGGAGTCTCCCCTCCAGGGCCCCAAGGGGAACAGGGAATTTTTTCTCTACTGTGAGCGTCCCCATGGGAAGGGTAGGGGTACCGAAGCCGGTTAAATTGATTATGAGCCTCTTGAGTGCCGACGACCATCTCTTGCATCAGGTCGAAGAGGCATTGGCGGGCAGATATGGTGAGATCGATTTCGAGAGTGATCTCCTCCCCTTCGACTGTACCGATTACTATACCCCGGAGATGGGGGAAGGGTTGTTTCGACGGTTTTGCACCTTTCGCCCCCTTATCCCCCGGGATGCGTTGGTGAGAATCAAGCGGGAGACCAACGAGATTGAAGAACAATATGCCGCCCAGGGGCGGAGGAGGATAAACATCGATCCTGGCTATATCTGTGCGGAGCACTTGATTTTGGCCACGACGAAGGGGTATACTCACCGTCCTTATCTCGGTGAAGGTATCTACGCAGACCTCACCCTGATTTACCGCGATGGAGCGTTTCGACCCCTGGAGTGGACATACCCCGATTATGCCTCGCCGCAAATCAGGGAGATCATGCAGGGGATCAGAAAGCGCTATCTGCAGAGGTTGAAGGAGGAAGAAGGGTGATAAAAAGCATGACTGGCTATGGAGTGGCAGAGGGAGATCTTCCCGTGGGAAAGGTGGCTGTGGAGGTGCGGTCCGTCAACCATAGGTACCTGGATATCTCCCTTCGGCTTCCGCGGGGGCTCTTTACCCTCGAGCCCAAGATTCGCGACCTGGCGAAAAAGTGGATCTCCCGGGGTCGGGTGGAGCTGATCATGAGGATCGACCCCTCCGCCTCCGCCATCCCCCGCTACCGCCTGGAGGCCGATATGGGCTTGGCGGAGGAATATATCCACCTCTTGAATACGTTACAGGAGAAGTTTCACCTCAAGGGAGAGGTGACCGTTGATCACATTGCAGGGGTGCGGGAGATCGTGCCCTTTCTTGAAGCGAAAGAGGACGCAGAACTCTATGGGGAGGATATCGCATCAGTAACGGAACAGGCATTAGGGGCCTTGGATAAATCCAGACAGAAAGAGGGGGAGGTCCTCGAGGCGGACCTCATGGGGAGGTTAGAAGCGACCAGAAAGCTGACGGAGGAGATCAAGGGGAAGGCCCCTTCGGTGGTCGACGCCTATCGGGAGCGGTTGCGGGAACGGGTGCAAGCCCTCTTGGAGGGGAGCGACTTCGATGAACGCAGATTTCATCAAGAGGTAGCCTATTTCGCCGAACGATCCGACGTCTCCGAAGAGGTGATCAGGATGGAGAGCCACCTGCGGCAGTTTGAATCCAAGCTCAAGGAACCAGGGCCGACGGGGAGAGGGTTGGATTTTATTCTCCAGGAGATGAACAGAGAGTCGAACACCATTGGGGCGAAGGCCTCCGATGTCGACATCGCCCATAAAGTAATAGAGCTCAAAAGTGAGCTGGAGAGGATGAGAGAGCAGGTACAAAATATTGAATGAGAGGGAGTACGATGAAGACAAAATTATTGAATGTCGGTTTTGGCAACGTTTTAGTCGCTACGCGTGTAGTGGCGATCGTCAGCCCCAACTCGGCTCCCATGAGGAGGTTGAAGGATCACGCCAAGGATCTGGGCAAGCTCATTGATGCATCCCAGGGACGCAAGACTAGATCGATCATCGTCACCGACAGCGACCATGTAATTTTGTCGGGGATCCAGCCCGATACCTTGGCGCAACGTTTGGCCGCCGGTATAGAGTAGGGTGAGGAGAGAATACGAGGAAAGGGTGGGAGGAGGAGAGAGAGGAATCCTCTTTGTCGTCTCAGCCCCTTCCGGGGCAGGAAAGACGACCCTCGTGCGGAGGGTCATCTCAGAGCTGCCGAGGGTGCATCTGTCGGTCTCCTGCACGACGAGGGTCCCTCGGCCGGGGGAAGAGGAGGGGATTGACTATTTTTTTATCTCCCCTGATGAATTCAACGCCATGGAGCAAGCCGGGAAATTCATCGAGTGGGCCCAGGTACACGGCGACCTCTATGGTACGCCGCGGGCCAACCTGGATGTGATCCAGCGCGGTGAGGATCTGGTCTTGGAGATAGATACGCAAGGGGCGAGAAAGATCCGGGAGGAGTTTAGCGACGGGGTCTTTATCTTCATCCGACCGCCCTCACTGGAGATTTTAAAAGGGAGGCTGCAAGCGAGGGGTGGGGATTCCAAAGCGGCCATTGAGGCGCGTCTGAACAATGCCCAAAAGGAACTTGATCAAATGGCCTGGTACGATTATATTGTTGTTAACGAGGAGCTTGAGGAGGCGACGAGGCAATTGGCCTCCATCATAGTCGCTGAACGGTGTAAGGGTGCACGGGTATTAGCGAGGGAACAAGGAGAGACCTATGGCACGGATAACGGTTGAGGACTGTCTGGCGCAGGTGGAGAGCCGCTTTTCGTTGGTGATCCTGGCTGCCAAGCGGGCCAAGATGCTCCTGAGGGGAGCTCCCCCTCTGGTGGAAAGCGATAACAAGATCATCGTCAACGCCTTGCGGGAGATAGCCGCAGGAAAGGTCTCGTATACGTACGAGCCCGAAGGTGGGGGGAAAGAGGCAGCAGGATCCCGGGTCAAGCTCGTGGAGAAGGAAGAAGAGGAGGTAAAGGAGGATGCCGATTGAGCGTTGCACCAACCCCCTTTACCCTTTTACTGTACCCGTGAGGAGGGAGAAACCATGGGAGTGAAGATAGGGATTAATGGCTTCGGTAGAATAGGGAGAGTTATCATGCGGGCAGCCCACCGGATGGGTGCCGATCTGGATTTTGTTGCGGTCAACGATCTCACTGATGCCCACACCCGCGCCCACTTGCTTACATACGATTCGGTGCATGGCCAGTTTCCAGGCACAGTGCAGGCAAAGGATGATGCCATCGTCGTCAACGGCAAGGAGATCAAGATGCTGGCCATCAAAGAGCCTGCCCAGCTTCCATGGAAAGACCTGGGGGTAGAGGTGGTGATGGAGTGTACGGGGTTGTTCCGGGAAAGGGCACAGGCCGCCAAGCACCTGGAGGCTGGGGCCAAGAAAGTGATCATCTCCGCTCCCGCTAAGGGACCTGATGTTACCATTGTCATGGGGGTCAACCACCAGGAGTACGACCAGAACACACACCACATCATATCCAATGCCTCGTGCACTACCAATTGTTTGGCACCGGTGGCCAAGGTCATCCTCGATAATTTCGGTATCCAGCGGGGCTTGATGAATACCATCCACGCCTACACCAACGATCAGATGATTTTGGATCTGCCCCATAAGGATCTGCGCAGGGCCAGGGCGGCCGCCCTCTCCATGATCCCCACCACCACCGGCGCGGCGGCGGCCGTCTCCTTGGTCATACCCCAGCTTAAGGGAAAACTGGACGGCATGGCCATACGGGTTCCAACACCCAACGTCTCCTTGGTCGACCTCGTGGTAGAGGTGGAGCAAGAGACGAGCATTGATGCGGTAAACGCAGCCCTCAAAGAGGCCTCCGAGGGTGAATTGAAGGGTATCTTGGGATACACGGAGGAGCCCCTCGTATCGGTGGATTTCAACGGAAATCAGCTCTCCTCCATTGTGGACGCCCTGAGCACCACCGTCATGGAAGGTCGAATGGTAAAGATCCTGTCCTGGTACGATAACGAGATGGGTTATTCGTCCAGGATGGTGGATTTGGCCCGGTTTATCTCCTCCTAATCACAATCCGAAAGGAACGGCATTGTGGCTATCAAGTGCATCGACGAGATCGATATAGCGGGCAAACGGCTCTTTGTCCGGGTTGACTTCAACGTCCCGTTGACGGATGGCGGGGAGGTAAGGGACGATACCAGGATCACTGCCGCTCTTCCCACCATCCGGTATGCTCTGGAGAAGGGGGCCACAGTGATCCTGGCCTCCCACCTGGGGCGCCCCAAGGGGGAGGTGGTGCCCGAGATGAGTCTCGCCCCGGTCGCCCGCCACCTCTCCGATCTCCTGGGCCGGGAGGTCCAGATGGCCCCTGATTGCGTGGGAGCGGAGGTAACCTCCCTGGTGGAGAAGATGAAGGAAGGGGATATCCTCTTATTGGAGAATCTCAGGTTTCATCCCGAAGAGACCCAGAACGATCCGGGGTTCGCCAAGCAATTGGCGGGACTCGCCGATATCTATGTCAACGACGCCTTCGGTGCCGCACACCGGGCCCATGCCTCCGTTGAGGGGATCACCCATCACATGGAGGTAGTGGTCTGTGGGCTGCTCATGAAAAAAGAGTTGGAGTATCTGGTCAATGCCCTGGCCTCCCCCCAGCACCCCTTCGTCGCTCTGTTGGGTGGGGCCAAGGTGTCCGATAAAATAGGGGTGATCAAGAACTTGATGGGCAAAGTCGATACCATCCTCGTCGGTGGTGGCATGGCCTACACCTTTTTGCGAGCAAAAGGTTACGAGGTCGGTAGGTCACTGGTGGAGGATGATAAGGTCCCCGTGGCGAGGGAAATTCTCAAAGAGGCTCAAGAACGTACGGTGGACCTGCGCCTTCCCCTGGACCATGTGGTGGCCAAAGAGTTTACCCCTGATGCTGACCATAAGGTGGTTACCAATAAGGAGATCCCCCCCGGCTGGACGGCCATGGATATCGGCCCCCAGACCGTCAAAGCCTTCTCTGGGGTGATCAGTGGGGCAAAGACCATCGTGTGGAATGGACCCATGGGTGTCTTCGAGGTGGAGACGTTCGCCAAGGGCACCGAAGAGGTCGCCAAGGCGGTGGTTGCATCCGGGGCCGTCAGCATCGTGGGTGGCGGGGATACCCTCGCGGCCCTCAAGGCTGCTGGTCTGGCCGATAAGATGACCCATATCTCCACCGGTGGGGGGGCGAGCTTGGAACTTCTTGAAGGGAAGACCCTCCCGGGCATTGCAGCCCTTGACCGATAGCATGGAAGGCATTGATGATGCGTAAGCCCATCATGGTGGGGAACTGGAAGATGCACAAGACGGCGAGCGAAGCGGTCGATTTTGTGACCCGTCTGCAGAAAGAGCTAGGTGATTGGGATGCGACCGAGGCAGTGGTGGCCCCCCCCTTTGTCGCGCTGGCATCGGTGGCCGCTTGCCTCACAGGGGGAACGATCGCCTTAGCTGCCCAAGACTGTTTCTGGGAGGAGGAGGGTGCCTATACCGGAGAGGTATCGACCCTCATGTTACGAGATGTGGGATGCCGCTATGTGATCGTCGGTCATTCAGAGCGCAGGGCCTATTTTGGTGAGACCGATGAGACGGTCAACAAAAAGGTACACGCGCTTCTCTCCCACGACCTGCAACCCATCGTCTGCGTTGGAGAATCCCTCCAGGAGCGGGAGCGGGGTGATACCGTTCAGATCGTGGAACGGCAGGTGAAGGAAGGCCTGAAGGGCTTGGACGAGACTGCGGTTCGAAGGGTAGTGATCGCCTATGAGCCCCTCTGGGCCATCGGGACGGGGAAGACGGCCACCCCTGAACAGGCCCAAGAGGTACACGCATTCATCAGGGGGCTTGTGTCCTCACTCTTTAACCCTGCAGTCGCACAGGAGATCCGAATCCAATATGGAGGGAGCGTCAAGCCGGACAATGTCGATGAGTTGATGGCTCAGCCCGACATCGACGGCGCCTTGGTAGGGGGGGCCAGCCTTGAGGTAGATGCCTTTGCCAGGATCGTGAGATTTGAAGGAGATAGGAGGTAATCGTATGTGGGGAGTCCTTACCTTTGTGCACGTCATCGTCTGTGTGCTGATGATCATGATCATCCTCTTGCAGACGGGGAAGGGGGCTGAGATGGGCGCCGCCTTCGGCGGCGGTTACAGCCAGACCCTCTTCGGGAGCTCAGGGCCGGTCGGGTTCTTGAACAAGCTCACCACCGTGGTGGCCGTCTTCTTTATGTTGACGTCCCTTATATTGGCCTTTTTGGCCGGCCATGTCCCTACCAAACCTTTGGGGGATGTGGGGGATGAGGTGCCGCAGCAGGAGGCCCCCCTGACGCCCGGTCCGGTCCAAGAGGCTGAGTAGAAAAAGGGTTTGGCAAAAGGGGAGTTGGTGGATATAATGTACCCTGTGAATGTGCCGAAGTGGTGGAATTTGGTAGACACGCCATCTTGAGGGGGTGGTGGGTAACTCCCGTGCGGGTTCAAGTCCCGCCTTCGGCACCATGATAATAATATAGTTCAGTGGCATGGAACTTATTGATGTTTATATTTTTTTTATCGGGGGAGCTGTATTGATTTCTTGGTCGAGTATTTCTTGGTGGGGAATGTTTCGTAATACTAAAAAATTTTCCATACCAATGTTATTTTCAGGAGTTTTAATTTTGGCTTTCGACCCAGATGAATTTACAGAGACGGGAAATAAATACCGGAAATCATTTATCATATCCTTGATTTTCATAGTAATTTTCTTTGTTCTTTTCTCTATGTATGTTGTTATCAAATATGCTGGCCTTAAGGAATTCTTCGAGCTGCTCACGCTATAGTGTGCACCTTAAGCAAAATCGTTAACATAAGCAAGAGGAGGAGATGAGTTCCATCTCCTCTTTGTTTATTGAATGCTGAAAACAGGGACGGCTGATTATTGACATCGTAGCGGGTTAGCCTATAGAATGCAAAGGCATATGGGCCGATTCAGGACAGGTGCGGTGGTTTGCGCAGTCCGGTGAGAGAGAAATAGAAAGGGAATCGGCAGGAGCGTAAGGTGCATCCAGTGAGGCAGCAGGGATGAGATATTCACAGTTGCTCGTGCCCACCTTGAGGGAGGAGCCGGCCGAGGCGGAGGTGGTGAGTCACAAGCTGATGCTGCGCGCCGGTTTGATCAGAAAGCTGGCCGCGGGCATCTATACCCTTCTCCCCCTCGGGGTGCGGGTCATGCAGAAGGTGGAGCGCATCATCAGGGAGGAGATGAATAGGGCAGGTGCACAGGAAGTGGTAATGCCGTGCATCCTGCCGGCCGAACTGTGGAAGGAGAGCGGCCGATGGGACCACTATGGCAAGGAATTGCTCAGGGTAAAGGATAGACACGACCGGGACTATTGTTTCGGACCCACCCACGAGGAGGTGATCACCGACCTGGCCCGCCGGGAGGTCAAATCGTATCGTCAACTTCCCATCAACCTCTACCAGATCCAAACCAAGTTCAGGGATGAGGTGAGGCCGCGGTTTGGGGTGATGCGCGCCCGGGAGTTTGTCATGAAGGATGCCTATAGTTTTGATGCCGATGAGGCCGGTGCGGAGCAGAGCTATGAACGGATGTACGATGCCTATACGAGGATATTCCAGCGCTGCGGGCTGCGATTCAGGGCCGTGGAAGCGGATACCGGCCTCATCGGGGGGAGATTTTCTCATGAGTTCATGGTCCTGGCCGATACGGGTGAGGATGCCATCGTAAGCTGCGACTCATGCGACTATGCGGCCAATATAGAGCGGGCGGAGATCGGGAGGGTAGCGGAAAAGACGAACGAGAAGCCAAAAAAGTTGGAGCGGGTGCAGACCCCTGACAAAAGAAGCGTAGAAGAGGTGACCGCATTCCTCGGCGTCCCCCCGGAGAGACTGGTGAAGACCATTATTCTCGAAACTGACCAGGGGGTCGTGGCCGCACTGGTGAGGGGGGATCATGAGATCAATGAGGCGAAGTTGCGGCGGTACCTGGGGGTAACGCAACTGGAGCTGGCGGGTGACCAGGTGGTTGCCGACGTCACCCACGCACCCAAGGGATTCGCCGGGCCGGTGGGGCTCGATCTCAGGATCATCGCCGACTGCGCCTTGGAGGGGATGAGGAATATGGTAGTCGGCGCCAACGAGCTCGATGCCCACCTGCTCAACGCCAACCTGGGGCGGGATTTCCACGTCGAGGAGTTTGCCGACATCCGCCTGGCACAGGCAGGTGATCCCTGCCCCCGGTGTGCGGGGAAATTACAGGTCTCCCGGGGGATCGAAGTAGGGCATATCTTCAAGTTGGGGAGCAAATACAGTGAGGCCATGGGGGCCACCTACCTCGACCCAGAGGGTAACGAGCGAAATCTGATTATGGGGTGTTACGGCATCGGCGTGGGGAGGACGGCGGCGGCTGCCATCGAGCAGAACCACGATGAGAACGGCATCATCTTCCCCTTTGCCATCGCCCCGTTTCATGTCCTGATTGTGCCCGTCAACAACAAGGACGCCCAGATTATGGGCGTAGCAGAGGATCTCTACCGCCGCCTCTCAGAGGAGGATGCCGAGGTCCTGTTGGATGACCGGGATGAGCGGCCCGGGGTGAAATTTAAAGACGCCGATATCATCGGCATCCCCTTGCGCCTAACCGTAGGAGAGAAAAATCTGAAGCAGGGAAAGGTGGAGATT
>Ga0315537_1001912_pt1 | contig 16132 bp, 16 predicted proteins | sample SalMarSW160270MG_FD_203091 | JGI IMG/M metagenome (GOLD analysis project Ga0315537, IMG submission 203091) | Salt marsh sediment microbial communities from the Plum Island Ecosystem LTER, Massachusetts, United States - Salt Marsh Sediment SW1602-70 ... | reverse complement strand
GCAGGACTACGAGCCAAAGGGACTTCGCTGGGTCGTGGATTACGATTGCAAACGGCCTCGCACGCTTTTGGTTTCAAACTCCTCAAATGTCACGTTAAAAGGCATTACACTCAAGCAGGCCGGTTTTTGGACCGTACATATTCTCTATTCCAAGTACGTCACCATCGATGGGCTTATTATTCTCAATAACGTTGACGGCAGCGGTCCAAGCACTGATGGAATTGATATTGACTCTTCAACGTTTATTCTTGTAGAGAATTGCGACATCGATTGCAATGATGATAATTTCTGCTTAAAGGCCGGTCGTGACGCTGATGGCCTCAGAGTGAACCGACCAACCGAATACGTGGTCATCCGTGATTGTGTCTCCCGCAAGGGCGGCGGGCTTATTACCTGCGGCAGCGAGACGTCCGGCAGCATCAGGCATATATTAGCTTACAACCTCAAGGCGAAAGGAACCAAGATAGGAATCAGATTCAAATCTGCCCGAACAAGAGGCGGAACCGTCGAGGATATTCATTATAGGGATTTCGAAATGGACAGTGTCGGCACTGCTATTGAGGTATCCATGAACTGGAATCCGAGCTATAGTTATTCAAGTCTGCCTGAAGGATACAGCTCCGAGAATATTCCCAAGCACTGGAAGACCATGCTGCAAAAGGTAGAGCCCCCGGAAAAGGGCATACCCGAAGTAAAAGATGTGTATTTGTCACGTATTAAGGTCACGGGTGGCACCAGGGCGATATCGGCTTCCGGAATGGCCGAATCCATCGTAAAGAATTTCTACTTCAAAGATGTTAATATAGAAGCCGACACCGCGGGACAGATTTCCTACGGGAAGGGGTGGAAGTTCGAGGATGTCTCAATCAAGACAAAAGATAACAGTAAATTAAAATTAGAAAACTGCTCCGATATGAACTTTTAACATTGTAAGCTTTTGTTGTACTGATTTGGGTTATCGATAAAAATGGTTTTATGGGTTTTTATGTAGCGGATAGTTATAGGAGTGAAATATCTGAGATTGAAAAAGGCCGAGTCAAGCGCCTCGGCCTTTTAGAAAATAATTATCCATATTCATTGATGTTTATTTCTTTCTTATTTGCCTGATGGCAACATTTGCAGCATGGGTTGACCAGGGGTGTAATCGTCCGGTATTACCGGCTCGCAATCCGCCGCATCAACTGGGATGTTCCATTCGAAATCAGTTAAAGCTATTTGCACAAGCCCTTTTTGCTCATTGCCTTTGTTGACTTCCATTCGTACGGGCAACTTCGTCTCTACATCTACCCATATCTTTATCGTGGCCTGACCTAATGCTCCTCCTGTAAAACTTGGATCGGTTGTCCGGAAGCCTTCGCATTCAATGCCGTCAATCGTAGAGCAGCCTAAGCTTGTGTGTTCGCATTTTAGGATTTGCTCGAGGATGTCCTGCGGATTCATTCCTTGCTGGCTCGCATCAGCGGATTCTTTATTGTAATTCACCTGTGAGTATTTCTTCTGGTTCGGCATAAGCGTTGTAATGGTTCCCTTGTTTGGCAATATGTATATTTCCTGAACCATACTTTCTCCGGTAATGGGGTGCGTTATTTCAATATTCATTTTCGAGCCGAAAGTTTGCGACATCAAGACTGTGGATTGTGATACCGTCATATTATCGATATCCTTGTTACTGAAGGTAGCGCTCATTCGGCAGCGATATGTCTTGATCTGCTCAATTTTGTCGAGCACTTCTGCAAGTGCGATACCTGATGTTTTTTCGAAAATTAATACACCTGTCAGGCACGCGATAACGAGTACCGCAGCAACAGCTATTTTTGTAATTGGACTTTTCATGGTTATTCTCCATATATTATGTTGGCTTGGTACCAACACTGTTTTTTGAAACTCATTTCTTGCCTTTAAGGTTTCGGCCCAGAGGTTTTTGTCCATTTCGGGACCTGCCTTAAAGGACATTTTCTTAACAACGTTTTCTATTTTCTCTGAAGGTTTCATTTACAGCCTCCCATTCAGAACCGACCGCAGTTTCTGCAGGCCGTACCGATATCTTCCTTTTACAGTGCTGATCGAAACGTTCTGTAGTCCGGCAATGTGTCTAAGCTTCATCTCCGCATTCAAATGTAGTGCAATTACTTCACGTTGCTCGTATGGGAGCAGAGCCATGGCGTCGGCAACCTGCCGCGATTGTTCATCGGATATCATACATCTATCCGGCGGACAGAAGTCTAACTGCATGGGTGTATCTTCACCCAAGCTGAATGGTCGGCGATTGTTTGCCCTAATCTGGTCTCGGCAGCGGTTGACGGTACAGGTTGCCAGATAGCTTTTTAAGCTGCCGCGGAGCTTGAATGTGCCAGTTGACTGGGCGAATGTAACAAAGACATCTTGTACGATGTCCTCTGCCAAACCGGCATCATTTACAAGCGCCATCGCCAGTGTCAGCAGGTAGTCGCGGTATTTTTCGTAGATACGCTGCAACGCATCTTTATTGCCGGCCTTAAATTTCCATTTGAGTAGTTCGTCTTCTATCATTCATCAACACCGTTACTACTATAACAACGATCGTTGCTCAATATTATCACGATTGACTTAGGGGTTTGGACATAAGAAAACGAATTTTTTCTGAGACTTTTTACCACAAGAGAGCATAAAAAAAGCCGAGCTTGAAAACGGCCCGGCCTTTTGTGGATATATCTATACATGTATGTAGATTTTTTACATTTGCTCATAGTCCGGCGGGATGTTTGGCTCGAAAACGCTCGGATCCAACTCGACATCCCATTGGAATTGGTCTATGACCATGTTTCCGCTGTGCTGGCCGGTGAATTCGCCCTTTAATAGGACAGGGTACCCCGTCTCAACGCTCACCCAAAGACGTGCTACAAAACTGTCTATTTGAAGATGGTTCACCGCTCCGCCAACGAGAGTCAGATCAGTTGTTTCAATACCTTCTGAAAGGACACCGTCAATTGTCTTCTGTCCGAGTTTGCTATATTTGCATGACATAAACTTCTGGACCCATTTCCTGGGATCTATGGTGTCAGCATGCTTCTGATCACCTGCTTCGGTCATGGTCATTTTTTCACGGACGTACCCCTTTTGACCGTGCAGGAGAACTATTCGGATTCCTGTTTCTCTGTTATCATACATGGAAATCCAGAGTTCACCCTCTCCATTATAGCCATCAGATCGGTAATACTTAGGGACTAGATAAATGATGTTATAGCCGGGTCCCTTTGGGTACTTGTATTCCGTGCTGCTTCCTTTTTCACGATAGACAACTCCCCGGCTGGACTGGACTTTTCTGGCGACTTCAGCCCAGACGACGCCGGAAGTGTTTTCAGTGCCGATGAATTCAAATAATCCCAGGACAACCAGGACGATTATCACCGCCGCAGCGGCTAATTTTACAATTGGACTTTTCATGGTTATTCTCCATATCTCCGGCTTAGCCGGAACTTGTTCTTTTGTTTTTTGCTGAGCCAGCATATCATTGAACACCTTCTCATCGGCATCCGGATTTATGCCAAGCTCCGCTTTTTTGAAAAATCTTTTTATTTTATCTGCAGAATTCATTTGTCCACCTCGCTATTAAGCAGTGAACGCAGTTTGTTTATACCGTACCGATATCGGCCCTTGACCGTATTAACCGATGTCCCCTGTAGTCTCGCTATCCTGCTAAAAGTCATGTCCATTTCCATGCGAAAACAAATCACTTCCCGCTGTTCATAAGGCAATTGTTGCAGTGCCTCACTAAGCAGCTTCAAACGCTCGCTTAGAATCGCCCATTGATAAGGTTCTCGTTCAGATGATGTAATCGATTCTGTGCCCTCAAGACTTGTTTCACAACGCCGGTTGCTGTTGCGCAGGTGATTGCGAATCCGGTTAATCGCACTCGTAACCAAGTAGTTCTTGAGGCTGCCGATCAATTTGATACGCTCGGCTGACTGAGCGAACTTAACGAATACATCATGAACGATGTCCTCGGCTGTATTTATATCTCCAGCGAGCACTACGGAGAGCTTAAGCAACTCGACTTTGTACTTGTCATAGATCTGCCGTAAGGCATCGGGACGTCCTTGTTTGAACCTGAAAATAAACAGCTTATCTTCTAACATCGTGCACGATTATCTGAAAAATGGTCATTCTTCGTACTATTACACACTTGAAATAGGAGTTGGGGTATAAAAATATTTGATTTGGCTGCTCTTTTTTGGATCAGGCCCAAAGTAGTTGTGTTTTGTATCTTATACTTTGCGCCTATAGGTTGTGGCAATGTGAAATATTGAATCAGGATGGGTGAAAAGATGTGATGTGCAGTTGCAGCTTTTCATCTGGATTAACCAAAATCTGCATTAGGTACCTCACGCACCGATGGCGGCACGTTAAAGTAATCCTGGCCTTCAAAGCCGAACATTCCGGCGATAATGCTGCTCGGAAAAGTCTCGCACTTATTGCGATAATCCCGCACGTTTCCGTTAAAGAAACGTCTTGCCGCCTGAATCCGGTCCTCAGTATTAACCAGTTCTTTCTGAAGCTCTAAAAAGTGCTGGTCAGCCTTTATCTGTGGATAATTTTCCACCACAGCCAGCATTTTTTGCAGGGCAGAAACCAACTGATTTTCATCAACCGCCTGTTGCTGTGGACTTCCCTGGCTGGCCATGCACTGAGCGCGAAGCTGCGTGACACGCTCGAAAACTTCCCTTTCGTGAGCTGCGTATCCCTTGACTGTGGCTACGAGGTTGGGAATCAGGTCATAGCGGCGTTTAAGCTCCGTATCGATATTGCTCCACGCATCGCGAATGTGATTTCGTAAGGCAACCAGCGTATTGTACGTCAGTATAACATACAGAATTGGAAGCAGAAAAATGATAGCCACGATAATTGTCGGTATAAGCATAATCACCTCGCAGAAAACAGATACTCCGGCAACAAAGACCTGATTTCGATCAGCCGATTCAGGTTCGGCTCGATTTGTTCCGGTTTCAATCTCCTATTGAACGATACTGCCAGCGTGTCATTTTCAATCTCGATAGTTAAATCATCATTTGCCAAAAGGTACTCAATCATGCGCGCATGACATACATCATACGCAAACTTTTTATCCTTCGACCGCACACAAAACTTGCGTGAAAACTCATGCGACTCAAAATCAATATCATCGTATCCAAGAGCCTGCGCAATCTTGGAAAAGAATCCTTCTCTTCCAATAGCCAATTCAGGGAACAATACCGGCAAATGTAAAATAAAGAATGAGAAATAATGATGATGTGTTTGATGGCGTCCCTTCGAGTCTGTCGAATGCGTCTCATAGTGAAAGTCGAATACTGTCACTTTGCTATCCCGGTACGTACCCGAAAGAATATTGAACGCATAACGATTCGAACCTGAGCGCAGCTTGTCCAAGAACTGATAATGTTTCGCCATGTCCCGATCTTTGCCCGGCTCAAAACGTAGCCCCAGCTTCGCCGCCAGTGTGCTCATCGCCTCCCGGCGCTTTCGGGCGCTGACAGCTCCTGCGACCACAACAAGGATAAATATTGCGATACAAATAAAAATAATGAGAATCTGCATTTCTACAACTCACTACATTGGCATAGTTCAGCGGTAGCGGTACAGCTTGATACGCTGGATGCTGAAGATGTCAGGTGGTAACCTTAGGTGTCTTCCCTGATGGCTCTGGTCGCCGCTCATCCAGCGCCCACCAACCCATCGGCTATTTTCATACTTGCCCTCTTGTATGCTGGCAATTCCTGTGATTGGGTCACCCGGCGAGTTTGGAGCGAAGGTGACAATAATGCCGGTACCGGCAATTACATACTCGTCAGGCTCCACGGAAATCATTATACCTCCGACACGTGGCCAATTCTGTGATTGCCTCGCGCCGGACGACCATGCCCAGGTGTAATCGTGAGAAACATTTAGAGCGTAGCCACCCAATTGTATCTGCTGAGTCTGGTTATCTTTGTCTAAAAGCACGCCTGCCATCGTGCCTTTGCCCTGATTTTCCAGAATCAGAGGTGCCAGTTGCGAAAGAACATCGTAGCTCTTGGCAAGTGGGTTGTTTTCGGGATCATCTAGCTCTGCCACAGGTATCGATTCGATTGAAAAGGGGCAAAAGCCGATCGCGTCATGTTGTCCAATAGCATAAAACACGTTCACAACGCTGTCACTGCCTCTGCCCGCTTCGGGTATAAATAATGGGTTGCCTGGGCGATGATACTTTTGGCACCACTCGGCGAAGTTAGGAAAGTAAATATCAGGCGAGAGGAAATCAATCAGCGGCCCGCCGGCTCGCCAGACGTCCATTAGATGAGGCAGCGGACCGGCGCTGGGATATTGGCCGGGTTTATAATTCGGGCGGATAAGTGCAGCGTTCACGAACATCGGCAAAGGGTACTCAGCTTTACCGGCTTCGACCACGTAATTGATATAGCGAGCATAGTGCCACGCCATAAAAATTTCATCTGTTCCCAGACCATGGCCAAAGACTTCTTCCCATGTCCCTGATGTCTTAAAGCCTGTCTCTTCCCAAACCTCGCGGAATTCCGGTATCAGCGTGTCCTTGTGCTTCTGAAGGTAGTTCATCAGGTCTTTTGGCACTGGCTTATTAAATAGCTCGTTCGCAACAGCGCTACAATCCCGCGCATCTGGAATCATGCCTACTTCGTTCTCGACTTGGATCATGATGATAGTATGTTTCTTTTTATCCACTTCGCGAACGTGCCGCATCAGAGCCGCAAAGGCACGCGCATCGGCGTCACGATTCTCGGAGCTTATGGCCGAGAGGATTTCCATGCCATGGCCGTCTTTATCCTGGGCGCGTGGGAAGCGCTGCTGATTCGTCTTGACCCAAACCGGAGCATAGCAGGACATGCTGTTCTTCCAGCTTGCGAACCACAGCAAAACCAGGCGAAGATTGTAAAGCCTTGCATCCTGTATCAGGCCGTCAACCAGGGTGAAGTCAAACACGCCCTCCTCAGGCTCAACAAGGTCCCAGTAGACCGGTGCAAGGACAGTGTTGAGATTTAGTTTAACGAGTTTAGGCCAGAGCGGCTTCATATATTCGAGACTTGAGGCACTGGAGTTGCCAAGCTCTCCTCCAAGGATAAGAAATGGTTTGTCGTCAACGATGAGTTGGGTGGTGATTCCCTGTTTGCGAAGATGGGGTATGTTTGCACCTTCGGATGGAACTGCATAAAGAGTTGTCAGAACCCATACAATGCACACTGCGTGTGCGTATGGTTTTAACAATTTTATCGAAAAGATTCCGCCCATAGCTGATTACCTCATTACTTCAGATTACCATCTTTCGAGCATCTCGATTAACCTTTAGGTGAAAAGGACAAGGTTTTAATAGTCACCTTAGTTCAGGGATTATAACCTTGATTAGCTCTCTCGGCCAAACGTTTTTGTGCAGGCGTTGACTGCTACTAAAGGCTTGTTGTATTTCTTGACCTCGGATCTTTGATAGTTCTCGGCCCATTGCTGAGGGCGCCGGCGTTTGCAATATCTCTGAAATCGGCCATCGGGTCGTAGAATTTTTTGCTCATGTCAACTGTATTAACCATCAAGCCAGGCCGATTCAGTTTGAGCTGGTGAGCAATTGTACCATCAGGCTGGATGAAACATGATGGATACGGCGAATAATAACCGCTCGAATTTGACATGCTCACCCAGAAATGATTCGTGGCCGCGTGACACTGCATCGTCTGCCGCATGATATGGGTATGTAAGCTTGGCCCACTCTGGCGAGCGTTGTAGAATGACTGGAAAATGCAGTTGACCTTTTGCTTATAAAGTTTGCGGTAAATTTCAGGGAATCGCAAATCGAAGCATATAAGCAGCGAGCACTTTACCCTATTGATGGTGAAGAATACAAATCTATTGCCGGGTGTCAGCCGGCGCAGGTCGCCTTTGGTACAGAATCTTTTATCGTAGCGGTCAACGATTTTGCCTTTTGGACTAATTAAATACAGGCTGTTGTGCGGCTTATTTGGCTCGGTCAATTTGTGGGTGCTGCCAAGAACAACCCACAGGCCGAGCTTGCCGGCAAGTGACATGATTCTTTCTGTTTCTTCTTTGAGAATGTCCCAATCATAGCCTTCAAAGTTCGGAAAATCTGTCCCTACGTAGCCGCTGATGGCGCACTCGGAAAAATGAACAATATCAGCTCCGGTCTTACTTGCCTTGCGCAGAAAATCACAGATTTGCTGGGCGTTCCGCCGTATGTCTTTTCCCACAGCAAACTGACAGGTAGCAATTTTAAGCACGCCGACACCCATTATTGTTCCTACAGTAGCCCCATAGTTTCTTCCAGACCGAAAACAATATTCATATTCTGAACTGCCTGGCCTGATGCGCCTTTTACAAGATTATCAATCGCAGAGAAAATCACAATTCTGCCTTTAACAAAGGTCGGAAAGATATGGCAATAGTTTGTCCCAGCCACGTCCTTAACACCTGGAGCATCTTTGCGTATTTGTACAAAAGGCTCGTTCGCGTAAAAATCTTCATATAGCGTGACTAATTGCTTGTTGTCGACTTTTACTTTGGGCTGACAATACACAGATGAAAGAATCCCCCTGTCGAAAGGCCCTGCGTGCGGCTGAAATAGTATTTGAACATCAGCACCTGCGATTTGGCTTGCAATTTGCTCCATTTCCGGCATGTGACGGTGTGAGCCGATGCCATATGCGAACAGGTTCTCGTTCATATTGGGAAAATGAAATTTGCTCGAAGGATTTTTCCCGGCTCCTGATATGCCGGTTACCGCATTGACGATAATCGAATCTGTCTCTATAAGACCTTCTTTGAGTAGCGGTGCGATAGCCAATAGCGCGCCCGTTGGGAAACAACCTGGATTAGCCACCAAATCAACACCCTTTATTTCCTCACGGAATAGCTCCGGCAGCCCGTAAACTGCTTTAGCGATGTTCTTGGTATCTGTGTGTTTGACTTGATAAAATTTTTCGTAAACCACTGTATCTTTAAGCCGATAGTCCGCACTGAAATCTATAACCTTCAGACCCGCATCTAACAATCTCGGCACAAAGCCCATAGAGACTTTATGCGGCAGACAACAGAGCGCTACATTAGCCAATCCTGCGAGCTTATCCAAATCCAACGGCTCAATTTGCAGATTGCATCGGCCCTTAAATTTCGGAAAGACATCCGCCGCCGCTCCGCATTCCTCGGGCAGAGCAGATAAATAAACCAGCTCCGCCTGATTGTGGCGTAACAGAATCTCGATTGATTCAGCCCCTGTGTAACCGCTCGCGCCGATTATCGCAACTTTTATCATAGCTTGCTCCTCTTACAAAAACAGCCGCCAAGTTCAATTCTCAGCGGCTATTGTAATACTCAAAAAGTAAACTTGCAAACTAACGTTTGGAGAACTGGAACCTCTTTCTTGCGCCGGGCTGTCCCGGCTTTTTCCTTTCGACCATCCTGGGGTCTCTGGTCAGATGTCCGCCGTCCCTTAATATTTGAGTCAGGCTTTCATCATAGTTTTTCAATGCCCGTGCAATTCCCAGCCTGGCGGCGCCGGATTGGCCGGTAATGCCACCACCGCGGACATTCACAAAGACGTCAAATTTCTTTTCGCCGTCAATTGACCGGAGAGGAGCAATAACAGCCTGTATATCCTGCTCGAGCTTGAAATAATCTTTGAGCTCTTTTTTGTTTATCATTAATTTCCCGTCACCGGGTTTGATTCTGACTCTGGCCACGGAGCTTTTTCTTCTACCGGTGCCCCACCAGTAACCGCCCTTCGGCTCGCTGGCCGGTCTTGGCGCCGGCTTAGGCCGACTTGTCGCAACCAGACGCGTTTTAGTGATATCCGGCTTACCAGTTCTTTCTACCATAATTGTTTATTTCCTAAACCTAAAATAGTTCTACTTTTTCCGGTTTCTGTGCCTGGTGGTCGTGTTGCGGCCCGGAAAAAACTTTCAATTTTTTCAACATTTTTCTGCCAAGGCTATTTTTGGGAAGCATTTTTCTGATTGCCGTTTCAACCACCTTTTCGGGATTTTTTCCCATCATATCGGCGAAACTGATGTATTTATGTCCACCGGGATGGCGAGTGTAATAATCGTACTCTTTCTGCTGGGCTTTTTTGCCGGTAAGCTTTACCTTATCGGCATTGACCACGATAACGAAATCGCCGATATCGACGTTCGGCGTATATTCCGGTTTATTTTTGCCCATAAGTATCGGTGCAATCTTTGCAGCCATTCTGCCCAGAGTGGCCCCTTCGGCGTCCACCAGCAGCCATTTTTGCTCAACTTCGTTTTTCTTTGCCATATAACTCTTCATATACAAACTTCCTTCGCTACCGAAAACCCAATATATTAGCGAGTTTATTAAAACTGTCAAACTATTTTTTAGGGGCAAAAGAAACAAAAAGAGAATAGGATTTAACCCGTTCGGCTGCCGCTCATTTTTTCTCAAATTCCCCGCACCAGGCATTTATACTGACTTTCGGCCATTGGATGTCCGCCCAAAGGTCTCTGCCTTCTATTTGCATTTTGGGTCGAGGGCTTGGCCTGGGTGCGTGTCTGTGGCATTCACCGGTATTTTCATCTTCACGTTTACCTGAAAAGTATTTGCATTCTCCACATTTTTCATCCGAATTCATATATCACCTCATTTTGATTTAGAACTTGTAATACTCTATAATATAAGAAAAATTCTGGTGTAGAATCATAGGTTAGTATTTATCATTTGAACAAGCAGAAACCGCTCTGCCGGTAGGAACATAAATCCTGAAATTGCCGCTTACCTGCAGCATCGCCAGCATATAAAGCATGCCATCATAATAACGCCATTGCCCCGAAGGGATCGTCGTATTCCACAGCTCTTCAACGAACTTTTGTGCGCGCGGATGAGTTGCAGCTAGGCTCGTCACGGCGTTCATCGCCACCAAACCAGGTGAGTGATCGTCGCTGAACTGGTTGCCGTCAAGCGTGAACCGATTTCCATGAGTGGATACGCCTTTCGACTCGAAAAACGCCTGCAGTTTGTCACTCAATTGCCTTTCACGGGCGTCTTTAGCCCACCAGGCCCAGTCCACAGACCAGTTCATAGCGGTGCGCCACGCGTCGTATTGGAAACTGGCTCGCCACCCGCTCCGTATCATACCGTTGAAATTGGCATAATCTGGAGCAAGGGCAGTGACGGGATTCGTCACCTTCTGAAAGAAATCACGGCTTGTCGTGGCGACCTTCACCCAGAAAGTCCTATCTGCCACCGGGCCCCACCGCGCCCACAGCTCATAGAACGCGGGTAAATGATACGAAGGGTCTGTGAAATTAGTATTTGGCGTAAACCGTACCATTGCATGTTCGGCAGAGAACATTTCTCTACCCATCCTGGTGCCGCGTGACGTCGGGCCCGTAATCACTGCGCGATGCACCATATCTGTAAGAAGTTGGTCTGCCGCGGCCTGATAATTATAGACGCCATCACCATTGCCCCAGCGTCCTGCGGCGAAGTAAAGTGACATTGCGAAATACTCTTCACCGTCCGGCGCCGGCATTTCATCGTTTGGCTTGCCGTTGGTCCTCATCGACCATGAGAAGTAGCCTTGGCCAGGATGGTCTGGCGAATCATGGTACATGTACGTCTTTGCCCAATTCCACAAACGGTCGAATTCTGTCTTCTTGTTTAGCTGGACGGCTATCATCATGCCGTATGACATGCCCTCGGAACGCACATCATTATTGCCGATGTCTTTGATATAAGCCATATTAGGCTCAACAGGGTAATAGACCCGTTGCGTGTCATTGTCCCCGTAGAATAATTGATTCCAGGTATTGTCTATTTTGGTTTGTATCTCTGATTGCGTTTTGCTCAATAACTCAGCAAAAAGATTCCGATATACTCCTGAATAATATGCTCCTTTTGGTTTTGAAGTTTGAGCAGAGTCATTAGGTTCTGATGAAGGTGCTTTGTTGGCATGTACGAATATAGTTAAAACAATCAGTAGAATAAGAATACCTAAACTTTTCATTTGTATTACCTTTTCAGTTTTAATTCCCCCCGTCGCTCACGACGGGGCTTCAATTCTTTAATATTCTGGCCATATTGAGGGCTAAATTATTTACTGTCTCCATGCCCCAGGAATCATCCTGTGCCTCTGCCGCGATGGTTGCGCCTAAATGTGAATAGCTGGGACCATCGCCTATTACCTGCATATTCATCTGAAGAAAAAACGTTTGAATGTTTTGAAGGGTAATTTCCTGGCCTCCATTTCTCGAATACGCGCACGCTATCGCCCCGCCGATTTTGCCGCTCATCGGCAGCGGCTCTCCGTAACTGGGACGCATCACTACACATCTGTCCATCATCGTTTTTAACTGGCCCGAAACCATGCCAAAATAAACCGGCGAGCCTATAAGCAGGCCGTGACACCATTTCATGGCGTCCAGAATTTGCGGCATATCATCTTCCTGGAAACACGAATGAGTTTTTTCACATTTAAAGCAGCCTGTACACGGCTTAATATTTTTTCCTGAAAGGGATATGTATTTGGTCTTAAAGCCTTGCTGTTCTAATACTTTTAGAGCATATCGAACTGCATATGCAGTATTACCTTCCGCATGAGGACTGCCGGAAATGCCTAAAATATTCATGATATTGTCATACCACAGTCAAAAAGATCGTTAATATTACCAGTATGGCCCCGTGTATTATTACCATTCGTTCGAGGGTTTTTTCATTAACTTTTTTTACTTTGTAAATTTTGTTGGCCAAGAAAACTGCGACTGGCAGGAACGCAAAAGCCGTTCCAATACCGGCTAAAATATCGCTCACAAAATGGGCCTGTAATAGAATACGCGAATAACATACTAACATTGCAATAGCGAGGATCGTTAATCTAAAAATACGATTCAGGCGATAATTTCCGGGTATCAGTAAAAAATACGGCAGTGCCAGGGCCATACTTTTTGTGGCATGTCCGGATGGAAACGTCGAAGAATCCGAAATATGCGTTCGGGCGATTTGTCCGGCCAGCTCGACGGCCGGGCGGGCCTTGTCGAAAACCTCCTTTAATAAATCACCTCCGATTCCTCCCAATCCAAATGAAAAGAGAATGAGAATATAAAGCGGGTAGGAAGATTTTAATTCTTCAATTTTATATGATAACAGTAAATTTAATATATAGACCGCGGTAATCAAAGCCATTCCATATTTGCTGAAGAATTGAAAGATTCCTGAAATTGTATTTTGTTCATAGAGAGAATTGTGGGCGATGACGATATTTTGGTCGATATTGTTCTGGGTCCATAAAGCAACAGCGAGTATCCATAATATCAGGGACGATATCGCGATGAACAGGTACATATTTCGCGTCAGAATAATACGAATGAAGTCGTCTTTAACGTTATTCTCTGGCATTGTTTTCTTTATTTAAAAGATTATTTTTCTGCCTTTTCATACCGAAGTGTCGGTCCACGAAGACAGGGAACTCAGGAACTTTCGCCGATTATAGTTTATCCGGCGGTGGATATCTACTGTGATTACGATGCAGCAGCCGGTTTGGCTTATGGTGCTTTGAGATATCTTTGGGCAAACTCGATAAATACCGGCCAGTTCGGGCCGGGAGTGTGCCTGCCGCTATGCTGACGGAAAGCCACGTCACCGTCTATCAGCGGAGTTTCTATCGGGGGGAACTCAGTGGTACCCATGTCCTTCTTGCCCAGGAGCTTGTACACAGGCCCGGCACCAGCCGCGGCCAGAAACATGCCCTTAGCGTCCACCCATCCATCTCCATTGGTTGCGCCGGCGCTAATGAACGCGGGACGCGGGGCGCACAAAGCGACCAGCTCGTGAGAGTCCACCGGCAAATCGTTCCAGTTCAGTGGGCCGGCATACTTGATGAAGTTACCGGCCATCCAGTGGTACTCGCCCGTCCCTGCGACGTTTTCCACTATCTCGCCCCAGTTGCGGCGGTGAAGCTTGGCACCGCCTTCGCCGGAGGAGCTGACAAAAGCGATAGCGAAACGCTGGTCATACGCCATTGCGACAATCGTCGCCTTGCCGTAGCGTGAATGTCCCTCAAGGCCGACTTGCTTAGCGTCCACGGATTTGTCGGTCTCAAAATAATCCAAAGCACGGCTGGCGCCCCAGGCCCAGGCACGCAACGCACCCCAGTCATCCGGCTTGCGTGGCTGGCCCTTATTGCACAGACCGATGATACCTCGCGTTAGTCCTGCGCCGTTGTCAGCTTGAATGCTGTTGGGGGCGATGATGGCATAGCCCCAGCCCCTGGCGAGAACTTGCTGCTGCCAACTTGGTTCACCCCCACTAGATGCTCCACGGCCACTTCGCGGGCTGCGACCACCAAATCCTGTGAAACCGAATTCCATTATCACCGGCACCGGACCAGTTGCGTTGGCCGGAGTCGTCAGCGTCAACTGAATGTCGACGGCAATAAGCGGATACGAGGAATTGTCAACGTGGCCCACGAGCCGTTTCGCGATGACCGGCACATTACCATCCGTTTCATTAGTCGTGCTGGTGACTTCCCAGTTCACTTTTGGTGTGTCCTTAGGGACTCGCCCATAGATTTCCCTGTCGAAGTCCTCCACGATTTCAGGACGCCGCTGATTCCACCACATTTCCGCTGTCGTGACCTTCTGCCCGTTCTTCAATACCAGCGGGTCCGGCAGGTCCGTGTAGGGATTGGCCTTGGACTCGTCGTAATTAGCGTAATTTGGTGCCTGAGGATTCATGCCATTTCTCCCAGGCCTCAGAGATGTTATTTGCAGAAGATCCATCATTCTCTGATGATCCTGCTGGGCGGTCATCTGCACTGGCGGAGGCAGGCTGTTTGCATCCGACTTTGTGTCCTCCTGTGCGAAGACATTTAATGTAATCATTATGTTAATGAAGAGAAAACAAAAAATCTTTTTCATTGTACACCTTTTTTGTAAGTACTATTCATCAGTTCTAAAAGATGATGCCGGTAAACCTTCCTTATTATATAAATTTGCACCTTCAGGATTATCGGCCCACGCATACCGCACGGCTACAGGATTTGTCACCTTGTCGTTCCAAACCACTATTTTATTACCCTCTATCTTTGCCTTTGCCCAGACAAATTTTTTATCAGCACCTGCAATGGCAAAATACTTCAGCTCTCCAGTTCCTTTTGCTTTTAATCCACCGCCTGTATTTGTAAATGTAAGAATGATTTCGTTTCCTTCAATTTTCATGGACTGATAGATTGGACCTGAATAAACTACTTTTTCATCACCATAAGCCACTTTTTGAGCTGCGAGTGCAAGCCGTTTGCCTACATCTTCTTTATTTAAAGGATGAATGTCATTCCATTCGCCAAGATCAATTGCGACAGCCATTGCCGTGTTAGGAACAGCGAGCGTCTTGAGCTGTGCTTCTCTCAGCTCGGCCCAGTTACTTTCGCAAGGCTGATCTTTAGGCTCCATAAAATTGGCCAGTTGTACATACAAGAAGGGGAAATCTCCCTGGTTCCATTTTTGCCTCCAGTCGGCTATCATCGCAGGGAGCAGTTTCTGATATTCAAGCGGTTTTCCGGTGTTGGATTCACCCTGATACCAAATGATTCCTTTAATTTTATAATTTAACAGCGGGGCAATCATTGCGTTATATAAACCTAACGGCTGCCACTCAATAAAAGTTTTTGCCGGCAATGGCTCCATAGCTGCACCTAATTTGCATTGCCATTGCCCCATTAAGTCGATTGTTTGCCCTGCCGCTGAGAGCTGATATAGTTTGTCCGGAACAAAACCGCCCCGGCCTAAGTTATTAATAACCCTTACTACAATGATATTTTTGCCTTCCTTTAGCAGGTTTGCAGGGACATCATATATTCTCGGAGGGTACTGGTATGAAACTGAGCCCACAATTTTGCCGTTCACATAAGTTGTATCGGCATCGACAATCCTGCCCAGTAATAATCTTGCAGGTTTGCCGGTCATAGAAGCCGGGACATCAATTTCTTTTCTGAACCAGACAACGCCGTTCACAGGCCCCAATTCATGGTCTGCCCAGTAACCGGGCACTTTCATAGTTGCCCATTGCGAAGCATCGTAGCTCGTATCAAACCACGGTTTTTCTCCGGGAGCCAAACCTTTATCAATCTGCCGGA
>Ga0315537_1001910_pt1 | contig 16150 bp, 11 predicted proteins | sample SalMarSW160270MG_FD_203091 | JGI IMG/M metagenome (GOLD analysis project Ga0315537, IMG submission 203091) | Salt marsh sediment microbial communities from the Plum Island Ecosystem LTER, Massachusetts, United States - Salt Marsh Sediment SW1602-70 ... | reverse complement strand
TGTTATGGAACATGAGCAGGAAGCGACGAACTGCTGGGCGCCTGAGATATTCTACGACATCGCCGGCAAAAAGTACCTTATCTACTGGTCCACAACAATCCCGGGAAGATTTCCGGAGACCGAGAGTTCCGGTGACAGTGGAAACAATCGAAAACTCAATCACCGACTCTATTATGTGACAACCGAGGATTTCGAGAATTACTCCAAGGCCAAACTTCTTTATGATGATGGATTCAATGTAATTGACGCTACGATTGTCAAAGATGGTGACAGGTATGTGATGTTTGTCAAAGATGAGACGAAAGAACCTGTGGCCAGGAAAAATATCCGTATTGCCGTCGGTGAAAAGCCCGAGGGGCCCTATGGACATGCATCTGAGCCGATTTCGCCTGATTGGGTCGAAGGGCCTACTGTGCTAAAGATTGCTGATATGTGGTACCTGTACTATGATGGTTATACACGTCACCGCTATGAAGGTATAAGGTCGAAGGATTTGAAGGAATGGGAACCGATTACAGATAAGCTGGTTTTTCCAAAAGATACCCGGCACGGGACCGCTTTTAAGGTTTCGGATGAAATTCTAAATGGACTTCTCGAATTAAAATAAAGCCCCGGCAAGTCGGTTAAAAACGATATAATTTAACACGCCGAATAACCGGGCCTCCGCCCTGAAGTCGAAGCACACTGCCCGGTCTGTTTTCCGCAGCCATCCGGTCAAGATGATAATCCAGCATAATTGCATCGCCGTTCAGTTTGCGACCGGGAATCCAGCGGCCGTCAACATATTTACCCTCGAAGACGGAGGCGAGACCTACTATTTCAGGGCCCGGCGTATTCGCGAAGAATGTAATCTGTATATCACTTCCGGCGACAACAAACTCGTCGGGTTCTGTCATAATGATGATACAATATCCAGATGCCGGTACTGTATTTGACCGTCGCTGACGCCGTAGTGCCACTTCCAGAGTATAACCGCCAATCCGAAGATTTCGGCTTGGATTTTGTTTGTCTAACGCTACTGCGGTTATCGATTCTTTACCCTGATGTTCAAGAATCAAAGGCGCCAGTTGCGAAAGGATATTATAAGCCTTTGGAATCGGTCCGTTCAGGGGATCTGTGATTCTGCTGTCTATTCCAAAAGGCGAATAGCCTATAGCATTGTACTTGCCAAAAGCTATAAACGCATTGGCGACACCCTGTGTGCCGGCCCTTGATTCAGGTATAAATAACGGATTGTCGGATCGGCAGTATAATTCACATATCTCCTCGAAGTTAGGCAGATAAATATCCGGAGCAAGAATATCTATATTTGGTGCTCCCGCCCGCCAAATATCATGGTTGTGAGCCTGTGGTCCGCCGCTCGGATAATCACCGGGGACCTTGTCCTGCGGCTGGATAATCCATGCGTTCACGAACATTGGTATCGAGTATTCTGCTTTTCCTGCCTCTGCTACCTTATCGAGATAGCGTGCATAGTTCCACGCCATAAAGATTTCATCCGTCCCGATACCGGTACCAAAAACATCCGTCCATGTGCCGGATTTTCTATATCTGTTTACCGCCCAGATGTCTTTCAATTCCGGCAATAAGCTATCTGTATGCTTAACTAAATATTGCATCAGCTCGTCCGGTACCGCTGCTGCAAAAGCCTCGTTTGCCATGTCTGATCGGTCCCTTGAATCACCTAATATGCCCACCTCGTTTTGTACTTGTATCATAACGACGGTGTGTTTTTTTGAGTCTGTTTCACGAATGTGTCACATAAGTGACGCAAATGCACGAGTATCGGCTTCGAGATTCGATTTGCTCAGCGTTGAAAGAACTTCGATATTTTTGCCGTTTTTAATCCGGACGCGAGGGAACCGATTAAGGTCATTTTTAATCCAGTAGGGAGGATAGTGGGAGATGCCGTTTTTCCAGCTTCCGAACCAGAGTATAACGAGATGTAAATCGTTGGCTCTTGCTTCTTTTATGAGGCCATCCACTATAGTGAAATCAAAGTTACCTTCTTCAGGTTCGATCATGTCCCATGAAACTACCGCAAGGACGGTATTGAGGTTCATCTGCTTAAGCTTTGGCCATATCGGTTTCATATATTCGAGACTGGATGAACTGGAGTTATGGAGTTCTCCCGCCAGCATCAGATATGGTTTGCCGTCAACGGCCAATTGAGTAGCGCTACCTTGTTTGATAAGCTGGGGCGTCCCGGTTGAATCTTGCCTGTCAAAAGGTCGCTCTTTCCCTTTTAGAGCACAGTTAGTAAGTATGATTACACAAAAAGCAAGGCGGGATATATAGTTGATTTGAGTAGTCATTTTATTGTTTCATAAGCTTATATGAAAAAACCGATTAGGGCCGGTATAGAGTATGTCTGCTTTACTGTATTAGCATTTGTTTGTGTGTTTCATACATGGTTGAACCATCATTGGAAGCCCGATTAGCAGGGAGATGTTCAAGTATTAATAGAATTTCAGAGAGTTTGTGGCTTAGCCATCCCATAGGGAGAGCTTATACTTTACTGGCGATTCGAAGCAATTTCTCCATTTTACCGCGATTACTTGAACGTAAAATTGCTTCTTCTCTGTCTATTAAGCCGTTTGCACACAACTCTGCAATACTGTTGTCCATCATGTGCATACCAAATCGGCGTGATGTTTCTATGATGTTCGGTATCTCGTATATCCTGTTTTCACGAATGCAGTTTCTGACGGCCGATGTGCATAACATTATCTCCGTACTCGGAACCATACCGGGTTTATCAATTCGCCTGAACAGAGTCTGTGAAATAACAGCCTGTAGAGCATTTGCTAACATGGTTCGAGCCTGAGTCTGCTGATTAGCCGGATAAATATCAATAATACGCTCTATTGACTGTGAAGCGTTGACCGTGTGCAGTGTGCTGAAGACAAGGTGTCCGGTTTCAGCCGCGGTCAGAGTAAAGCTCGTGGTTTCCAGATCGCGCATTTCACCGACCATAATGATATCAGGGTCCTGACGGAGAATGTGTCTCAAACCCGTTGCGAAGTCGGGACAGTCCGAGCCGACTTCTCGCTGCTCTATCATGCATTTATCGTTTGTTAACCAGTATTCGATAGGGTCTTCGATAGTTATAACTCTTTTTTTGTACTTTTGATTGATGAGTTCTATCGTTGAAGCGAGCGTTGTACTTTTGCCTGCACCCGTATGGCCTGTGACCAATACCAGTCCTCTCGGCAGGTCGGCAAAGTCCTTCATTTTCTCCGGTAGATTTAACTCTTCTATAGAGGGAATACGATCGGAAATTAATCTGAAGGAAATTGCGATTGTATCACGCTGATAATGCGAGTTGACTCTGAACCGCTGGTCAGGATTTTTAATGCTGGTGGAGAAATCAAGGTCCCTTCTTAGCTCGAATTTATCGAATTTTTCCTGACCAACCAGCGAGAGAACCATATCCCTTGCGTCATCGTCGGTTATGGCTGGGAAATCAGTCTCAATGAGTTCTGTATTGACCCGGACTATAGGATGCATGCCGACGTTAATATGCACATCGCTTGCTCCCCTCTCGACCGCTTCGACTAATATGCTTCTTATTTCTGCCATTATATTACGTCCCTTCCAAGCTCCTTATAATTTTTCTTTGGGATAACTAACTCCTGATTATATTTCTTAGTTGTTTTTTTATACCGAAGAATCCGGTCTTGTTAATGCTGCAATATCTAATTACCGGCCGGATTCTTCATTTCTCCATTGCATTAATAAACTAAATATACATATCAGTATAAATCAACTAATTTCAACCATTGCCCTTATTATATCATACCGCTGTCAATGAACAATGAACGTGTTCAATCCAAGGTATATTAGGCACAACGGCAATTTCTTATCATAGTCGATCATTCCGTAGTTTTCTCCGGTGCTTTGAATTTCCCTGTAACAGGATCGATTCTCGGAGACAGAGGTACAGGGCTGATAATTTCAGTTGCTTCGAGATACTTTGCTTCAGTCTCTGAGAGCACAGGTTCTTCTATAATCTTTGGTGTAATGAAAACAACCAGTTCGTTGGTTACGGTTTCTTCGCCTTCAAATCTGAATAGCCCACCTAACAGGGGGATATCGCCAAAGAATGGAACTTTACTAATGTCTCTGTTGACGGTTTGCTTCCGCAGACCTCCGATTACGACTGTATTGCCGTTTTTTATCAATGCAATAGTATCGGCTGAACGCTTATCCACTACCGGCTGGGGGCTTGTGATACTAGAGCCGCCTGTACCAATTGTTGTTATAGCAACCTGACCGACCTGGACACTGAAGGAAGGCATAATGTGCAGTCTTACCATGTCGTCTTTTGCCAGGTGAGGTGTTACCTCAAGCTCTACACCGACTTCTTTGAATTCCGTTGTTCCAAAACTCTGATACCCACCCTGTTGAAGTTGCTGATAGGGAATTTCTTCGATAGCCTTGAAAGAAGCAGTTTCATTATCGAGTACCATTATTCGTGGATTGGCAAGCAGCTTGGCAGACTCCTGTTGTTGTAATGCCTCTAACAGAATGTCCATATCGAAATGTTTGGTAAGTATTCCAAAATCCAGCGTACCGGTTGTAGCCGCCCTGTTAATAGTACTGTCGAAATTTCCGGTGATATATGGGTCACTCCGGCTAAAGCCCGTGACCGGGCTTCCGGCTGTTTGTGTGCCGTATCCGGTATTACGACCTGCCTCCCACTCGATTCCCAAATCGAGAGAATCGGTATTTTTGATATCGTAGATTCTGACTTCTACCAGTATTTGGGGTGTCTCGCGGTCGATTTCCTGAACAAATTCATTAATGGCAAGAATATTACTTTCGGTGTCGGTGATGATAATGTTGCTGCTGCCTGGGCTGGAGGCGATCGAACCACGCTTGGTGAGCACTTTTGTCAAAGCCTGTTCGACTTGTTTGACATCCGCATACGTTATTCGGTAAATTTTGCTTATCGTTCTTTCCGTTTCTTCGGTAAGCTGGGCTGCGGGTACAATCCTTATCATGTTCTCAGTTGCCACATAGCCGCAGCCGTATGCGGTTAAAATCTGATTCATTGCTTCTTCCAGCGGGACGTCTGTTAGAGTGGCCGTTACGTTACCCGTAATATCAGGGCCTTTAACAATGTCCAAATCTGCCAGTTTAGCCAGAGTTCTTATCACATCGTCAATAGGTGTTTCTCGAAAATCAACACTGATTTTCTGAAGCATTTTTTGCTCGACGGCGGTTAATGCTGCCGACTCATCATCCATCTCCTGAGCTTCCCGGCCTATACTGATTACACTAAATCCAAGAATTAACAATAATGCAGTCAGCAACTTCAATTGTTTGCGATCACAAAAACCTCTCATAATATCTCCTTTCTAATATTTCCTCAGAACAATATCCTTACATTAATTATTTTTCGCTCTGAACTTCTTGTGTCCATTTCTGGTCGTTTCTTTCGAACTCCACGGAGTCCTTGTTGATTTTAATAACTTTTACACCGTTTATTTCTTCACCCTCCTGTAAGATGTCAGTGCCGATAATTGCATATTTTTGATTTTCATTGTAAACCAGACCTACCAAATTGGGCTTCCATGTTTCAGAGTCAAACTGCTGTTGTGAGCTCAGTAACATAGGATCACGAATACTGGTAGGATAAGGATCCGGAATCTGCCAGTTAATTGCAATACTTGCGGCATTTGTCTGAGCCGCCGACCTTATCATCGCCGGTTTAACTGCTCCCGGTTCGTTGATATTATATGAAGATTTACTAAAAGGTTTGAACAGCAGGAAAAAAAGCAGAATCGAAAGAGCAATCACTAATATTACCATCGTTGTTTGTTTACGGGAACTTGTGTTTTTCCCTGATTTGGAAGCAAAACGTTTGCCTGTTTGGCGAGTCGATACTTTACTTGGAATTTTATCGCCGCTTTTGCCGGTGATATCGGCTTTGACAGGTCTAAGAGTAGATGATCTCTTAATTGCCTCGGCGGGCTCATCAATTTCCGGCAATTCAATTGTTTGACTAAAAGGAATCGACGGTTGTTCTTCCTGAAGTTGTATAAGTGGTGGTTGTTTGAATACCGGTTCTTCCATCTGTGGTTTTATCTCATGTTTTTCTTTTACCGGTGTTTCTTCTGCTTGCTTTTGTTTTTCGGGCACTGGTTGTGTTGTCGGTTCTTCCGCCGAAGATTCCATGACCGGGGGTTGTTCGGGAGGAATTTCTATTGTGGCGGGTTGCTCTTCAACCGGAGTTTGTTGGGCGGGAATTTGCCGGGTGTCTTTACTTTCCGGTTTTTGTTCGGGTTCGTCAGTGTGTGGTCGCTTCTTTTTCGGTATAGGGACACCGGCAAAAATGTGAGAGACCTCGCTTTGTAGTCCTGTCCTGTTCTTTTTCACCATTGCTTAGCCTATCTCCTCTGCCAATATCTTGTGTTCGAAAGCACCCATGGAGTCCGGCGCATAAGCTAAAACGGGCTCGTGAGCACTTGGAGCTTCGGCTAACCTGACATCTTTGTGAATGACGGTATCAAAGACTAAATCACCGAAGTATTCTCTCATCTGCCGTTGAACCTGCTTGCTCAATTTTGTCCTGCTCTCGACGAATGTCAGCAGCACGCCGAGTATTTCCAGATTTTCGTTATAACGTCTCTGAACAATATCTACTGTTTCAAGCAACTGTCGTAAACCTTCAAGGGCATAGTAGTGTGTTTGTACGGGTATAATGACATCATTACTGGCTACAAGGGCGTTAATAGTCAGTAAGCTCAGCGAGGGGGAACAGTCTATCAGGCACATATCATAGGAGCCATTTATTTCCTTGATTCTATTAGCCAGGATATATTCTCTGTTTTTCATAGATGCCAGATCGAGCTCAACGCCGGAAAGTAAAATATTGCTCGGAAGCAAAAAGAGTCCTTCCATATTACTCTTTGAAATCAGCTCTGATACAGGGATGTTCGTATCGGTGAAAATATCATAAACGGTCCTGCTCACACCTTCCGGGTCGCAGCCCAATCCCAGCGTGGCATGGGCCTGCGGGTCGAGGTCGATCAACAGGACGCGTTTGCCCAGCAGAGTAAAAGCTGAGGCAAGATTAACGGCAGTTGTCGTCTTACCACAGCCACCTTTTTGATTTGCTATTGCTACCGTTCTCATTTTTACTGAGCTATTGAATAATTAAACTCTGTTTTGAAATTTTTGTATTTATAAACCTTTTAATAATATACTCCCGGACTCCATTTTGCAAAATTCTTCTAAAAAAAACATTATTGTGAATTTGGGGCAAAGGAATCAACCTTTATCTTTTTTAGCTTTTTCGTTTTTTAAGACTAAAATCGCCAGTTGCATGTCAACCGTATGGTTGATTTCACCCTGGCGTGACCGGGTAATTGAGAATGTATCTATAAAAATAACCGGCTTGTATCTTTCAAGGGCATTGAGGAACGTTGCAAACTGATTAAAGCTCGCTATGAAACCGACCTGATAAAGCTGCCCGGATATATATGTACAGTTGTCAAATGCTGTTATATTTTGGCCGGTTGGTGTGATCTGGAAGGCTTTAAGCCCGATTTCATTGGAAATTCCGCTTATCTGATAGGTCAGGTTAGAGGTGTTTTCGGGATCGATCACAAAATTTTCCAGAGTTTCGTTTAATTCCAGGATTTGTTCGTTCAACCGGGTTTTAGTTTCCTCTTCTGAAGCCAGCAACGCAGAATCCGCGTTGCTTTTGACCTTTTTGAATTCGCTTTCAATTTGTTTTCTGTGTTTGTTCAAAGGCGAGAGTACCAGCAAAAAGATCAGCAGGAATACTATAAAACAGCACGACCAAGCCAGAGCTGCGAATTTAATATATTTTCCGATGTTCGATTTCATAAATCACTCACTTCAATTCGGATTTAAAAAAGATATTCATAACATAGGATTCAGTCTGGTCGGTGCCCATCGTACCGGCTTCCTTTGAAGGGACGATATTCTTGAGTATGGGTTTTAGCGCCGGTGATAAATTCAGATGCTCTTGGTATCCTTGTACCATTGTGTCATAGCTGCCCGGTTTGTTACCGCAAATATTCATTACCATTGTTCTTTCAGGGATGGGAATATTACTCGGTTTATTGGGGTCGGAGTTTCTCTTTCTTGTTGTCGTTGCTCTTCTTACGTTTGTGTTTTGGGTTGAAAGCTTACTCATGATCATTTTTGAGGGCATGTTCTCCGACAGTGTCACCATAATGGGTGACCATTGAATAAACGTATCAATGCAACGGGAAACCTCCGATAATTGGCCGTTGAGAAGAGTGATTTTTTGGTCAAGTGATTTTTTCAGTTTCAAATCAGGCTCATGCAGAGAAATTGCTTCTTTACCAATGACAATTCTCTGCTGCATCAATTCGATGTCGATTTTTGTTTGCCAGTAGCGGTCCAGCATTCCTACAGCGCTCAGGAAGGGGACAATAACGATTAATGTGAGGACAATGATGCCACCGGTGGTTGTTTTTGCCGGGATACCCTGGCCTTTTAATAAATCTATTTTATGCATCGTAAACAGACCTCATTGCCAGACCTGCGGCAATTGCCATGGCAGGGCCGTTCTTACGTACGATATTCTTCAGCAGGACTCCCTTAAGGATTCGTGACTGGCACCGCATCTTCTCGAATGGATTCCATAACTCGATTTTTATCGATAAACGGTCCCTCAGCAACTCTACAAGTTTGCCGAACAAAGCGAAACCTCCGCAGAGAAGTATCTTTTCGATATCAAACGAATTCTGCTGGGCGCTGTAGTAGCGCACGGTTTTATTGATGTCGCCAACGAGTCTGTTGCTGGCCTGGGTCAGCGATTCGCGAATCTGTGGGGGGATATCCTGCGATTCGCCGGAGAATATCTTCATAACAGATTCCTGTGATATATCGTTTTGGTCTGCAATTTGTTTTATCACTTCTTTCCCGGAATAATTCAGGTTGCGTACAAACGGCCAGCCGTGATTTCCTTCAATCGCCAAAGTTGTATGCAGGTTGCCGATGTTCAAAATTGCCGTACCGTGATTATCTTCGGGTTTTTCAACCTGTTTAAAGCAATTCAGCAGGGCCAACGCATCGATGTCCATTAAAGTGCAACTCAGATGTGCCTTTTTGGCGAGCCGCATCTTGTTCTTAAGAAGTTTATTGGTCGCCGCTACGAGATAACCTTTTGCTCTTTCCTTGCCGTTGGAAATCAGGTTGTAATCGACAGTAATATCGGTTGTGGTAAAGGGGCAGACTTGTTTGGCTTCCAGCAGGACAGCTTTTTCCATCTCATCGGGCGGCAGCACTGGAAATTCGAAATTTCTTATGGCCACTTCCGGTCCACCCAGCGAAAGAACCCCCAGCTTGGTCTTGGCGCTTGTAATGCGCATACAATTCTGGATTGCTCTGACTGTATTTGTCTCACGCCGGCTGGGTATGTTGGCGCCTTTTTCGGAAATCTCAGCGATTGCTGCTGCAGTAACCGCCCAGTCACCTTTTATTTTGCTCAACTGGACGGCTTTGACCGCGTGTGAGCCTATATCTATGCCTATAACTTCCTTGTGTACGAATTTTAACATCGTATCTATATATTCCTGTACTTTACAAAAAACGACTTAATATACAGGGAACCATAAAGAAATGCAAAACTAATTTTCCCGGCGGTGAAGATTGTAAAATCGATGTCGAATTTTATTTAATCAGATATATTGTTGTTTTTATATATTATCTTTCAATCCGTCGTTTTGGACCCAGGAAATGCTATGTTATGTCGCTTAAAGCTTATCTTTGAGTATTCTTACGATACGTTCGGCCGCCCGACCGTCCCATAACGGAGGTATTTCAAGATTCCGGGAGGGACCGGCCATTGCCTGTTCAAAGCCTTCGATAATTTTATCTGGATCAGTACCGACAATCTGATTAGAGCCGATCTCCAAAGTAATTGGGCGTTCGGTATTTTCACGAAGAGTCAGGCAGGGGACCTTCAGGATAGTCGTTTCTTCCTGTATTCCGCCCGAATCAGTAAGAACTATTCTGGCCGAAGACATAAGTTTCAGAAAATCAAGGTAGCCCAAAGGTTCAATTACTTGTAAGTTGGGTAACTCATTAATACGCTCTACAAGACCATTATTAGAAAGATTTTTATGGGTTCGAGGGTGGATAGGGAAAACAATAGGAATATTCTTCTGAATAATCTTGAGCGCATCAACTATTCTGTTAAATGTTGAAGGATCATCTACATTAGAAGGTCGATGCAAAGTCAGAACGGCAAAGTCGGTGTTATTTAGCCTAAGATGGTCCAGAATATCTGACCGTTGGGCCTTTTCTAAGTTCTTTTGCAAAGTATCAATCATAACATTGCCGACGAGAAATATCTTATCTTCAGGAATCCCTTCATGTATAAGATTGTCAACACCGCTTTGCTCCGTGCAGAATAGCAGTTCGCTAATAGAATCTGTAAGGACGCGATTAATTTCCTCCGGCATCGAACGATCGAAACTACGAAGTCCTGCTTCCACGTGTGCCAGCTTCACATCCAGTTTGACTGCTACAAGACCACAAGCTATGGTGCTATTGACATCTCCGACAACAAGGACAGCATCCGGCTTGTGATCTAATACAACCGGCTCAAAAGCTTTCATGATTTCAGCGGTCTGAACAGCATGACTTGCGGAACCGACTTCCAGGTAAATATCAGGCTCGGGGATACCGAGCTCGTTGAAAAAAAGACGGCTCATTTTCTCATCATAATGCTGGCCTGTATGGACCAGAAGTGTTTCAATGTCATTGAATGCTTTATAGGCGTCCATAATCGGGGCAATTTTCATGAAATTTGGGCGGGCGCCGACTACATTTACGATTTTCATCCTATGCTCCTGAAGTATCTGTTAATTTGTTTTCCCGTTCTATATAAGCCCTTAACAGTGCGTTAAACATCGGGCATGATTTCCTTTTTCACATTTGCCGCACTTATGGACCGTATCAGTGACTCCGAATATTGCCTCCGTATCATGGAAACGCTCAGCCCAAACCTGAGTCTTTTCACCTACTATGCGGTTAATTCCAAAAAACTGATTGTCACTGAATATGACTATACCCATTTAACGTTCTTTTTACTCCAATATCTTTAACGATACGATCTATGATTTTTTAGTTTTAATTAAAAGTGAAGTAAAACTATTAACAAAACAGGAGGTGATTTAAACCCCTGTTTCGATGATTTTACTGTTATAATTTTTGCTTTCAAGCATTGTTTTATTTTCAAACTGGTTCGTTAGTTCGATATTTATTAAAGCTGCCCATAACAGAGGTCATCAGGTGTTACATTATCTTTGGTGTCATGGTATGTTTGGTAGTCGGCCAGGCTATAAAACTGTCGGATATGCAATAACAGCCTTTTTGGGTTGCTCGGTGTAAACCATTTAGATCATTTTATTGGTCTGTGGATGATGTGATAATTTCGGGATATGGCCGAATCTCTTTTCTTCAAGGTAGTAACCAAAAGCTTTCGACAGCATTATTTAAGGCCCTTAGGAAGTGTTTTTTCCCCTGAAATATTGGAGCTTCTTGTAATACAGTTGATATTGCCTTTGACCGTGATGAGACAGTCAAATCCAAACCAAACCATATATAAATTCGAAAACAGAGCTCTTTTTTGATATTTGTGTATGTTTTTCAGGATAGTTTTTGAGTTCTTAACAGGTATTTTTTCGCGTTTAGTCCCAAAACTTCGAAGAGTTATGTGATTAATCCCCTAATAGCTGAAAAACAGGGTATCTTTCGTAAATCTTATGCATTAAAATATTGACAAATTAAGCGAAATTGAGTATCATAATGTAATTAAAACAATGGAGATGTGGTGAGAAAGAACATTCATCAATGGGGAATAATTCACTACTAATACGTATGGAGACAACTGTAGTTATTTTAAAAGCACACCACGAGAAGAAGTGTGCATATGTTGTTGCAAAGTCAGAAATTATTAAGGGTTTTCTACGGCAACTCACGGGGACGGAGTCTAAGTTGTTGCCGCATCTTTTAGTACTATGAATATACAAGTGAGTTCGTAGGAGACCACAAAACATGGTCTGGGATTATTAAAGGCGGTAAAAGTTAAAGCTGTTGACATAAGATAATGGGGAGCTGATGAAAACGCATATTACAGTTTACTTTGGGACAGCGCTGGTGGCAATGTTTCTCGTGCCGATTATTTCGCGACTGGCTAAGAAATATCAACTTGTTGATACTCCCGGCCCGCGCAAGGTGCATCATATTCCCGTTCCTCGAATAGGTGGAGTTGTTTTTATTGTATCGACACTTGCCCTTGTGCTGCCTCTATTCTTTTTGAACAACGAAATCGGCCGGTCTTTCCGGGAATCGAAAACGGAATTTATCGTGCTTTTAGCAGGGGCCAGTTTCATATTTGCGGTCGGTCTGATTGATGATCTTCGCACCGTGCGACCCAACATTAAATTATTGTGTATAGTCGGGGCATCATTGGCTGTTTGTGCATCAGGGGCAACGATACGTTCGATCTCTGTAGGGCCGTGGTTCGAGCTGGAGTTTGGTTGGTTGGCATGGCCGCTGGCTGTAATTTGGATAACGACGATAACGATTGGCATGAATTTCATTGACGGACTTGATGGTCTTGCCGGTGGAATTGCTGCCATTGTGTGCGGGACAATTTTATTTCTCGCTCTCTGGACTTCTCAGACGGCAATAGCAGTATTGATGCTGGCGCTTCTGGGCAGTGTGACAGGATTTTTGTTCTTTAACTTCTATCCAGCTAAAATTTTCATGGGTGACTGCGGCTCCATGTTCCTTGGTTTTATGATTGGAGCAGGTAGTATGGTATGTCAAACAAAAACTTCCACCCTTGTGGGATTGGCCCTTCCATTTCTCGTAATGGGCTTACCGATTCTCGATACCGGCTTTGTTATCATTTCTCGCCGTGTTATTGAGCGACGCTCCATATTTGCTCCCGATCGAAGCCATTTGCATCACCGCCTATTGGATCTTGGATTGAATCACCGAACTGCAGTAATAGTTCTTTATGCTTTAACGGCCATAATCGCCAGTGTTGGAGTATTTATTTTAACCGTGGAGGGCCGATGGTCACCGGGGCTGCTGACAGGTGGGATATTATTGTTATTTACAATGTTCGCCTGCCTGCACAGTGGGCGTTATCGTAAAATACTAATGGTCTTAAAACGTAATTGGGAGCTTTCTCGTGAAGCAAGGAAAGAAAAGCATAATTTTGAAAGTGCTCAATTGAGGATGTGTGAATCCGGATCTTTAAGTTCGTGGTGGAAAACAGTATGCCTAATGGGCAAGCAAATGAATTTTCAAAGCATTGAGTTGTGGAATATTCAAAACGGTAATTATGTTAATACTTTTGTATGGAATGCTTCGGAGGATAAATTCTCTAATGTTAATACAACAAAGCTTTGTTTTCCACTTCAGGCGAATGGAACCACGGGATGGGAAATAAGGGCCAGTATTTGTACTGACAATTATTTGGAACTCAGTGGCCGGAAGGCTATGCTGCTGGCGCGGTTAATAGATGAATTCCCTCCGCCGGAGCAAGACGAAGACCATGCTGCCGACATGGACTCATCTTCCTATGACAGACAGTTGGAATCTTTAGCGAATTCAAAGAGGTCGAAAATGCTGGAATATGTTCCAGCGCCGGTTAGTATAATGAAAATTCCGGTGGTGCCTTTTAAATCATATGATCAAGTTCTTGAATGTATTGAAAATATAGTTGAATCGAAACTGAAGTCATTGTGTTTTGCCATCAATCCCATCAAAATTTATCACGCCTGGCAAAATCCTGAATTGCTGAATATTCTCCGACAAACAGATATAGTTGTTTGCGACGGAGTGGGCGTCTCAATGGCTTCCAAGATACTGTATGGACAAAGCATCAAGCGATGTACCGGATGTGATCTTTTTTTCAAACTTCTTTCTATTGCGTCCCGTAAAGAATGGAGTGTTTACCTGCTGGGAGCCTCTTCTAAATCCAATACCAATGCCCGCTTGGAGCTTCAGAAGAAGTATCCAGGATTAAAGGTTGTCGGTTGGCAGGATGGGTATTTCCAGGATTCATCAGCAGTGATTAAGCAAATAAATGCAAGTGGGGCAAATCTGCTGTTCGTGGCTATGGGATCCCCGAAGCAGGAATACTGGATATGGCACCATTGGCAGGAAATCAACGTTAATTTCTGCATGGGTGTAGGGGGTAGTTTCGATATTGCGGCTGGTAGTCTTAAAAGAGCTCCGAAAATTTTCCGCGTGACTGGTACAGAGTTCCTGTTCCGTCTTATAATGGAACCGTATAAGAGATGGCAGAAACAAAAAGTACTCGTTCCTTATTTTCTTCGAGTCGTTGAAAAAAAACTGGTTGATCTTACCATGTCGGATGAGGAACAAAAAAACTGAGAGAGGTTGCGGAAGAATCTATTTATTGTATGAAAGTCAACAAAAAACATGGATTGTATCACTCTCGACAGTCATCAGATATGGGTGTCCTGAAAGAAATTGGTGAATATAATTGGAGGTAAATTAAGAGTGGATAACCTTAATGATAAACCAAATCACGACGAACATTCGGCAAGACATAGTTACCAGAATGATTCTGACCCGATAATCCAGGCAAGGGATGAATCCGGAAATACCGACCAGACGTCGCATCCTAAAGAAAACTTGATGGTCACCAAGAAACCTATGCCGTTAACTGATATGACTTTACTGTCAAATCAGTTTGTGGGAACAAGAGGACCGGCACATGCTGTTCAGTCAGGAAGCGGCATTATAGAATCCATGTTACGCTACAAATTGATGATTGCGGTCATATTCTTGTTAGTGTCCATTCCTTCGATTGTTATTATCTGGACCCAGATAATTCCAAAATATCAAGCCCGGGGAGAAGTGCGTGTTCGGCCTATTATCCCGCGGCTGGTTTTCAGGACCGAGGACAATGGAATGATTCCCTTATATAGTTCATTCCTGAATACCCAGGTTTCTATTATGAGGAGCTTAACGGTTCTACAGCGTGTTTTGGATCGGCAGGAAACCCAGGAAACGGATTGGTACAAGGGGGGGCGTAAATCGGTCATCCCGTGGCTGCAGGGAAAGAAAACACCTCCCATGGAAAGACTTCGTGATAATCTTTTGGTTCGTCCTCGTAGTCGAACTGAAATAATCGACGTTACTTTTTTGTCTAAAAATCCCAAGGATGCCAAGCTTATTGTTGATGCTGTTCTGGACCAGTACATAAAATATGTCAGGGAAATGTCTGATGCTACGGAAGACCAGCTTTACCGTCAATTAGTGGATCAGTACAAATCCCTGGAAAGTGAAATACAGGGCAGAGAAAAGATTGTTGACGAGCTTCGCAGGTCACTCGGTACGGAAGTTCCACAGGATCTCATCTCCGCTAAGAAGTCTCATTTTGAACAAACTCAAGACCGCTTGGATGAAATGCAGCAAAGTCTTGCTGTATTGGAATGGGAGCGTGAGAAACAGAAACTCGTAGCGAACAAGAAAATTCATTTGGATCAAACAGAGTTTCATTTGGGTGAACTGAAGCAAAATATAGCCATGTTGGAATGGGAACGTGAGAAATTGATGGAATTGATAGAGCAGGCCGATGCAGGTGACAGTAATGACACATCGGTTGCTTTTATGGATAGCATGGATAATCAATCAAAATACTATGAGGACGCCGAATGGCGAAGGCTGGATATAGATGTTAAAACTCTTAGACACCAGATTGAGAATAGTTTATATACCTCTAAACATCCGAATATGGTACGAGCCGAAAAGGATCTAGAATTTAAAGATGAACTGCTCAGAGAACGAGAGATGCAATTGGAAAAACAGTGGTCTATGAATGGTGATGATGGTTTGCTTGTCGGAATGAGTGGCAGTAATTATGAAGAAAAGTTGAAGTCTCTGGATTATCAGTGGGAACGGTTAAAACATGAAGAGGAGCTTTTACTTGCTGAATTCGAGAAAGAGCAGGTGGAATATGATGGCTTTTTCAAAAGCGTCCAGTTACTTCAGGAAGAAAGTGACGAGCTTCAGCATAAACGTGATTTATTCAATTCTGTCCGGAGGCGTTTGGATCAGAAGAATGTGGAAAGAAATGCCCCGGGATCGA
>Ga0315537_1001907_pt1 | contig 16160 bp, 9 predicted proteins | sample SalMarSW160270MG_FD_203091 | JGI IMG/M metagenome (GOLD analysis project Ga0315537, IMG submission 203091) | Salt marsh sediment microbial communities from the Plum Island Ecosystem LTER, Massachusetts, United States - Salt Marsh Sediment SW1602-70 ... | reverse complement strand
CGATGGTTCTGCGAACCGAAGGCGGCGTCGGCAGGTGTATCGCCGCCCATCATTCAGAATCGCTGGAGGCCTGGCTTATGCACCCGCCGGGGCTCTACGTCGTTATGCCTTCAACACCTTACGATGCCAAAGGCCTGTTAAAAGCAGCCATCCGAAGCGATAATCCCGTGGTCTTTATCGAGCACAAGGCGACTTACGGCCAGTTCGGCCCTGTGCCGCGAGGCGACTACATCATTCCATTGGGAGTGGCAGATATCAAACAGCCAGGCAAAGATGCAACCATCGTCAGTTATAGCAGGATGGCAATGTTCTCATTACAAGCAGCCAAGGTCCTGTCTGAGCAGCACGGTATCGATGCCGAAGTAATCGATGTGCGAACTCTAAAACCGCTGGATATAGAAACAATAGCCGAATCGGTTCGTAAGACCGGTCGGCTGATAACCGTCAGCGAGGGCTTCGGCACCTGCGGCGCAGGCAGAGAGATAACCGGCCGGTTTATGGAATACGAATTTAGCGATGGCTCGCACGGCTTCGATTATCTCGATGCAGCCCCCGTCAACCTTGCAGCAGCCGATGTGCCGCCGCCGATGAGCGAGCCGTTGGAGAATGCAAGCATTCCCAGTGTCGAGAAAATTATCGAGGCCGTCAAGGCAATTGTATAATTAACACAAAACAAGAAGGACAGGAATTTTATAATGGCAAAAGAAATCAGACTACCACAGCTCGGACAAACTATGGAAGAAGGAACCATCGTCAATTGTCTGGTCAAGGTCGGCGATGAGGTAAAAAAAGGCGATTGTATCTTTGAAATAGAAACCGACAAGGCGACTCTGGAAATGGAATCGCCGGCAGAAGGATTCGTTAAGCACATCCTCGCCGAACAAGACCAGACCCTGCCCGTCGGAGCTGTAATGATGGTTCTCGGCGATAAAGACGAAGAAGTGCCACAAAGTTTTATCGATTCACTCAAGGGGGGAGCTCCATCCGCCCCGCCGGCCGTCGAGGAATCCACTGCTGCCGTAGAACCAGTTCAACCGGTCCCGGGGACTCCTGCCGGAGAGCTACAACCAACCCAGCCGGCGGGAAAAGCAAAAGCATCGCCGCGGGCAAAGAAATTAGCTGATGAGCTCGGCGTTGACATTACGACAGTTACCGGCACAGGGCCAGCCGGAAGAATTACCGAGCAGGATGTCAAAGACGCCGCTGCATCAGCCGGCCCCGCCGTCCCACAACAACAAGAGTCAAGAGCTGATGTAAAACTCGGAGAGACAGTGCCTCTCAACCGGCTGCAGAAAATTACCGCACAAAGAATGCTGCAGTCAAAACGCAATATACCCTGCTTCTATCTGACCATAAAAGCCGATGTTACCGGCCTGGTGGATTTACGAAACAAACTGAATAAAACCAGCGATGTGAAAATTTCCTACAATGATTTTATTATCAAGGCGGTCGCAACCGGCATGGAGAAGTTTCCGATTATGACCGGCCAATTGGCCGGCGATACCATCCGGTTGGCCTCATCTATAAATATCGGTCTCGCGATTGCAGTGCCCGGTGGTCTGGTTGCACCAATCGTAAAAGACGTAAATAAGAAGGATATCCTGCAGATTGCACGCGACAGCAAGGAGCTGGTTGAAAAGGCCCGCAGCAATAAATTAGCTCCGACAGATTTGGAAGACGGCTGCACCACCGTCAGCAATCTCGGCGCATTCGGGATAGATTCATTTATACCGATAGTTGTGCCGGGCCAGTGCAGTATATTGGGTATCGGACAGATTACAAATACCTGCGTGCCGGATGACGGCGGCACTATTTTTCGCAAGTTTATGAGTATGACGCTGTCAGTGGACCACAAGGTCGCCAACGGCGCTTATGCAGCCCAGTTTCTGGATTTTGTTAAAAAACAGTTGGAAGCCGCAGATTTTTAATAGATAGGTTTTGGCGGTTGTGTTCGGATATATCCATTTAGAAAATAACTTTCGGAATAAAAAAGAAATCCATTTATCGGGAAATAACGCCTTGGAGAAGAAAAGCAAAGGATGAATTTTACCTATTATCAGCCAACCAGTATTATATTCGGTCCCGGCAGTATTGACCAGGCAGGCCCAACCACTGCGGCTTATGGAACAATTGCTATGCTGGTCGTTGGCCCCAACCTTGCCAAGCTCCAGCATCAAACCGTTCAGGACATTTGCCAAAACCTTAAAACCGCAGGTCTGGAAGTTGTGGTCTTCGACAAGGTTACTCCTAACCCTGTCCTGCCCGATGTCCAGGCCGGAAGCAAATTGGCCAGAGAAAAAAAGGTGAACGTAATGGTAGGTTTAGGTGGCGGCAGCACTATGGACACTGCCCGTGCCATCGCAGTTGCGGCCACTCACCCGGGAACTGCTATGGACTATTTGTATTTTAGTAAGAAACAGCCCACCGACAAGACCTTGCCTATCGTCCTTATCCCAACCACCAGCGGAACCGGAAGCCATGTAAGCTGTTGTGCAGTAATAACCGACCCGCAGCGCCATTTCAAATCGGCCCTTTGGAACCGAAGTTACCTCTTCGCTCGAGCGACAATCGTAGACCCCCAGCTTATGTTGTCGGTGCCGCAAATGGCTACGGCATCCACGGGATTCGATGTTTTTACACACGCTTTTGAGTCTTACATCAACGTCAATGCCTCCTGGTCCACCGACCTGCTGGCTTTAGAGAGCATAAAACAAGTGGTAGAGAATCTTCCCATAGCAGTCACCAACGGAAGTGACCTTCGGGCACGGGAGAAAATGGCCTGGGCCGATACCCTCGCCGGAATATGCATTGCCAACGCCGGCACGACATTACCGCACGCGATGGGGCAGCCCATAAGCGGACATTATCCACACATTAGTCACGGCCAGTCGCTCGCCGTGATTTATCCGGCTTTTCTCGAATATACCGCTGAAGCTGCTGTTGATAAATTTGCCGCCGTAGCAAGGATTTTCAATCCTGCTCTCTGTAAAGCCAAAAATAACAAGGCCGCCGAAGCCCTTAAAGATGAAGTTGTCAGCTTCCTTAAGCAAATAGGTCTTTATTGCACCCTCGATGAAATCGGTATTAAGCCCGAAGGAATTGATGACGTCCTGAAACACTGTATGGAATTCCCTGACGTAATGGTCAATCCAAAAGTCCCTGATACCGAAACCACGCGTCAACTTTATATGAATTCATTTAAACGTGCCAAATAATCGCTACAACTTAAAAAACCAGCAGTGAGAAAGGAGCTTGTAGCTATGAGAAAAATGACAGGGGTGGTATTGCCTGGCAATCGTACGGTTGAATTTCGTGAGTTTGAAGTGCCTGAGCCGGGTCAGGGTCAGGTTCTGCTTAAAATGAAGGCCTCGTCCATCTGCGGCAGCGACATTCGCGCCATTTACCGCGAGCACCTGGGAAAAGGCCCGGAGGCCTATCAAGGAGTAATAGCAGGTCACGAACCGTCTGGCCAGGTCTTCAAAGTCGGCCCTGCCGTAAAGCGTTTTAAAGAAGGCGACCGTGTTATCGTCTATCACATCTCCGGCTGTGGCCTATGCCACGATTGCCGAATGGGCTACCAGATAAGCTGCTCCAGCAAAATGCGGGCTGCTTATGGCTGGCAACGTGATGGCGGGCACGCTGATTATTTATTGGCTGAGGAAAGAGACCTTGTTCATCTCCCTGAACCACTCACATATCAGGATGGTGCCCTTTGTGCCTGCGGATTTGGCACCTGCTACGAAGCCCTGGAGCGAATCAAGGTCTCCGGCAGAGACAGAGTCCTGATAGTGGGACTGGGACCGGTAGGCCTCGCAGCACTAATGCTGGCCAGGACTATGGGGGCAACCAGACTAATCGGCGTGGATGTAGTTGAGCAGCGCATCCGCCTGGCTGAGAAACTCGCTCTGGCAGATGTGGTCCTAAAAGCCGATAATACGACTCCGGACAAAATAAAGGATGTTACTGACGGTTTTGGTACCGAAGCGTCAATCGACTGCTCCGGCAGTTCCGATGGCCGCCTGCTGGCTATTCAAGGCACACGGCAGTGGGGCCGGGTTGTCTTCGTGGGAGAGGGCGGCACCGTAAGCTTCGAACCCAGTCGCGATATTATCCACAAGCAGATTAGCATCTACGGTTCCTGGGTCACATCAGTTGGGCATCTGGAAGAGCTGGTCGAAAAGCTGATCGAATGGAATATTCATCCTGACCTTACCGTCACGGATACCTTCCCATTGGAAAACGCTGCTCAGGCCTACCAGATAATGGACGAGGGTGGGTGCGGCAAGGTGGTCATCACCTGGCCTGATTAGTTTTAACTAATGCTCTTTCAAAAATGATACTTTCACTTTTGTCATTCCTGCGAAACCTGCCCTGAGCAGTGTCGAAGGAGCAGGAATCTACACACCTTTAGGTCTGGATTCCGGCTCCCCTGCCAAAAACTTACAGGTGCAGGCAAGGCCGGAATGACACAACTAAAAAAGTTACATTAGTTAATTAGAAACGACATTAAGCAAGACAATGGTTACGGGAGACAACGTAATGGTTAAAAAAAATAAATCAATTCTCTTGCCCGGCATTAAAAATGCCACGCCGAAAGTTCCTGTTATTGGTGTTTTTGCCACCAGTGACCCACGTTTTGGCCGAGACGTTCGAACTCGTTGTCAAAATATTGCGAAGATGGCTGCTGATTGTATAAGCGGCTCTGTTGTCCTGCCTGATAAAACAGCGGTCCCCGTGGTTTATTCTACCGTATTGGTTGATGGCGAGGCACAAGCAGATATTGTCGCTCAGCAGTTCCGCAAAGCCGGTGTGGATATTTTAGTATGTGTGCCGGATACCTGGGCGTTTCCGCAGCTTACAACCATCTCACTCTTGCAGCAGTTCCCGCCTAATACACCCATAAATATTACCTGCGGCAACAGCGGCCCCAAGCCGGGCGTTGTCTATGCCCACGCTCTCAATGGCGCAATCAGCCAGTATGGGCGAATGGCTGCCTTGAATGTCGGCACCTGGCCGGATACAGGAATGAACCCGAAGATGACCGAGCAGACCGCAAAGAACCTCATCGACTGGTGCTATGCCGCGGTAACCGCTGTAGCACTGCGCGGCCGAAGGGTCGTCATTTTCGGACACGACTCAATGGGAATGGAAACCGCACTTGGACATATCATCGCTACGAGGAACATTTTTGGTCTCGAAATCACTCGTATGGATATGAAGCTCCTGGCCGATATGCTGAATAAAAAAGCCTATAGCGAAAAAGAGCTTAAGGCGCTGCGGGGATGGGTCAACAGGTACGTCGGCAATCGAGTCGAGCTGCGTAATGAGGCGGACAGCGAAAGATTCAATCAGGAGCTGGCAATGTATTTGATAGTTCGCGACCTGATGGCTGACTTAAATGCGGTCGGCGGCGGATTTATGAGCCAGCTTGAATGGGGCAGCGACCCGCGAGGCATTCCGCTGCCTGTGGCTGACGTGATGGAGTCTCTTTTCAACAGCACATTCGACCATATCGGCCGCAAGGCCCCCCTGCCATACGCCACCGAAGCCGATGTGCAGGGACTTTTGACTATGCTGTTTATGACGTATCTGTCCGGCGGAAATCCGCCTTTATTTATGGACTTTAGAAAGGTCTGGGAGGCCTGGGAAATAAAAAAGCTTTCCAAAAAAATCGGCATCAAAAAATTAGATAAAAAAGCGGACTGCTTCTGTAAAGGCCTAGTTGACGGCGACAACTCCGGCAGCGCCGCATTTAACTGGGCGGCGAAACCGGGCGCATCAGCCAAAGAAATTATGGCTGGCGTGAGGATGCCTCTGGCAGATGAGAATTATTTCCCGGGTGGAGGAAATTCAGTTACATTTATGACACCCGCCGGGATTGAAGGCATTGCAGGCCGAATCGCTTATAGCAGCACGACCGGCCTGTTCAGTATGATTTGGGACGAAGCACATACTACCGAGGTCCCGAAGAAACTCGGACAGGCAATGTGCAACCTGACTACACCGACCTGGCCTCATACGTTTGTCGTGCCGAAGTATGCAAGTATGGTGGAGTATAAACAGTATCCGCCGGCCAACCACTTCCATATGACCCGGGATTTACCCGTCGCCCGCCTTGAGCACTGGATGGACTTGTCGGGCGTTTTAAGCGTTACACCCTGGGCGGCCAGGCCGAAATTCATCGAAGGTATTGACAGACCCGCTCCGCTGGTCCATCTGATTAACGGTGGTGAAGACACTTACAAACTGCTGAGAAATCGCTGCTAAAATTTTATAACAGCGCTATATCTGCCGCAGGCATTAACTCCCTATAAGCCAGTCTTGAATGATATAATATAAATCGTCGAGTGTTATCTCGCTATTATCATCAAAATCATACTTCCTGTCGTAAATCGGGTCGCCGGAAGAGCTGGGATAATGCCCGGCAAACTCCGAAAAATCAGAAAGGTCAACTCTATTATCGCAATTAAGGTCGGCCCTGGTCGGCATCGGCTCACCCAACGGAAGCCAGTTGATATATTCCTCTACATTTGTCCAGCCGTCGCCGTTACGGTCATCGTTACGGTCAGCCGGGTTTGACGGGTCAAGACAAAGTGCAAACTCCCACTCATCCGGCATACCATCATGGTCGGTATCGACCGGCGGCGTGGCGGAGGCAAGAATCGGCCAGCCGCCGACCTCATCCTCATCGTCAATGATTCTGCCTGTGCCATCCAGCACATCATTTATAATCCGCTCGTCCACCGAATCTCGCAGAGGAAATGACGCTCCTGCATCTGCCAGAACCAGCCAATAGGCCGCATCCGCATCATCCGTATCCACAGGTTCGACCGGAACAGGGCTCGATTGCTTGTATGCGAGTATCTGCTCATCGTTAAAACCGTCAAATCTAACCAGGTCCCAGGGATTAGACGGACGAACACCGTTCATCCAGTTGCCGCTGAAATATGCACTGCTGTATGTGCATTGTTCCCGGAAGGCGTCATCGCCGGTGGAGTTGGGACCCTGGACATAATAGTTGCCCACAAAGTTCATCTTTGTAATACTGCTCGAATCGGCATTATATCCGGCGTATGATTCGCCCCAGTTGTAAACCACATTATTGCGAAAATCAAAAATCCAACCAGCCGGGTCAAGAGTATAGCTGTTGTAATTACCGGGGCGAGGGCTTCGACCTCTATGATGGGCGTAAAGATTATGATGATAGGTACACCCGTTGCCCCAGCCGCCGCGGATTAAGGAGCCATAGCCGTGACAATCCTTCTCATGAATCGAACAGTTCAAGCTCTCGGTAATCATACACCACTGGACTGTAACATTATCCAGCACATTGGGCTGGGCAGAGGTGGAAAGCGCTTCATCTACCGACCAGCTTGCCGAACAGTGGTCGAGAATGATATTATGGCCTCTCTCAATCCATACACTATCCACCTCCTGCAGCATATTGTCACCAAGTCGAAACCGGATGTAACGGACAATCACATTGTCGGCGGAGACTTGAAAACCATAATCCTTCAGACATATCCCGCCGCCCGGAGTGGTCTGGCCGGCAATCGTAATGTAAGGATTTGAAATCTTCAATCGGGACTGCAGCGCTATCGTGCCGGAAACGCGAAAGATGACGATTCTCGGCCCGCTTGCCTCGACCGCCGCACGCAAGCTGCCTGTGCCGCTGTTATTGAGGTTGGTAACCTCGTATATCGTCCCCCCTCGGCCACCGATGGAATACATACCGAAACCTTCGGCGCCGGGAAACGCCGGCAGTGAATCCGCCCGGACATTACTAAATCCGAACAGCAATAATAGACAAAAAATGCAAACGCCTGTATTTCTTGTAATCATCTTTTTACAATCCTTTTCCGATAAAGCGCTTACACCCAACCCACCATAAACGACTTCAAGTATTCGAATCCACCGAACAATAGAACTTCTTTCCCTCATAACACCTGAAGCACAAATGCTGTATATTTGATATGTAGTGCTTATGAACTACTGCAAACAAATACTACTTTGCCAAAATTGTTAAGGGCTGACTAACTTGAATATTATATAGTAAAACGTCGTCCAGTGCACGCTGCCATTTTTAAATTCATCCCATATATCGCCACTAAAGACATACTCATCATTACAGAAAGCCACGTGGTTGTCACTGAACAACGCATGCATCGCATAAGCACCTTTGGTTTGGTGACTCAAATGGTCTCTGTTGCGAATAATATCCGACATATACGGAATGTGCGGATTCAATCCCGTCAGTTTCCTTGCAGTCTCCATAGGAACATTGTAAGCAGTACCTTGATAATGCCAGCGTTCAGGATGGTCAAGATTCACCGACGTCCTTGGGTCTGTCGGATAATATTCATATCCCGCACGCACCCACTGATTATGTCTATCCCCTTCAGGATCCAGTGTATTGTAATCCTGCGCTAATCTGCCCCACGGCTTTGGAGTGCTATAAGATTCGTACTTGTAAAGGTCCATCTTGTTGGACGGGCAATAAAACACCTTCGGCTCAAGTATATAGCCACCCTCATATAAACAGGCCTGCCTCATTGCCTTCATCTTGCCCAAACCCGGATTCCACGGGTCAGTCGCCACCGCCGGGTCGAAACGCCATTCATCTTGCTTAACATTAAGATCACCACCACGATACACGGCATACGGATGTTCTTCCTCGTCACCCGCATATGGATTACCGGGGGTTGCTTTTTTATAGCCCCACCACGGCATTCTATATTCATAATCCCCCGCATAAGCATAAATCGCTAACCCACTCTGTTTGAGCTGGTTGGCACAGACCGAACGCCTGGCAGATTCTCTGGCTCGCTGTAACGAGGGCATAAGAATAGCCATTAAAAGAGCTATAATCGAAATGACTACCAGCAATTCCACTAACGTAAAACCTAATTTTTTAGGTCTCATATTGCACCCCTTTTTTATCTGATACATAAATTCAAAAATATATCGTTGCCCTCTTTAAGTTTGCCAGATTACCAGATTTTTAGGGCAACAATAGTATCTATATACAAACACCACTAACCACGCACACATCCTAAACGAAAATTCCCTGCTGCAACCTCACACAGATGCTTGCGGTGTAAACACCTTCTTCGCATTTTGATTATACCACCGCCTGCCTGTTTTTTCAAGGGAATAATATTAAAAAAATGTAAATTTTCTCGCCCTGCCGTTCAGTCTAAGACCTTTACCTGCCTTGGCTTAACCACCAGATTGTGACTTCGTCCTATCGCTAAAAAAACGTGATTTTGCGATTTCTGGAACAAACTCAGTTCTGAAATACAATCCTCGAATCGCTTCGCGAGTAATGATTCCAATATCAGGCCTGCAGTTGCTAATAAATTCTTCACCAACGAGGCCGGCTTTGTGTCGGTTCTTTTTGCTGTTGCCAGATTATAGTAAAAATGGAGATATTTACTAAAATAGGGGCTATGGAAATATATTTCCGCTCTGAATAATTTATAATAGCTTGCAAATAAGAAGGTTACAGCTTTTTTTATGCAATCTTATCAGTAAAATATGCGTAATTCTCTAAAAAATATGAAAATTTTTCTTGACGGGAAGATGGTCAATTTGGTATAAATAGATAATCAAATTTACACCTTTTGATATACTTCTGAAGCAAAAAAACTCATATAGGCAGTTGCAAGTGAGGAGTGATGGAAAGGCATTTCACGGTCTTTTCTTTATTTTCCCCATTTGTTGCTCCTATTGAAATATAAGAGAAATGTAAGCTATTAAGTTGTTTTGAAATAGGCAAAAAGAGCAAAGTGACGGTCATCCGGCTTATTGCCGGATGAAAACCACACCCGGCACTGCGTTATGAATGCTTATTGAGAGCAACACGGTTGTTTGCAATGGGCACAAAAATTTGGTGAATGATATTTGTATCGGATACACAAAGTCATTTATTGTTTTTGATGCCTGCTGGAAACAACAGCTATCTTAGCATGTAGCCAGGATAGTGATAAAAAGTTTGTGAGGAGGAGTATTATGCATAAGAAATTGATGTTTTTAATGGCTTTTGTTTTGATGTTTGGCCTGGTCGGTATCGCATCAGCCACAAGCTACTGGAACGGATCCGGCACTAATGCCTGGACTGATCCATGCAGCTGGACTGGCGGGGTTCCTACCTCCGCTGATAATGGTTACATCGAGGCAGCAGTTCCAGGGGCGATTATTGATTACACTATGACCCTTGGAATTAAAAAAGTAGCTGTCGGGTATCAAACCGCCGGTGATGCCTATCTGTATATGTATGGTGGAACGCTCAACGTCGACGACAGAGTCTATGTCGGCGGCGAAAAGGGTGATAAGAGCTCCAACGGCAACTTTATAATGGAGTTCGGAACCATAAATCTTACAGACGAAAGCTCAGAAAAGAAATTCTACATTGGCTACAAAGGTCCAAATGACAAGGGTTATTTCACTATGAACGGTGGAACCATCAACAACGCCGGGAAATTCTACATAGCGGGTGATTCGACCACTTCCCCTTATGGTGTAATGACAATGAACGGTGGAACCGTAAATGTAAACGCAGCAAGTAAACGGATGCGTATTGCCGGTAAAGGCGGAACAGGCTATCTCTATATGAACGGCGGTACGATTCACAGCACAGATGATATTAATATGAGCGAAGAGGGCGGATACGGTTATCTCTATATGACCGGCGGCAATATTATCGCCGATGGTGAATTCCAGCTTGCCTACAAAGCTAAAGCGGGTGTACCTTGTGTTTCTGAAGTTCACCTGGATGGCGGAACTATTGACGTAGGCGGCCTCACGTTCTTCAATAATCCTGAGGACTTAGCTACACCTTCAGCTTCGTTTGATATCACACTGGGCACGCTGTTAGTAACCGGCGATGTAATATCAGTAATTCAGGGTTATGCTGATAGTGGTTTGATTACCGCTTACAGCGGTTCCGGTCAGGTGCTCATAAATTATCACGCTGGATGGGACAAGACCGTCGTAAACGCGATAATTCCTGAGCCGGCTACGATTGCCTTATTGGGTCTTGGTGGACTGGCCCTGCTTCGTCGTCGCAAATAAGACGAAGATAATAAAGCCACCATAACAACTCAGTTGTTAGAGATTAAAGAGGCAAGTCTTTTGATTTGCCTCTTTTTTTATGCCTCCAAACTTTGTTTTTTAGCTGAAAATTCCGGCATAATCTGGTATAATACGATTCTGGTGGAGGGCTTGTCGTCGGGGGAAAAGCAGAAGTAAAATTTATGGTTTTTGGGAACGTTAAAGATGAAAAGAAAATTTATTATCAAAGGACTGACCGTAATTTCCTTGTTCTGCTCTGCACCTGCTGCTTTGGCCGTGGACGGCTTTGGTCAATATACTACCGGCGGAGCAGGCGGAACTACTGTTACCGTCAGTAATGCCACGGATTTTAAATTATATGTCGAGACGCCGGATACCCCTTATATTATCCAGGTCCAGGGAACCATCGACCTTGGCCCGCTCGAAGACGGCGATGTGCATATTCGGTCGAACAAAACAATCAGAGGTATCGGTGATAATCCCACAATCATAGGAAGTCTCGGATTTAAAAACGGCTCCTCCAACGTAATCATAGAGAGACTGAATATCACCTGTCCTGAGAACCACGCTGAAGAGGAAGACGGCATCAGTGTAAAGGAAGACATAACCAATGTCTTTATTACAAAGTGTACTCTTTACGACTGCTGGGACGGCTGTATTGATATAGCCAGAAGGACCGACTGGGTCACCGTTTCCTGGTGCAAGTTCTATTTCACTTTCCGCAACGACAACAATGACCGCGTAAGTCTTGTTGGCAACACCGATAGTCCTGGTGACGAGGGCACGCTTCATGTTACTTTTCACCATAACTGGTTCGGCACATACTGTATGCAGAGGATGCCTTCCTTACGTTACGGCCGGGGACATATCTACAATAACTATTACGATTGCCCGGGCAATATCTACTGTATCCGTTCGAGAATCCAGGCAGAGTGCCTTATCGAAAATAACTACTTTGACAGCGTAACCGACCCCTATTATATCTACATCGATGATGAGCCGCCGGAAGAGTACGGAAAGATAGCCGCATCCGGCAATATCTGTATAAACTGCACCGGCCTGATTGACGACGGTGACGACATTGTTTTTACGCCCCCGTATGCCTATACGCTTGACAATGCAGAGGATATTCCAATCATTGTACAACACGGTGCGGGCGCAGATGGCAACGACACCCCCCTGCCTCACTGGTATTTTGGCCCTTACGGCGACTTCGACCGTAGTGACATAGTAGATACAAACGACCTCGGGCAGTTTGTCGGCTACTGGCTTGATACCAATGACACCGCCGACATCAATGATGCAGACTACGACAGTGACGGCATAGTCAACGGCTTCGAGTATGGCCTCCTGGCCGGAAACTGGCTGAAAGAACCCTCTGACACCACCGCCCCGGCAGCTCCTGACAATTTATGGGCATCGGCAGGCAATTCGGCGGTTTGGCTCGACTGGGACGACAACTCCGAGCCCGACCTGGATGGTTATAATGTGTATCGTTCGACAACCTCCGGCAGCGCTTATACGAAGCTGAACGGCCCGGTTTTGATGAATTCGGATTACACCGATGATACCGCCTCAAACGGGACTATGTATTACTATATCGTTACGGCGGCAGATACCAGCGGAAACGAGTCCGGCGACTCGGTTAAAGCCTGTGCCGTCCCCGGTGCCGACGGCAACAGCGTTACCATACAGGAATACGCCGTCGGCTTCTGCAATGTTGATGGTATCATCGATACCAAACATGCAGGTTATACTGGTTCCGGTTTCTGCGATACAGAAAATGAGACAGATAAAGGCATAGACTGGAGTATAAATATCGCTGCGGCTGATACATATACATTCACCTGGCGATATGCTCACGGCAAGACCGACGACCGCAGTGCTATGCTACTTGTAAATGACTCACCTGTCATTTCGAGCATTGCGTTTCCGCCTACAGGCGCTTTTACCACGTGGAGCACGGTATCTGTTGAAGCAGGTCTGACAGAGGGAATAAAAGAAATACGTCTCGAAGGAATGACCGGCAACGGCCTGGCAAATATAGATTACCTGATGGTAACAGGCCCTGACCCACAAATAGAAAGCTGTCCGTAGTACCGGATGCCCTATGGATTTCCCGGCTCGCATCAGAACTGCCTGGCAGCAATTTATAAATCGATATATGAATAAAAAAAATAACAGCAAAACAACTGCCCGCACAAGCAATTGCTGCATAGCTGTAGTAATTCTTATGCTGCTATTCGTAACGCCATTCACAGCACTCGCTCAACAGTTGGCCTTTCCCGGCGCCGAAGGTTTTGGTCGTTATGCCGCCGGAGGAAGGGGAGGTTCTGTCTATCATGTGACTAATCTCAATGATTCCGGGACCGGCTCTTTTCGAGACGCTGTTAGCCAGAGTTACCGCACGGTGGTTTTCGATGTAGGCGGGATAATCAACATTTCAGACCGCATCGTCGTCAAAAACAACGTAACAATTGCCGGTCAAACTGCGCCGGGCGATGGTATTGTTATATATGGCAACGGAATGTCACATTCCAATGCGCACAACAGTATCACACGCTACATCCGGGTTCGCATGGGCGTAAACGGCACCAGCGGAAAAGACGCTATGACTATTGCGAGCGGACACGATATGATTTTCGACCACATATCCGTTTCCTGGGGCAGGGATGGCACTTTCGATATCAATTTTGATTCTGGTGCAGAAATAACCAACATAACCATCCAGGATTCAATCATTTCTCAAGGACTGCTTAACCACTCAACCGGCGGTTTGATGCAATCAACCGGCGGCGTATCATTATTACGTAATCTCTGGATAGATAATAACACACGCAATCCCAAAGTTAAGGGAATCAATGAGTATGTTAATAATGTGGTTTATAACTGGGACGTTGCCGCTTATATCCTTGGTGACTCCGCAGGAGACTCTTACGCCAACGTTATAAACAATTGTTTCATTAACGGACCGGATACCAGCTCGGCGGCATTTACGCGTGGCAACCTGAACTTTCATATTTATGCCTCTGACAACTACCAGGACTCGAACAGGAACGGCGTCCTCGATGGCGGAATTCTCTCTGAATCGGCGTATGGAACGGTGGACTGGCAGAGCACCTCTTATGACTATCCCTCGCTTACCGCCTTTAGCCCCATAGAGGCATACTACGTGGTTCTTTCCAAAGCGGGCGCCTCAATGCAACGCGACGCAGTCGATACCCGCCTTATTACAGAGTTGAAATCTCTGGGAACGCTCGGACAAATCATCTCCAACGAAAACAACCCGCCTATGTATGGGCCGGGAATCGTCAACGGCGGCACGGCTCCGACTGATACCGACGGTGATGGAATGTCGGATGAGTGGGAAACTACCCTTGGCCTGAATCCGGAATCGGCTGACAACAACGGTGATATCGACGGCAACGGCTATACGAATCTTGAAGACTATTTAAACTGGCTGGCCGTTCCTCATGCGAAAGTGGCGAGAAATGAATCTGTGGATATTGACCTTCGACGATTCTCCAGCGGCTTTAACCCGGGCGCCAGCTACCAATTATCTAATATCAGCCACGGTTCCGGAATACTGCTTGGTGACGGCCATACGGCGCGTTTTGAACCGACCAAAGGATATTCAGGCCTGGCCGGTTTCGATTATACCGTTGACAACGGCTGCTCAGTGACCGAGACGGTGCAAGTGCTTGTGGCCGCCCGCGGCGAGTGGATATACGGTGATTTTACGGATGACGACATTGTAGATTTGAACGACATACCTGAATTCGTGAAACTGTGGGTAATTGATGACTGCTGCCAGACCGAATATGTGGATTTAAACGGCGATTGCATCGTCAACTTTTATGAATTTTCCGCCCTCGCTGACAACTGGCTGATAATTCCTCCGGATACAACCGCCCCCTCGGCACCCACAAAGCTGTGGGCCGCAGCAGGTTACGGGACAGTTTCACTCTACTGGAACGACAACACAGAGCCCGACCTAGACGGTTACAATGTATATCGCTCGATAACTTCAAGTAGCGGTTTTACGAAGCTCAACGATTCGGTTTTGATGAATTCGGACTATTTCGATGATTTTGTTTTAAGCGGCTCTATGTATTACTATGTCGTTACGGCCGTAGATACCAGCGAAAACGAGTCCGAATACTCCGTCGAAGCGTGCGCTTTACCCGGCACAGACGGCAACAGCGTCACCATACAGGAAAATGCAATCGGTTTCTGCGATGTGGACGGCAGCATCGACAACGATAACGCCGGATACACCGGTTACGGCTTTGCAAATACGGACAACGAGCTCGGCAATAAAATCGACTGGTGCATTTATATCACTTCAGCCGGCTCATATACTTTCAAGTGGAGATATGCCAACGGCTCGAGCGACAGACCGGCGACACTTCTTATCAATAGCTCTGCGGAAGTGCCAGACATCAGTTTCCCCGGTACCGGCGGCTGGACGAGCTGGAGCAATTCTTCCGCCGTTGTCACTTTGACAACAGGCACAAAAGACATCCGGCTTCAGGCAACAGGCGAAAACGGCCTGGCAAATATAGATTACCTGATGGTAACAGGTGATAATCCCGAAGCAACAACCTGCTGGTCAAGATAGCTTTTATCCGGCTCGTTTACATATTTTAGCTTGCAGACAAAAGACAATGAGCGTATTTTAAAAGGCGATGAATAAAGTGAAAATACCTTTTAAAATGCCGAATGTTAGACGTCCTTCTTTCCCGGATAGAACGATTGATATCCGCGACTACGGGGCTGTTGCCGATGGCACAACATTGAACACCGGCGCCTTTGCCAAAGCCATAGCCGCCTGTGCCACAGCAGGAGGCGGGCGCGTGCTGGTGCCGGCTGGAATATGGCTCAGCGGCCCAATCCATCTGAAAAGTAACATCGAGCTTCACATCCAGAAAGGCGCAGAGCTGCGCTTTAGTGACAGATTTAGTGATTACCTGCCCGCAGTATTTACACGGTGGGAAGGTATCGAGTGCTATAATTATTCGCCGCTGATTTATGCCAAAGATTGCACAAATATAGCCATCACAGGTTCAGGCAAACTTGACGGCAGA
>Ga0315537_1001905_pt1 | contig 16170 bp, 14 predicted proteins | sample SalMarSW160270MG_FD_203091 | JGI IMG/M metagenome (GOLD analysis project Ga0315537, IMG submission 203091) | Salt marsh sediment microbial communities from the Plum Island Ecosystem LTER, Massachusetts, United States - Salt Marsh Sediment SW1602-70 ... | reverse complement strand
TCGTTTTACCGTCTACCTTTATTTTGCGAAAAAAAATATTTATTCCTACTCATAATTCATTAATATGAATTAAATTATCTATACGTGCGTCAGAACTGTCTCGAATACGTTTTAGTTGACGTTGAATTTTTTTATCGTTATCTTTTCTTTAGCCGGAAAAAGGCTCGATCTTCTTTAAATAATACTGTAGAAATAGAACAAATGGATAAAAAAGATAAAGAGAGTTCAAAGCGTAAAGAGAGCACTGAGGCCAGTAGAGAACACGATAAAAAGGGTGACGAACAGGAAATTTCGATAGACGAACTCGATGCGACGAATAATCAGGAGACTTCGGACGAAAAGAAAAAAAACGAACAAAAAATAACCCAAGAAAGTTCACCCGCAAAAACTCTTTTACAAACCCTCTGTGAAGATGAACTGCAGGAACTTCTCAGCGCCAGAGAAAAACTTGACGAACAGTCGGAAATTCTGGAAGAGAAGAAGAGCCTCCTTGCCGAATATGAGGACCTGCTTAAACGTAAACAGGCTGATTTTGAAAATTATCGTAAGAGAGTCCAGCGGGAATTCGAGGACTTCAAAAAATACGCCACCTCGGATCTTGTTCTCGACATCCTGAACGTTATAGACGATTTTGAACGGGCCATCGATTCTGCACGGTCGTCAAAAGATTTCGATACGCTTCTCGAAGGTATACTGCTTGTGGAAAAACATCTCCGGAATCTTCTCGAGAACAAGTACGGTATCGAGCTTATTGAAACTGTCGGCAGGGAATTTGACCCGATGGTCCATGATGCAATCATGATGGAAGAATCAGAGGAATACAGTGAAGATACAGTGGTAGAGGATTTCCAGAAGGGATATAAACTCCATGACAGAGTTTTGAGACCTGCCAAGGTTAAGGTTGCGAAAGCTGTATCTTCGAACAGTGCGTCAGACGAAAAAACCGATGAAGTGGCGGAATCCTCCGGGAAAGGAGATTAAAAATGGGAAAGATAATAGGAATTGACCTTGGCACTACCAATTCCTGTGTTGCCGTTATGGAGGGCAATGAAGCAAAGGTAATTACCAATGCGGAAGGGCAGAGAACGACCCCTTCTGTCGTTGCTTTTACAAAGAAGGATGAGGTGCTGGTCGGGCAGCCGGCAAAGAATCAGATCATCACAAACTCGGAAAATACTGTCTACTCCATAAAGAGATTTATGGGGCGGCGCTATTCGGAAGTATCAAAAGAGAAGGGGATGGTTCCCTATCAGGTGATTCAGGGAAAAAACAGCGATGCCCGCGTCAAAGTAAATGCCGGTGAGTTCTCGCCGCCTGAAATTTCAGCCCGTGTGCTTCAAAAAATGAGGCAGACGGCTGAGGATTATCTCGGTGAAAAGGTGACCGAGGCGGTCGTTACCGTACCGGCGTATTTTAACGATTCTCAGAGACAGGCAACGAAGGATGCAGGAAGAATTGCCGGACTAGACGTGAAGCGCATAATCAACGAGCCGACAGCTGCATCGCTTGCTTACGGCCTGGAGAAAAAGAAGGATGAAAAGATCGCCGTCTATGATCTCGGCGGCGGAACATTCGATATATCGATTCTTGAGCTTGGCGACGGTGTATTCGAGGTCAAATCAACCAACGGCAATACGCATCTCGGCGGTGACGACTTTGACAAACGTGTTATGGACTGGCTGATCGATAAGTTCAAAAAAGAATACAGTATCGACCTCTCACAGGATAAAATGGCGCTCCAAAGGCTCAAAGAATCGGCTGAGAAGGCCAAAGTTGAGTTGTCAAGTACCATGTCGACAGACATCAATCTCCCCTTTATTACGGCTGACTCAGGAGGACCGAAGCATTTGAACTATACGTTGACACGCGCCAAGTTGGAACAGCTTCTTGGAGATCTGGTGGAGTCCACTAGGGGGCCCTGCGAAAATGCGCTCAAGGATGCAGGATTGACCGCAAATGATATCGATGAGGTCATTCTCGTCGGGGGTTCTACTCGTATGCCAGCTGTCGTTGAAGTGGTTAAAAAGATATTCAAGAAGGAGCCGAACAAAGGCGTGAACCCTGATGAGGCGGTCGCAATCGGCGCCGCGATTCAAGGGGGTATTCTTGCCGGTGAAGTGAAAGATGTTCTTCTTCTCGATGTGACACCACTTTCGCTCGGTATTGAAACCCTTGGCGGTGTAATGACCAAACTCATCGAGAGAAATACGACGATACCGACAAGAAAGAGCCAGATATTCTCGACTGCAGCCGACAATCAAACGGCGGTAAGCATACATGTGCTGCAGGGTGAGCGTGAAATGGCAGCGCATAACAGAACGCTCGGTAGATTTGACCTTGTCGGCATTCCACCCGCACCGAGAGGTATTCCGCAGATTGAGGTTACGTTTGATATCGACGCAAACGGTATCGTCCATGTATCCGCGAAAGACCTTGCCACAGGGAAAGAGCAGAAGATCAGAATCGAGTCTTCGAGCGGTCTTAACGAGAATGAAATCCAGAACATGGTGAAGGATGCCGAATCCCACGCTGAAGAGGACAGAAAGGCGAAAGAGAAGGCTGAAGCAGTGAATCAGGCTGACAGCCTTATCTACCAGACTGAAAAGATGCTGAAGGATTACGGTGACAAGATTTCTCCGGATGATCGATCGAACATAGAGACTGGAATTGAGAACACCAGAAAGGCCATGAGTGAAGGCGATGCAGATACCATAAAAAAGGCTGTCGAGTCTTTGACACAGGCTTCTTATAAAATCTCCGAATCGATGTATAGAGAAGCGGCGAATCAACAGGCATCACAGCAGGGGCAAACCGCAGATACCTCAGAGTCAGGACCGGAGGGAGAGGCTGGGTCACAGCAGAAGGAAGAAGACGTGGTTGACGCCGAGTACGAAGTGGTTGATGATGACAAGAATACAAACAATTAACCATTAAAAGTTTTAACCTCATGACCCAGGACCAAGGAGGTGGGCGAAAGTCCGCCTCCTGTTCAGTTTTGGAGAACCGCTCAAAATGGCACCAAAAAGAGACTACTATGAAGTTCTCGGCATTGACAGAAATGCATCAAAAGACGAAATCAAGAAAGCCTACAGAAAACTCGCCGTAAGATATCATCCCGATAAAAATCCAGACGATAAAACTGCGGAAGAAAAGTTCAAGGAAGCAACTGAAGCCTATGAAGTACTGGGAGATGAAGAGCGGCGAAAAATGTACAACCAGTTTGGTCATGAAGGGGTCAATGCTCAGGCCGGTGGCTTCCGCGGATTCAGGAGTAGTTCTGATTTTGAGGACCTGTTTAGCGGATTTTCTGATATTTTCGGATCTGATTTTTTCGAGTCATTTTTCGGATTCGGAGATGCTTTCGGCAGGTCGCGGGGAGGCTCTTCACAACAGCGTGCCGCACGGCAGCGTGCCACACGGGGCTCTGACATTCGTTACGATATAAATCTGAGCCTTGAAGAGGCTGCATTCGGTAAAAAAATCGAGATACAACTCAGCAGGTTGGAGCATTGCCAGAAGTGTGGCGGCACGGGCTCCAAAGAGGGAAGCGGTTATGTAACATGTCCGCAGTGCGGTGGCAACGGGCAAATAACCCGGTCCCAGGGCTTTTTCACCATTGCTTCCACATGCCCCACATGCAGAGGAACGGGAAAGGTCATCAAAGATTACTGCCCTGTCTGCAAGGGCAGCGGACAGGTGAAAAAGAACAGGAAGATCGTGCTTGATATAGAGCCCGGCGTTGAAGACGGCACCGTCTTGCGCCTCCATGGAGAAGGAAATGCCGGTCAACAAGGTGGCTCGCATGGAGATCTGATCGTTGTTGTGCATCAGAAGCCCCATCCCTTTTTCCTCAGAAAGGGGAATAACGTTATCTGTGAAGTACCGGTCAGTGTTTTTCAGGCCATACTGGGAGCGGAAATCAAGGTTCCCACTCTTGACGGGAAGATGGTAAAAATCAATATTCCTCCCGGAACCGAGAGCGGAAAAGTATTCCGGCTGAAAAAGGAGGGAATCCCCTATTTCAAACGATGGGGAAAGGGTGATCAGCTCGTCAAGGTTATCGTTCAGATACCGAAGAACCTTTCCTCAAAAGAAAAAAAAGTTTTACACGAGCTTAACACGGTTAGAAAAGATACCGACACACCTTCTCTTCTTCGTGTCAATGACTTCAAGTAACAAGCGCTGATATTTTCCCTGCCTGAAACATCAGGTGCGTGGATTTATTACCGCTGTCAAGTAACGTACGTCACTATTATCAGCAAAGCTGTTAACAAAATTCCATTTTTTTTGGACAAATGCAGTCACAGGGGATATTTTGTAATGTATGTTGTACTTTTATACTTCGTACGTGTGCTGTAAAGTACATGTGCTGTAAGGTACAAATAAGTAGAGGAATGAAGTAATGAAGAGGGAGAGACGAATCGAACTGGATAAAAGAATCGGGATAGGTATAATCGGTGTGGGGAAAATGGGAACCTACCATGCAAATGTACTTTCCACCATGGACGATGAAATTGAATTTATCGGCGTGTACGACATTGACGACCGTCGGGCTCAGGAGATATCGAAAAAATACAAAATTCGCGCATACGAGAGCATGGAAGACCTGCTAGGCAAAGCAGACGGTGTGTGTGTGGCTGTTCCTACAGGCATTCACTACGATATTTCCAAGAAGGCTCTTGATGCGGGTGTTCATACGCTTGTGGAAAAACCGATTTCAAGAACTATTGAAGAGGCGACCGATCTTGTCAATACGGCCACCACCAATAAACTCATCTTCCAGGTGGGTCATATCGAGCGGTTCAAAGGTGCGGTCGCTGAATTGAAAAAGATTGTGGCGGATCCGTATCTCGTAGAGGCAAGAAGAATCGGGCCCTGGAAGGACAGGGATTGGGATACAGGCGTCGTTCTCGATTTGATGATTCACGATATCGATATTGTTCTGTCTCTAATAAACAGCAGGGTTGTTCACATAGACAGTATCGGCAACCGTGTTAAAAGCGGCTTTGAGGATATTGCATCTGCGGTTCTACAGTTTGAGAACGGTACAATTGCAACCATAACTTCAAGCAGATTGAGTGAAACCCGAATCCGAACCATGGCAATATCCCAGGACAAGGCATACATTGTGCTTGATTTTGAAACAAACGATATAAATATATACAGAGGTTCATCTGCACGGTTCTTCGTTTCACCGGTTGAAATAACCTATAAGCATGATTCATTCGTCGAACGTGTTCTCGTCCAGAAGGAAAATGCCCTGAAGGATGAGCTGCAGCATTTTATCGATTGTATCTACGGCCGCACGGAGCCAATTGTAAGCGGAGAAGACGATATCAAGACCCTCGATATAACTCTCAAGATTATCGGACAGATTGAGAAAAGAATACAAACATCAGAACAGATGTTCAGCGTGTAGAATGGGATTTTTCACAGTAATTCAGTCTTGTATGCACTGTAAAAATGAATTACAATCGAATTAGAACGGTGAAACAGGATCTGGCTGTTTGTCATCAATAGAGGCCGGTCATGGGTCTGCGGAACCGTGACAGTATCATGTGCAGGTTTTTTACCACAACTCAATTACAGGAGTGAAAAATAATGCACAGAAGAAGACATTTTATTGTCGAAGGTAACTTTCAAACACGCTTTATCCTTCGCTTTATTCTTGTTGTTGTTGGAGCGACGCTTCTTTCTACTGCCGCAATTCTTGGGCTCTTTTATTTTAAATATCAGTACGGCGGTGCAAATTTCGAGAATATTGTCATTATGGTCACGAGCAAGGGAGAAACGGATGTGACCGGTCTTTTTCAGGTTGTCCTCACCCCGCTTATTGCGGCAAATCTATTCGTGCTGTGTATCATCGTTCCCTTTTCCCTGTTTTATTCACATAAAATAGCGGGACCTATATACCGGCTCGAGCAGAGCCTGGATCTGCTGCTCAGTGGGGATATGGACTTTATCATTACACTGAGAAAGCATGATGAATTCAAATACCTCGCTGACAAGATGAATGCTCTTATCGATTATATGCGGCGGAATGTCGGTGAGATCAGATCGAGCTACAGGCTGATTCAGGAAAAGATCGGAAAAATATCGGCAAACCTTCACTCTGAACGGCCCGATGTAGGTTCTCTTAAAAAAGAGATTATGGAATTAGAGCGTTTCTTCAGTGAACGCAAGAAACCCTTCAGTTACTGACAGTACTTCTTCGAAGTAGCTTCTCACGAAGTTACTTTACGATATCTAGTCCTGTAAAGGATCAGCCCCCCAGGGATACATCCCCTCGGGATACATCCTGATAAGGATACATCCTGATAAGGACGTAGACCACTTTTTCGCCGATAACAGCCCTCCCGTGCGCAGGTTTTGATGATCTACCACTGTATTTTTTTCAGGGCGTCACGGGCCGCTATCTTTATACTCCGTCTGAATTTCCCCCGCATTACTTCAATAAGGGGTACGAATCCGTCCCTGTGCCCTATATCACCGAGTGCCTGTACGCAGGCCAGAACGAGCTGGTCGTCAGGTCCTGATGGACTGGATGTTTCAATAGTCCGGGTTATTTCCGGGATTGAATTCCGCTGTCCCATTTTGCCGATACCGATAACCACTGAGCTCCGCACGAATACATCAGTGTCGTACCTGAGAGCCTGGTAGAGCTTGGGAAGAACTCGTGTATCTCCGATATTGCCGAGTGCAACTGCACTTGCCGCTCGCACATCCCAGAAGTCGTTAACCACCCTGCCGTTCTGCCTCTCTACATAAAGAGTTCCCTGCTGCAGTCCGAACACGAGTGCGTCAATAACGTCCTCATCCTTTGCACCCATTTCAACAAGCTTGTTTATCGCCCACAGCTTGTTCTCATGAGACCCCTCATAGATGAGCTTTACATAATCCTCTTTGCCGGGTTTTTCCAGATCACGAAGAAACTGTTCGATGCTTTCCTGTGCTTGGAGCACTCCTGCGCCGAGCACAAAGAGTACTGCGACGATTATAACTATTCTTTTCATTCTATCCCTCCTCCTCTCGCAGGCCTTTCAACCATGTGCCGTTGATTCTAATAAAAGTATGCTGCGGCTCGGGGAATTCCCTGTCCTCAAAAAATACATAAACATAGGCTTTATTCTGGTTGGTGAAAACCACCCGTGATATTTTCAAAGTCTTTATCTGCCCTTTTCTCCTCGTATCAACAAGAAGGTTGAAAAAAGAATGAAGGTCTGCGGCATCCCACCCGTCTTTGCGCAGGTTTTCGGGATTACTGTACTTCTTTCTGTAATCCGGGGTTAACATGCTCTTCCACCCTTCAAAGTCATCCTTTTCATACATTTCCTCGAGCCTGTTGATAATCTCGAGTATGTTCTCTGCTTCCTGTTTTGCTTCTCCAGCGTCAATTGCCGGAGAGGCGTTATCGCTTTCGGGCAGTACGACTTCTATTTTCGAGTTCTGTTCAGGGACTGAGATGGTTAATTCTTCAGTGTTTTCCATGTTGGTATTATCGGCGGCAACTTCAGTCCCGGCAGGTTCTTTCTGCTTTATTTCAACCTGAGTTTGTTCCAAAGGCTCCTGGGTGGATTTATGTTCTGAAGGCTCCTCTTCAACTCCTGGCGGCTCCTGTTGCTGGTAACCAAACTGCACAGATTTTTTTCCTGAACAGCCGGTTATAAAAAGAACCGCACATGCGGTGAGCAGAAGGCACCCTCGTGTTTTAAGAATTTTCTTAACCATATTATGAGGAATTTTAACAACTTCTCCTTTTTTTTCAATATCTTTCTCCTCCGGCGAATAAAGGAGGTGCATCAAAAAGAGGTACTGCTGAACAGTTCGCACGGTTAAAAGATATGCAGTTCAAAATAATACATTCTATTCGCTCCGGCATGCACTTTTACACCACATATTGGGTATTTTTATCCAGCATTCGGTTTGAGCATTGAAGCGTCCAGTGCCGTTCCCTTCTTAATGTCTGTTGCTGCTCTCATACAAAGCAGTGTATCGACCTCCTCTGCACCGATGCCCGTGTTCGGTCGTAAGAAAGACAATTTTCTCAGGGTAAATTTTTCTCCGCGTGTAATGTCTCTTGACGCATATACGCCTCTCCGTGCAAAGATCCTCTCGCGTGCCTCCCTGGGGCTCACCTCCCTTTTTTTACTTCCGCTCATTTTTTTACCGGTTCGAATTCTTTCAACGAATTGTTTGAACTGAGTTGGAGCGAGCGAATTTCTATGGTCCGGCCCCTCCTGGGTACTGTCGAGGGTAAAATGTTTTTCAATGGCCTCAATTCCCTTACCAATACATACAAGCGATGCCTCTGATCCTATGGTATGGTCGGAAAAACCAATGGGAAGCTCATACCGGGTTTTCAGTGTATCGATGAAATTAAGGTTCAACAGGCTGTCAGGCGGGGGATACAGCATGACACAGTGCATAATGCAAATAAAAGGAGGATGATAGGAGGCCAGTAGCTGTACTGCCCGGTCTATTTCATGCAGTGTAGACGCCCCTGTTGAAATGAATATACCCTTTTTCCTTTCGGCGACTGCTCTGAGTAGAGTCGTATGAGTGATATCACCAGAAGATATTTTATAGAAGGGTACAAAGGGGTCCAGCGTTGCCACCGCTTTCACTGAAAAGGGTGTCGAAAACCAGTGTATACCCACACGGGTGGCCTCTTCGCTGATTGGACGGATCCAATCCGGCTTGAAAGAGATGCGCTCAATTTTATTTATCCAGGTAGAATCAGATATATTGAGCGCCTTCGCATAGTGAAGAGTGGAGAAGAGCCCTTTTAGGGTGAAGCTCTGAAACTTTATTGCATCCGCACCTGCATCTTTTGCACACTTAACCATTTCCAGGGCGGTATTGAGGTTTCCGTTGTGGTTCGAGCCCGCCTCCGCCACAATGAACACCTTTTCAAACATGCCCTCTCCTTTCAATCGCAGTAAGCATGGTCCATGCGCGTTGCGTCTATATTAAGTTGCTGGCGTAAACACCTGGATTTTTTTACAATTCCAGGCGAGCGGATAGAACCTCCACCTTCATATCGCAGAAAACATGCTGCTTGGCAGTGGCAATATATTGAATCTTCCTCCATCACATAGTATACTATGTTACACGGTTTCAGTGTGCCACGTTCTTATACAAAGTGTTTTACTTCTGTGTGAATCATTACGCAAATTCGGGTTTAGCATATTCGGCCCTGATATATGGCTCGTGTTATTTTTTTGGATTGTTTATTTTATGTATCGGCAGGTTGATAGTACTACTTATCTTACAAAGCCATGTACGGGTTTATCAGGTAACAGTCGTTAAGCAGATGATAGGGTTTGACTTTTACGATTGATACGTTCACTAACCCATTTACTGCAACCTTGTATGAAAAGGCCTGAATGAGTATAACAAACGGTTTGCATGGTTAAGTTTAATGAAGTATACCTGTGCATACCGGGTATTAAAATAAAAAAATGGAAGAGTGAATGAGAACAGCACTATACCCTGGAAGTTTTGACCCTCCAACAAACGGACACTGCGATATTATATATCGGGCCGCAAAGCTTTTTGATCATTTGATCGTCGCGGTTGCAAAAAACCCATTTAAAGAAAGTTACTTCACTGTCGAGGAACGGATAGCCATGCTCGAAGAGATCGTCCATGATTATGACCATATCACCGTGGGCCATTTTGAAGGACTGCTTGTCGAATACGCCAGCAAAGTAAATGCGCTTGCAATCATCAGGGGATTGCGGGCTCTTTCGGATTTTGAATACGAATTCGAACTTTCACTCATGAACAGGCATCTCAGTGAGAAGGTAGATACTATCTTTATGATGACCGACGAGCATTACTCATTTGTGAGAAGCTCTCTCGTCCGTGAGGTTGCCCGTCTCGGTGGAAATATCTCCGACAAGGTTCCTCCGGTGGTCGAAAAATATTTAAACCAGCGATTTTCCTGAATTTTCCGCTTTCAGGCTGAGAACTGTAAGATTGCGGCAATTCAGACACGTGGTTAGGAGCGGCAAAGAATATCTCCAGCACCGAGGTTCTTTTTCTACGGTAGGCCTGTTCTTAGCACTTTAATATTTTAATGAAGATTATTATATTTTAAGTGGGATAATTTACGAGTATATTGGCTGCGGCTGATATCTCGATACTGAATTCAGAAGTTGATAAGGAGTGGTGTGTATGGCGGTACCAAAACAGAGGAAGTCGAAATCGAAAACGAGGATAAGACGCTCGCATAACGATAAAGTCACATTAATGAAGCTCATAGATTGTCCGCAGTGCGGAGAGCTTATGCGACCTCATCGTGTATGCCCAAACTGCGGGTATTACAAGGACAGGGAGATTATTGCGCGAGAGGAAGAGTAAACTGGAATGATTGCAGTTGATATCATGAGTGGTGAAAGCCCGCCTGAAGCCTATATAAAGGGGGCACTGAAGGCAGCTGATGAAGATAATATAAGAATAGGTCTCGTCGGTGACAGTGAGCTTATTGAAAAGAGTCTTAAAAAGCTGAAGTTTGAAAAGAGCCGGTTGATAACGGTTTTTCACGCCAGCGAAGTAATACGGATGCATGAAATTCCCTCGGTTGCATGCAAAAAAAAGAAGGACGCCTCGATTATGGTGTGCACTCGTCTTGTCAGCGATGGCAAGGCACATGGTGTCTGGTCGGCCGGGAATTCTGGTGCAACTCTTGTTTCGGCAATTATGAACATGAAGAAGATCGGAGGTATATATCGGCCGGCCCTCGCCTCGTACATCCCGACGGTAAAAGGCCACAGTATGCTCATTGATGCCGGTGTCAATATGGACTGTACACCGGAGTACCTCGCCCAGTTTGCGATTATGGGTGAAGTTTTTGCCAATAAAGTTCAGGGGAAGAGCAAGCCGGCGGTGGGCCTGCTCAGCATTGGTCCTGAAAAGTCAAAAGGGAACGAGCTTATACTGAAAGCCTACGATATACTCAAAGGCCTCGATTTCAATTTCGTGGGCAACATCGAGGGGTACGATATATCTGATGGTGACGTAGATATCATTGTATGTGATGGATTTACGGGAAACATTGCGTTGAAGGTCACCGAACGTGTTTTTAAGCTCACGTTCGAATTTGTCTGGCAGGAGATGGGGAATCACCTGCTGCAGAGGATAGGCTTCGCATTGGCCTATCCTGCGGTCAGGAAACTTAACAAAAAGACCGATCCGCGCGAATATGGGGGTGCTCCACTTCTCGGATTGAACGGAAGCCTGGTCATCGGACACGGTGCGTCGGATGCACTTGCTGCGTATAACGGCGTGCAGATGGTGAATGATCTTGTAAAAAACAAGGTGAGTGATCTTATTGAGCGTCGTCTGATGAAGTTTGGATTGAACAAAAAGCCGGGTGCCCAGAAGGATGCCTGAAAAAACTCAAAAAAAGTCTCCCGGATTAACGCATGCTGCATTAAAAATCCCTCATCAGGGGTAAATTCCTGAACATCCCATTCGAAAAATAAACTTGCTCTCAAAGGAGGATTTTATCATATTAAGACAGCTATGGTTTTATCCATTTAAATTCTGGCCTAGCGAAGCGATGTCTTTTCCTTTTGTACCAGTATTCTCCGGTTTTTAAAAACCGGTTTTTACAAAAAACAACAGTCTTTTACTTTTCCGTGTCCTTTTAATCATTGGAAAATTAAGGTAAAAACCATTAGGCAAGTGTCGGTTTGAACCTTTTGCGATTGAAAGTGCACTTGCCTATTCTTTGAAAGCGTATACAGGAAAGGTTATACATGAGCGTTACGAATATTATGATAAAGAGCACCGGGATGTATGTCCCGGAACGAGTGCTGTCGAATCATGATCTCGAAAAGATGGTCGAAACATCGGATGAGTGGATAACAACGAGAACCGGTATTCGAACTCGCCATATTGCCGCCAATAACCAGGCTACATCCGACATGGCAACAGAGGCGGCAAAGATCGCGCTGAAAAAGGCCGATCTGAAACCGCAGGACCTGGATTTACTTATCGTGGGAACCGTGTCTCCGGATATGTTCTTTCCAAGCACCGCATGTCTTGTGCAGAGCAAGCTCGGTGCTGATCATGCCGCGGCATTTGATCTCAATGCAGCGTGTTCAGGCTATATCTACGCACTGGTTATTGCATCACAGTTTCTCAATAATGGAAGTTACAAGAATGTTTTGATTATTGGCGCGGAAAAACTCTCGAGCTTTCTCAACTGGGAGGACAGGGCTACCTGCGTTATTTTTGCCGATGGTGCAGGCGCGAGTGTGGTGCTGCCTTCAGACGGCAGCAGTAAACTTCTTGCGTTCGATATGGGGGTTGACGGTTCATGGGGTGATCAGCTCAATGTGCCTGCAGGAGCATCGGCACTTCCGGCTTCGGAAGAAACAGTCAGAAATAGGCTGCACAGCATAAAGATGAATGGGAACGCGATATTTAAGGTCGCGGTGAATAAGATGCGGGAGACTTTTAGTATTTCCATGAAAAAGGCGGGGCTTTCCGTGGAAGACATATCTCTCGTCATTCCTCATCAGGCAAATGTCAGGATCATCGATGCGCTTCGCGGCTTTTTAAAGCTTCCGAAGGAGAAAGTTTTTATAAATATAGACAAGTATGGAAACACCTCTTCCGCGAGTATACCTATTGCACTTTTTGAAGCTGAGCAGCAGAGACTCATAAAGCGGGGAGATATCATCGGTTTTGTCGCTTTCGGCGGAGGGCTGACCTGGGCCTCTGCTATCATCGAATATTGAAAAAGTCTGTTTAATCTGACGGTGCAGTGGAATTATTTAAGATGCCGGAGAGCTCGTTTTTTATTTGGTTTGTTGTGGAAATACTGTTACATTTCCAATTCTGAAAAATATCAGGTCGAGACACTGTAGAGCTCAAACAGTGAGCTCATGTCTGCATTGATGTAGGGTGTTTTTTCTATGGAGAAATTTGCGTATCTGTTTCCCGGGCAGGGTTCTCAAAAGCCCGGTATGGGCAGGGAATTTTATGAAACTCATGAATCGGTGAGGAAAATCTTTGACCGTGCCGATAAGGCGCTTGATGATTGTTCAGTCACTCGGCTCTGTTTCGAATCGGACGTTAATGAACTGAAAAAAACCGAAAATACGCAGCCTGCTCTTTTTACTGCTTCATCCGCAGTATACACAGTTCTTGCGGAAGAGGGGTATGACAGTACGGTTTTTGCCGGTCATTCGCTCGGGGAATACACCGCGGTGTATGCGGCCGGTTTCCTGAGCTTTGAAGATACTCTCAGAATCGTTCGTAAAAGGGGTCTTTTGATGCGCGACTGCGACCCGGGGCAGAAGGGTGGCATGGCGGCGATAATCGGGATCGATACAGATACGATCACCGGTGTGTGCGAAGAGGTGGGTGATGTTTTTCCGGCGAATATGAACAGCCCATCGCAGGTTGTTATATCGGGTGTGAGGGACCGGGTTCAGACGGCTATGGCCAGGCTGAAGGAAAAAGGGGCAAAAAAGGTCGTTATACTAAACGTCGGCGGCCCCTTCCACTCCCCTTCGATGAAAAATGCGGCTGAAGAATTGAAAGAGGAACTCGGCAAGGTTCAGTGGCGCTCAGGTTGTGGGAAGGTCATATCCAATGCCACAGCCCAGCTGACTGACGATCCGGATGAAATACGAAGCAACCTCGTTGCACAGCTTTTCCATCCGGTGCTGTGGATGCAGTCCATGCAAAGACTTGTGTCTGCCGGTTATATGCATTATATTGAAGCGGGACCCGGTTCGGTACTCAGGGGTCTCTTCAGGGCGATCGACAAAGATGTCAGGGTTTTTTCGGTTGCAAAACCTGATGACATTGTTACATTAAAGGAATAATACCGCCGGTAAACGGCATTATCCGGATGTAAAGTGTCCGGATAAAATCGAAGAACGCTATGGAACTTAAAAATAGGGTAGCTCTGATTACGGGTGGTGCCCGTGGAATTGGCAAGGAAATCGCCGATGTCTTCGCCGATGCAGGTGCCGATATCGTTCTCGGCGACGTTGACAGGGAAGGCGTGAAAGCGGCATCCGAAGACCTTAAAAAATTCAATGTTCGTACACAGGGGTATTATCTTGACGTGAGCAGCCTTGAATCGGTTGAAGAGACAGTAGGAAATATCGTTGACAAATTCGGCAGGCTGGATATACTCGTGAATAATGCCGGCATTACAAGGGACAACCTGATCATCCGGATGTCTGTTGATGACTTCGATCGGGTTATATCTATTAACCTCAAAGGCGCGTTCAACTGCACGAAGATAGTATCCCGAGTAATGATGAAAAAACGTGCGGGACGGATTGTAAACATAGCTTCTGTCATAGGAATCATTGGAAATGCCGGCCAGGCGAATTATGCAGCCTCGAAAGCGGGGCTTATTGGGCTTACAAAATCATCTGCGAAAGAGTTTGCGTCTCGGAACATAACGGTAAATGCAATAGCACCTGGTTTTATTCAGACCGAGATGACCGGGGAGCTACCTGAAGAGGTGCAAAAGAAGTACCTCGAAGTTATCCCGCTGAGAAGAGGCGGTACTCCTCGGGATGTTGCAAATGCAGCACTTTTTCTTGCATCAGATTACTCATCCTATATCACGGGGCAGGTTATCGTCGTTGACGGTGGTATGGTAATGTGAAGTACCTTTAAAAATTTGTAAATGAGCAAGGGGGATTTTGTACCAATGAGTACACTTGACAAAGTAAAAGAGATTATTGTTGAACGTCTGAGCGTTGACGAAAAGGACGTTGTTGAAGGTGCGTCTTTCATAGACGATCTGGGGGCTGATTCGCTGGATACGGTTGAGCTCGTTATGGCTCTCGAAGAAGAGTTCGGTCTCGAGATTCCAGATGAAGAAGCGGAAAAGATAGCAACTGTGGGCGATGCGGTGAAATATATCGAATCACACAAGTAGGGAGTGGATGTGGTAAGAGAAAGAAGAAAAGTAGTAATAACCGGAATGGGGGTTGTTTCCCCCGTTGGTATCGGAATCGAAGCGTTCTGGCAGAATCTCGTGCAGGGGAAAACCGGCATCTCCAAAATTACACTGTTCGATGCAAGTGTTCTCGACGTACAGATAGCCGGGGAGGTTACCGATTTTGATCCGCTCGACTATATGGACAGGCAGGAGGCCAGGAGAAACGACCGGTTCACCCAGTTTGCAATGGTTGCGAGCGATCAGGCGGTAAAAGATTCCGGTATCGACTTTGATAAAATCGATCGCTACCGTGTCGGCGTTATTATCGGGTCCGGTATTGGTGGTCTCAAAACGCTTATTACACAGCGTGATCTGTACGTTAACAAGGGGCCGAAAAGAGTAAGCCCCTTTTTAATTCCGAACATGATAGCCAACATGGCGAGTGGAGTCGTATCCATCAAGCACCAGCTTCACGGCCCCAATATGTGTGTTGTGAGTGCCTGTGCATCATCTAACCATTCGATCGGCGAGGCCTTCAAGTATATAGAGCGCGGTGATGCCGATGTCATGCTCTGCGGCGGCGCGGAAGCGCCGATTGTCGATCTAGGTATCGCAGGGTTTATATCGATGAAAGCCGTATCGACACGTAATGATGAGCCTGAAAAGGCCTCTCGACCGTTCGATAGGGGCAGGGACGGTTTCGTCATAGGAGAAGGGTCGGCGATTATGGTTATCGAGAGCGAGGAGCATGCACTCAGCCGGGGGGCTCGCATTTACGCCCGGCTTGCCGGATACGGCGCCAGTGCCGATGCGTATCATATTGCCGCACCTGCAGCTTCAGGTAAAGGAGCGTATAGATGTATGAAGAACGCCATTGACGATGCCGGGCTTGATGCGACCGATATTGAATATATAAACGCCCACGGTACGTCGACTCCCGTCGGAGATAGATCTGAGGTTGCCGCAGTAAAGAACCTGTTCGGTGAACATGCCTACAAAGTGAAGATAAGCTCAAACAAATCAATGATCGGGCATCTTTTGGGCGCAGCCGGCGGAGCTGAGACAATTGCCACAATACTTACCCTGCGCGAGGGTGTTATCCCGCCCACCATAAATCTCGACGATCCGGAATTCGATCTTGATTTCGTACCCAACGAGTGTGTTCACCGGGATGTCAGCTTCGCGATAAATAATTCCTTTGGTTTCGGCGGTCACAATGCATCGCTTGTCATCACTCGGTATGA
>Ga0315537_1001903_pt1 | contig 16182 bp, 10 predicted proteins | sample SalMarSW160270MG_FD_203091 | JGI IMG/M metagenome (GOLD analysis project Ga0315537, IMG submission 203091) | Salt marsh sediment microbial communities from the Plum Island Ecosystem LTER, Massachusetts, United States - Salt Marsh Sediment SW1602-70 ... | reverse complement strand
CTCAAAATTTAAAAATCAACGCTAAACTCCTGTCGATTATGCGGGACACTATGTGTCATCGAGGGCCGGATGATGCCGGGCTTTGGTTTGAACCTAAAGACCGAGTCGGGTTGGCCCATCGGCGACTGTCAATCATCGATCTCTCCCAGGCGGGCCACTACCTAAACAATTAGACCTGAAACGCAAACAGGGATTTACCATGCCTTTGCACCAATGGTTCAAGGGGAGCTGGGGTACTTATTTCGAGCAGGTGCTGCGAGAGGCCGACAGCAATTTGTTCGACCAGACCGTCATTCGCCAATTGATAGACTATCAGCGCCGTGGCTTTTTGAACTCCCAGCGATTGTTTACACTGGTAATCTTTGAATTATGGCGAAGACATTATGGGATTCAATATAGTTGAAAGGTTCAAAATCAAGAAAGTCTGTTCAGGCATTTAAGGGGCATAATGATTACACTTCGGGAAATGGGGAGATTATGAGCAGAGTGCTTGTTTTGGGAGCCGGAGGTATGTTAGGGCATAAGTTGTGTCAGTGCCTCTTGGAACATGAGATTGTCGGTACCGTTAAAAAAGACGCAGGATTTTATGATAAGTTTCCCAAAATCTTCAGAAATGTGACGCTGATTGGCGGCGTTGATGTGCTCGATAATGAGAAATTGGAAAAGACAATTCGGAATGTAGCTCCTGATGTCATTATCAATTGTATTGGAATTGTCAAGCAGTTGAAGGAGGCGAATAATGCATTTCTGTCAGTCGCTATTAACTCATATCTTCCTCACAAGCTGGCGACCCTTAGTGCCGAGATTGGGACAAGATTGATTTCAATCAGTACCGATTGTGTCTTTGACGGTACTCGCGGCGGTTACTGTGAAAACGATTTCTCTGACGCCCGTGACCTTTATGGAAAGTCCAAATTCCTGGGCGAGACGACTGCCGAAGAAACAGCGGCCGTGACGCTGCGCACCTCCTTCATTGGCCGAGAGTTAACCATACCCACTCATGGATTGCTTGAATGGTTCCTGGCACAGCAGGGAAAGACGGTCAGGGGATTTGCAAAGGCTATTTATTCCGGTTCTACTACCATTGAAATGGCAAGAATTATGGCTATGATTATAAAGGACCACCCGCATATCTGTGGGGTTTATCAGGTTGCAAGCAAGCCTATCACTAAGTATAATCTGCTGTGTTTGATAAAGGACACCTTTGGATTAAATGTGAATATCACTCGGGACGAGGATTTTTGCTGTGACCTCAGTTTAAACATGGATAGATTTGTGCAGACAACCGGTTATATCGCACCGTGTTGGGAAGAAATGATCTGTCAGTTGTATAAAGACCCAACAGATTATGACAGTATGAGAAAGCACGATTAGAACTGGCAAACTCCAACAACATTTCCTAAGGAGCATTAAATGATTTTTGAAGGTAAAAGTATTCTGGTGATCGGAGGAACGGGTTCCCTTGGTAAGGTGTTGGTGCGCAGAATTCTCACGGACGAGCTGGGCAAGCCAGGCAAAATCATCGTTATGTCGAGGGACGAAGCAAAGCAGCAGGCAATGCGGGTCTCATATATGCACAGGAAAGCGACAACCGATGAGGTCATCTATAACAATTTTAGACAACTGCTCGAGTTTCGTATTGGAAATGTACGAAATTATGCGGATGTTTGCTCTGCGGTCAAAGACGCAGATATTATTATTAACGCAGCGGCGCTAAAGCAGGTGCCCCTTTGTGAGTACTTTCCGGAACAGGCGCTCCAGACAAACTGCCTGGGGCCGATGAATATTGTTCGCGCAATCCGAGAAAACGGCTATTCTGTAGAAACAGTAATCGGAATCAGTACAGATAAGGCCTGCAAGCCCGTTAATGTTATGGGCATGAGCAAAGCGATTCAGGAGAGAATCTTCGTATCAGCTAACGTTTTGAACCTCAAGACAAGATTCAACTGTGTTCGGTATGGAAATGTCCTGGCATCAAGAGGGTCGGTGATTCCACTTTTTCACGAGCAGATAAAAGCGGGGGGGGCTGTTACAATAACAGATGCAAGTATGACAAGATTTCTTCTCAGTATCGACCAGGCGGTTGATACCATCTTTGCGGTGATTTCAGAGGGCAAGGCAGGGGAAATCTATGTTCCAATAGTAGACTCGGCCACAGTTGAAAATATTGCTAAGGCCCTTATAGGTTCACGGAAGATCGAAACTGAGATTATCGGTATCAGACCGGGCGAGAAAATGCACGAGATTCTTGTCAGTGAGGAAGAATGCCATCATGTCATAAAACGTGGAGATTACTACGTAATCTTGCCTATGCTCCCTGAGTTGCGAAATGTAAATAGAGAAGAACCAAGTCCTTTGGACAACGAGTTCAGCAGCGCAGATAATATTCTTGATCTGGAAGGCACGATTGAACTTATGACCAAACACGACCTGATCGTGCCCATAGCGGAACTGGCTGAAGCAGAAGAGTTGTTGAGATGAGCAAAAACACCCGATCATCAAAGAAAATGAAAGTTATGACTATCGTCGGCACACGCCCTGAGGTCATAAAGCTTAGCAGGGTCATTGCCGAGCTACAGTGCCACGTTCAGCATATCTTGGTGCATACAGGCCAAAACCATGATTATGAGCTTAATCAGATTTTCTTCGAACAGCTCAAAATAAAAAAACCGGATTATTTTCTTGGGGTTGCAGGTAGTACGACGGCTGAAACTATTGGCAACGTAATAGCAAAGTCTGATGACGTGATGGCAAAGGAAAACCCCCATGCCCTGCTGCTGTTGGGCGATACCAATAGCTGTCTTTCTGCTATCTCTGCAAAAAGAAGAAAAATACCAATTTTTCATATGGAGGCGGGTAACCGATGCTTCGATCAAAGGGTGCCGGAAGAGATCAACCGCAAAATCGTTGATCACACCAGCGACATCAATTTGCCATATACCGAACATGCTCGAAGGTATCTTCTCGCCGAAGGGCTCCGGCCTGAAACAATTATAAAAACCGGCTCTCCGATGAAGGAAATCCTGGAGTATTACAAAGCCGATATCGAAGCCTCGGACATACTGAAGCAGCTTAAGCTGCGCCCCACCAAGTATTTTGTCGTCAGCGCTCATCGTGAGGAGAACGTCGATTCAGATACCAATTTTCGCGATCTGCTGCACTCTCTCAATACAATTGCAGAGACTTACGATATGCCTGTGATTGTTTCCACGCACCCGAGAACACGCAAACGCCTCGAATCGCCGCAAACCTCTTGTGAGCTGGACGAACGAATACGCTTTCTTAAGCCCTGGGGCTTTCTGGATTATGTTTGCCTTCAAACCAATGCCTTTTGTGTCGTCAGCGACAGCGGTACAATAACTGAGGAATCTTCAATAATGAATTTTCCTGCTGTGACTATCCGCCAGGCACATGAACGCCCGGAGGGAATGGACGAGGGAACCGTTATTATGTGTGGGCTTAAGAGCGAGCGCGTTTTGCAGTCCATTGAAGTCGTGACAAAACAGTTTGTTCATAATGGACGAGCCTTTCGACTGGTGAGTGACTACGAAAGCGAAAACGTCTCAAAAAAAGTTGTTCGCATTATTATCAGTTATACCGATTATGTCAATCGAACCGTCTGGCATAAGCATGTGTAGCTGAGCTGCATGAATACAGTTTGCTGTCTATGAGGATATTAATCGTTGTTGACTGTTACCTTCCCTGCAAGAAATCCAGCGCAAAGTTGGTTCACGACTTGGCGGTGGAATTTCACAATCAGGGGCACGATGTAATTATTACGGCTCCAGATGATGCTTTGACTGCGCCCAGCCAAGTCACTGTAGAGCAGGGTCTGACAGTTCTAAGGATTCGAACCTGCCCCATCAAAGGGGCCGAAAGGATAACCAGAGCTATAAATGAAATAAGATTGTCGTCGATTATTTGGAAAGCAGGCAAAGCTTTCTTTAAATCAAACCGGTGTGACTTAATTGTATTGTACGCTCCAAGTATCTTCTTTGCATCTCTGATTAAAAAGCTCAAAAAGCTGTGGAGCTGCAAGGCCTACCTGATTCAGCGGGATATCTTCCCTCAATGGGCTATCGACACTGGTGAAATGAAGGAGGGGCTGATATGCCGGCTTTTTCGGCTAAAGGAGCGACAGCATTACGCAGCAGCCGACATTATCGCAGTACAGTCACCGGAAAATCTGAAATATTTCTCAGAACAGGGGCTTGCAGATAAGTACAATTTGGAGGTCTTGTATAACTGGACAACGGTTAACGAAAAAAAGATCATCCGACGAAACGACCGACAGAAACTGGGCCTGCAGGACAAAGTGGTTTTTTTCTACGGTGGGAATATCGGTGTTGCTCAGGATATGGATAATATCGTTCGCCTGGCTGAAAATATGCGTGAACGCTCTAACGTACATTTCCTTCTTGTAGGGGATGGCAGTGAAGTGCCGCGTCTGAAAGCCATGATTAAAGAAAAACAGATGAGTAATATCACAATCCATCCAGCCGTAGCCCAGGAGGAGTATCTGGGTATGCTCTCGCAGTTTGACATAGGATTGATTTCTTTAGACCGCCAGTTGAAAACCCATAATTTCCCGGGCAAGATGCTCGGGTATATGTACTTTTCTATGCCGATACTGGCATGCATCAACCCCGGCAATGACTTGAAACAACTCATAGAGGACTCAAATGCCGGTCTCATCTGTTTGGCTGGAGAGCACAACATATTTTGTGCCTATGCTGAGCGGCTGGCCGCAGATGTTGACCTTCGACGGAAGATGGGCAACAATGCCCGGGCTGTACTGGAAAAGACCTTTAGTGTTAGCCGGGCCGCTTCGCAAATACTCTCACACAAGGACCTCTACCGGAGTAACTCCCAGAATGATTCGCAGCAACCTGTTCATTAACGGCAAAAGTGTGTTACCCTATTTATTGCCGATTATTTCTGTATTTCTGATAACGATGTCGCAGAAGAAACATTTGCCCTGGTATTCGTGAGAAGAACCGATGAAAATGCACTGAGTAAATCTCAACATCCGGGCAGTGAAGACATGCCGAACAGATCATTGTGTTGTTTTCGTGCATCAGAGAAGCGGCACAAAGACGTTCCTGAAGTTGGCTGCTTCTCCATAGCTCGGCAAGACGCTGTTGACTGATGTTTCCCAACGGTTCTTTACAGGAGCAACAGATTAGATAGTCTCCGTTACTTCCTAAGTAGGCACCATAGAAACCCGCATAACATGGTAAAAGATGATTTCGTGGTTTGTATGCTTCACCTGTTTGAAAGTAATGCCGGCTGTATTTTAGAGAGGCAATGGCGTTTGGTGATAGAGACGGTTCTTGTGATATTCGTCTGATTTTTTCCTGGACGCTGCGCATCTGGTGGGCGGTTAATCCTTTCGGTTGAAGTTCGTCAAACCCAATCCATACTGGTCGTGCCGCAAAAAAAACGTCCCATTTATGACTCAATTGAAATAAAGATTCTAACTCTTCCACGTTGTCCTTGGTAACGACATAATTAATCTGGAGCTTTTGCTTTGCCCGTGGCAGAGTGAGTAAATGTTCAATATTTTCAAGAATATGTGGTAGTTTGCTATCACCGCTGTAGCCGTGGATCAACTGATGAGTCTTACTGTCGATGGAGTTCAGGCTGATTGTAAGCTTATGAATATTGGCGAATATGGATGCTGAAACTTGTTCGAGCTTGCTTCCATTAGTAACGATCTTGACCTTGCATTTCCGGCACGCGTCCAAAATTTCAAGGAAACGCTTATGAAGGAAAGGTTCTCCGTCACCAGAAAAACGAATTTCTGGAATTTTCAACAAATGCACATCTTCCAGTAAACAATCGATAGCCTCATCTGAAAGCGAATTTGCCTGCGAGCACTTTTCCTTGAGCTGAGAGTGAGCATTGCAAAAGTAGCATCTAAAATTACACGCTGTGGTTAAACACACCTCGATTGAAAGAGGTCCAAAACTGTATCTTGGATTAAAGTTGATGATTCGGATTAAACGCAGTGCCCGCTTGGAATTTTCCAAAAGATTCCGCAGAGGGAACGACATTGTTGTTACTCCTTACAAACGGGCATTTTACAAATCACAAAATCAGCAAATTCCGTATTATTATATATTTCCCTTGCTCAATATCCAGGAGTAATAGGTTGAATTTCCTGCTGTAAATAGAATAATTTTACTCGCAATGTTTGTGCATATTGCCCTTGATTCTTATAAATGCTGTCAAGGATAGACAACAATAATGAAAGTTCTTTTAATTGACCCACCGTTTTACAGGTTTATCAAATACTATAATCGCTATTTTCCTTTGGGGCTTGCTTATTTAGCGGCTGTATTGCGTGATAAAGGCCATCAAGTCTTTATATACGATGCAGACGCCAATGTAGACAAGGCCAGCCAGATGGACTATTCCGACCTTGAGAGTAAATATCCTGAATATATTAAATGCATCAACAATTTGTCTCATCCGATATGGAATGAGCTGCGCGATACTTTAAATGAAGTCAAACCCGGCTTGGTCGGCATAAATGTTTTTACAACCAAAGCCGCTGCCGCTTTTAGAGTGGCCGAGATTGTAAAGACCTTATTTAATAATGTTCCTGTGGTAGTTGGTGGCCCACATCCATCCGTCAAGGCCGATGAATCGTTAAGGATAAGCCCATTCGTTGATTACGCCGTGAGGGGAGAAGGTGAAGCATGCTTCTCGCAGCTAATTGATGCTGTCGAAAACAAAAAAACTTATAATAACATAAGCGGGCTTAGTTTTAAGATTAACGGACAAATTTATCATAATCCTGATGCCGAATTTATTCAGGATTTAGACCAAATACCTTATCCCGCAAAAGACCTTCTTATAAATAGAAACACATATACCTCGGAAGATATGGGATTGATAATGACCGGACGCGGCTGTCCGTTCGCATGTACGTTCTGCTCCTCTGCCGGAGTATGGCGAAGAGTTACCAGATTCAGGTCGGTTGAAAATGTCATTGGAGAAATTCAGCAGATCCAGGCCGAATACGGCACTGTTCAGTTCAGCTTTAAAGATGACACCTTTACCGTCAATCGAAAAAGGGTTTTGGAGTTTTGCAGAACAATCAGGAATAAAAAACTTAAGATAAACTGGGAATGCAACGCCAGGGTAAATCTTGTTGATGAATCGTTATTGAAGGAAATGAAGTCCGCCGGCTGCAACAGTATCAAGATCGGCATAGAATCAGGTAGTGACCGTGTTCTCGAAACCATAATGAAAAAAGGAATAACGACAACACAGATCAGACGCGCCGCCGAGCTTGTTCACAAGGCCGGCATACATTGGACAGGCTATTTTCTGATGGGTGTCCCAACGGAGACTATGCATGAAATGCTTCAAACTCTCAACTTAATGCGACACATCAAACCCGATTTTGCGTCCCTTTCGGTATTTGTACCTTACCCCGGAACCGAATTGTATGATAGGGGTATTGCTGCCGGCTATATGATTGATGCCCGTACTTTAGACGATTATTATTCTAAATCACCGAAGTATTATTTTATGAAACACCCTGATAAACGGATTGATACTATGACTGATGAGGAATTCAGGCAGATTGAAAAACATCTGAAAACCAGCTTTCACAAATACAACAGGGGCACAGCACGCATCCTCAAAAGGGCCAAAGCTCGAAGTATTTTATACCGGAAAGAGCCGACAGCGTTATTCGGGGATTTTAGAAAGTTTTTGGCATGGCTTAGATAATGGATAAATACAGCCAATTTACTTTTTTAATATTGTGGCTTATAATCCAGCAGTATAAAATTGCATTGTTTGTAACTCCGGTCATCCTTTGAAAACGGATTTTAAATAATATATCGTTACGGATAACGCATAAAAGATGATTCTTCAGATTTTCCTGTTTCTTGTTGACACCTTTCTCCTCAATGCCGCTTTTCTTTTGTCCTTTCCTGTCAGATATGGGTTGAATATACCGGAAATAAATTTTCTGCCATACAAGGATAATTTCCCCTTCCTTACATTTATATATATGTTGGCCCTTGTTCTTACACGCGTTTTCAAAAAAAGGTTTTGCTCTTACTGGCACTTGTTCAAGAGGATTTTCAATGGCTTGCTTTTAGGTGCCCTTTTCGGCATAGCTCTTGTCTATGTTTTTAGAATCAAATGGTCGGATTTCCCTTCCAGCGTCTTCGTTATTTCTTTTCCTATTGGATTATTATTCATCTTTATATTTAACAGCCTGGTTTTAAGATTTACCGGAGGAATTAAAAAGAAAGTAGTTGTTATTGGAAAACAAAAATCCACAGGAGCCATTAGTGTGAGTCCTTTGGTTGAAGAAAAGCATATAGACACAATTGAAGAGCTTCTGCAATGTGAAAATGCCGATGAAATTGTGATATGCGAGCATATTCACGATGATAAACATTTAAATCTCCTTATTTACCTCCTGCTCAGGCTAAAAGTAAACGTGGTATTTGACCCCTCGATCTATGCTAAGCTGCTTTCAAGAAGCATGATGGAGGAAAATTCCCTGCAGTTCCTCAGAACATTCATTGGAAGAAAATCTGACAGCGAAGAATTCTTGATAAGGGCTTTGGATGTATTAGGCAGCGCCTTTATGCTTATCCTTCTAAGTCCATCGATGCTATTGGTCGTGCTGCTTACAAGACTTACTTCATCCGGGCCTGTTTTGTACAAACAGAGCAGAGTTAGCAAGGACGGCAAAACCTTCACTTTGTACAAATTCAAGACAATGATCAATGATGCCGAAAAGCAAACAGGTCCTGTTTTAGCAGGGGAAAATGACCCAAGAGTTACAAGAATCGGCCGTTTTCTAAGACGCACACGTATTGACGAGATTCCCCAGCTGTTAAATGTTATACGCGGCGATATGAGTCTTGTGGGACCAAGACCTGAACGGCTCCACTTTGTGAAACGCCACAAGGCACTAAGGGAAATACGGCTGGCGGTAAAACCAGGCCTCACCGGTCTTGCCCAGATAAGAAATTCTTATGACTTACACCCCAACCATAAAGTAAAATATGATTATTTGTATATTCAAAGAAGATCTTTCCTGTTAAACCTGTACATTTTGGCAAAAACGATTCCTGTGGTATTGCTGAAAAAGGGGTGGTAATTTCCCATCTGATTTGTACTCTTCTGTAGCGCATGATAGACTTTCGTAAACACCGATTGGTTGATTGCTGTTCTTGTTACTACATTAAGGGAAACCAAGTGCATCGGGTCTTGTCATTTGGAATTTTTACGAATCCCATCAATTAAATGCGCCGGATCGCAATAACAAGCCTATTTATTTTTTAGCCTTTACTTTTCTTCCCATTTGATTAATGCCAAATAAGTCTGTTCCGCACATCTGTCCCAGGAAAAATCCTGTGCTCTATTGAGGGCTTGTCTTTTCAAATCTGCTCGTAGCTGTTCATCGCTCATCAGACGTTGCATCTTAAATGCTAAGTCCTCAACGTTCCTATGACGAAATTTCATCGAACCGCCTCGGAATATCTCTGGAAGAGGCGGCTGATCCGAAGAAACAATCACACATCCGGAAGACATTGCCTCAATTGCAATAATTGGACAAGCCTCGACTTCCGTCGCGATAACACAAAGGCTGCAACGCCTGTACAAAGTCTGCATTGTCTCGTATGGCACATTACCAACTGCGTGTATTCGACCTGCATTTGGTGACTCTGCTATCGCGCTTTTAACGACTTTCCCATATCGAGCATCCATTAGAGAGCCGGCGATAACCAAACTGAAATCTCCGCTAATACTTTTCTGACATCGGTCAAATGCCTTGATAACATCTTCACAGCGGCGATAGGGCCAAAGTGAACCACATGTCAGCACAAAGTTTCCTCTTATACCCAGCCTTTTCAGTAATTCATTGTCATCTTGTTCATTACCATCAGGACTAAAATTTACATCGCGTCCATGGTAAATTTGTTGAATACGATTTGGCGATACATTCAAACGGTCAAGAAGTATCTGTTTTACATAATCCGAAACGGCAATAACGCGGTCGGCAGCCTGCAATGAACGTTGAGACTGTAGGGCTAAAAGCTGATTTCGCAACCAAGGCCTTACACTATACTTATAGCGATAGGAAAAGAAAGGCTCCATATTATGAAGCATCATAACCTGTTTAACTCCTGATGCTCGAGGACTCACCTGACAAGGATTAAACAGAACATCTATATTTTGCCGACGAACGATGCGGCCGATATTACAATATTCCCACCAAAAACGGCGATAACCCATGGGGCGTGAGCTTGTAAGCAAAATACATTGCGATTCAAGTATTGACGGGAATAATTGCTTTTGTTCCATATGTGCTAAAATCTCTAACCTATGGCTTCGTTCAGAGCCTTCAAATAATTTGGCCAGTTTTGGTATCAGATTACTAAGATATGAAACAGCTCCTCCGCTAACAGCAGAAAGGCAATTAATTAAAACATTCATCGGCTGTCCTTGCCTCCTGATAGCTGCTCTTTCTTAGAACAAATAAACACATCTGGTCGAGATTATATATGACATCACTAATTGCTGCCTTCACATCCTTATGCAACTACATAATTTGCCAATGCTGCACAAGAACGTCAGCCAGAAAAGTGCCGCCGGTAAGCAGAATTATCAGCCAAAAAATAATTTTCAAATGCTTGGCCTCGGCTTCAGAATCTTGGCTACTCATTTTGTCACTTTCATTGCAAGATGCCTGCTTAAACATAAATGCGTTATTCTTGGCTGCCGGCAAATTATAAATATCCAAACAGATTAACTTTCTGTTCTCATCTTGTAAAAGTTTTTAAACAAAAACACTGTCATAAATATACATATCAAGTCAAAAACAAACCAATCTGTTCCAAAACTGTTCAGCCATTCATAGAAAATAAGCAACACTATTGTTCTGTATAGGAAAAAAAGAAAAATATTTTTACTTTTGAGTGCCAAATAAATCCTTTTAAATACATACGAACATATAAAAAATATCAATAATGCCGGATATTTTCCAAATAGAATATGATATTCACCGTATATGGTTAGCATATCCGCATGATATGCATTATTAATGTCTTGATGTGTAGGACTTGGCAAACCCCTATAAATATATCGCAGAGCATTTTCGGCTCTCGGTGTTCCAAAAACATTAAAACCGGGTGTTAGGCTATTATCTACAATGCTTTTGAGATAATACTCAGCATTGATGACCCTGCTGTATTGCTCCTGGTGTTTTATCATGTCTACCGAAAAATCCAAAAAACCCATCCGATCGAATACAGGCTGACAAACTTGAGTAATATCAAATTGACGGAACACTCTCAAGTACCTGCTTTCTTTAACAGCAAGTCTCTTTTGTTCAGAAAATACGTCCGGCACTACCTTGAAGACCGGGCGGCAAGCTGTTGCCAAATTGTATAAGAATATGGAAAGTGGAATAAGCAATATGCCTAGCAAAATGATTTTATTATTCAATATAATTCTGCCTTTGACAGAAAGAAGCCCCACTAACAACAAAACAACCAAGGTTAATAATGAGGAACGGCTACCGGTTATAGTATTAAATACAACAAAGAGTATGATTAAACCTAAAATAGCATATCGGGAGCTGATTGAAATTCTCCTGAAGTTAATAATTAAATACAAAAGTGACAACAACAAAATCAGACGCAGTCTAAAAAACACAGCTAATATATAGCCGGAAAACCTGCCAAAAACACTGACTGGAAGCAGCCCGGCATAGAGTATGATAATCGCCACGAATAATATGATTATAACATTGAGTGCTTTTGCAGGGCTTTGGTCTTCAGGGATATTTTCATCATAGACTATCTTTCGCTTCGCGGCATTTAATCCTAAGAACATCGAAACATTCGAGAGCATAATAAACACAAGTAAATAATTGATATCGTCAGGAGTTACTACGCTTCTATTAAATGTAATCGATGATGGGTTATACAGAAGACTAACAACTCTTGCTACATAAAAAACTGTCGTAATGGCAGCCAGAATCAAAACAAAAGGCTCTCTTTTTACCCTTCCATATAAAAGCATTAAAGCATTCTGAGAGCCAAGCAAACACAGCAATATTACTGTATACAGTTCGATATATTGATTGGGCCCAGTCGTTATATATAAAACCAAAGCTGTTATGCAAAGTAGAACATTGACTATTACTAATAAGTTATCTAAATCAAAGTTGTCTTTATTTGGCATTTGCTTCTACCTTCTTTTTGTCCTCTATTCTTACACGATTGAACTTTAAAAAAATGAGAATAAACCAAGGATTATTCCTGCATATGCCCGAAGCATAAAAGGAAATACCTAAGGTACTCCCACTTTTCAAGACCAGAAAACTGTTAACGAGCTCAAGCTTGCGGTTGAAAGAAATAATCTCAAAGAAACTAACGCCGGTGATTGACTCTCCTGGCAATAAACACCGTATATCTCAATCACAACACTTCATAAATAATTAACCTGTATTTTTTCCTCCGTTTATCCAGCCATAACGATAGCTTTTCTTGCAAGACCCTACCCACTTTCAGTTGTTCACTTTCATCCTTCCCAAGGCTCACAATATAGTCCACCCCTTCAAAAGCATTCTTACTCTTACTGACTGATATGTCTCGTTCCGCATAAAAACCTATTCGACTGTCTGGCACAGCAATTAAGTCTTCTTGGGTTGTGTTCTCCTTTAGCCACTTTACAGCATCTCTGTAACCCTGCTTTTCAATACGTATAGGCCTGATCAATTTAGGCAAACAAATACCCACACCGACTGCCACTAAGATAATAAACCATAGCTGGGGATTTGGATTATTTACTAACCGGCCTTTGGAAAACCTGCTGCTTAGCCAATCGGCTGATATTTGCAAACCGATGGGTATATAAAAAATTGAGCACACAACCAGCGACAAACAATGCCTCCTTTCTATATATTCATAGCCGCAATATAGTAGAATCATGATAATAACATTAAATACTATAAAAACTGGCACAAAAAACATTTCTATATCTGTTGCCATAGATTGTTTGTGGAAACGGGAATGAATGCCTATTACCAATGCCGGCACAAAAAAGTACATTAAATTATCACTGATTTCTACGATAAGCTTGTAAATCGCTTTTGCTATCTTGCTTGGTAAACTCGAAGTTGAATATACAACATCGTGACTATCAATGTCTTCTTTTACAACCCTCTGTGGTTGAGATTCATAGGAAAAACTGATGAGGTAATCCAGTTTTGTGGGCAGGATTCTTCCTCTTACTTTCATATATGGTCCTGTGGGTATAGCAAAGCCGAGCAGAAGAATGAATAAGGCACAGACTATTTTGGGCCTGTTCATTTTATTTGTCGGCAGAAACAATCTAATCAATAGCCATAGAACTCCATATATGACCAGTTGTGCGCATTCAGGTCGGATTATATGTCCAAGCCCTCCAGCCAGGCCGGCTATTCCAAACATCCACCATTTGCCTTGTTTTGCTCCCCAAAGCAGAAGTAGAAAGCCCGCGGCCAAAAATAGAAGATGCGGCCAATCTCTCAATGCGTCACTTCCAAACTCCGCAGGATAAGGCAGTATTATGAGGATGAGAATTGCCCAGAAACTTCTTGTGCTTCCAACCAAAAACTTTCCTATAAAATATAAAACAATTAGTGCAATTAATCTGCATAACAACGTTACGCTTTGGGCCGTATATATCCAGGTGAATACTGATGAGTTATCGGTAAACAGAGTTACGAATTTATGAGCTATAAAAATGAGAAATGGATAACCAGGAGGATGGCTCTTTATAATACCAACAGGGTCGCTTGAAAGCTTTTGTGCCCGCTCAATGTAATTGACGCCGTCCTTGGCAATAAGGACTGTTGTGGCAATCAGGTAAACTCCGAGTACGGATGCGATAAGAATAAGAATAACTAAGTTAATGACATCGTTTTTATGTTCTTTGTATTTAGTTTCTAACGTAGCCACCATAATACTCACTTGCATCTACTTTATGTACTCGTTGTTCACCGATGTCAAATATAAATTCTCATCGACGAGATTATTTTATCATTTGCTCATAATGTGTAAGCCCTTATTTTATAAGTAGCTGCGTTGTGTTGAAACGTAAAGCTATTTTAAAATCTCTATCGTCCAATCCAGCTTATCGAGCCTGTTTTTGTATTGTCGCCGCACATACCTTGTATTCTGGTATCTTGGCCAAGGGGTCCAGGGCGTCGATAGTGAGCATATTGGCGGGACCCTCGCAGAAATGGAAGGGCATGAACAGCCAGCCCCTTTCGATATTTTTAGTGACTTTTGCCAGCGTGGATACCTTGCCGCGGCGGGTGAATACTTCGACTCTGTCACCATCGGCAATTCCGAGTTTGCCGGCATCTTCGATGTGTATTTCGACATAGCCGGTGGGTGAAACCTGGTTTATAGCGGCTGATTTTCTGGTCATAGTACCTGTGTGGAATTGATACAATTGCCTGCCGGTCGAGAGTACAAACGGATACTCATCACTTGGGTCTTCGGCTGGGGCCTTGAACTCTACCGGATGAAACTTTCCCCTGCCTCTGGTGAACTTTCCCTTGTGCAGGTACTTTGTACCGGGATGGTCCTTATCCGTGCAGGGCCACTGCAAGCCGACCGAATCAATCCGGTCAAAAGATATGCCGCCATAGATTGGTGTGATGGAGGCGACTTCGTTCATTATTGTCTCGGCACCGTCATACTGCATCCGATAGCCCATTTTGGTTGCAACCTCGCAGACAATTTCCCAATCGTTTCGCGCATCTGCTGGCGGAGTAACAGCTTTCCTGACTCGCTGGATGCGGCGTTCAGTGTTTGTGAATGTGCCGTCCTTTTCGGCAAAGCAGAACGAGGGCAGAACCACGTCGGCGTATTGGGCCGTCTCGGAGAGGAAGATATCCTGCACAACAAGAAAATCAACCATCTCGAGCGCCTTTCGTGTTCTGTTGAGGTTTGGGTCGGAAAGTGCGGGATTCTCACCCATTATGTAGATTGCCTTTATGTCGCCGGTCTCTACGGCGTGAAAGATTTCGATAACGGTAAGGCCTTTGTTCGGAGAAAGCTTTTTTGACCAGGCGTTCTCAAACTTCGCCCTGATTTTGGGGTCTTCGACAGATTGATAGCCGGGATAGACGTTGGGCAAAGCTCCGACGTCGCAAGCGCCTTGGACGTTGTTATGGCCTCGGAGCGGATTTACACCGGTCGATTCTTTGCCGATGTTGCCGGTGAGCATTGAGAGATTGGCAAGTGAGAGAACATTGTCGGTGCCGGTAGTATGCTGAGTGATGCCCATGCTGTAAACGATACTGGCTGTTGAGGCACCGGCATATATCCTCGCGGCCTGGCGGATTTTTTCGGCGGGGACGGTCGTTATTTCCTCAGCCTTTTCCGGCGTGAAATCTTTCACGGCATCAGCAAGCTCACTAAAGCCCTCTGTTCGGTTATTTATGAAATCGCTATCAAGCAGTTTTTCGCTTATTATCACGTTCATCATAGCGTTGATAAGCGCCACATCAGTACCGGGCTTTTGAGGAAGGTGCAACTCGGCGAATCGGACGAGGTCGATTTGACGCGGGTCGGCCACTATAAGATCGACCCCATTTTTCACGACCGCCTCCGTTATATTGAGAGCGATTACGGGATGGGCTTCAGAGGTGTTCGAGCCGATGACAAATATGCAGCCGGCATTCTTAAGCTCATCAATCGAGTTGGTCATAGCACCACTGCCGAATGCCCTTGCAAGGCCGGCAACCGTCGATGCGTGGCAGAGCCTGGCGCAATGGTCAACATTATTAGTGCCAATCGCTGCACGTATGAACTTCTGAAATATGTAGTTGTCCTCATTGGTGCACTTGGCAGATGAAAGCCCGGCGATGCTGTCGGGGCCGTTCTGCGTTTTTATTTTGGTCAAACGTTCAACGATAAAATTTATTGCTTCGGGCCAGGTTGCTTTTTCGAACCTGCCGTTTCGTTTTATAAGCGGGGAGGCAAGCCTTTTCTTGCTTGCTACAAAGTCCATAGCAAATCTGCCTTTGACACACAAATTGCCATTGTTCGGAATACAACCGACTTCGCTGGTTACGCGGACTATTTCGTTTGTTTTTGGGTTGACGTTGAGGTCAATTTGGCAGCCGACACCACAATA
>Ga0315537_1001899_pt1 | contig 16201 bp, 12 predicted proteins | sample SalMarSW160270MG_FD_203091 | JGI IMG/M metagenome (GOLD analysis project Ga0315537, IMG submission 203091) | Salt marsh sediment microbial communities from the Plum Island Ecosystem LTER, Massachusetts, United States - Salt Marsh Sediment SW1602-70 ... | reverse complement strand
GTCTGTTACCCTTACTCATCAATGGCTCGACAGAGCTGTGGATAGGTTCCGGACAACTGAACCTCTATGGGGTATCGAACAGTTCCTTTTCCCGATAGTACAGGGAGGAATTTTTGATGATCTGCGCAGGATTTCGGCGGAAAAGGCAGCTGAAGCAGGTATGGCTGGAAATGCCATCGGAGGATTATCGGTAGGTGAACCTGCCGATGAGATGTACAGAACCATAGAAATAGTCAATGAGATACTGCCTGAAGATAAGCCCAGATACCTTATGGGAGTGGGTACACCGGTCAATATCCTCGAGGCAATTGAAAGAGGTGTCGATATGTTCGACTGTGTGATGCCGACACGAAACGGACGTAACGGAATGCTGTTTACATCAAAAGGGATAATTAACATAAAAAACAATAAATGGAGCGACGACTTCAGCCCCATAGACCCATCAGCCCCTGCTGAAGTGAGTATTAAATATTCCAAAGCATATCTCAGGCATCTGATCATCTCAGGAGAGATCCTTGGATCACAAATATCAAGTATCCACAATCTGGCATTTTATTTGAGCCTGGTAAGGGAAGCCAGAGAAAAAATAATTACAGGGGATTTTAAAATATGGAAAGAGTCAATGATAAAAAAGCTGTCTGCAAGGTTATAGATTCTTTTAAAATCAAAATAATTGATATCTATATCATCAGGAAATTCCTGGGTACGTTCTTCTTTTCTCTTGTCCTGATAATGACTATTGCAGTGGTTTTTGACTTTGCAGAGAAAATCGACAATTTCATGGAAAAAGAAGCGCCGTGGAGGGCTGTGGTATTTGACTATTACATGAATTTCATTCCATATTTTGCAACACTATTTGCACCGCTTTTTGTTTTCATCTCAGTCATCTTTTTTACATCCCGTATGGCTGCCAATACCGAGATAATTGCAATCCTGAACAGCGGAATGAGCTTCCAGAGAATGATGTGGCCCTATTTCCTTTCAAGCTTTGTTATTGCGGTATTCATTTTTTATCTGACAAATTTTGTGATTCCCAGGACTGCCCTCGAGAGGATGGATTTTGAAGATAAATATTACCGTCCACAGTGGAGAAAAGGAAATGTTGACAATATTCACCGGCAGGTTTCCCCGAATGTCTATGTCTATATGGAATCATTCAGCCCTCTTTACATGCGTGGCAGGAATTTTACATTAGAGAAGTTTGACGAAAAGGGCAGACTTGTTTCAAAGTTGTCTTCACCAACTGTAGCATGGGATACTACATCTTCAAGATGGGTGGCAAACAATTATCTGATCCGGGAAATAACAGGTAATGAGGAGATATTGACAAGAGGAACAAAAATTGACACAGCCCTCATAATAAATCCCAAGGATTTTACAAGAGATCCCGGATTTGTCGGGACCATGACTTACAAGGAACTGAATGATTATATAGATTTGCTGAAATTGCAGGGATCAGATGAGCTGAATGTTTTTCTGATTGAAAAACACCGTCGTTTTTCGAGTCCCTTTGCAGTATTCATCCTTACATTGATAGGAGTTACCCTTTCTTCTCAAAAGCTGAGGGGGGGGATAGGTATGAACATAGGAATAGGTCTTGCATTAAGCTTTTCATATATATTGTTCCTTCAATTTGCGGCACAATTTTCCGTAAAGGGCAACCTTGGACCCATGATTGCCATGTGGATACCCAATATCATTTATATCTTTATTGCATTAATTCTATATAAATTGGCTCCCAAATAGTATCCTTAAATCGTTCATTTTATGTAAAATTGTAATCCGGGGTGCCAGGGTAAAAATATATTCTAATATTATCAATCTATGGAATTTAATAAGAAGATAGAGGAATTACACGAGAGGAGGCAGTAACTTCTGCTCGGGGGTGGTGAACAGGCTATCGGGTGTTAATTCACTTGCCGGTTATGGCGAGATCTTCTTTAGAAATACACTATCGAGCGGAGTAATACAGCAAATATCTGTTATACTTGGTCCCTGTGCGGGGGCTGGTTGAGCCGGGACAGATTGTCAGGAAGGGAGAAATCCTTATGATCCTTGATGCCATGAAAATGCAAAATCAGATTAAATGCAAGATGGATGGGATAGTAAAAAATGTACTGGTAAAAAAAGGCGACAGAGTGTCAAAAGGAATTGTCCTGCTCGAAATGGAATGAGGTTATAGAGTTCCCTCAAAGACTAAAAACTCTTTCAGCTTATCAGGAATTTTGGGTTTCCTCTTATAAATTCCGTAAACAGAAGATCCGCTTCCTGTCATGGAGCAATAGACTGCTCCCATTTTGTACAGGGAATTTTTCAGTTCACCCACCTGCGGGTAGACCTTGAAAACGAAATCTTCAAAATCATTTACAATGTATTTCTGCCAGTCAGATATCTTATGGGAAAATAATTCTTCAAGACTGGTCTCCGTTTTCGATGGATGGCAATTGTGATAAGCCTCCCTGGTACTAATATGAAATCCCGGATTAATAAGGATAAGATGATATCCTTCCAGAAGATTTTTAACCGGTTTTAGTATCTCACCGCGTCCTGTTGCAAATGAGGGTACAGGATTCAGGAACAAAGGGCAGTCACTTCCTGCTTCCAGGGCTATTGTTTTAAGTTCGGTTTCACTTACAGGAAATTTGAAACGTCTTATTATGCTCTTTAAAATACAGGCAGCATCGGAAGAGCCCCCGCCCAGTCCGGCCCCCGAAGGAATTACTTTGTGCAGATGTATTTTGAGCATGGGAACGGGATAGCTTGTCCTTAATCTTTTAACTGCCTTGATGATAAGATTTTTTTCAGGTCGTGTTCTTATATCGATACCCGAAACCACCAGTTCATCTTCCCTGGCTTTTCCGGATATTGTTACAAATTCGAGAGCATCAGATAACGGGATAGGATAGAATATAGTTTCTATATCATGGAAGCCATCGGAACGCTTTCCAACAACTTTTAACCCAATGTTGATCTTTGCTTTCGGAAAAGAAATCATCCTGTAAAATTATCATTAGGTTTTGAATTTGATGTTAATGTTATTCTTTTTTAGCTTTTCAACAAGTTTTTAACACATTTATGTTTGTAATAAACCTGATATCCTGCATTTATAAAACTTGCTAATTCATACCTTTGAAACTGCCGGTAAGACTATTTGGCTACAGGGTAATTATCAATCAATCAGCAATATAACATTAATGGCAAAACAAACAACGGGTAGCAGAAAAAATATTGTGTCATTACCTGATCTTGGGAAGGTTCCGCCACAGGCTATAGATATGGAGGAGGCTGTCCTTGGAGCGATAATGCTTGAAAAGGAGGCTGTAATAACCATACTTGACATTCTTAAACCTGAGAGTTTTTATAAGGATGCACATAAAAAGATCTTCAAGGCAATCTCTGACCTTTCATTGCGGGAGTATCCTGTTGATCTTTATACTGTCACTGAAGAACTTCGTAATCACCATGAGCTTGAAAGTGTTGGAGGACCAGTTTATCTCACCCAGCTTACTTCGAAGATTGTTTCCGCAGCCAATGTTGACTATCATGCACGTATAGTAGCTCAGAAATATATTCAACGTGAACTGATCAGGGTCTCTACGGAAATCCAGTCAAGATCCTTCGATGACTCTATAGATGTTACCGATCTTTTAGATTATTCCGAAAATGCCCTGTTCCAGATTGCCGAAGGCAACATCAAGCGAGAAGTATCTCCCATTAATATGGTTATCAAAGAGGCCATAAAGGAGATTGAAGAGGCTGGCAAAAGAGAAGACGCACTGGTTGGTATTCCTTCGGGTTTTACAAAACTTGACAGGTTGACATCCGGATGGCAAAAGTCGGAACTTATCATCATTGCCGCCCGTCCCTCAATGGGGAAGACAGCACTGGCACTTTCAATGGCAAGGAATATGTCAATTGATCACGGGAAGAAAGTAGCAATATTCTCGTGTGAAATGTCTTCTATTCAGCTTGTTAACAGGTTTATAATTGCAGAAACCGATATTCGGGGAGACAAGATCAGGAATGGCCGTCTTTCGGAAGAGGAGTGGAAACATTTGGATACCAGGATCAAGAAGCTTGTCCAGGCTCCTATATTCATTGATGATACACCGGCCATTTCAATATTTGAACTAAGGGCAAAATGCCGCCGACTGATGGCTCAGCATAAGCTCGATATTGTAATCGTTGATTACCTTCAGCTTATGTCAGGTCCCGAAGATGCAGGCAGCCGTGAACAGGAAGTGAGTAACATATCACGATCGCTGAAAAGTATTGCCAAGGAGCTGAATGTCCCGATTATTGCACTTTCTCAGCTTAACAGGTCAGTTGAAATGAGAGGCGGCACAAAACGTCCACTTCTGTCTGACCTGCGCGAATCGGGAGCTATTGAACAGGATGCCGACATGGTGGTTTTTATACACCGTCAGGAAAAATTCGGAATCCCGACATTTGATGACGGCTCATCAACAAAAGGAATAGCCGAGATAATTCTTGCCAAGAACCGTAACGGTCCTGTTGATGATGTTAAACTGAGATTCAGAGAGGAGAAGGCTCAGTTTATTGATATTGATGATTTTGATATTGATAATGTACCGGAACCTGGTGGTACACAGAGTATAACGCTGGGATCAAAGATGAATCATGATAACTTTAGAAGCTCCGGCGGGAGCTTTGACCAGGAGTATGATAATCACGACGAACCTCCCTTTGCTTAAACCTTAATCCAGTCGCAATACAAGCCTTACACCTATGCTTTCATAGGTCAGGTTTTTAAATCCGGTATATACTCCAAGTTCTCCCACCAGGAATAACTCCGTAATACTGTATCCTATTTCAGTATAACTCTTGTGAAATTCAGATCCCAGCCATGAGAGGCTCAGGTTTTCACGCATCAGTGTTTTACTGAAGCCGGGGAGGTACTTAAGCAGAAAGTATGGCGTCGTATACTTTATATGAACCTCACCATAGAATTCAGGAGCGCTCAGTGAATAATAGTCAGACAGTCTGAAAGCATCCTGGTAATCATTAATCAGTACAGGCAGTGGTTGTGCATCGAAATGAAAGAAATCATACCATGTAAGATGTTTCTTATTAATAAATCCGCCCGTCCTTACTCTCCACCTGAACTCGCTGAAGGCACCCATATCATGCTCTTTAGACACCTCGAACCTGATCATGTCAAAATGTTTATACCTGTCTGTAAGCTCAGTGAACTCATTGATCCCGTGTTTCCACATGAGATTAAAGGTAGGCCAGTCGGAACCCCATGGTATTTTGGCGCCGTTAATTATTCTGTACTTCTGTCTTGGAGTATAACTGACACTTGTTACAAATTCAAAATGCTTCTGGTCTCCCAAAGCATACATACTATCTGCATCTGCAGATAAATAGAAATTATCAGGTGTGTTATCCGAATACTCAGCTGTTGAATTGACAAATGCAAATGAGGTATTATTTTTGAGTACTCTCCTGTCATCATATTCAGCAGTCAGTTCAAGATAAGTTCCGATTGAGATCCGGCTCCTGTGGCCAAGAGCAAAGTATCTGTTTTCGAATAGCTTAAGGTAATTCTTTTCAAAGAACAGGGATGTTACGGAATTTAAAAATGAATTAATGCTTCCACCTGTTCCGATATCCCTGCTTGTCATTCCAGCCCTGAAAAAAAACTGCTTTTGCCTCACCCTGTCATAAGAAAAGTTACCGTTCAGTCTCCATAAAAGTTGCTCACGGCTGAATGCATAACGAATATCAGGATAAAATGAAAGTGATGTATTGTTTTTCCATCTCTTTGAGATACTGAAATCTATTCCATGTACAAAACCATCAACCGTATTGAAACTAAAATTATTAAGATCAAGAAGTCCTCCGAATCTGAAGCTGAATCCTGTAGTGTCGGACCATGTATGGCCGAAACTGATATCATTAAGAGTTCTGATGAATTTGTTTTTTTTCTTTGGCCTGGCACCGGGAATAGTGTCCTGTTTCATTTCCCTGACCGATGACTCCATCTTTATGCTGTCACGGATCCTTATACTCTTCATCTCAATGTCGGAAAGCGGAATGGGTCTTATCTCTGTCCAGTATGTACTGTCTTTTTGATTTGCGCCCTCTTCAACAGTAGTAATTATTTTATTCTTTATTTCCAGGGTATTTTTAGTGCTGTCAGGCAGTGCTTCTTCGGATTCCTTTTCCATTAGACGGGCCAGCCTGACCATATCACGGTTTGACAGTTCATCTTTCTCAAGTATCTCTTCAATCTTCTCCTGGTTTTTGGTTACAGGCATATCCTTTTGAGGCTGTGCGGTAACTGGTTTTCCAAAATAATTTACATCAACAGATTCAGGTTTCCTGAGTGAATTATTTGGTATGACTTCGTTGTATTTGACTGAACTGCCATAGCTTGCATCGGCCCTGATACCTATTATTTTAAAATTGACATTAAAATTGTGGCTTACCGGCATCCATATATCATCCTGTACAGGTATATAGAGTTGCTGAACACCTATTGTACCGGCAATATTTTCATTTGTGAGATCAACACTGTAAAGGCACCAGAGATCTTCAATAATATAGATTATTCCTTCAAAGAGCTGCTGGCTTTTTCGTTTCGGCGTAACCTTTATCTTATTGACTATTATATTTCCCTGGGGTGTTGCTCCCAGGTATTTGAAATTATAGTGTGAAAAGGCCTGGGGAGACAGAGGTGATATTGCAAGGTCATCTATTATCGGCTGATAGAAACTTGCATTGATGATATCCATTGGTGATATATCATCCCCCTCATCGGGGAAAGTACTGTTTATTGAAATAACCTTCTGTACATATTTGTCGGGCGCAGTGAATTCAATCTCATTGTATGATTCCATCATAAAGACATCACCCTCCTTGATGGTTGTCGTGCTGACAGAAGTCCCACTTTCATTCGATGCTTCTATCTTTAATGCTTTCTGCATGAGCTTGGGGATCTTATTAATAACAAGATTCCCTTTAAGGTAAACATCTGCTTTATAGTAACTTATGTTATTAAGATAGTAAGGAGCCATACCAATGGCCTTTCTCATTATACCGTATGCCGGGTCCTCCCCGGTGGCAGTTATTCTTACCTCAGGTATTTCATAGTACTGTAAGGGAAGAGTTACATTCCTGGTAATGGTTTGATCGTAAATTGTAATATTGAAGAAAACCGGTGAAAACCCGAGACTCTGATATGTTACCATATATTTGCCGGCCGGTAGTTTTAATTCGTAATCCCCTTTTGTATTGGCCGTAGTTCCCTGTTTCAGCTCCTGGATATATACTGTCGCATACTGAATTGGCTCACCTGATTGACTGGTTATCGTCCCTTTTAGTATCTGAGCGGAAATAAAACAGGGTAACTGTATAAACAGGATTATCAGAATTATCAGAATAATTGGTCGTCTCATAACAGGTTATTCTTTCTTCCCGGCAACAATGATTACTATCTCCCCTTTTGGAGCTGTTTTTTTATAATATTCTGAAAGATACGACAATGAGCCCCTCATGTTTTCCTCAAAAACCTTGCTCAGCTCTCTTGAAACACAGGCCTCCCGGTCATGGCCGAAATGTGAAGCCATATCATCGAGAGTCCTTACGAGCCGGAAGGGAGATTCATAAAAAACCATTGTACGTGTCTCTTTCTCAAGATCTGTCAGCCTTTTTACCCTGCCCTTCTTATGAGGCAGAAAGCCCTCAAAGCAGAAACGTTCACAGGGCAGACCGGAATTCACCAGGGCAGGTATCAATGCCGTCGGCCCCGGCAGAGTTTCAACAGGGATACCCTTCTCCAGGCATGTTCTTACAAGCAAAAACCCCGGATCAGATATCCCCGGCGTACCGGCATCAGATATAAGGGCTGTTGTAGTACCCGAAAGGATCCTGTTACAGATTGATTCGACGCTTTTATGTTCATTGAACATATGATGCGACTGGAGAACTGACCTTATATTGTAATGTTTAAGCAGTTTTGAAGCATGCCTTGTGTCCTCGGCGAGGATAAGATCAACAGTGGCAAGGATTTCAACAGCCCGGTATGTTATGTCCTTAAGATTACCAATGGGAGTAGGGACAAGAAACAATCTACTCATTAGAGGGAAATTTGCGTTTTACGATATCAAGAAACTGCTTAACAATCCTGGTCTCCTTGTTATCTCCGGTATAACTCATCAGAATAGTTTTGGCATCGTTAAAAGTTTTTACCCCGTTGAGCTTTTCAAGAGCCTGATTATAAGATTCAGGACTCCCGTTAAAGAGCTCCCTGATGAACAGGAATTTGTCATTTACTCCTATTGCATCATCCAGATTTGCCAAAGGTTTTGTCTTTATTATCTCTGTAACATTATCTTCACCTCTTATGCTTCCCATCTGTTCATTAAGCCGGTCTGTGAGGCTGAAAGAATCCCCTATTGTTGATGAATCAGGCTTTTTGCCTGAAGATGATGAAGAGACATTTTTGTCTTCTCCTTTTGGTTGATGAGAAGTCTTGGATACAGGATGAATCCCATCGGGAATTTCACTCCCGGCGATATTTCCTGCGGGTACATCCTTGATCTCTGTAACAGGAGGTGTTGGCTGTTTATGATCCGGAACATTTACTTCATTACCAAGACTCTTAAGAAGGGCAATTATTTCTCCTGCACTTTTGCATTTCGATTTTGCCATCTCTATCTGTAATAAGGGTACGCCGGGATAGTTCTTAAGATCATCAATGATTTTCCGGGCTTCATCAAGATCTTTAATAATTAAATCAACGGTCGCGTTGAAATCCATTCCTTTTATTGTTAATAAAACAAACCAATTTCCTTATTTTGCAAAAGTAACTAATATTCTACAAGTCAGAACGAGATATTGTTGCAAAATGGTATACAACCGCATAGGATAATTATAGATGGATTTTTTAGAGAATTCAGTGAAACTGACCGGTAAACGAGGCTCAATAGAGGTAATTACTGGTTCAATGTTTTCGGGGAAGACCGAAGAAATGATCAGACGGCTGCGCCGGGCACAGTTTGCAGGATTGAAAGTAGAAATATTCAAACCATCCACTGACAGTAGGTATTCTGAAACCAGGATTGTATCACATGATGAGAAATCAATCGTTTCCACACCTGTCGACAATGCCTCATCAATACTGTTGATGGCCGGCGATGTTAAAGTTATAGGTATTGATGAAGCACAATTTTTTGATGATACTATAGTGGATGTCTGTAATAAGCTGGCCGACAGCGGTATAAGAGTTGTTATTGCAGGATTGGATATGGATTTCAAGGGAAATCCCTTTGGCCCAATGCCGGCCCTTCTTGCCATAGCCGAATATATTACAAAGGTTCATGCAATATGTGTACGATGCGGTAATCTTGCTCAGTATTCCTTCAGAAAATCGGAAGAGAACCAGGTTGTTTTACTGGGTGAGAAGGATAAATATGAACCGCTTTGCAGGATATGTTTCAATAAAGCAACAGGCAAGAAATAAATGAGACTCACTTCTTCAGATATTGCACATGTTATCAGAGGCTCGCTGACAGGTAACCGCGATCTGCCGGTTTCAGATATTCTTACCGATAGCCGTCGGTTCAGTTTTACCGAAGGCATGGCTTTCTTCGCAATTTGCGGGAAAAACCATGACGGTCACTCTTTTATTGATGCCCTTTACAAAAAAGGAGTGAGGACTTTTGTTGTTGAAAGATTGCCGGATAACATGGGATCCTATAAAAATGCAGCCTTCATTCAGACAAAAAACACAATTATTGCTCTACAGCTTCTTGCATCACACCAAAGACGAAACTACAAATCACCTGTAATTGCTGTTACAGGCAGTACAGGTAAAACTATTGTGAAGGAATGGCTTTCAGATATTCTTGGACTTTCTTCTCCGGTGATCAGAAGTCCCCGAAGTTATAATTCGCAGATCGGAGTTCCTTTGTCGGTATTTAAACTTGATGAAAAATACAAACTGGCAATTTTTGAAGCTGGGATATCTCAACCGGGAGAAATGGAAAAGCTCAGGAGAGTTATTGAACCTGACATTGGGGTCATTACTAATATAGGCGATGCCCACAGTGAGAACTTTCCTGACTTTATGGCCAAAGCCGGGGAAAAGCTTAAGTTGTTTGTAAATGCCTCGATGATAGTTTATTGCAGCGATCATGCCATTATCCATGAGCTGTTGTCAAAGGGAAATATATTCAGGGGTAAAAGAGTTGTTGAATGGTCATGTGAAAACAGAAATGCGGAGATATTTATAAAAAAGAATACTCTTCCCGATAGTACTACCAGTATCGGGGTTAAATTCCGCGGCAATGCTTATGATTTTATTATTCCTTTTAATGACCGTGCTTCAGTTGAAAATGCAATGACAGTGACATCTGTTTGTCTGGCTCTTGAAACAAGTCCTGATATTATCAGGAAGGGATTGAGTAGTCTTATGCCGGTAGCCATGCGTATGGAAATGAAAGCGGGGATCAATAATTGCCAGCTTATCGAGGATTATTATAATTCCGATCCGGGCTCCCTGGGAATGGCAATAGAATATCTGAAGGGGCAGAATAAGAAGAAGACAACCCTTATCCTTTCTGATTTTGTCGAGAGCGGCCGTGATGAAAAGGATTTATATGGAGGAGTGGCGGAGCTGGTCAGGAAAAACAGGATAAACCGGTTCATCGGCATAGGCCCGGGGTTGGCAGGGAACAGTTCATTATTTGACGGAGAGGCTCAATTTTTTTATTCTACCGATGAATTCATCCAGCGATTCAAATCCTCGATGTTCGGGAATGAGGTAATACTTCTCAAAGGAGCACGTAAATATGAGTTCGAAAAGATAGGAAAACTGCTTGAGCAAAAAGTACATCAGACACTCCTGGAGGTAAACCTTGATGCAATTGCACATAATCTCAACGAGTTCCGCAGATGCCTTGATCCAGAAACACGTATTATGGCAATGGTAAAAGCTTTTGCCTATGGAGCAGGTCCTGCTGAAATAGCGGGATTGCTGGAGTTCCACCGTGTCAGCTATCTTTCAGTAGCCTATACTGATGAAGGGATAGAACTGAGGAATGCAGGTGTTACCCTGCCGGTAATGGTGATGAACCCCGACCCTTCATCTCTGGAGCAGATCATCAGGTATGACCTTGAACCCGAAATATATAGCTTTTCCTCTCTCGGGGAATTCTCAGATATAGCCTCCAGGCATGGACTTATAGATTACCCTGTCCATATTAAAATTGATACAGGAATGCACCGGCTTGGCTTTTTACCCGATGATACTCAAAAGCTGATATCATGTATCAGATCTGCAGAATCGATTAAGATAATGTCGGTATTTTCTCATTTTGCTGCAAGTGAAGATCCCGGATTTGACAGCTTCACTCACAGGCAGGCAGAGATATTCATTAAAGTGGCTGAAAAGATTATGGAAGCTACAGGGCAAACCTTACTCCGGCATATTTGTAATTCATCAGGGATAACTCGTTTCCCCCAGTATCAGTTTGAAATGGTAAGACCGGGTATCGGATTATATGGCGCCGGATTATTCGATGGTTTAACGCTTAAACCAGCTGGACGCTTTAAAACAAGAATATCACAGATCAAAAAAGTCCCGGCAGGCGAACCTGTCGGATACGGATGTGCAGATGTTTCAGATAATGAGAGGATTATAGCAATACTTCCAGTGGGATATGCCGACGGACTCAACAGGAAACTTGGAAACGGTATAGGATCATTATTCATAAAAGGTATGAGGGTTCCTACTGTAGGAAATATCTGTATGGACATGTGTATGATTGATATAACAGGGATAGATGCAAAGGAAGGGGATGAAGCCGAGATATTCGGTGAAAATATTACAATCGATGAGCTGGCAAAAAAATGCCAGACTATTCCTTATGAAATCCTGACTTCGATTCCGGGCAGGGTAAAAAGAGTCTTTTTCAGGGAATAACCTGAGTCAATAACAGATAATCTTTTAACACTTTCAGTATTTTGCCACGATAGGCATTCTCCTTCCGGCTCCGAACGATTTGGAGGATATTCTCAGTATTGGTGGTGCCTGGTATCTTTTATACTCATAGCTGTTGATCAGATTAATTACTTTTTCAACAGTCTCTCTGTCGAAGCCTTCACCCGAAATACGTTCTGCAGGTTTTTGTAATTCTATGTATTGATACAATATAGAATCAAGTATCCTGTAATCAGGCAGTGAGTCTGTGTCGAGCTGGTTTGGCTTGAGCTCGGCAGAGGGCGGCTTGTTTATTATGTTCGCAGGAATTATTTCAGAATTTCTGTTTATATAGTCTGCAAGCCTGTAAATATCTGTTTTATATACATCACCCAGCACGGATAGTCCACCAGCCATATCACCATAAAGTGTACCGTATCCGACTGCCGCCTCGCTCTTATTTGACGTATTCAGCAGGATACAGCCAAACTTATTTGAAACGGCCATAAGTATAAGAGATCTGATCCTGGACTGGATGTTTTCTTCTGTAACATCCTGATCCTTTCCCCGGAAAAGAGGTGAAAGATCTTGCTCGAATGCACGGAACGGCTTTTCTATACTGACAATATCATATTGGATTTTTAACCTTTCAGCCAGTTCTGCAGCATCACTTACCGAATGTTCCGATGAGTAACGTGAAGGCATCAGTAATGCTCTTACATTGTTGTTCCCAAGAGCTTCAACGGCCAGACAGAGGGATGTGGCAGAGTCTATTCCTCCTGAGAGGCCTAAAATACATGACCTTAAACCTGTTTTAGAAAAGTAGTCACGGATGCCTGATACGAGAGCTTTAAATATAAGTTCGATATCCTTCGGTCTCTTTTTGTCAGAGCAAACAGAGCCTGCATTTACAGCCTCTGTTGTGAATGTTTCAATACTCTCCTCAAAGAATGGTAACCGCTTGCAGACATCTCCCTTACTGTTTATTATCAATGATGCCCCGTCAAAAATAAGTTCCGTGTTGGTACCGGTCTGGTTAACAGTGATGAGGGGTATCTTATGCCTGGCCGCTTTATTTTTGAAAATATCCTCCTTGGCATCGATCCTGGTATATGAGAAGGGTGATGCTGAAAGGTTTATGATGATATCAGGATGTTGCCCGGCAAGTTCATCCATGGGAGATATGGTATAAAGACGTTTTTTCTCAAATTCGTTATCGAATGACTGTTCATCCCACAGGTCTTCGCAGATTTTAAGAGCGATTTTTAGTCCTTTGAATGAGAATATATTAAAGTCTTTGCCAGGTTCAAAATATCTGTATTCATCAAAAATATCATAGGTGGGAAGAAGTGCCTTATTGGCAGAAAAAACTATTTTTCCTTCCGATAATACAAGCGCAGAATTATACAATTTTTTGCCGTTCGGATTATTATTTGTTACCGGCGATCCTACAATAGCAGTTATCCCACGACACTCTTTGGATATTTCTTCAACAGTTTTATTACATTTTTCGATAAAATCGAACCTGTCGAGCAGGTCGAGGGGAGGATAACCGGGTATACATAGTTCTGAGAATACAACAAGGTCGGCTCCTTCACTTTTTGCTTTGTCTATGGCACTGCAAATCCGTTCCTTGTTCGACGTGAAGTTGCCGATATGGTAATTCAGCTGTGCAACGGTTATCTTCATACAGGATTATTTAGAAGTTGATCCCAAATCTTATCGATACCATTTTATGGCTTACTTTATCTTCAGGCTGTATACCGTTATCTTTTGTAACATCAAGGAAATTATTATGGAAGCCGATTCCCATGACGGCAGCAGTATTACCTCCGAGCCCATATTCGATACCGGCAATGATATGGTACGACAGGTTGAACATTTTCAGTTCTTCCATGGCTTTTTCTCCTTCGATATCGAGAGCCGGGATATCCATTTTGCCGCCGACCAATACTTTCGGATCAACACCTACGTCCGAGAAAAAGGTTACATAACCGATCTCATTTGTCTTGAGTTTTAATCCGATCGGCACCTCAATATATTGGATTTTATAAAGAACAGCATCACCCGGCGGGACAGTAATTAATTCACTTCCCGAATCACAGGGTTCAAGCCTTGTTGTATCGCTGTGTGTGAGTCTGCCGGCAGCGCTCACCAGGTTCACACCTGTGGAAAAGGAATAATTAGGTGTGAAGAACTTATTAAATGAAAGACCGAAATTTATTCCGGGTCTTGCCCCGTCATTATTCACTTCACCGATATCGGTCCCGAACCAGCTTATCAGAGGATCAAAATGTAATCCGATACTGATATTTTGCTGGGCGTTGGTGTTCAGGGTGATAAAGAGACAAAACAGCAGGAGCAGAGCAAGTTTCTCCCTGAAATATTTTCTGTGTGTTAATTCCATATTTTCCGAAGTTATGATATTAAATCAATCATCAGTGCATAAAAATAACAAATAATAATTGAAGTTAGCTGTAAGGGATTAACAAGACAGATGATCGTACAGCGGTATGGCGGTATGACGATTCGCAGGTTAAACTTACGAACTCACTAACATACGAATCCTCAAATCCTCATATACTCAGCTCTATTGCCGGGCCGTTTAGGTTAATTGGTTTGTGCAGTTGTCAAATTAAAAATTGATATTGAACCTATAGGAAATTACAGATTTCTTGTCATTAACAAATCTGTTATTTGAAAATTTATAAAATAAATCAAGACTTAATTTCTTCGACTTTGAAAAAAGGGAAATACCCGGGCTGATATATCCGGTAAAATAACTGTTTCGGTAATCTTTTCCTATTCCCTCCTGAGTTACTATAGTACTTGATTTAAAATGATATAACCTATAATATGGACTTATCTCTATAAATGGATTAATCCTTGATTTAGGTATAAATGAATAACGAAAATAACCCCCCAGATTGATACTGGATATTGTTAAATCGGCTTGATCCGATAGCCACTTAATATGATAGCCAGATACTTCCGGCCCAAAAGAAAGATGATCTTTAAAATTAAAAGTATAGCGTAAAGCATAGACAGGTTTAATAAATGTTCTGTCAAAGAAATGCGTATCAAAATATGGATTAATCTGAAATCCAATTGAATTGTTGCTCTTAATTTCCTGAGCAGATACTGCATCTATGCCTGCAAAAAGGGAAAATAAAAACGTAATAATTCTGATGAGATTTTTCATGACAGTAGTCTGTTTGATTGACTTTATCAAATTTATGACGAAATCTCTTAATAAAATGTTACAGAATCACATACAACAGTAAAAATATTCATAAAAATAAATACAGCTAAGCCTAATACGGTCAATGCTAAAATTAAATGGTTTCCCGCATTCGTGCGACGCCTGTCGGTTCGTATGTATGAAGGTTTGAAAGTGTCGGTTTGTCCGGTTTCAAACATACAATTTTCTAAACAGTTTTGATATTGTTGAATAATATCTTTGTTTTATTATTAATTTTAAAAAGCATATAAAAAAATCTGACATTATGAAAATTTTTAAAAGAATTGTTTTAGGGATTGCTATTTTTATTGGACTCGTGATTATTGCTTTTTTCATTCTGAAAATCAATCCGAAACCAAAAATCATCACTCTTGAACGGAGGGTTCTTTCCGAAGAGGAAATTGACAAAATGGCAATGTATGCTGTCGGACAGATGACAACTGAAGAAAAGGTTCAGATGATGAGTCCGAAATTAAAAAGTATGATGAAATTCTTTTTGGAAGTGTTGGGGGATGGGATGAAATATAATCAGCATTCATATCAGGCCGGGGGCAATGAAAGATTAAACATACCTGCCATGAGGTTTTTTGATGGTCCGCGGGGACTCGTCAGCGGTGAAGCAACCTGTTTCCCGGTATCGATGGGACGTGCAGCCTCGTTTGACAGGGATCTGGAGTTCAGGATCGGATGTGCGATAGGGAAAGAGGTTCGTGCAGCAAAAGGCAACTATTTTGGGGGTGTCTGTATAAATCTGCTGCGTTTTCCGGCAGGAGGCAGGGCACAGGAAGGATATGGAGAAGACTCGTACCTGACCGGACAGATGGGATGTGCACTTATGAAAGGAGTACAGAAAAATAACGTTATGGCATGTATTAAACACTATGCAGTAAATAACCAGGAGAATGCGAGGTTCAAAATAAATGTGGAAGTTGATGAAAGGGTTCTCAGGGAGACATACCTGGCTCATTTCAGGGAGTGTGTCGACAACGGAGCAGCAAGTGTAATGGGAT
>Ga0315537_1001898_pt1 | contig 16202 bp, 13 predicted proteins | sample SalMarSW160270MG_FD_203091 | JGI IMG/M metagenome (GOLD analysis project Ga0315537, IMG submission 203091) | Salt marsh sediment microbial communities from the Plum Island Ecosystem LTER, Massachusetts, United States - Salt Marsh Sediment SW1602-70 ... | reverse complement strand
AACGAGTCGGAGGCGCTCTACAGAACCCTGCTGGCTACCCAGCCGCGCAACCCGGAGGTGTACGGGGGCTTGGTAAACGTATACCAGGCGACGAACGATACGGCAGGTTTGATCGACGTGCTTCGCTCGTGGTTGCAGATCAATCCACGGGATGATGACGCGAAGAAATTGCTCGAACGTTATGGTGGCAAAGCGCCGGGAACGCCATGAGTGTATCGGTCGTCATTCCTCATCTCCGCGGACGTGAAACTCTGCTCTCGGTGCTCGCGGATCTCGACAGAGAGCGCGGCCGGACGAAAGGAGTTGAGGTTCTCGTCGTCGACAATGCCTCGAGCGACAGTTCCGTGGAGGCGGCGCAGAAGGCATACCCCTGGGTTCGCGTCCTGCGCCTCAGCGAGAACCTGGGGTACGCTGGCGGCTGCAACGCGGGCATTCGTGCGACCCACCAGGAATGGGTCTGGCTGCTGAACGATGACGTACGCATCCAGGAAGGGACGCTGCAGGAGTTGCTCGCCGTTGCGCAAACCGCTCCCGATATCGCGGCGGTCCAACCGAAGATTCACTCGCAACAGGATCAAGGCAAGTTTGACTACGCTGGAGGGGCCGGCGGGTTGATCGACCGCTACGGCTACCCGTTCGCGCTCGGACGCATCGGTGGCTACCTCGAAGAGGATAAAGGCCAGTACGACACCAGCCGCGAAATCTTTTGGGCTTCCGGAACCGCCTGCCTCTGGCGGCGCACTGCACTCGACGAGATCGGGCTTCTGGACGAAGGCTTCTTCGCGCATATGGAAGAGATCGATCTCGCGTGGCGCGCGTGGAATGCGGGGTGGCGCTCGATGTCCGCACCACAGGGCGTGGTTGAACACCTCGGCGGCGGGACCCTTGCCTACCAGGCGTGGCGGAAGATGTTTCTCAATCACCGCAACAACCTGATCACGATTGCGAAGAACGTGGAGGCACGACGGCTGCTCTGGCTGCTGGTGCTTCGCGTCTTCCTCGACAACGGCATTGGTGTGGCGGAGACACTGCTGGGACGGCCGAAACGCCTCGTCGCAGTGTGGCTTGGCTGGCTTGCATTTCTCGTCCGCATGCCGGACTGGCTGATCGCGCGGCGCCAGGCTCAGTCGATTCGCCACAAACGCGACGCCGAAATCGCACGGGTAGTCTACCCTGGTTCAATTCTGGTCGCCTACCTGCGTGGAACCCGGAGCGCCTCGAAGTTGCCCAAGGCGTGATAAGCGGGAACGGAGCATATGGCTGTTGTGTTACATTACAGGCCCCCGTTAGGGGGCCTTTCGTCGATGAGGGGGAAAGCATGATGCGCACGCCCTGGACAGTGTTGGCTGTGTCTCTGATGCTTCTGGCGAGCGGTTGCGGCCTGATCAAACCCACCGCCGGTGAAGGCGACACGCTGGTCGGTTTGATTGTGGATGGCGATGCACGAGCGGTGTCGGCCGAACTGCTCGTTCCCGCTCTTGAGGTGACTGTCGAGACGCCGCAGCCCGAGAGTCGCTTCTACGTGAAGCTCGGAAAGATCGATTCGCTGAAGACTGTCCGCCGCTGGCAGAACATCGTCGTTGTCGGTACACTCGCGGGCAAGGACCCGGTAAGCACGTACCTGCAGGGTAGCCTCTCACCCGAGGCGCTCGAGAACGTGCGATCGGGAAGAGACAAGGTTTTCCGCCGCAGGAACCTCTGGGCGGAGGGACAGACCGCGGTGTTCCTCGTGACTCCCGATGTCGAATCCCTGCGCAGCTATCTGGAAGAGGACGCGGATGTCATCTACACGCTCCTGGCAAAGGACCGCGACGAGCGTATGAAAAAGCAGCTCTATTCCCAGTTGGAACAGAAAGCTCTCGCGGACAGTCTCCGGGAAGCGCACGGGTGGTCGCTTCGCATTCCCAACGACTTCCATCTCGTCGACTCGCACCAGGACCCGGATTATATTCTTCTGCGCCGCTGGCTGCCGGACCGCTTCCTGCTCGTCGCCTGGACCCTCGGATCGGCCGAGGATGTGACCGTTGACACCCTGATTGCGTTGCGCGACCGCATCGGAAAAACCTATGCGGATCCGGTACGAGTCAACCCCGTGATCCTGCATTCGAAAACGGTGAGTCTGAATGGGCTGGAGGCGCTTCGCGTTGAGGGAATCTGGGAAACTTACGGCCCTATCGGCGGAGGACCTTTTGAAGCGTACTTGCTGTACAACAACGGCTCCCTGTACCTTATCGACGGTTCGGTATTCGCCCCGGACAGACGCAAGGAGCCCTACCTGCGCCAATTGGATATTGTCCTGAACACGTTCTCCCCTTGAGCCGGCTCCGGTCAATCAGATCATGGATGGAGAGGAAGAGATGGCAAAAGTTGCAATCCTGATGGGGAGTGCGAGCGACAGGGAAACCGTTGAGCGAGTTCACCCGGTCCTCGACTGGTTTGGCATTGAGTACGAAACGAAGGTACTCAGCGCTCACCGCAACGCCGAGGAGCTGGCCCGGTATGCGGGCGAGCTCGGCGTGCGCGGTTTTTCTGTCGTTATCGCCGCGGCGGGCATGGCCAACCATCTCGCGGGGTCCGTTGCCGCCCGCACTTCGCTGCCGGTAATTGGAATTCCACTTCAAGGCGGGCTGATGGACGGTCTCGACAGCTTGCTCTCCACCGTCCAGATGCCGGGCGGCGTTCCGGTGGCGACCGTCGCCGTCGGCAAGGCAGGGGCGACGAACGCCGGGGTGCTCGCGGCGCGCATCATTGCGCTGGCCGATCCGAAGGTGGCGAAGAAACTCGACGAGTTCGCCGCAAATGGCTTCAAGGTGCCCTCCACAGGATGATCCGCGTTCTTGTCACAGGTTGCCACGGTCTGCTCGGCCAGGCGCTGGTGGAGGGGCTCGGCGCGGACGTGGAACGGTTGGATGGGATTGACCTTCACGAAGACAGTTTCTTTCCGGGACTGCGTGGATACAGCTACCATCGCCAGGATCTGTCTGAGCGCGATGAAACGGTTGAGTTGATCGGGCGGATCAAGCCGGGCGTGATTGTTCACTCGGCTGCGATGACGTCGTTGAACACGTGCGAGGTGGCGCGGGAGCGTTGTTGGCAGGTGAACGTGCGGGCGGTCGAGAATGTGATTGAAGCGGCACGGCGCTCGGGAGCACACCTGGTACTGCTTTCAACTGACCACGTTTTCAACGGGGAGGCCGGCCCCTATTCCGAGCTGGATCGCCCCGACCCGATTTCCTATTATGGCAAAAGCAAACTGGCGGCAGAGAACACGGTGCTTGGGGGAGGCGTCGGTTCCGCCGTCGTTCGCACCGTGTCCGTATTCGGCCGTGGACGCCACCTGAAACCAAATTTCGTCTCCTGGCTGGTGGGAAAATTGCGCGAAGGGAAAGAGGTCAAGGTCGTCAGCGACCAGATGTCTAACGTCACCTTCGTCGGAGACGTGGTGCGGGCGATCCGCAGGGTGGTCACGTTGAAAAGATCTGGGCTCTACCACGTTGCGGGACGTCAGATCATCAACCGTTTCGAATTTGCGCGCCTCGTTGCGGAGGCCTATGGCTTGGATCCGGAGCCGATCCAGCCGACGCTGACGAGGCTCCTCGATCAACCGGCTCCCCGCCCTCTACAGGGGGGGCTGGTGGTGGATAAAGCGGAAAAGGAGCTTAAACTTCAATTTCTTGATGTCGAGGGTTCGCTGCGGCAGTACCGGGAACAGGAAGCGACGTTTAACTGACGGGGAAGCATGAAATCGATCAAGAACCTGCTGGCGATCATTCCCACGTATGATGAAAAGGACAATATCGCTGCCGTCACTGAGCGCGTGCTTGCTGCGGACCCCCGCATCGCGGTGCTCGTGGTCGATGACGCCAGCCCGGACGGAACCGGCGATATCGTCGAGAAAATGTCAAGGAACGAACCACGGATTCACCTGCTCCGCAGAAACAGCAAAATGGGGCTCGGCACGGCGTATGTCGCGGGGTTCACCTGGGCGCTCGAAAAACGGTACGACGCCGTCGCTGAAATCGATGCCGATCTTTCCCACAACCCCGAAGACCTCGTTCACATGATCCGGATGGCGGAGCAGGAGAACGCGGACTTCGTCATCGGGAGCCGCTACGTCGACGGTGTCAACGTGATCAACTGGCCCCTGAAACGCCTGCTGCTCTCCTACTTCGCTTCCATGTACAGCCGTTTCGCCACGGGTATGCCCTTCCGCGATCTCACGGCCGGCTTCGCGTTGATCCGGTCCAGGGCTCTCCGCGCCATCGACTTGCAACGCATCCGCTCTAACGGGTACAGCTTCCAGATTGAGGTCAAGTTCAAGATCTGGAAGAAAGGGTTCAAAGTGGTTGAGTGCCCGATCGTGTTTACCGAGCGCAGGCTGGGCCAGTCGAAGATGAACAAGAAAATCGTGTACGAAGCGATTTGGATGGTTTGGAAGCTCAGGTTCCGGGCGATGTTCGGGCTTTTACGCTAGCCGCGCCTGCCGTTCATTCCACGCTGTAGAGACTGATGCGCCTCCCGATAAACCGTGGCAGCACCGGGTGTAGTCGGCCCAGAGTCAGGCCTGCGGCGCCAAACAGCATTGCCATCCCTACACGAACCCATTCCCGCCACGGTTTTCCGCGCAGCCAGCGGAGAGCGAATCGCCCGAATCCGCCCGCGTCTTGAACAAGTGTCCGGTCTCCGCGTTCATGGATGCCGATGTGCCTGTAGGTCACGGCGTTGTCGTAATAACGACGAAGAATCTCCAGTGGTCTGCGATTATGCGAGTGTACCACCACCGCTTCCGGCACGTACGCCAGCTTCCACCCCGAGTAGAGCAGCTGCCAGGAAAGCGCAACGTCCTCGTTGACCGGGACTCCCTCGTCAAACCGGGCTTCTCCCATCCGCTTCCGGTCCAGGCAGCAGTTCACCGACGAGAAGAAAAAGCGTTCTTTGGCGGTCATTGGAGGATCGTGCAGCGTTTTCACATGCCCCACCTCTGGATAGTTGTACAGCGTGCGCAGTCGATTGAAGGTGTCAGCGTCTTCCCGGGGAAGTTGCCTTCCGTAGGCTCCCGCTATCCGCGGATCCTCCTTCAGTGGTTGGAGCAGGGTGGCGAGCCATTGGTTTCCCTGGGGAAGCGCATCGCCCGCCATGAAGACGATCAACTCGCTGCGGGTGATGGCAACGCCGAGGTTACGTGTTCCGGCGTGGTGAAAGTCGTCCGGTTTCTGCAGGTAGAGGTGAACGCGGGGCTCCTCCGTGGCCAATTGCGTCAGCCACTCACGACTGCCGTCCGACGAACCCGAATCGATGATCAGGATGTCGAACGGGTCCGGGTACTCCTGGGCGAGGATCACCGGAAGGCTTCTCTCGAGCGTCTCGCGTTCGTTTGTTGCCGGGATGATGATGCTGACAGCCGGGATCACGGATTGGCCTCCTGGGCGGAATTCTCCCACGGAACGTAGTAAACCGGCGGATGAAAACCAAGATCCCGTCGAATGACGGGAAGTAAAACCGCTATTGTTTCACAATCCGGCCCCGCATTCGTCTAACAATCCAAAAGGCCGGCTCCGGAATTGACAACTCGTCCGAGCGGCTTTGCTATCGGGGGGAGGGACCCCGTATTTTCTGCTCCGCCGCCTGAGTGGGCGGCGTTTTGCGGGGAGTCCATGAGAGAACTCATTTTTGATTTTGAAAAGCCGATCGTTGAGCTGGAGACGAAGATCGAGGAGATGCGCCAGCTTTCCCAGAATGGAGAGGTGGACATCACCGAGGAGATCACCCAGCTGGAGGCGAAGGCGCAGAAACTTCGTGAGGAGGTGTATTCCAATCTCACGCGCTGGCAGCGTGTGCAGCTCGCGCGCCACCCCAACCGTCCGTTCACCCTCGACTACATCCAGCTGATCGCCGACAGCTTCCAGGAGCTTCATGGTGACCGGGGATACCGGGACGACCACGCGATTGTCGCCGGCCTTGCACGCATCGGTGGTAAGCAGGTCGTGATGATCGGGCATCAGCGGGGACGGTCGACCCGCGAGAACCTGGATCGAAATTTCGGCATGCCACACCCGGAGGGGTACCGCAAGGCGCTTCGCGTGATGAAGCTCGCGGAAAAATTCGGCCGACCGGTGCTGACCCTGATTGACACCAACGGCGCCTATCCCGGTCTTGGTGCGGAGGAGCGCGGCCAGGCCGAGGCGATTGCCCGCAATCTTTTCGAAATGGCGCAGCTCCGTGTCCCCGTAATTGCGATCGTCATCGGAGAGGGGGGATCCGGCGGCGCGCTGGCAATCAGCATCGCCGACAGGATTCTGATGATGGAAAACTCCATCTACTCGGTGATCACGCCGGAAGGGTGCGCTTCGATCCTGTACCGCGATGCCACCTTGGCGCACAAAGCTGCCGAGGCGCTGCGCCTGACTTCGGCCGATCACAAGGATTTGGGGCTGATCGACGAGATCATCCAAGAGCCTTTCGGAGGCGCCCATAGGGACTGGAATCTCGCCGCGGCGAATCTTAAAGAGGCATTTCTTCGCAACCTCTCCGAGCTGGAGGGTCAGGACCCCGAAGCTCTGGTGGAGGACCGTATCGACAAGTACGCCAGGTTCGGGGTGTTCGAAGAGGAGTGACGGTTTCGGTAAAAAGAGTGACAGTAACCCTTATTCGATATACCGCCGGAACGCGGCGGATGAACGGGAAAAGGATTGCTGTCACTCTTTCTGACAAGTGGATCCAGGCCTGCGGGCGTCATGCCCCCGCGGTTTCGTCGCGGCGGGCGATCTCTTTCAGCCGTTCGAGCCTGTGGCGCTCCGAAGCGATCTCGTTGTGCGTGGCTTGGATCTGGTCGAACAGACCCACAACTTCAGGATCGCCGACGATGTCGTCACGCTCTTCGGCGATCTTCATTCGGAAAACCAGCTCGCCAAGACGTGCGTAGAGAGTCTTCAAGCGAACACGGAGGCTGGCGATTTCCACCTCGATGAAACCGCGCTGTGCGATATCTCCTGCAAAGTCCAGAGTGCGGGCAACAACCCGGTCCGCGGTGTTGCGGATCCGGTTCCACGCCGTCTGGGACGTTGTCCCGTCGAAATCGTAGCCATCCCCCTCGTGGGTGCCTTCCCCGAAATCTTCCTCTCGAGGATCGTCGTATTGGGCCATACTCCTACCCCCTTGCAAGGCTGTAATTCTCTTTCGGAAATATAGCATTTCGGCGAGCCTCCTCGAATCGGTTTCCTCCGGTATCTTCTCCGTGAGGAGGCCGGGTTGAAGGGTGCGCCCACGCGCGCCGGGGGCTATCTTCAACGAGATTTCGTCTTGTCCGACACGAGTGCAGAAGAATTGGAGAATCCGATGAAACACGTTCTCATCCTTCCGTTTGCAGGGGCGCTGCTACTCCTCTCCTTCGCGGCTGCTGGGGCCCAGGTGGAGGTCAGGGACTGGTTGGTCGCGGGGCCGGTGGCTTTTTCCGGATCCGTGGAAAAAGGGATGGACAAAGGGATCGTCGAGCGGACGCTGGATTCGCCCCCGGTCGACGTGTTCACCTTCTGGCCGGACAAAAGCACCACTCTCCGGCTGACGCCCGGCAAGGCCTGGTCAATGAAAAAGGGTAGTCTCGCGCTGCCAGGGGGTTCGGGCATGCTTGTGGCGGCAACCTACCTGGACGTGCCCGTCTGGCAGAAAGGGTCTTTCACGGTCAAGGGAGGGCCGGCTTTCCGCCTCTGGCTCGAGGGCGAGGAGCTGCTTGTGCGCGAGCAGGCGTCGTCGCCGGATACCGAAATGACGGCCGAGGCGACACTGGATCAGGGCAAGCGCCGTCTTTGCATCGTTCTCGCGTCGGGAGCGGACGATTCGGGCGGCTCGATGACAGTCACTTGGACGCCGGACAGCGGGGCGGTCGCGCTGACAGCTACGTTGGACCCCCGCCACCCCTTCGACGTTTGGGACTACTACCTGCGGGAAAATGTTAAGGATCTTGAGCTTAACCCGGACGGCCGGATGCTGGCGGCAGTACTGCGATCATGGGACCGCGAGGCCGATAGCCTGATTACGCGCCTTCAGGTGTGGGATATACGGAAGAATAGACTCGTTTGGGATTCTCGGGGCGGGAACGGCGTTTCCACGGCGCTTTGGTCCCCCGCCGGCGAACGCCTGCTGGTCGCGGAGCCGTCGAATTCTGCCGGAACAGACCTGTTTCTCTGGAGCCGGTCGGACGGCTCGCTGACCCCGGTCGTCCGCGGCCTGGAGGATGCGTCGGACTTCGTCTGGGCGGCAGACGGGAGCGGGATCTTCTATGTGAAGAAGGTCGAGGCTCCCGAAAACAAGATGCCCTACAAAGTGATGTGGAACCTGATGGATCGGTGGAGCGACTGGCGAAACCACAGCCAGATCCGCTGGCTCGGGCTGCAAGGGAACGCCGACGTACTGGTTTGGGAGGGCCGTTACGGGCCGGACGGATACAGGGCGACGGCCGATGGCAAATCGCTGATCGTGATGCGCACGCTCCCGAGCAATCAGCGTCCGTTCGAGGTGATGGAGCTGCTTCGCATCGATCTTGTTTCAGGCGCGGCCACCAGTCTCTACACCGAACGTTTCCAGCGCGACGGGAGCACCTCGTTCGCCGTCAGTCCGGACGGAAAAAGGGTCGCTTTTGTCGCTGGACGCTATCCGGTTTCCGGAGACGACAACACCTATCCGGCGATAAACGACGCCGACGGCGACCTCTGGCTGCTGGATGTGGCGAGCGGGACTGCGAAGAATGTCGCCCTCGATTTCGAACCTGCGATCAACATGTTCTACTACGGAACAGGCGGAGGCGGAGAAATAGTCTGGCACGGCGACGGCGTGATCCTCTTCGATTGTGTGTACAACAAGAAAGCTCTCGTCGGGGAGTACAACCCGACGAAGAACACCTTCACCACGTATCCCCTGGCGACGCCCGGCGCGCAGGAGATGACTTTCGCCACGGACAAGGGCGTGCGCGCAGTGGCCTACCAGGGTGATGTGCTGAATGACGTCCCCGACGTTTGGGTGGGAGACCGGCGCAGCGGCAAAGGTTCGAAGCTGATCACCCTCTCTCCGGAGTTTCGCCGCCTGATCACACCGGCCGCAAAAGTGGTGAACTACGACTACGTCAACAGCGACGGCGTCACGATTCCCGGCTACCTCTACTACCCGTTGAACTACGACGCATCAAAATCCTACCCGATGATTATCGACTATTACGGCGGGGTGATCGGCTTCGGCGACGGCTACGAGTGGAATTCGGAGCTGTACGCCACCCGCGGCTACTTTGTCTACATCCCGGTGCCCCGCGGTGCCGCCGGGTACGGCCACGAGTTCGCGAACACGCACCCGAATGATTGGGGGCTGCTGTCGAGCCGTGATATCAACCAGGGTGTCCGGCATATCATCGCGGACATTCCCGCGGTCGACAGCACACGTGTCGCCCCCACCAGCGGCTCCTACGGTGGCTACCTGACGGTCTACCTGCTCGCGATGCCGAAGGACGATCCCGACTACTACCCCTACGCCACCGGTGCAGCTCACGCCGGGATCTATGACATGGCGGAATACTGGGGCGAGGGCGACTGGGGCTTCCTCTACAATGACATGGCCGCCGCGGGTTCCTGGCCGTGGAACGCCACCGACAAGTATATCCTCTGGTCGCCGGTCTACCGCGCGAACAACATCACCGTGCCGGTGCTGATCACCCACGGCGATGCCGACAACAACGTCCCTCCGGACAACACCTATCAGCTCTACACCGCGCTGGAGATCCTCAACCGGAACGTTTGGTTTATCCACTGGCCGGACGAGGATCACGGCCTGCTGGCGCACAACCGCCACACCTACCTGCAGAGCCGCCTGATGCGCGTTGAGTGGTTCGACAAGGTGCTGCGCGACCGTCCCGGCGCATGGGACTGGCGGATGCGGGACGAGATGAAGAAGTAGTTTTTTCAAGTAGTTACAGCCTGCTACTTGTGAAACAGCGCCGTGCCGAATGCGGCGCTGTTCTCTGTTTTCTCCTGAAGAACCGGTTGCGCTGGACAGTTAGGACAGTTAAACTTTGCGCCGTGCAGTGAGGTTCGGGGACGCCTCTCCGTATCGCGGCTTCATCTAGTTTGCTTTGTCCGGCGTTACGGCTTGCAATCGTTAAGCGTCCCGAATATTTTCAAAACGGTTATTTTTTCCTGAGAATTGGGAACGCAGAGCCCGCCGGTCAGCGTCGTTCGCAGGATCAGTTGGAAACCCACCGCTGACAGGCCGAAACCCTCTAGACCCATGTGGGGTGCGGCGCGGGTCACTTGCCAGCACCAGTGCGGAACCGGAAGAAGGGGGAAGAATATCCCTTATCCGGCGGCCGAAGCAAGGGAACAGAACCTTGGCGCAAATCTTTTCGCGGAAGATGAACCGGTTCCTTCCAGCGATCGCTGGAGTCTTCATTTTCGGGATCGCGTTCATCGTCTTCTTTTTCTGGTACTGGGGTTCACCCAAGTTCACCGATGTCGGGTATCGCCCGGTGCAGCCGGTCAAGTACAGCCACAGGCTACACGCCGGAGACCTGGGAATGGACTGCCGTTACTGTCACAGCCAGGTTGAGCAGAGCCGCCACGCGAACATTCCCCCCACCCAGACCTGTATGAACTGCCACAAGCAGATCGGTCTTGACAATCCGAACCTGCTGCCGGTCCGCGAGAGCTGGGACACCGGCAAGCCGATTGAGTGGGTCCGAGTGGACAAGCTCCCCGACTACGTTTATTTCAATCACGCGGCGCACCTCCGGGCCGGGGTCGGCTGCATCGAGTGCCACGGCAACGTGCGCCAGATGGACGTCGTCGAGCAGGTGAAACCGCTCTCCATGGGCTGGTGTCTCGATTGCCACCGAAACCCGGACACCCATCTTCGTCCGCTGTCGGAGCTGACCAACATGGAATGGACTCCGCCTCCTGACCACGCGGAGTTTGTCAAGAGATTCAAAGCCGAGCGCAACATCAACCCGCCGGAGGACTGCAGCGCATGCCACCGCTGACGAAGAAAACCGGCAACAATACGTATTGGAGAAGCGCCAACCAGCTCGAGGACACGCCCGAGTTTCGGGAATGGATCGAGCGTGAGTTTCCCGAAGGCGCATCCGAGCTCTCGGACCCGGTTTCCCGCCGCCAGTTCCTCACCGTGATGGGAGCCTCGCTGGCTCTCGCCGGGCTCACCGGCTGCCGCCGTCCGGTGGAAAAGATCGTGCCCTTCGTTAAAGCTCCCGAGGAGCAGGTGCTCGGCGTACCCGTCTACTACGCCAGCGCGCTGCCCCGGGGAACGGGTGCCATCGGCGTGGTGATCGAGACCAACGAGGGACGGCCGACGAAGGTCGAGGGCAACGAGCTGCACCCCTACAGCCTTGGCGGGACGGATCTGCAAACCCAGGCGGAAATCCTCAATCTGTACGATCCTGACCGCGAGACGCTGTTCACGGACGGCGGGGCGCTGCGAAGCTGGGACGATTTTGTCGCCTGGTGGCGCCGGCAGTCTCTTTCGCTTTCCAAGAGCCGCGGAGAGGGACTCGCCGTTCTCACCGGCTCCTTTTCCAGTCCGACCCTCGCGCGGTTGAAAAAAACGTTCGCCAAGACCTACCCGAGGGCACGTTTCATCAATTACGATGCGGTTTCCGACGAGAACAGGGACGCCGGCATCGCTGCCGCAACGGGCAGGCCGATGCAGCCTGTGTATGCGCTCGAGAAGGCGGACATCATCGTGTCGCTGGACATGGATTTCGTACAAACCGAGGCGGACGCCGTGCTCCACGCGCGGCAATTCGCGGATGGCCGCCGGGTGATGTCGCCGGACGATTCGATGAACCGCCTCTATATCATCGAGGGGGTCCACAGCACGACTGGCTCCATTGCGGACCACCGCCTCCACATTCCGACACGCCGCATCGGTGCCTTTGCCGCGGCGCTTGCGCTGGAACTGGAAAAACACGGGTTGACAATCGCGGGATCGGACGCCCTCGCTCCCTATGCGGTTCACGACTTCAACCCTAAGTGGCTTGAAGCGGCGGCGAAGGATCTCGTCGAACACAAGGGCCGGTCGCTGGTGCTCGCGGGGCGCAGGCAACCGGCGGGTGTGCATGCGCTGGTCTACGCGATCAACGCCGCGCTGCTCAACCTTGCCAAGACAGTCTCCTATCGTTCCTACGGTGACGCCGCCAGGAGCTACGGGGCGGCGGTTCGGTGGCTGGCGGACGAGATGCGTGCGGGAAAGATTAAAACGCTGTTGATGGTGGGCGTCAACCCCGTGTACGACGCCCCTGCGGACGCCCGTTTCGCGGAAGCGCTGCAAAAGGTTGAAAACACCGTGCTGATGACGATGCACACCAGCGAGACGGGCACGCGCAGCCGCTGGGTCCTGTCTCAGACTCACCCGTTCGAGCAGTGGGGGGACGTTCGCGCGGCGGACGGCAGCGTCTCGGTGATCCAACCAACGATCGAACCACTGTTCAAGTCAAAGAGTGACGTGGAGCTGTTTGGCTTGCTCGCTACAGGGGAGGACAAGCGGGGGTATGAGTGGGTGCGTGAGACTTGGGACGCCGGACTTGTCCACGAAGAAGATGCCTGGCGGCGGGTGCTTCATGACGGCATCCTCGCCGGGAGCCGTTCGCGAACGTCTGCTCCACCCCCAAATTCCCGTGCGATCAGCGCGGAGCTGAACAACAATCCATTTCCCCTCGATGCCCCAACCCTGCAAAATCTCGAACTGGTGTTCCGCGAATCGGCGAAGCTGTTTGACGGCCGCTACGCCAACAACTCCTGGTTAATGGAAGTGCCCGATCCGGTGAGCAAGGTGGCCTGGGAGAACGTGGCGCTGATTTCCTCCGCCACCGCGAAAGCGCTACGCGTGAAACAGAACGAGGGGCTGCGCATCATCAGCGGCGGAGTGACCCTCGAGCTGCCCGCTGTCGTTGTGCCGGGAATGGTGGACAACAGCATCGTCCTCGAACTCGGATACGGGCGCGAAGGGATCGGCCGGATTGCGGACGGCGCGGGGGTAAACGTCTATCCGATGCGCACGGCGGATTTCGTGATCGGCGCCACGGCGGTTCCCACCGGGACCATCCACAAAGTCGCCAACACTCAGGACCACAACGCGATGGAAGGCCGCCCGCTGATCCGCGAGGCGACCCTCGAGACCTACCGCGAATCCCCCAAGTTCGCCCAGGAGATGGTGCACATGCCCGACCTGCATAGCCTCTGGAAGGACTGGACCTGGAGCGAGGGATACCAGTGGGGTCTTGTCGTCGACCTTAACGTTTGCACGGGTTGCAACGCCTGTGTGGTCGCCTGCCAGAGCGAGAACAACGTTCCCGTAGTCGGGCAGAAACAGGTGAGGAACGGCCGCGAGATGCACTGGCTGCGGCTGGACCGCTACTACGTCGGCGACGCCGAGGACGCCCGGATGGTCAACCAGCCGGTGATGTGCCAGCAGTGCGAGATGGCGCCCTGCGAGCAGGTTTGCCCGGTGAACGCCACGGTGCACGACAGCGAAGGTCTCAACATGATGACCTACAACCGCTGCATCGGCACGCGCTATTGCAGCAACAACTGCCCCTACAAGGTTCGCCGTTTCAACTTCTTCAACTATACGAACGAATACCCTGAACTGCTCAAGCTGGCGCAGAATCCGGAGGTGACGATTCGCAGCCGCGGCGTGATGGAGAAATGCAGCTACTGCCTGCAGCGGATCAACCGGGCGAAATTCCAGGCGAAGACGGAGAACCGCCAGGTGCGTGACGGTGAGCTGAAGACAGCTTGCCAGCAGGCGTGCCCGGCCCAGGCGATCACCTTCGGCAACATCAACGACAAGAACAGCGCGGTCTCGAAGTTGAAGGCGAATGAACGGAACTACGGCATGCTCTCGGAATTAAACACTCGTCCGCGGACGACCTACCTGGCGAAGTTGTTGAATCCGAATCCCGAGCTCGCCGAGCCGACGTTCGACTCGGAATACGTCCCTCGCGAGGGCGGGCACGGCGGCAGCGGCTCGCACGAGAGGGAACACGTATAGATGTTTTGAGGGACAGTTTCGCTGTTGAAACTGTCCCTGCCGATGTAGGCCGGAGTCTCCGAACCCGGCACTAATAGCGAAAAATCAGGGCAAGCAAGCATAGATAACAAGCGACAGGTTTCCGTGAGCGTGATAACCACACAGGCGGACGCAGTGATTCCGGAGGATGTGCTGGTGCTGGGTGAGCCCACCCTGCACCGAGTCACCGAAGCGGTCAGCTCCATTGTCGAGCGGCGGGAAACACCCCTCTGGTGGTGGGTCGCGTTCTCGATCAGCGGGGCGCTTGCTCTGAACTTCTTCGTGATGATGGCGTACCTCTTCTGGGAGGGCATCGGGATCTTCGGCAACAACATTCCGGTGGGCTGGGGTTTCCCGATCATCAACTTTGTTTTCTGGGTCGGCATCGGCCACGCCGGGACGCTGATCTCCGCGGTGCTTTATCTGCTGAGGCAGTACTGGAGGACGTCGATCAACCGTTTCTCCGAGGCGATGACCATTTTCGCGGTGATCATCGCCGGCATGTTCCCCGGCCTACACGTCGGCCGCATCTGGGTGGCGTACTTCATGTTCCCGGTGCCGAACCAGATGTCGCTGTGGCCAAACTTCCGCAGCGCGTTGATGTGGGATATTTTCGCGGTCGGCACCTATTTCACGGCCTCGCTGCTGTTCTGGTACACTGGCTTGATCCCCGATTTCGCCTCGCTGCGGGACCGCGCGAAGAACCGTCTTGCAAAAATCATCTACGCGGTTTTGGCTCTCGGCTGGCGCGGCGGCAACCGCCAGTGGAAACACTACGAATTGGCCTACCTGTTGCTCGCTGCGATCAGCACTCCGCTGGTATTGTCGGTGCACTCGGTGGTCTCGACTGACTTCGCAACGTCCATCATCCCCGGCTGGCACTCAACCATCTTCCCGCCTTACTTCGTTGCGGGCGCCATCTACAGCGGTTTCGCGATGGTGATGACGCTTGCGATCCTGGCACGAACGGTGTATCCGCCGATCCGGGATTTCATCAATCCCAACACCATGGACAAGATGGCGAAAATCATCATGCTGACCGGCATGATGGTAGGTTACTCCTATATCATGGAGTTCTTCGTCTCCTGGTACAGCGGTAACATCTACGAGAGGTTCACTTTCTTCAACCGGGTGTTCGGCCCCTTCGGCTGGGCGGCCTGGATCATGATAATCTGTAATGTTGTTGTCCCTCAGGTTTTCTGGTTCAGGAAGATGAGACGCAACATCCCGGTCCTCTTCATCGCAAGCATCCTCATCAATGTCGGGATGTGGTTCGAACGCTTCGTCATCGTCGTTACCCAGCACCGTGATTTCCTGCCGAGCAGCTGGGACTATTATAAACCCACGGTCTTCGACCTTGGGATGCTCGCGGGAAGTTTTGGCTTGTTTTTAACGATGTTCCTCCTCTTCCTCCGCTTTGTGCCGATGGTGGCGATGGCGGAGGTCAAGGGTGTGCTGCCCGGATCGCAGGTTCACCGTCATCGCCGTAAAGCCGCTGACGGGAAGGGGGCGACGTCATGAACGGAAAAATTCACGGCGCGCTAGCCCAGTTCAACGGTCCGGCGGGCATCCTGCAGGCGGCGGAACGGGTGCGTGAAGCCGGCTTCACCGAGTGGGATGTTCATTCACCCTACGCGATCCACGGGATGGACGAAGCGATGGGCGTGCGGCGGAGCAGACTTGGCTGGATTGTCGGAGCGATGGCGTTCGCCGGATTTTCTCTTGCCGTCTGGCTGCAATGGTGGACGAGCACGGTGGCGTACCCGCTGGTTGTCGCGGGCAAGGTCTACTTCAGCTACCAAGCGTTCTTCCCGATCACCTTTTCTCTGGCCGTACTCTTCAGCGTGTTCGGCAGCGTGCTCGGTATGATCGGGCTGATCAAGCAGAGCTATTTCCACCCCGTGTTCTTCTCGGAGAATTTTGCGAAAGTCACCGATGACGGCTTTTTTGTCAGCATCCTTGCGAAAGACCCGAAGTTTGACACGCGTGCGACAACGGAGTTCCTCGCCTCCATCGGCGGAGAGCATGTCGAACTGCTGGAGGAGAAATGAGGACGCGGCGGACAACCCTCGTGCGCGGCGGTGTGCTCCCGGCAATGTTCCTGGTGGTTCTCGCCGCCCTCGGATGCCAGGGGACGCCGAGCG
>Ga0315537_1001897_pt1 | contig 16202 bp, 16 predicted proteins | sample SalMarSW160270MG_FD_203091 | JGI IMG/M metagenome (GOLD analysis project Ga0315537, IMG submission 203091) | Salt marsh sediment microbial communities from the Plum Island Ecosystem LTER, Massachusetts, United States - Salt Marsh Sediment SW1602-70 ... | reverse complement strand
GCAACTATTTTTAATAACACTATTACAACCCAAGGAGAAGGAACAGGGGGAATGCTCCTCAACACAAATTTAACAAGTTCAAATATAAGTTCAAACACCCTCGCAGTTTTTGGAAATAGTGGTATCGGAATGACAATAATAAATGGGTCAGATACAAGTATAAATTCAAACACTTTCACAGTTTCTGGAAATGATGGTGTCGGAATTGCAATAATGGATGGGTCAAGTATAGGTATGGATTCAAATGATATAACAATTTCTGGAAATCTTTCTGGGGGAATCTATTTTATGGAGGGAGTCACTGATTCAAATATAACCTCAAATAATATTAATCTTAGTGTTTCTAATCCAGAAAACACAACAAGCATTCTTTTGTTTGGAGGTTCAAATTCGAATCTTTTATATAATAATACAATTACCACTTCCGGAGGCGGGATTATTATTGAAAATTCAACATCCACTAATTTTAGTTCAAATACAATCATAAGTTTGAGTTCGGCATCTGATTCAAATGCTGTTTTTTTAGAAGGTGCAAATTCAAGTGTTGTAGAAAATAATAATATTACTACTGCATTAATGGGAATTTATGTTCAAGGGTCTCCCAATACTAATATTAGTTCAAATAATATTACGAGTTCAGGCACAGAAGATGATGATACCAGTATGATTCGTTTAGAAGATTCAGATGGTAGTATAGTAGATTATAATATAATCACAGCTTCTAGTGAAAGAGCATCCGGGATTGCTATGGAGGATGTAAATAGTGTACTTGTTAATTTAAATACAATCACAACTTCTGGCAATGATGCAGCTGGAATTTATTTAAATAAATCAGAGGATAATACAAATATAACTTCAAATAATATAATCACTAATAACACTGATTCAGCTGGAATCTTTAGTACATTTTCTAATTCAACTTTGATTTTCAATAATACAATAACAACTACAGGTAATTCTTCAAATGGAATTTATATTCTTAATTTATTTAACACTATAGCTAATAATACTCTTAATACAACAAATGGATACGCTATTTATGTGGATGGCTTAACTGTAACATATTATAACCATACTATAGAAAATAATACTGAACAAGGACAAAATATTTTATATCTTTTTAATAATGATTCTGGAATTGTAGAAGACCAAACCTTAGGACAATTAATTGTAACCAATTCTACCAATATAACAATAGATAATGTAACTGTTAATTACGACGGACTTACTTTTGTTTTCACAAATAATTCCTTTATTAATAACAGTAATTTTACTACCTCAGCAAATAATATACATGGAATAGATTTTTTTGAGAGTTCTTATAATAATGTAACAAATTGCGAGGTAAAAACTTTAATAGGAAATGAATCCTGTGTTATTAATTTTTATTCTAATTCATCTGATCATAATATTTTTTATAATAATATTTTTAATGTTACAGAAGAAAACTCATTAAATGATATGGGGGCTGGAGTTTGTTGGGAAGATTCTGCGCCAGCTAATAATATTTGGAATACTACATATAACGCTTCTATAACAAATATACTTGGTCATGGAATCGGCGGAAACTTTTGGACAAATTCATTAGGCACAGGATATAGTGATACCTGCATTGATGCTGATGGAGATTATATATGTGATTACTTCTATAACGTGATAGACAATAATATAGATTATCTTCCTCTTGCTGACCACACAAATATGGTCTCAGGATGTGGCACATTAGATGTTGCAAATAAGACATATTATTTGAATCAGAGTATATCTTCAAATGGGACTTGCTTTAATATTACTGCGAATAATATTACTCTTAATTTTGCTGACTACAATATAACCGGAAACACAACAGAATACGGCATCAACATCACAGGATACAACGACACAACGGTTTTAAACGGAACAATCTCAAATTTCTCAACCGGAATTTACATCTCCTCAAGTTCAAACAATTCATTCACAAGCATTAATATAAATAATTCCCGACAAGACGCAGTTCTTTTAATAGGAGCAACTTCAGGTAACAATAATTTTACGAGTATAAATACAATAAATACAAACTCATCTCACTACGACATTAATTTTTCTACTGCAGGTATCAACGGAACATGGATTGAGGGCATTAATTTTGCAAATTACACATTTGCAGGAGCAGGAGGTTTAGTTAATTTCAAAGAGCCAGGTTTTGGAGAGATTGTGTTTTTACAAGCAATTAATGGGAGTGGAACTGATCTTAGCAGTGATGTTGATATTGAAAATGAAAAGGTATTTGTTAATAGCAGCAAGTCAGGATTAAATAAAAGTGCCAATATATCCTTTTATAGTGTGGCTTTTACAGACCCTAAGCCTCAATATAGTTCTGATAATAGTGTGTGGACAGATTGCACTGCAAATACTAATCCTGCCTGTGTTGAGTTTTCTTACACTAAGGGTGGAACTTTTACATTCAATGTATCTCACTTTACTTACTTTAAAATTATTGAAGGATATAGTGCTACAACAGCAGAGGATACAACAGATGATTCTCCTGGGGGTGGAGGAACACCTCCCTTTTGGACAAAGACTTATGTGGAAGATGATGAAGAGTTAAGTGAAAAAGGAGAAGTAAATAAAGAATTAAAAGCTAAACATAGGATTAGATTAAAAATAGATAATGGAACTCATTATGTCGGAGTTATTTCATTAACAAACACAACAGCGACAATAAATGTATCTTCAACACCACAACAAGTCACACTTTCTGTAGGAGATTTAAGGAAGTTTGAAGTTACAAATGATAGTTATTATGATTTAAGTGTTACTTTGAGTGCAATTAATTCTACTTCAAATAAAGCAAATGTTACTATCCTTTCAATTTCTGAAGAAATAACTGCAGAGATAGAAGCAGAAACCGGTGGAGAAAAAGAAGAGGGAGAAATCTCTGTGTGGATTTGGATTTTGATTGCTGTTATGATTATTATTGCAATTGTCGGCGGGAGAGCAGCAGGAAGAAAGAAAAAACAATAAACTATTTAACTTGTTTTATTTCTAGATTCTTATGGAAATAATCGCTGATTTGCACATCCACTCAAGATACGCTCGCGCGACCTCAAAAAATATTTCTATTGAAAATCTTGAAAAATATGCAAGAATAAAAGGGGTTGATTTGCTTGGGACCGGGGATTTTCAGCATCCTGAATGGAGAAAAGAGCTTGAAGAAAAACTTATAGAAGATGATAAAGGCATACTCAGAACTGCGAATGGATTTCCTTTTATTTGGCAGACAGAGATAAGTTTAATGTATAGCCAGGACGGAAAAAAGCGTGCGGTTCACCTCGTGGTTTTTGCTCCAAACAGAAAGATTGCGGATAGAATTACAAAATTTTTAGAAAGTAAAGGAAGGGTTGATTATGATGGAAGGCCTATTTTTGGGATTCCCTGTCCTGAATTTGTTAGAGCTTTAAAGGAAATTGATGATAAAATTGAAATTATTTCTGCTCATTGTATGACACCATGGTTTGGTTTGTTTGGAAGCAAATCTGGTTTTGATTCTTTGAGAGAATGTTTTCAGGACCAGACAGATAAGATTTATGCTGTTGAATCAGGATTGTCAGCAGACCCTGAAATGCTTTGGAAATTTGAAGAAATTGCTTCAGGAAATGTAAATATTGTAAGTTTCTCAGATGCTCACAGTTTTTGGCCGTGGAGAATTGGAAGAGAAGCAACGATTTTTGAAATACCTGAACTAACTTATGACAACATAATAAAAGCAATAAGGACAGGACAAGGATTGAAATCAACAATAGAAACACCTCCTGAATACGGGAAATACCACTGGGACGGGCACAGAAATTGTAATTTTTCATGTTCTCCTGAAAAAACAAAAGAGTTAAATGGAATTTGTCCTGTTTGCGGCAAGCCCCTAACAATAGGTGTTGAGTACAGAGTTGAAGAAATTTCAAAGCATCCTGAAGGATTTAAACCAGAAAATGCAAAACCTTTTTACAAACTTTTGCCTTTACATGAAATTATTTCCCTTGCTATGGGAGGCTCTATGCAAAGTAAAAAAATATGGGAATTATATAACTCAATAATCAAAGAATTTGGAGATGAATTTAATGTTTTGTTAAAAGTACCAAAGGAAAAACTTTCAGTCCATATTAATGAAAAGATTGTTTCTCTGATTTTAAAAAACCGCGAAGGAAAAATACAGGTTAAGGCAGGATTTGACGGTGAATATGGAAAAGCCCTGCTTGAGGAAAAACAGGCAACTCTCAGATAATTTTGAATCAATTAAATTTGCTTAATTTTCCTTTTTGTTGTTTCTAATATTCACAAATTTATAGTGCGCATCAGAAGTTTTTTTATTGCATTCTGGGCAGTTTTCTTCTAAAGTGTATCTCCGGCATAATTTGCAGATTTTTAGTTTGCTCATAATTCATTATTGATTGATACTATATTAAGAAGATATCTTTTTAGTCTTGGGTGGAAAGATGTTTTAAAATATTTTTCTAAATCTTTGGGATTTACCCATTTTAGTTCTTTTAAGTTTCCCCCGCTCTTTTGTTTTCCCTTAAAAGCTTCACACATAAAGTAAACTGCCAGTAAGTCTCTTTTTTCCTCATAAGTTTTGGCAAACACAGCTCCAAGATTTTTAACTTCTAACCCTGTTTGCTCTTTGATTTTTTCTTTTAATGTCTGGTTTACCTCTCCATCATCAGCAAGTCTGCCACCCGGAAAACACCAGCTTGATTGGGGGATGTAAGGGTCATTTTCCCTTTTTCCTATTAGAATTTTTCTATTTTTTGGGTCAAAAACTATTCCAAGAACAATTACACTAAACTGATTTATAGGTGTTTTCTTTTCCATTTTTTAACTATAATAATCATAAAAATCCCTGCTTTTAAGCTTTGTGATTCTGAATTTCAGGAAGAAAAAAATGTGCTCTTTTTTATGAATCTCTTTTACTTCTCAAGAATACTGAATCAGTCTTTGCTTTTTTGTGTGCTAAATTCAATTCCTTTGGATTTTGCCCTTTTTTCAAAGTCTGTAAGTATGCTCTTTAATTCACGGTCAGACTTTTTTATGTCCTCTGTTTCTTTTTTAAGAGTGTAATGTCCTGCAGAGGTGTATTTTAACCCAGAATTCCTAACTTTTTTTGATAATTCTTTTAGAAGTTTTTTTATAAGATTTATTCCATCAGGCTCAGAAGTTGTAATAAATATTTCTTTTTTAAGTATGGATTTTTTTTGTCTTTGTGTTTTTATTATCTCAATTATCTTTCCTGCGTTCTCTTTTCCTGCAAGGCTCTCCAGATTTTTCCCCCCTTCAGATGAATCTTTTGCTTTTTGCAGGAAATCATAAACACTTTCTTTTTCCTTTATTTTTTTAATTATTTTCTCTGCCTTTTCTCCGAGGACACTTTTTAGTATTTTTTCAAAACTTTTTTCAAGTTCATATTTCTTTTTTACTTCTTTCTGTTCTTCCTGTGTTACGCGTCTTAGAGACAGTTCAATCCCGCCTTCGCGGATCCTTAATACCTTGCAAGCTATTTTTTTCTTTGGGACAATGTAATCTCTGATGTTTCTTATTCTTCCCGGAGCAACCTCGCTGAAAACAATAGAGCCTTCGACTTCTTTATTCTTCAGATGAATTTTTACAAAGACGTTGGTGCCTACAATTCTGTCTACTGTGCAGAGTAAAATATCTCCTTCTTCAATTTCTGTGTGGATGTCTTTTGAGGGCATGTTAATAGGTAATACAATGTATTTTTAAGGGTTGCTGTTTAATTTGAAGTTCAGAAAGCTAGTTTAAATCTTTACCATCTCAATTTTGAGATTCTTTTTCAACAAATCGATAAATTCTTTTTCCTTATCTTTGTGGACAATGCAGCCAGCTGCAAATTCGTGCCCTCCGACTTCTCCTCCTCCGAGGTCTTTTATTGCAGAATCTAGGACTTCGCGAACATTGCGTCCGTTTCGTCCGACACTCCTTGCTGAAACTTTTATTTTATCTTCATAGTAAGCCATTGTTGTGATAATTGTTCCTTCATCATACATTGGCGAGTTTGAGAGAATGCTTGCTATTGTTCCAACGATTGTGTCTTTTATTTTATCACGCGCGTTGATTATTACAAATCCTCTTCCCTCTATCTTTTCTGCTTTTGAAACAAAATTAAGTCCTGAAATTATGTGTTGCTTGTATTTTGCATGAATTCCTTCTGCATCTTTTTTTGCGTTTGAAAGCTCCATACAGAAGCTTAGCGCAGCATCACTTCTTCCAAGCCTTGAACACGCATTAACCATCGCGCTTAGTTCACGGGCATCCTCAAGCTTGTTAAAGAATTTAAGCAGGAATATGTCTCCGATCATTTTCCTGTTTTTCGCCTTAGGATTTCTCAAAAGTATTGATGTTGTGAGTTTTTTCATTTCTTCTTCATCAAATTCTATAAGACTTTTGTATTTACCTTTTGAAGGTTCTATTCCTGCTTCTCTTAGTATTTCAATAACTCCGTGATAATCTCCTGTAACTCCTGGGATATATGGTTGCGAGCTGTATTCAAGAGCTTTGTTTACAGGCCTCGTCGAAGGATAGATCATAAGTCCTCTTATTTTTTTTATATCTTCGTTGAGAAGTTCATCACTAAAATTTTCAAGAGTTTCTATGTTCTCTTCCATAAGATCACCAATCATACCAAGGATAGCAAGTTTTGCGAATTTTTTATTTTCAGGATTTATCTCGTTGCAGAAAAGGTAGGTCAGACCAGAACCGCTAATTTTTTCATTATTAAGCCACGAGTTGATTATTTCAATGCCTTCCGGGATTTCCTGTGTAATCTCGTGATGGTCTATTATAAACACATCTTTCAAGCCTGCTTTTTTTATATGCTCAAAACTCCCTGATGCAAGGTCAAGAAATAAAATTACTTTGTTCTGAGAGTGCTTTGGGAGTTCGTGGATAAATTTTTTCTCAAGAGATTTTAGGATTTTTACAGAAAATTTTCTATCAAGCCTTTTTAATGCCTGAATCATTATTGCTGCGGAAGTTATCCCGTCAGTGTCGAAGTGACTTACTACAAGGATTTCCTTATCTTTTGTTCTTTTCAGAAATTTCTGTTTTATCGACTTTATGTTATCCTTCAAAGAATTTTTTTCCCTCTTTTGCATTTTAATTAAATAATTTTGGTTGTTAGTTAACTCTTTCTGTTATTAAAAACCCTAAGATATTTTGTGATATTTTTTGATTTTTCTCAGCTTTGAAGCTATCCTGTCTCTTTCTCTCATAGCTCTTTTGTCCTGTCTGTTTTTTTCGCGATGGTTTTTTATTTTTTCAAGCTTTTTCTTTATATTTCCCACATCAGGAAGAGTATACTTATTTTTTTCTTTTAGTATTTTTGAGATTTTTTTGTTATAATCACTGGAATGTATCCCTTCTCCCCTGAGAATTTCACCTATTTTTTCCGCTGTTAACTTTTTCTTTGCAAGTTCAACAACCTTTTTTTCGAATTCTTCTTGTGATAGCTTTTTTGGGATGATTTTCTGATTTTTTTGTTTTGCTCTTTTTGTCATTTTATAAGATAAAGAGATTTACTTTTAAACTTTGTGTGTGTTTTTAAGGTAAAGAATTTTAAATGTCAGAATCTTTATTTTAAGGTTAAAATGGGGAAAACAATCGGGGTGGTTAGCTTAAAAGGAGGTGTTGGAAAGACAAGTATTGTTGCATCTCTTGGTTCTGCATTTTCAGGGTTTGGAAAAAAGGTTTTATTGATTGACGGGAATTTATCCTCTCCGACTTTGGGGCTTCATCTTAATATTATAGAACCAGAAAAAACCCTTCACCATGTTCTTAATAGAGAAGCGCGTACTAAAGACGCGATTTATAAGATTGAGGGGACTAAAGGACTTCATGTTATGCCTGCCTCGATTTTTAATAATAGAATGGTAAGTCCTTTGCAGCTAAAAAACAGGATTAAAGGATTAAAAAAGAGTTATGATATTATTCTGATAGATTCCTCGCCGTCACTTGACGAGGAAACTCTGGCAGTTATTCTTGCGTCTGACGAACTTATTGTTGTTACAACACCTGACCGCCCTACGCTGAGTGCGACAATCAAGGCAGCCAAACTTGCAAAGCAAGGAGGAACTCCAATTTCAGGTCTTGTGCTCAATAAAGTTCATAACAGAGATTTTGAAGTCCCTTTTGGTGATGTTGAAGAAACGCTTGATATTCCTGTGCTGGCAGTAATTCCTTATGACCTGAATGTTCTTAGATCTTTGTCAGAGATGAAACCATACACATCGCATAAGCCAAATTCAAAGGGAAGTATTGAATATAAAAAACTTGCAGCTGCTTTGGTAGGGGAAAAATATAAGCAATCAGCTTTAAAGAATTTTTTTAGAAGACTTACACCAAGCAGACAGGAGATTAACAGAGAGATTTTTTACAAAAGGGTATTTAAGGATAAATAATTAGAAGAATTTTTCAATAACTATTTGTTCCAACTCTGCTAGAGCTATAGCTTTATTCTGTTTTTCACAAATATCTAAAAGTCTCATTTCTTCATTTCCACGATCTCCTATGCTTAATTTCCTATCCCAATATTTTGCTCTCTCTGCTGGCTGATTTTTTGGGATACCTTCCACCGCATATACTGGACCCAGTTTTTCTTGTGTAATTTTAGAATATAACTCTATTTCTTCCTTTGTCCAGCCTACTGAAAGCCCCAAAATATTTCTAAGTGCATCTCCCATGTTTCTTTTGAAAAGAATATGTTTTATAAGAATTATTATTGTGTAATATAATTATCTAAAACTCTTATAAAAACTGGATAGCCCTGCCAGGATTCGAACCTGGGTCACAGCCTCCAAGGGGCCGTATCTTTGACCGCTAGACTACAGGGCTTTAAATACCAAAAAAGAAATACCAAATTAATTTATAAGGGTTTCTGATTAATGAGGTATCTTGTAACGCCCTCTTTTCTCAACTTTTTCCAGCTGCTCTAAAACTTTTTTATGTTTTTTGTAATGCTCATATCCTTGAAGAACTTTTTTGAAAAGAACCTGCCAGTGCTGGAAATGTCTTGCTTCTAACGCCTGTTTCAATAAATGAATATCAACAGCTTTGTCTTCTATCTTATGGCTTATAAAACCAAGCCCAAAATCAATGAAGAAGACTTTGTCTTTTCTAAAAATCATATTGCTTGTAGTTAAATCCCCGTGAATAATATCCTTGCTATGAAGTTTTGCGATTGATTCTCCGATTTTTTTACAAGTATCTTCCTGCCTTTTTAATGAAAACTTGTCTAAGTTGTCAGAAAGTTTTTTCCCGTCGATAAAAGGCATTTTTATTTTATCCCATTCTTGAGTTTCAATTGGTTTTGGAGAATTAATAATTTTAGATGCTTTTTCAAGAAGTTTTGTTTCTGCTTTTGTCCTTCTTTTGCGGATTATTTTGTCAAGTTCAAGATGTCTGTAAGACTTTGAAATTCTGTCTTTGATTATAAAATTATCTTTCTCATCTAAGAGGATTTTTGCCTCTGCTCCTTGTGCAAGGGTTTTCATTCTAAAACCTCCTGACCTTTTTGCCGAACTTCTTTGCGAGTTTTTGAAGCTGCTTTTGGTTTATTCCCTTAGACATATCCATATCAGTCATTCCGGATTTCATCATTTCATTAAGCATTTTGTATTGTTTCAGCAAACTTCTGACATCACTTGTGTGGGCTCCTGCTCCTTTGGCAATACGGGAAATTCTTGAGGTTTGCTTTTCAAGAATCTCTGGTTTTTCTTTTTCTTCCTGGGTCATTGATTTAATAATGTGCTCCCATTTGGCGATTTTTGCTTCTTGGTTTTCCAGGACATTTTCCGGAATTTTGTCTTTTACTTTTAAGAAGCCGGGAATCATGCCTTTAATTTTTCCGAGACCACCAAGAGTGTTCAAAGAACGGGCCTGTTCAACAACATCTTCAAGGGAGATTTTTCCTTCTTCCATCTTTTTTTGAATTTTCTCCTGGCTTTTTTCATCTGTTACAGACTTTATTTTATCAATTAATGTTTGAAGATCACCCATTCCGAGAAGTCTTGACAGAAATGTTTTAGGATTAAAAGGTTCTATGTCATTTACTTTTTCACCTGTTGTTATGAAGTACACAGGAGCTTTTGTTTCTGCACATGCTGTCAGAGCCCCGCCGCCTTTTGCTGTTGAGTCCATTCTTGTGATTATAACGCCGGAAATATCCACAGCCTGTTTGAATTCCTGAGATTGTTTTTTTGCTGCCTGACCAATGTCAGCAGGCATAATCAAAATTGTTTCAGTAGGATTGATTTTCTTGTCAAGGGCCTTTATTTCATTAATAAGAGATTTATCCAGTGTGTGGCGTCCTGCTGTGTCAGAAATAATTATGTCATAGCTTTTAAGTTTCCCGCTTTTTTCAATTTTTTCCCACACTTTTACAGGATTTTTCTCTTCTGTATCTATAAAATAATGGATTTTGTGTTTTTCAGCAAGCTGTTTTAGCTGTTCTGGAGCTGCTGGCCTGTGCGTGTCAAGTCCAACAAGAGCGACTTTGCTACCGCGCTTTGAAAAATAGTTCCCGAGTTTAGCCACAGTTGTTGTTTTACCAGCACCATATAATCCAAGAAGTATAATCCTGTTCTGTTTGCCTTTTTGCTTAATAAGTTTCAGTTGTTTGTGCTCTCCAAGAATTGCTGTTAACTCATCATGAAGAAGCTTAATTATATGCTCTTTTTTTTCCACCCCTTTTATTCTTTCATCAAGTGATGCTTTTCTGATTTTGTCAGAAAGATTTTTCACAAGAAAAACATTTACATCTGCTTCAATAAGCGCTCTTTGCAAGTCTTTTATTATAGAATCAACCAGATTTTTGTCAAGAAATATAGCATTTGCTATTTTGTCTGTTGTCTTTCTGAGTATTTCACCAAGCTTTTCAAACATAATTTATTTAGGAAAGAAAGAGTTAATAATATTTTTGGTTATTATTTTTTCAGGAATTTCACTAAGTCTTCTGTATAAAATTTATCCATAACAGTCCAAGTATCATCTATTCCTGAGAAAAATGTTGTTATTCCCTCATTATGGATAATCCCTGTAGTAAAAACCACGTTAGGAATGTACCCTTCATAAGGAAGAATATCTAGATAATCACTTCTTTTTAATAAAACTCCCGAAGTTTTGCAATCTTTCCAAGGATCTTTTTTATTTAAACTTATCAATTTTGTGTGATATTCTATCTTTTCTTCTTCAATTATTTCATGATAAGGTCCTACCCATTTATTGTTTATTTCTATTAGAGAGCTTCCTGTTCCAGTTATCTCTCCTTTTTCGGATATTATCAGTCTGTGTTCTTGACCCCAATGAACCAAATCTGGAGAATAAGATAACCAAATTCCTGGGCAGCTTATTCCAGAAAATGCGTTTGGTCTTACAAGTGCGGCATATAATTTGCTTCCCTTTTTGAATGTTGCTGTTTCAGAAGGGCTTGGAACTTTTTTAGAAAAAACCACAACATCTTTTATTCCAGTAAAGATTGGTCTTGGAGTATTATTTTTTATTACACTTTCAAATTTTTCAAAAGCTTTTGTTCTTAAAAAAGCTGTTGAAACACCAAATTCTCTATGGGGGCAAACATATGTAATTATATAATCTCCTCTTTCCATCGCAGTTATTCTTATGTCTTCTATTCCAAATCTTTCAAATTCCCAGGAAGGATATAAACAAGGATCTTGGCATCTTTTTGTTACTTCTCCTTTTTCATTTAATTTAATTAATCTTGGAAGCGAAATATGTTTTAACCGGGATACATTATTTTCTAATTTTACAGATTTTTTATCATTTTCTAATATTTTTTGTTTAGAAAGTTTGTCAAAATCAATCTCTAACTTTGAAGGCGGGTACTTATTTGGAATTTTAAAAAAAGGAAGCCAGAAGGGGTGCTCCTTACTAGGAGATTCAGCAACCCTCACTATCAATAATGTTTCAAGTCCATTTTCTGTTTTGATTTGTGTTGCACCTGGGTTAAATGTACCTATTACTTTACACTCTTTTGATAAAGGAACATAATCCTCAGGACTTACTATTATTTTACTTTCAATAGGTTTCGGTTTTTTTTCTAATTTAGAACTCTTTTTATGACAGGAATCAGAATTTTCTTCATCCATTACAGAATGTGATTTTTTTGGTTTTTAAAGATTGTTGGGGCTTATTTACAACCCCAACTCTTTCAGGAATTTTTCCTTGTTAAAAGGTTCTATTTTGCTGTATTCCTGTCCTGTGCCGAGAAAAAGAATTGGTTTTTTTGTGACATAGCCTACTGAAAGTGCAGTGCCGCCTTTTTCGTCAACATCTGCTTTTGTGAGCACAATTCCGTCGATTCCTATTGCCCAGTCAAAGCTTTTCGCCTGCTCCACAGCATCGTTTCCTGTGATGCTTTCACCAACAAAAATTTTCAAGTCAGGCTTACAGACATGGGAAATTTTTTCAACTTCTTTCAAGAGATTTTTGGCTGTGTGCATTCTTCCAGCAGTGTCTATTAAAACGACATTTATGAAATTCTTTTTTGCGTGTTGTATCGCGTCAAAGCCAACTGCAGCAGGGTCAGCGCCATATTGTTGTGATATAACTTTTGCCCCAATTCTTTCGCCGTGTTTCTCCAGCTGCTCAATTGAAGCTGCCCTGAAAGTGTCTGCAGCAGCAAGAACACAGGAAAAACCCTTTTTACTAAGGAATGATGCAATCTTAGCAATAGTTGTCGTTTTTCCAGAGCCATTAATTCCCACAAAAAGAATTACAAAAGGTTCTTTTGCCTGGTCAGCTGTTTTTTCCTCTATTTTCTCTCTTATATCAAAAGGCTCAATAAGTATTTTTCCAATTATTTTTTTCAGAGCATCTTTTATTTCAGACTCAATTTCTTTTTTCAAAAGCTCTTTTCCAAGTATTTCCTCCTTAAGTTCTTCAATAATTTTATCAGCTACCTCAAAAGCAACATTATTTTCAAGCAGCAACATCCGCAGCTCTTCTCCATAAAGCTCAAATTCTTTTTCAGAGATTTTTATTTTGCTTATTTTTGAACTTATCTTTGAGAGAAATCCCTCTTTTTGAATTTCCTGGATCTTTTCCAGATCAGGCTCGTATTTTTTCATACCTGCATTAAACTTCATAGGCGTGGGAATTTCCTGAATCTCTTCTTCCTGTTTTTCCTCCTTTTTCTCCTTAGAGATTTTTTTTGCCCAGTTTTTGAGTTTGTCTTTGAGTTTTGAGAACATAAATTAAGAAATAAATTAATAGTTATTAAGGTTATGGTTGATTGTAATAATCTTTATATATTTTGGTTATGATTCGTTTTTATGGGTATAGAAAAAATTGAATTTGATAAAGATGATATTGGTAGGCGAAGAGCAATAGCAGATAATGTTGGGGGAATAGTTTTATTAGAAGATGAGGATGAAGGGTTTTTATTTGGGAAAATTGATTCATTAGATGACCCATATGGTTATAAGTTTTTGCAGGAGTCTAAATCTGAAAAAAAATCTTTTCATCTTATGTATCATGACCTTTTGGATTTATATACTATCAATCCAACTCAATAATCTTCTGTTATACAAATTTTTATAAAATCGAATGTATTCCCATAACCATGAAAGGGATATTGGTTATTCTTGATGGGATTGGAGATTTGCCTAACAGGCAGCTTGAAGGAAAAACGCCATTAGAGGCTGCAGAAACGCCTAATCTTGATTTTTTAGCTGCAAGAGGTGAGATGGGTTACATGTATCCTGTGAAGCCAGGATTTATTCCAGAGTCAGATGAGGCAATTATTTCTCTCTTTGGAAATGATTTGATTGACAGCACAAGAGGGCAGCTTGAGGCCAGAGGTACAGATATAAAAATTACCAGAGGAGATTTGGCTTTGAGGGTTAATTTTGCAGCAATTGATTCTTTAAAAGAAGGAAACATAATTGACAGAAGAGCGGGCCGCACTTTAACAACAGCAGAAGCAAAGATTCTGGCCAAAGAAATTAACAAAATAAAACTTCCTTGCAAATTTGTTTTCAAGCCGACAATTCAGCACCGTGCTGTTTTGGTTTTAAGAGGCGGATTTTCAGATAATGTCTCTGATAATGATTCTACTTATTCAAAAGGACAGGCAAAAGAAGCAGAAAAAATAGGCGTGTTTAAGGCTTTGGATGACGAGGATAATACCCAGTATACTGTGAACATTCTTAATGAGTTTACTGAAAAAGTTTTTGAAGTTCTTGACTCGCATCCTTTAAATAAAGCCAGAAGGAAAAAAGGTCTGGCGCCTGCAAATTTTCTTCTTATGAGAGGAGCAGGCATTGAGCCTCCCAAATTAAAGTTCTACAGGAAATGGCTCTCTGTTGCATATATGCCCCTTGAAATTGGTTTTTCGAGAGTTAGTGGAATGAAGGTTTTCTCATTTGATTATCCTAATTTAAAAAATTTAGACTCATATAAAAATCTTCGTGAAGGTCTTAAAAAAGCATGCAATTTTTCAAATAGTGTTTTAAAAAAGAATTATAAAAATACTGATTATGCTTATATTCACATTAAAGAAACAGACTTGCCAGGGCATGACAACAAACCTATTGAGAAAAAATTAATGATAGAATACATAGACAAAACTCTTTTCAGATTTTTGAAAGATTTTGCCCCTCCAAAGAAAATAAAGGTTGTTGTGACTGCAGACCATTCAACTCCTTGTAAACTTAAAGCACATTCTGCTGACCCTGTGCCTGTGTTGTTTTATAATGACAAGCCTCCGAGAAAAAGTAAAATTGTTTCCTTTTTCAAAACGGCAAACAAAAAAATCCCCTTTTATTCCAAGAAAAATACTGAAAATCCTGAAGAGAAGAAGGTGAGATTTTGTGAAAAAAATGCGAGAAAAGGAAGTCTAGGGGGAATGATGGGAAATGAACTCTTTGATAAAGTTGGATTTTTAAGATAAGCAGATTTTTGCTACTTTCCAGATATTTGTTATTTTTGAGAATAGCAATTATTAAAAATCTTTGATGATTTGGACTATAAGATGATAACATACAATGACTTATATGAGGCAGCAAGAAAAGAGCGTTATTCTGATAATCTCCAGTCTCTGCCTAAAAATTTTATCGAAGAGGTCTCAGAATATCTCAAGGAGAAAAAACAGCTGTCTCTAAAAGAGGATGATCTTTTTTCAGATATGATTACAAAGACAAAAAAACAGCTGGAAAATGCAGTAACTCTTTTCAAGGAGATGATAATCAGGAGAAAGAAAAAAATACTCAATCTCGTTCTTATTGCAGCAGAAACAGGGATTTCAAAACAGGATTTTGATAATATGTTTCTTTTTGAGAAAGCACTTTTTGAAGATTTGATGAAAAGCATAGAGAATTCTGATAAAAAGCTTAATGAGTTGTTAAATGGAAAAAGAAAGGAATTTAAAAATGAACTGGTTATGTTTAAAGCAGATGTCGGAGAACTTTTGGATGTGGAAGGCAGAAAAATAGGTCCGTTTGAAAAAGGGCAGATTGCAAACATCCCAAAAGAAGTTGCAAAAATTCTTGTTTCTGATGGGAAAGCAGGAGTTATTGAGAAGTAAAGTTTATTAATGGAGACTGTTTTCTTTAATCATGTCAACAAGCAGATTAATTGTTGGGGGGTTTATGTCTGTTTTTGGATTGTGGCTTATACTTTTTGTAGGGTTTATAGACGGGCCTGGAGTTGATTTTGTAGGGATATTTGCTGGTTTGATTTTCTTGGCTTTTGGGGTTATAATTCTTTTTAATAAAAAAGAGGATGAAATTGAAGCCAGAGTGGATTTTGCTCCTAGGAAAACTAAAAGTTTAAATAAAAAGAAAAGTAAAAAATAATATGGAGCGTAAAATAATTGTTACAACTGCGAATGAAATTCCTGGAAAAAAAGTTGTTAAGGTTTTAGGAGTTGTTAAAGGGAATACTGTCCGTGCAAGAAATATTGGGAGAGATATTGGTGCTGGTTTGAAAAATTTGATTGGAGGCGAGATTAAAACTTATACTGAGATGACAGTTCATTCCAGAGACGAGGCTTTTAACAGAATGGTTAATGATGCAGTCAGGCTTGGAGCAGACGCAATTATTGGGATGAGATTCACAACATCCATGATAATGCAGGGCGCAAGTGAAATGCTTGCTTATGGAACTGCTGTTAAGTTGAAGTAAGATTAAATTTTTTAATT
>Ga0315537_1001896_pt1 | contig 16219 bp, 16 predicted proteins | sample SalMarSW160270MG_FD_203091 | JGI IMG/M metagenome (GOLD analysis project Ga0315537, IMG submission 203091) | Salt marsh sediment microbial communities from the Plum Island Ecosystem LTER, Massachusetts, United States - Salt Marsh Sediment SW1602-70 ... | reverse complement strand
CGACCAATACGACTCTCTATGGGCTGCAGGCTGCTTATACCGAGGACGTGGTCTTTGTTGGTAACACGGTAAATAACCAAGTTAGCGCTGGACGATTGGCGAATTCCAATACCAGGGCGATAATCAGTGATAACATCTTCCACTGCACACTGGATGCCGGCAATGACGAGAAAGGATTTTTGTTTTCCGGAACCCTCACCAACATCCGTTTCGCCGCTAATATTCTGAATAACTATGGATGGAAGGGTCTGGAAATCTCTGGAACAGTTAACAACATGCACGTAATTAACAATCACATCGTCGGCTGTACGAACGGAAGCGGCGCTTGTGTTCGCTGGGACTCGCCAACATCAAGTTTGTGCGTACTGAACGGCAACCATCTACAAGGTACACACTGGTCTTATGACGCTGCTACTTCTACGTATGATGTGCTCGCATCCAATTGGACCGAAACCTGGAACACGAAGGATGTGTAAAAGTTGTATAGCCCCCAAATTTATTTGGGGATTTTAGGAGAATAGGAATCAATATGGCTTACGAAATACACATAGATTATGTTTCCGGCAATACGGTTTACGCTGTTATTCGCAATACTGCCGGGCAGGTTTGGAATCCATTGGCAGAAACGTTTGAGGACTGGGGGACGGACGGCCATAATGCTGATTATTACGACCTGTCTCTTACCGACAAAAACGGCAGCAGATATGTCGGTAGCTTTGATATCGATGTCCCTGCCGGTCGTTATACAATCCAGGCGTTTTTGCAGGCCGGTGACAATCCGGCTGATGGTGACACTCTTGTCGGAACAAGAGCAATAATCTGGCACGGCAGTGGTGAATTGACCGTCGACAAGATTCTTGTCAATAAAGCCGTCCAGAATAAATCAACCGGTGCGATCGATTATTACGATGATGATGGCCAGACGGTTCTTTTGACATTGGCGCCAAGTGAAGATGAATCGAGTATTACAAGGATGCCGGGTTAACTGGGTGAATTAGAGAATTAGCGAATGAATTACCAATTCGCTAATCAAATAATTAACTTCTTTATAATTAAGGAGTTATATGATGGGCAGTTTCAGTAATTACTGGGAGAACAAAATCCTGGAACATATCTTCAACAAAGGTGATTATACGCCGCCAACAATTTATGTGGGATTATCCACCGCCGATCCGCTCGATGACGCATCAGGTCTGGCTGAGCCGAGCGGCAACGGCTATGCACGTGTCGAGACAGAATCGGACGACTGGAGTACTGCTTCTGCTGGCTCTATTGACAACACCAATGAGCTCATTTTCCCTGAGGCTACCGGAGGTTGGGGCACGATAACTCACTTTGCTCTATTTGATACTGCAACCGGTGGTAACATGCTTTGTCACGGCTCATTGAGCCAATCCAGAGCGATTGTCAGCGGCGATAAGGCAAGATTCGCCGCAGGGGATTTGAATGTGTCACTTGATTAAGCATTTCGGTAGGGTGTGCATTGCACACCAACAAAAAGATGGTGAGCATAGCGAATCCTACGAAAAAGGAGTCAAAACATGGCAACGATTAAGAAAAATTGGCAGAGTGAAGAAACTATCATAAATGCAGCCAGCGTCACCACCGGCACATGGTCGAGCGATGTCGACTTTGAAACTGATGGAATGGAGGGTGCCCATGTTACGGTTGAGGCGGATTTTCCCGCCGGCCCCACAGATAATCTGGTAGTCGAGGTAAGAGGCTCTCTGGACGGAACTAACTATGATGATACGCCTCTGTATAGCTTCGAGATAGACAATGACAGCGACCCCAATCAAGTCAGCTTCATCGTCAAAGATGTGGCTCGCTTTAAGCTCTACTGCTACCGTTCCGGCAGTACGGACACGATAACCGTCACAGCCAAGTGTCAAAGGTGGAATTACATCACGGCATAGGTAAGAGAATAGATTATGCCTATATTTAAACCATTTCGTGGTATTCAGTTAAGCAAGAGCGGTCCTTATGCTCGTGGTCTGATTAGTTGTTGGCCTTTCAATGAATTCGGAGGGGACTTAGTCGTTGATTTGGTAAATAGACTTACTTGCACATTCCACAATAGTCCGGCTTGGGCAGAAGGAAATTATGGCGGTTGCATATACTTTAATGATGGAGGCGACTATAGTCAATATGGCTCTGTACCTGCGAACAGTTTATTTGATTTCGAGACTGACAGTTTCTCTATTGTGTGGGCTGTTAAATACCCACTTGTTAAAGTATCAGGTCATCCCTATAGCGGGATAATCCTTGATGCCAACTGGAATAGCTCCGCAAGTAATCCAAATTGCTGGGCAATTGTAACGGGTAGTTCATCACAGCCTGCAGCAGTTCGTTATTATGATGTAGGTGATGAGACTGGTTCTTTCGCTAACAATGCCTTATTAGAGAATGGTATATCGGATGGCTGGCATGTTTTTGTCTTCGTCCGAGACACCAAGAATCAAAGATTTAAGCTTTATCGAGACGGCAGGGAAGTTTACAATAACTCTTTTACAAATTTGTCTTCACTTACAAGTAGCGGTTTGCGAATAGCTACATCAGATGGCGAGGGGAGATACACTGGTGGGAAGTTTTCAAATGTTGTTATTTATGGTCGTTCGCTTACTGATGTAGAAGCATCTCTGTTATGCCGAGAGCCGTTCTGCATGTTTGAGCAAGAGACCAGACAAACATTTCTTTTTGTGCCGACAATTAATCTAGCAGGGACATCAGGAGCTCAATCGAGCGCAGCTGCTGCTGCCAAACTTACCAGAAGAATCAAGGGCCTTTCGGCTGCTGCCACCGATGTCACGGCTATGATGAAAATAGTAGGAGAAGCCTTACTTAGCGGCTCAGCAGACGCATCATCAGTCTCATCAGGCAAATTGATGCTGAGTTATCGCGGTCCTTGGCTAAGTAAGATCCTGAAAATAGAGAGACAGTGGTTGACAGATGCTCTATTTAACGGCATTACCGCAAATGCGTTTAAGCTCGGTACAGTAATGAGCTGCGGATGGTTTTGGATGAGACCAAATGGCTGCACAGTGCTTTATCGCGGTACTGCCATGGAGAAGATAGATTTCACGAACATTCTGTCTGTATCTGAACAGAACGCCGAATCAATGTCACTACCCGACTATGTCCCGCAAAATAACAGTTCAACTTATTTTTATGTTGTTCGACGGCTCAATAATTGCGGCTACCAGGAACTAACTTTATATGCAGCTGTCAAGGTGGCAATAGATGCTGAAGGCAATTTAGCTGAACCTTTGCCTAATCATATATTTGCCTGGAGAGCTGGTCAGATGGACGGTAATAAAGTTCAGCTTGTCTGGTTCTACAGTCCTCTTGAACAAAAGTCGAAGCCTGAGTGTTTCAAAGTTTATTACGATGGTGGAATAGGACAGATCGACTATGAAAATCCTATCGCCACAATTAATTACCGAGGTCGGAAGTTTTACAGCTACCAAGGTGACGTACTGGCGGTAGGCAAGTATTTATTTGCTATAAGGGCTGAAGATGCCAGTGGTATCCAGAATAGCTCTTCGGCCCAATTGTCAATTCAGCTTGACGACACCAGCCCCGATGCGATCAACATTTTAAATGTCGAAACTATCTAATGCATTGGTGCTTGATACTCGTTGAGTATCGAGTAACGAGATACGAATTATGTCTAACAGAATTGACTTTTTCCAATCTGCTCAAACAAAATTGACGCTTCCTGGCGCCATGGTTTCAGTTTTGTTCGATGGAGCTTTGTGTCCGGAACTTGTGGTGATGGAGGTTGTACGCAGCGGTTGGCCGGAATTTAGCTGGGCCAGATTGGCTTATAATCCCGCTACCCAGCAAGACGCAAACTGGATGCCTGCCGAGCAGGTAGAAACCAAATTTGCTATGGGAAAATCCATTTGCATTCGACAGATTTACAACAGCACCCCACCCGGCGCAGCAACCTTTAGCCTGTCTATATTTGAAGGCCACATTGAAGGCATCGAGACAAGATTAGACTCCAACGGCGAAAATATAGAAATTATAGCTAAGGACTTCAGCGCGGCTCTTTCACGAATCACGGTCTACGGCCAGCGCATCACCGGTTCAGATGACACAACCTTGTTTTTAGCTGGTATGGATACGATATTTAATGCCGACGGTAAGGCCAACGCCAGTCTCTGCCCGGCGGAAGTCAATGGTAAAAGTTACACAGTCTTTTGTGCCGAGGCGTCGCAAAGCAGGTTCTTTAGCTTAGCAGAGATAATTGATTATCTGCTGTGCGAATATTTGCCTGTAGGCTGTTTGCAAACGCCCAAGATTGAGCAATTGCGGGCACTGACCGAGAACCAAAGCATTCGTGATCTTGATGTCACCGGGTTGAATTTATTAGAAGCTCTGCATCACTGCTGTGAGCGTGCTGGACTGAGGTTCAAGTTTGCCCCCAGACTTGATGAGACCGGTCCCAGACAGGCAATTATATTTTATAAAAACGACACCGGCAGGGTAGTTGAACTGGACTGTCAGCAAAGGGGCAAGCAGCTTAGCACCTCAATTACAAATATCGCTACCATTTCCAGCAAGAAAAACTTCTGGCCTGTAACGCACAAATATATAGGCCAGGGTGACTTCAAAGTCTACGAAGCAACTTTCGAGTTGGTTAAGGCCTGGGACCCCGCTGATGAGGACACGGATTATGAAAAATTCTCGCCTTCTACCAATCCTGATTTCTATAAGGTCAAGGATGTGTATCGCAAATGGAGTCTAAACGAAGCTGGCGACTACAGCAATGCTCCATACAATCAGGGCGAGGCGTTCGATTTTATAAAGATATTTCAGAGCAATAATTTCGTTCGACGACGACGTTTTTGGCCGAGCTTATCCACAGACAAGAACCGTAAGTCGCTGGGCTATTTTTTGCAGGTCTCATACGATGGCATTAACTGGTGGCAGTATCTGCACGCCTTCAATAATATTCTTGATGAGTGCGGGATATGGCTCAGCAGCGATCAGCTTGATGTCGATACCTGGATAGCAGCATTGAAAGGGGTACTTCGCTTCAGAATAACCGCATCGGTGGTCAGCGATGAGAGATTGATCTGCGAGATCGCCGATGGGCCGGTCGGCTCGGCTGCACCTGTAGTACGGCATATCATTATGCTGCCTCGGCAATTTAAATTTCGTAAGGTTTCAGGTCAAAGCATCTTCGCGAATGACAGTGACGGGACGCTCGGCGTACCTGATGAAGTTGACGACTCTGCTGCTCTGTACGAATTTGTCCGACACAAAGCAATAGCCTCATCGGAGATTATAGAAACAGCCAAAATACAAACGCTGAGCCTTGTGTTTGATTACAGAGTCGGTGACAGGATTTCTACAAGTCCGCAAAGCAGGGACTTATTAAGCTGCCGGAGTGACAACAGAAGCACATGTAGAATAGAGAGAGTGCAGATGGATTTTCAAAAACAATGCACAAACCTGAAAATAGTGCGACAAAGAAATGTTTAGCCCCCAATCCTTCGAACCTGCTCGGGATAGATTTATTGAGGAGTTAAAAAATTTAAGCAACGAGGTATGTGATATGGTCAATGCAGATAGTATACAGGAAACATCTGTTGTTACCTCGCCCGGCGCAAGAGCAGCCGCCTGGTCGGTCAAGGTCAAAAGTCTCGCCTCATATAATGTCTATAATGTCTGTGCGGTCCAGATAGGTGAACCTGGCTCGGTGCCGGTTGAGATCGGCCAGCAAATGCAGGCAGTCAACTTAGCAGAATCCTTTCTTGACGAGGGGACACTACAAGTTGAAACGTTTGCCATGATGTCCAGGGTGGGTGATAAGAACGTCTTTTACGCAAAACCGTGATAGAATATTATGTCAGAGAATAATTCTAAATCATCGAACAATTTACGCAACTGGCAGTTTAATCGCCAGATAAACATCTCTACATTGGTGCAGCTTTTACTGTTAGCGACTCTAATCGTAGGAAGCTGGGTCAATCTACAAAGACAGCTCGACCTTTTACAGCACGATGTAACTACGCTATTGCAGTGCCAGAAGGAATTTCAACAAAAGGTGGATTTGCTCTCAGAGAAATGCATCTCCTACGAATACCGCCTGCGGGCTATAGAATAGCTTGTATAGTAAAACATATGCACTAGAAAATATGTTTTAGGTAAAAAATAATAACAATATTTTTTTTAGAATTATGGCCTGAAACCTCATTTTTAATATTAATAACAGCATTCCAGCTTTTTTAGGCTATTATCCGTAGAAAAACTGATAATTTCTTCTTTCTTTTGAGGATTTTTTAAAAATTTTCACGTTTTTTTTAATTTTCTTTGTATTTTTTTATTTTTTTAAAGTATTATAGTATTGGTAATCCGATTGTTTTTATGGTTGAGTTTCTATAAAAATTAATAAAATGTGAGTTTCCAGCACTGATAAGGGCAACCTTAAGTTTTTTAGAACTCCTGATTGTTATTTTTTTTCAAACCCTGGGCACAAATTATTTCTTTACTATAACCATGTAATAACATGGTTTTCAATTAAGAAACGACATAGTTTCTCTTTACATATAGAGAAAAACTGCCGAAATCGGAGATATGCCAAAAATGAAAATAATAGAGGTTGAGCGGTTATATCTAGAAAAAGGGTACAACCAAGTCGACCCAGATTACCGTGCTTTGGTGGATATTTTTCGTAAACTAAATGCCAAGGAACCAATACCAAACAGCGATTATCTGCATGGATTATATTTGAATGATCTAATGTTTCGAGGTACCAGCCATCACATTCGTATGCTGAATGGTACTGGTGAAAGTAATTGGCTTGACGTCTTGAAAGATAGCATCAGTAAGGCACTTGCACGCATTAAAGAAAGAAATGGATTTTTGAAGGCCATATTTGTTGGTGGTGGAGAAACTCCTGACGCTATTAGGAAACTACAGCAGAAGTTTGGCGATCAAACTGTAAAGTTTATGATGGCCAGAACCTCCGAACCTGTTAGACATTTTATTGCGTGTGATAGTTCTATGCTGCGTCTTGAAGATGTTCACAGACCAATTACTCAAGAAATGATGTCCAATAGTATTAAAGCTAGTGTCTATTTGAATAATCCTGGTAAAACTAAAACAATGGAAGACGAGTTCGATTATATTTGGGATTATTTGAATACGCAAGATTAAGTAGAAGGACATATTAGTTGGTAGAACTATTCACCATTATTTCTCTGATGATAGGGTTGTTTGGAGGATCTATCAGCACGATTATAGTTATAAGAGCCACTTGTGAAAGAAGAGTCCAAATTCATCTTGGAGAGGCAGATGAAAAAATCAAAGAAATGGGGGGTTCAAATTGTCAAAAGGACACACTCACAGAAGCCGACGTATATCGAGACAGAATTAAAAAATGCCTTGATGCGTTTCAAAATATAGCTTTAATACCCTCCATACTTTTCTTATTTTGGATCTTTTTAACTTCTTTCTATGTCTCATTGAGTACTGACTGTGGCGTCCTGTTTGATCATTCTCAAAAAAACAACCAAAATTTGGAAATAAAAAAACAAAATGAAACTAAAGAGCCCTATGATGCGAAACAATCTTCTGCACGAATGATTATTAACGCTATAAATATACAGTTAGCACGGGTATTATTCTGTAGACTAACGATAATATTAATTACGATAGTATTTGCCTTTTGTGTTTCTTGGGCCTGGAGGAATTTAAGGAGATCTGATAAACAATATATAGAACTTGAAAAACTACATAGAACTGCTATAAGGGAGAAAACAGCTCAATATAAAAAAACTTAAACATACAAACCTAAGAACAATCAAAAATAAAGTTTCCAAAACTAATGTCTTACTAGTTTCCTCCATATCTTAAAATAGATTATTTAGCAATTTTATCAAACTAAGGTAATACAAGCTGAAAAATAATGTGCTTAGCGGCAGCGGAGCAGATGTTCTTGATGGCCGATTGCGAATCATCGCACCGCAAACAAAACAAGATGTCACCCGATTCCACGTCAATGGAGCCAAATACACTTTCGAGATTGCAAAAATTGTCGGTGTCCGCAGAGCCTATTTGAAGGGTGGAAGCCCATCCTGCGACAGAGAAGAAGTAACCGGCGAAATTCTCAAACGTAATGATATAAAGGTTATCCGTGTTCCATAATGGTTATCACCATATTACGCAGTTGCATTTTCCAATGTCACATCGGTCTTTGAAAATGTTCCAAATTTCGGGAGTCTCTCTACAAAGGCTGATAGAGACTTTCTTATCGAAGCTACGAATGACATCGATTAAAAGACTATAGAATTCAACACGCTGCTTTGGTGAATAGCGGAGCTTTCCATCAGAAGCACCTTTAACAAATTCATACTTAAAAATCCCGCGAGATCGATTGCCGTATGCTTGATTGGCAAGGCGAAAATGGCCCGGCAGCAATCTTAACATGCCGATGGTAATGTTCTCAGGCTGGATGGTGGTCAATGTTTCTTCAATTAACTCTGCGTACCCAGCCCTCCAATCAGGATAGATGATACCTGGGTCGATACGCAGCCGAATTCGGTAGCCGTGGTCCTGGCAAAGTTGTGCAGCCTTGATACGTTCGCAGAGATTAGCTGTGCCCAATTCATGCGTTTGGATTATCTGTCGGCTGTTCAGGCTCCAAGAAACAACCGTATGAGCGTTAGGCTTGATGGTCAGCAAGTTATCGATATTACTGCTTTTGGTCAGAAACATCAAAAAGCCACGAGGAAAATCGGAAAAAAAAGGAATCAACCTTGTCGAGAGATTGGTCACGTGATCAAGTGCAAGACTGTCAAGCATCTCGCCCATATTGAAGCTAATCCTGGCGTTTGTGCCAGCTACTGTCTTACGTATCTGTCTGAACATCGTGTCGTAATTGATATTGATTTTGATAAATGGAGCATATTTGCGATAGACATATGCTAAATAACAATATGTGCAGTAATAGGGACAGCCATTTGAGACAGGCACTAATTTATAGTAAGGCCTGCAGTAGATATTTGGCCCGAGCAAGCCATCGAAATGTCCTACAAAACACGAAGTTTGGCCGATCATCAGCGTTCTTTTACCGGCTACCAACGCCTTGCCTGCTGATATATTGGAAGGTGGTAATATACGCTGCTGCTCAACTATGTGAACACTTGCTGACGGAAATAATCCCAAAATTCGCTGGGCTTCGGGATGGTCCGCTACCTTACGCCACAACAGAACAGTGTGAGGTCTGAATGTTTTAGCTATGTCCATAGCTTTGTATACCCACTCAGTATTTACGACTCGATTGTGGGGATTATATCAGAAGAATGACCCGTACATCAAAAGTTAAGGAGGTACACAATGAAAAAGATTGCTGAACAATATAACAGAATAAATAATAAAAGGATAGGACTTTTGTACCCTTCGACCATGCTCAGGGCAGGCTTATGCACTTGTTTTCTCTTGCTCTTTGTTTGTGGCTGTGAGAGCTTGCGTTTTGCACCGAGCGAGGCTCAAAAGAAAAACGCTTGGCTGCATAACCGCACGGCTGCAATGACAGCCGATACCACAAGAGAGGAGAATACATCGGAAAAGTTACAGGCTTTAGCCGAATTGAGCGAGCTGCAGTCGAGAGCCTTTGTCTCTTTCTGTGGCCTGCCGAAGGAATTTCCACTGGCTGAAACAGCCGAAGACATACTGCGTGACACGAATGTGCAGCTTGCCCGCACTGCCTTAGTCAAAGCTGCGGATAGACCGGATACATGGCAGATAGCCGATTCGGCCTTGGAATTAGCTATCGGCATCAGTGCTTTATTAGGTGGCGTCTATGGAACCAGAGCCGTAAGATTCTTGAATGATGCAAGGACGAAGTCGCAGGCGTTAAAGGAGATTATCGTTGGCAATGAGTTTTTCAAGAAGCAGAACGATTCATCCGTTTCCGCATTCAAGGATGCTCACAGCAATCAATCCGCTCAGACCCGCCAAATAGTTACACAGATGAAAGCGTAAATATATTGTAATAGTGCTTGTTTTTTGCTATAATTTTGTATATTCTCCGTTTTAGTCTAAGTACCCGAAAGAATAAAGTTTTCTGTGATTTCTCAAGTCAAGGACGCAATTGGTCGATAACTATTTACTAGTGGAGCACTTATAAATGGCTAGCCATAGCAAAAACTTCATAAGCTTTGTGGCATTAGGTGGACCAAATCCCCAAATTTTGAATATAGATTTTCTTAAAAATAATAAAATTTTACCATTAGATCAAGAGCCTTTTGTTAGTATTTCCGCACAGGAAAAACTTGTCAAAAAGTTCGTCTCTGTACCAGGTTTTACAAATCTAATACTAGATAATATAGAGTTCCTAGTGGATGAAAGCAGATTTCAAATAAGAGAAAAAGAGATCTCAGAGTGGGGAGACACAAAGATACTTGAGATAGCTAAGAAATATTTCGAAATTTTACCTTATACACCACTTAAACTCGTTGGAATAAATCTGAATTCAATAATCACCTTTGATAGTCCTAAGGAAGAAACGAATTTTCAAGAACTATTTATATCTAAAAACAGCAGAATATTAAGCATTATAGGAAAGGGCAAGATCGCTGCTAGCATTGTGTTGCGGTATCCTTATTCAAACCAAGGGGGCCGTATTACCTTGACAGTCGAACAACCAAATAAAGAAAACAAGAAGCGATCAATCAATTTCAACTATGAATTTGATTTTACTAGTTGGAAAGAGCTTGGAAGCGAATTAGGAAAAATTTCGGAGATCTCTGGTTATTCGGATTCTATCATTCAGAAAATGCTGGAGGCTATATAGCATGACAGTTAAAGCAGAAATAGCACACGAACTTAAACATTCTCTTGATGAACTCCAAAACGCATATAATATTAGTAAAGCGGGGATGTGGGCTCCGGATTCGACGGACTTTAGCATGGAACAACTTAAAGACACCATCTCTGTCTCTTTTGTAAGAGAGGGCATTCAGCAAGTTATCGTCTTAATCTACAAAGAATACTCAGATACAAAGAAAGAAATCGTTCGGTCTCTAACTAAGGAGCAAATAGACACTAGCATTCGTGAAGAACCGTCAGTTACATGGAAGGTCGAAGAGATAGCCAAAGAATTTTCTAAGGCTCATGGTTTAATTCCTGACTTGATAAGATGTCTAAATCAAGCAGAAAATACCTTCTCAAACATACAAAGTCTTGTGGCTGAATATGACTGCTTCCATGCGGATGATTACGAAGAAGAAGGGCACATCGTTATAAGAATCGAAGTTGCTTCTGATCAAGAAACTGCTTTTGATCAATATGATGCTTTGAATGACTGGATGTTAGAAAATATAAGCGACGATAACTTGGATTTCTTTGTTCTAACCATCAGGCGGACTGAGTAATGAACCCTGCTGATTTTCACAAGACTGCGGAATTGCTCAAGAATCGAAAAGAAGAATGGCACGTTCGAACATCAATAAATCGCTCTTACTATGGATTGTTCCTTTACCTGCGGGAATTTTTGACCGATAAAGAGGTCCGATTACCTGATCGTAATCGGAAGTCCCATCATCAGTTTGTCCTTGAGTGCTTCCACAAGTCCCGTTTTTTTCAGGATAATTCCGAGAAGAATTGTAAGAATCCAGAGAAAAAGCCCAAACCAAAAGACAGTACAATCTTTGGGATTTATTCACGACTAAAGACTTTGTTGCAACGCCGAACGGATGCAGACTATAAACTGCACCTTGTGTTTCGTGTTAATGATAGTGAAGACAGCTTGCGACTTGCTACGACAACGGTGCAAGATTTTGAAAAATTACATAATTCTGAGAGGGAGAAGCATATTATTAATACCGCCAAATGTCACGCCCAAGAAATTATCCGTAATTAATTTCTCAGACCTAACTTAATCAGACCATGCAAATAGTGGCGCAAATGAAAGCATAAAGTTTACGTTGCATTCAAAAAGACAATATCCTATAGTATGACTATGTGATGTGGCTACATACTCGCATAAAAATATATAACTATGGGAGATGGATGTGACAGAAAACAATAGTAATGATGCTGATAAGCCCGCACAGAAGCCTACGCCTTCTGTTTTGTCCATCAATGTCTGTGATAGTATCATCAGAGATGAATTCACAAAAAAAATCTCGTTGATCGGCCTTTTTAGTGTTATCCGAGCGAATAGTTTTCCCTGCACCCATCCTTTGCTGCATGTCTATGTTGCCTTGACCAACGGTCACGGCAAATATCAGGCAGATATCCGATTTATAAACCTCTCAGATAACAAACCAATCGTCGGCATGAGAGGACATTTGGAATTCCAAAATCCTCTGCAAGTGGTGGAACTGAATGTCTGCTGGCAACAATTGCGGTTTGAAAAACCTGGTGAGTATATTGTGCAGGTTCTATGCGACGGGACTCCTATAGGAGAACGAAAATTTATGGTCATAGGACCAGAACATAAGATACCTCCAACTTCCGGAACCAATGCAAGGTAACATACGGCAGAAGCCAACAAAAACCAGCACGCCAAATAGTAGCACAAATAAAAACAGTGAATAATACAGAACATAGAAATTAAATACGCTTTGGTATAGCACATCTAAAGACGCTATCCTGTAGGCAACGCCAGGGAGTAGCCTTCCACCCCAAGCTGTGGTATTAAATGGGCACAGTCGATTTTTATATTGGCAATTGACAGAGCAAATCTTTGCGGATAAAAACAATTAGGCGTGAGAGTTTTGAGGATGTTATTTGGGGGGATTTCAGAGAGGTGCAAGATGCGAGTAATAGATTTTTTAGATAAAGAGGGCATCAACTACGATATTACCGAACACAAACCAGCTTTTACGGCACAACACATGGCAGCGGAAGAGCATGAGCCGGGCAGATACGTAGCCAAGCCAGTGGTCGTAGAAGCTGATGGTAAAAACATCATGTGTGTTCTCTCAGCATGTTACAAAATTGACCTGCGTAAGTTAAAAAGTCAATTGGGTGCCAAGTCAGTCGAGCTGGTCGATGAAAACCAGATGGTAAAGCTTTTTCCTGACTGCGAGCTTGGTGCGGAGCCACCTTTCGGCAATCTGTATGATATGCCCACTGTTATAGATAAGGCCCTGGAGCAGGATGACCACATCATGTTCCAGGCCGGCTCACATGAAAAAGCAATACAGATGAGCATGGATGACTACCAAAAGCTGGTTACGCCCAAGGTGCTCGAATTCAGCTACCATTTGACATCGTGACGCTGCGTTGATACAGGATGTAATGAAAAACCGTGCACACGGAATTAAAGATTCAGCCCGTCCCCTCGGCTCTGCTCGAGGCAGGCTTGTCCGGCTGCGGTTCGGCGCTTCGCCGAGACGAGAGCCGCATCGAAGGAATTGCAGATTAACCATGGTCAAAGTGCTGTCTATCTGTGTATTAGTCGTGACCGTTTGCTTGGCCGCAAGCAGTGTTCGGTCAGCAGATAAAACGCCGCAAATCGCCCTACGGAGGACAACAAACACATCATCCAGTCTATATGCCAAACTTCAGAGTGTCGACATCGACGATGTGCGGTGGACTAAAGGTTTCTGGGCTGAAAGGTTTGATTTGTGCCACAAGGTTATGATCCCAAATATGTGGCAGCTTTTAGAAGATCCTCAGATCAGTCATGCTTATGACAACTTTCTTATTGCGGCGGGATTGAAAAAGGGAAGACACAGAGGACCGAAATGGCACGACGGTGACTTCTATAAGTGGCTTGAAGCGGCTGCTTTCGTATATGGGGTGACCAAAGACGAGAAACTAAATCAGCAGATGGATCAAATCATCGATGTAATCGGCAGGACCCAACGCGAAGATGGTTATATTCACACACCTGTAATAATATCCCAGCGTAGTCAAAGCCCAGACTCCACGGAATTTGCGAACAGGCTTGACTTTGAGACCTACAACATGGGACATTTGATGACCTGCGCCTGCATTCACTATCGCGCTACGGGCAAGGCAACGTTGCTGAATATAGCAAAAAAAGCCGCTGATTTTCTCTACATGGTATACAAGAAGTCACCCCAGGATTTGGCGAACAATGCCATTTGCCCCTCTCACTATATGGGTATTATTGAGATGTACCGGACCACGGGCGAACCGAGGTATTTGGAATTAGCAAAGGCTCTTATTGACATTCGTGACCCCCGCCTACGCGGGGGCAAGCTTACCCCTGCAAAAGCAGGGGAAACCGGCACGGATCACAATCAGGACAGAATCCCTTTTCGTAAACAAACCAAGGCTGTCGGCCACGCTGTCAGGGCGAACTATCTCTACGCCGGCGCCGCTGATGTTTATGCAGAGACGGGGGATAAATCTTTGCTGGCAGCCCTGGAGGCTATATGGCATGATGTTGCCTACCGGAAAATGTACGTTAACGGTGCCACAGGTGCCCTTTATGATGGCGCTTCACCGGATGGCTCAAAGAACCACGAGGCAATCCAGCTTGTTCATCAGGCTTACGGCAGAGAGTATCAGTTGCCTAATATCACGGCGTACAACGAATCGTGCGCAACGGTTGGCTTTGCCCTGTGGAACTGGCGCATGCTGGCAATCACTGCGCAGGCGCGTTTTGCTGATGTTCTCGAACTGGCACTCTACAATGGTGTGCTTTCAGCGATCAGCCTCGATGGAAAGAAGTTCTTCTACACCAATCCGCTTCGGGTGGTTGAAGACCTGCCTTTCGAGCTGCGCTGGTCACGGAAGCGAGAACCTTATATAAGCTGTTTTTGCTGCCCTCCGAATGTGGTTCGCACAATTGCCGAGGTAAGCAGCTTCGTCTATAGCATCTCAGATGAAGGAATATGGGTCAATCTCTACGGAAGCAATGTGCTTGATACTAAGTTTCCCGACGACTCCAGGGTCAAGTTGATACAAGAAACCGATTATCCCTGGGACGGGACAATCAGGATAATCCTTGAGGATGCGCCCGCAAGAGATTTCTCGGTGTTTCTTCGCATACCCGGTTGGGCCAACGGCTCTATTGTGAAGGTCAACGATAAGCTCGCAGGATATAATCTGAAAACAGAACAGTATTTTGAAGTCAAACGAAAGTGGTCGGCAGGCGACGTAATCGAGCTTGTCCTGCCCATGCCGGTGAAATTGATTGAGGCGAACCCTCTGGTCGAGGAAGTTCGCAACCAGGCGGCTATTAAACGTGGGCCGATTGTTTACTGTCTCGAGTCTGTTGACCTGCCGGATGGAGTGAAGATAACAGATGTATCCATCCCGCCTGCGATCAAACTAAGAGAACGTTTTGATGAGGAGCTGCTCAGAGGCGTCACTGTTCTTCAAGGCAAGGCACATGTTCTCGGCGGCAGCAACTGGGGCGAGGTCCTCTACCGCCAGATATCACATCAGAAGCCGAAAGCTGTCGATATTCGCTTGATTCCTTACTATGCCTGGGGTAATCGGGGCAAGTCTGAGATGACGGTTTGGATACCGCTAAGATAAGATAATAGAATGGTATGCCGTGGGTCCCCGCCGATGGCGGGGACCCACGGCATACCAAATCACCTTATTCAATTTCTTCGTCGATCCAGCCGAGAAGCTCTCTCAAGTCATCGATAGTAATGTCACCCATGTGAGCGATGCGGAAGGTCTGGTCTTTCAGTTTACCGTAGCCGTTTCCGAAAACGGTGTTGTGTTTTTGCTGAATAGCTTTGATGACTTCAGCTACATTGATACCACGGGTGTTTTGTATCGTAGTCAAAGTATTTGAAGCGTATTTTTCATCGCAGAGCAGCTCGAATTTGCTCTTCGCCCAGCTTCTTACAAAATCACCCATCTGTTTGTGACGCTTCCAGACATTCTCCATACCTTCTTTGAGCAACTTATGGCATTGATAGTTAAGGGCCATAATATGCGGGATAGACGGCGTTGTCGGAGTTTGATTCTTCTCATTACTTTTTGCATATTGCTGAAAGTCAAAGTAATAACCACGGTTGGGAACATTCTTGCTCTTGTCCAAAGCCCTCTTGCTGACGGCAACAACAGCAAGTCCCGGCGGAATGGCAAATGCCTTTTGCACAGAGGCGAAGGCCACATCCCAGCCAAGCTCGTCAAATTTCAAAGGAAGTCCCACCATGCCGCTGACCGAATCAACGAAAACCAGCACATCAGGATATTTTTCCTTCATCATTCGACTGATTTCTTCGACCGGATTCGTCAGGCCTGTGCTTGTCTCATTATG
>Ga0315537_1001893_pt1 | contig 16237 bp, 13 predicted proteins | sample SalMarSW160270MG_FD_203091 | JGI IMG/M metagenome (GOLD analysis project Ga0315537, IMG submission 203091) | Salt marsh sediment microbial communities from the Plum Island Ecosystem LTER, Massachusetts, United States - Salt Marsh Sediment SW1602-70 ... | reverse complement strand
AAACTATGCAATCGCAGCAAAAGTTGAAACCCACAACCACCCCTCAGCCATTGAGCCTTTCGGAGGAGCAGCCACAGGAACCGGAGGCGTCATACGAGACATACTTGCAGTTTGGGCTGACCCCATCGCCTGCACAGACGTGCTCTGTTTCGGTCCACTAGACTACGATTATGGCAAGCTTCCTCCCGGAACAAAACATCCAAAATATGTTTACAGGGGAGTAGTTGCGGGTATAGGCAGCTACGGAAACAACATGGGAATCCCAACCGTCAACGGAGCCATACACTTTGACGAAAGCTACGTCGGCAACGTGGTAGTATACTGCGGATGCATAGGAATTCTTCCAAAAGACAAGTTCGTGAAAGACACCAGAGCCGGAGACATAGCACTTCTTGTGGGCGGAGAAACAGGAAGAGACGGAATACACGGCGTCACCTTCGCCTCGGCAGAACTAACCAAAGAATCCGAGGAAGTTTCGCGTCCCGCAGTTCAGATAGCAAACCCCATAGAGGAAGAACGAGTCAAACGGGCAATAGTAAAGCTAAGAGATGAAGGCTTAGCTTCAGCCATAACCGATATAGGCGGAGGCGGAATCTCCTGCGGAACCGGAGAAATGGCTGAACGGTCAAACCTTGGAATTCACGTTTATCTCGAAAGGATTCCGTTGAAGTATCAGGGCTTGGCGCCATGGGAAATTTACGTCTCCGAATCGCAGGAACGGATGCTCCTGTCAGTTCCAGAAAAGAACCTGAAGAAAGCCTTGGAGATTTTTGAAACCGAAGACGTTAAGGCAACTCCCATAGGCAAATTCACAACCGACGGAATCCTAAAAGTAACATACAATGGACAGAAAGTCGCAGAGCTGGACATCGACTTTGTTTTTGATCCCCCAAAATTTGTGGGCGCCACAGAGTGGCAGCCGCCTAAACTGGAAGAGCCCAGTTTTCCAGAGCCAACAGACCTAACCAAAGAACTTTTTTGGCTGCTTTCTTTGCCGAACATCGCTAGCAAAGAATCGGTGATAAGAACCTACGACCACGAAGTTAAAGGAAATACAGCACTGAAGCCTCTCCAAAGCAAGTATGGCGGACCAAACGACGCTGCTGTACTGAAACCGCTCGCAGACTCTTGGAAGGGGGTAGTCATCTCCTGCGGAATGAACACCAACTACGGAAAGATTGACCCATACTGGATGGCAGCCTCAGGAATAGACGAGGCGATAAGAAACAATGTTGCTGTTGGCGGAAGAAGAATCGCCCTGCTTGACAACTTCACTTGGGGAAACCCGCAGAAGCCTGACAGACTCGGCTCCTTGGTACGCGCATGTAAGGCGTGCTATGATTTTGCCAAGGGCTTCCAGACGCCATTCATTTCAGGAAAAGACAGTCTCTATAACGAATCTCCGATGGGGCCAGTCACGCCCACGCTGCTAATCACCGCAATCGGAGTAACCCCGGACATACGCAAAACGGTCTCCATGGAACTGAAACAGCCCGGAAACATCATCTACATGGTCGGAAAAACCTACCCTGAGCTGGGAGGCTCACACTACTACCAAAACAAAGGCTTCCTAGGAAAAACCGTTCCAAAAGTGAGAGTGGAACAGGCAAAGAAAACAATGGATTTGATGACAGAAGCCATCGACAACGGCTACTTACGAGCATGCCACGACCTTTCTGAAGGCGGCTTAGCTGTTGCCTCAGCGGAGATGGCTTTCAGCAGCGGATACGGAATAGAACTGGACCTGACGAAGGTTCCGAGAACCAAAGAAACCTACAGAAACGATCATGTTCTCTTCTCAGAATCAAACAGCAGATTCCTAGTTGAAGTAACAGAGAAACACAGAGAAAACTTCGAAGCCCTAATGAAAGACACTGTCTGCGCTGAGGTTGGCAAAGTCAAGAAAGACGATTATCTGTCTGTTAAGGGTCTTGATGGTAAACAGAAGGTTCACGCCGCCATAGAGGAGTTGAGGAGACGCTGGAAGAGCGTTTTGGGGGCATGATCACATGAAGGCTGAGGAGATTCGTGTCTGCGTCATGAGGGTCGGCGGAACAAACTGCGACGCCGAAACCAAAAGAGCCTTCACCGAACTGGGAGCCAAGGCAGAAGTCGTACATCTCAACGAAATAGTGAAAAAAGACAGTCTCCTTGACTACAATGCTCTTGTGTTTCCGGGCGGATTCTCTTATGGCGACTACGTGCGGGCTGGAGCCATCTGGGCAACTGGAACACTAACAAAGTTTCGCAAAGACCTGAAACGGTTTGTTGATGAGGGAAGACCCATCTTGGGAATCTGCAACGGTTTTCAGGTTCTGGTTGAAGCAGGCTTACTACCCGCCTTCGAGGGAATCAGCGAGTATCCGGAGGCAACGTTGGCAACCAACATTCCGATTGGATATAATTGCAGATGGGTCTACTTGAAGCATGAAAACTCTGGCAGATGCCTTTTCACACAGAAGATTCCGAAAGATAAAGTGTTGCGGATACCCGTTGCTCACGGTGAGGGACGTTTCCTCTTTTCGAAAGAGAAAGAGAACCGCTTTCTGAAACAGTTGTATGGTAATGATCAGCTTGTCTTCAGATACTGCAGCAAGGAAGGCGAGTACGCAGAAGGTGAATTTCCTGTAAATCCTAACGGTGCCTTCCACGACATCGCGGGCATCTGCGACCCTACCGGAACAGTTTTTGGCTTGATGCCGCATCCTGAACGAGCCTTCTACGGTTGGCAGCTGCCTGACTGGACAAAAACAGAAAAACTGCCCGAATATGGGGACGGAAAACAGGTCTTCGAGTCTATGGTAGAATACCTGAAGAGGCGCTTCTAGAGGTCTTTCAGGTCTTCGAGTTTGGGCAATCCTGTTCTGGCGCCCATCTTTGATATGCAGCGGGATGCAACAAAGTTTCCCAGTTTTCCGCATTCATACAGGTCTTTTTGCTTGATTAATCCATACAGAAAACCGGCGCAGAAGGCGTCTCCGGCACCAGTCGTATCCACAGCCTCCACCTTGTATGCCTCAATCAGGTGGCTCTCTTTTCCGTCAGTGACGTAGCATCCTCGTTTGCCAAGCTTAACCGCAACAAGGTCAGCACCTAATTTTATGAAAGTTTCAGCGCCTTCTCTATAATCCTGTCCTGTAAGCAGCTTCACTTCTATCGCGTTGGGAAACATGACGTAACTTCTTCGGATTATCGGCTTCATAGCCGCCAAGCCTTTTCTTGCGTAGATGGCTCCGGGATCAAAACTGATTTTCACGCTGGAAAGCTGTTCTATGAGCTGTTTTTGGGCTTTGAAGGATTTTTCTCCAACAAACGATGACAGATGCAGAAACTTTGTGTCAGAGACATGGTCTAAATTGATGTCCTTGAATTCTATCTGGTCATTGACTCCCGGGTCAACATATAATGCTCTGTCTCCCTTCGGGTCGATGAATCCCATGACCGTGCCGCTTCTACCCTTCGCCGAGACAATTATGCCGTTAACGTCCACTCCCTCTTTTCTGGACTCATCTAGGAGAAAATTTCCTTCACGGTCTGCAGCAACCTTCCCAATGAACCCAGTTTTTAGCTTCAGCCTAGCCAAGCCTACAACTGTGTTGGCTGCTGAGCCTCCAGCAGATTCCTTGAAGTCTAATACAGCGCCTTCTTCCTCTTCCTTGGCGATCATGTTCACCTTGAAGAGCTTGTCTAGGTTGAGGGCGCCGAAGCCTACAACATTGAAGGTCATCGGAACAACTCCCGCAGGTATATTCTGTGTTTTCCCAGTTTTCCTCCATAATTCCCCGCAGAAATCCTAATAACCCCCTCAACTTTGCTTGCGCTTTGAATGCCTGCTTTCATTGCTTTCCTAATCGCATCCATTGAAGCGCCGTTGATTACAATCTCTGGAATATATTTCACGTCTTCTGGAACCTTCGATTGAGCGCCCAACTTTTCCTTTAATGTTTGGCAGTATTGATGATTAGTAGTAGGACCGATCAACGGAAATTTTGTTTCAGGCTTTGAGCCGGCTGAGCAGATGTCAAATGGTGTTATGACGCCCGGAACCTGATGTATGGCATCTAATGCTTTTCTTCCCGCTTCCATGACCGCCTGCTTGGTTTTGCACATGAACCAGAAGTTGGCTCCCATCACTCCCTTGGCAAAACCTAATTCACGTTCTATCAAAAAGTTAGAAACCATTAAAGGAACAACAATCATGTTTCGCTCATAACGTTGTTCTTCCCATTCAAATCCGTCCCCGCAGTGACCAACCCGCTCCATCATACCGATCTTTCCTTCAGGATTAGGTAGGGCATCAAAGACTGCAGTGAAGGGCTTCACGAGAATGTCCTGTCGTATCCGAAATGACAGTTCCGCCTCAAACTTTTTCATCGCTTCCTCCAGAGGCTTATTTTCATCGATTCCTCCCCAGAACTGCAGAATAACGCCGTTGCGTCCATCCGGGGTTTCCTGCTTGTCTAGCCATTTTTCGATGCCGCCTTCGATTCTGCCGATGACTATTGATGGCGTGGCTGTGGCATCCTCTGCGGCTTTCTCTAGCACTTCTTGGTGGTCTGCGGTGACTATGACTCTGGAGTATATTCCGTCGAAAGCTTCTGCGTAAGTGTCTTCGATTTCAGCCTTCATAGAATCCCCTGTCTAATCTTTATCCTAACTTTCCTATAGCCTCTCCCCTCACAGTCTTCCTGAAAACGCTGCTCTCCCTCTTCAACCGTTCAATATTATCAACAGTTACTCTTTCAACCTGAGGAAACCCATCAGGATATAACTTTAACATCTGCTCACGTAGCACAGGAGCGCCACAATATTTCTTCAGTCCCGAGGGATTCCACTCTTCAACCAGCCTAAATGCTTCCTCTTTGCCTAGTCTGCTGAAGGTTTCTGCGAGAACAGATGTTACAGTGGTGTTGCCTGAAAGCACAGCAATTTCCGCCTCTCGAACCGCATAATCATTCCCATTGAAAGAGATAGATAATCCCCCGTTTTCTCTAACCAACCTTAAGGGCGGGACATCTGTTATGCTGTCGCCCACATACATCACCCTGTCAAGGCTGCACTCCAGCTTCTCAACAATATCCTGCACAGCCCGAGCCTTCTCTGAGCCGCCAACAGGATTAACCTCCCTCAGCATTCTACCCGAATCCATTCTCGGAATTATCTGCCAGAAAATCTCATCCAACCGCTGTATAGTTGCTTGGTCTCTCTGGGAAAAATCGTTGACGGAATTGGCGTTTTTGGGGATTTCAATCATAGGCAGCGCCGCTATCTCTCTTTGAAGTTCTCGTAGCCTCTTCGTCTCTTCTATGGTTATGTCATATTTGTCGAGGTTCAGGCGGGTGCAGTAGGTGTTCTCAAAGGGAAAACTGGTCAGGTTGCACAGGGAAGATATATACTGTTCGTAGCTGGTGCTGACGATAAATGAGGGCATCAGTTTCCTGACAAAGGTTAACGTGTCCTTGGCACCGGGAACCAGCAGAACGTTTCTGGCGGAAAAATCTCTTATCTTATCATCGGTTGAATCGTAAGCCTTCAAGAAGGGAAGAATCAACCGCAGCGTGTCCCCAGCTTTGTAGCCGGGCTTCTTGACAACATCCGCGAGAACATCATCATACTTGCTCACAAGAGAAAAGAAGCTGTCTCCGTCTGGAACAAAGCTGCTTGTCAACTCGAAGGCGTTGTCATTCTTTGAAATTGGTCCCTCACAGTCGGTAACGAATATTCGCGAATTCTTTTGGGACGCTTCTGCTTGCATCAGCGCCTCCTCAATTCTTCCATATGCTTCATGCTTTTATCAATATGCTCCTTCACTGCGATGTCGTTTCGGTTCCAGAGCGCTCCACCCTCAATCGCCCCTATACCCTCTAAGGATGCTTCCCGTGCCTCTTGGATGTCATCTCCTACGCCTACAACGCAGACGGTGCGGGAACCAAGGGCAAAGTTTTCTCCGTCCCTCAGCTCCATGGAACCCGGATAAATCCTCATTCTGCCTCCGTATTTTTCAGCCAGTTTTTGTGCTCCCGTCAAATCAACGGCAGTGTCCACTTCAGTTTTGTCCACTCGGTCAGGAAACACGGTTGCATAGCCACCATAATTTGGCGGAACCTTGTATGTTACAACGGTTGCTTGGTTCTTGAAGTTGATTTTTCTCAGGTTTCCATCCCGCATGTTGTAGCATACCTCAACGAAGTCATCCTTCAGTATAGGCAGCAGATTCATTATCTCCGGGTCTCCTGGTCTGCTGTTAACTTCTAGGATTTTGGGTCCCTTGTCTGTGTGGATGAAGGCGGCGTAGAAGGGGATTCCCCGCAGCTCAGGATTGCTTCCTTTTCCCTTCAACTCGATGAAAACTCTGTTGACAAGTTCGATTTCTTTCTTCCTGTCCCTCACAGTCATGAACGGCAGTATAGCGCCAGAATCTTTGTAGGAGCCCATTCCCCCCGTGTTTGGTCCCTTATCCTCATCGAAGGCTCGTTTGTAGTCTCTGGTTTCAGGCAAAGGAATCAAACGTTTTCCATCGCAGAATGCTTGAAAGCTGGATTCTTCGCCCTCAACCTTCTCCTCGATTATCACTGGACCATGCTCATAGTTGGAGATGAAATGCTCAAAAACCTCTTCGCGGGTGTTGAAGTGGTCTCCCCAGACTCCGACTCCTTTTCCTGCAGTTGCCTTGTCAGGTTTCACTGCAACTTGGTTGCCGAGTTCTTTCAGCCAAGCGTACACGCTTTTTTTGACCTGTGTTGTGCTGCTGTAATCTTTTGGGTCGAAAACCTTGAATTGCGGATTAACTTGTGGTGCAACCTTCTGGAACAGCTGTCTTTGAGCCACTTTGCTGCCTTCTATGGCGTACTTTCTGGTTGGGCAGATCATCTGTATGCTTGTTTTTTTCTCGATGATGTCTCTTACTCCGGCGATAATCGGCTTTTCGGGACCAACTATTCCGAAGTCTATGTGGTCTTCGTGTCTTTTGGCGAACCTAAGGATTTCCTTTACGTTAAGGTCTGGAATAACAGCATGTTTCTCAGCATGTTTCACGTTGAAGGGGTTCTTCTGTTTATCTGCAACGTAAAGTTTTGGGGTGTATTCTTCGCTGCGGACAAAAGCGTCTATCATGGCGGCTGCTCTTGAGCCGTATGAAACCACTAGGATGCCGACTTTTTCCATCAAGGTCACCTAAATGTGTTAGATACAAACTTGTTATATGGGTTAGTTGATGGTAGTCTCGTATATTCTCCCTTTTTCGGTGTATCCGTTCTCAAATCTTTCCTTCATTTCATCTGCCAATTTTTGTGCCATGGGCGTGGGATATTTGCCTGTGATGCAACCCAAACACAGGTCGTCTCTGCTTAGACCAGTGGCTTTGACTAAACCATCCACTGACTGGTAGTTCACTGCGTCGGCGCCAACTATCTCCGCGATCTCTTCAGCGTCATATTGTGATCCTATCAGTTCCCTGTAGGTTGCCATGTCAACTCCATAGAAGCATGGACCAATTATTCTGGGAAAGGTGATGAAAAGATAAATTTTGTTTGCGCCCATTTCTCGCAGTTTGTTCACCACAACCTTGGTGGTGTCGCCTCTGACGATGCTGTCATCCACCACTGCAATGTTTTTTCCAGCCAGTTTATGGTCGACAATGTTGATTTTCCGGTCTATCGTGTTGTATCGTTCATCCTTAAGCAGAATAAAGGCTCTCTCTGCTACGTACCTGTGTCTTCTTGAGGCTCTTTCCCATCTTATGCCAGTCAACTCATGGTATCCGAAGGCTGCATCGTTGCCTGTTTCGGGCATGGACATTATCATGTCTACTTTGCTGGTGGTTTCAGGGTATTCCCATGCAAAGTTTCTTCCGAATTCTTCTCTAACTTCGTAAACGTACCTGTTTCCCAGCCTCGAGTCTGGTCTGGCGAAGTAGGCGAACTCGAAGGCGCATAATGCCCTTTTTTCGCTATAAACCAGCTGATTCCGGGTGAATCCGTCTTTTGAGGCGGTCACAAGTTCTCCCGGGTTTACCTCAAAATCGAATTCGAAACCGTTGATGTCTAAGCCCACGGATTCTGAGGAGACTACAGAGGTTTTCCGGTCTTTGCTGCAGCCACAGCATAATGGTCTTATTCCGCAGGGGTCTCTGAATGCGAACAGTTCTCCTTTTTCTGTCATTCCAGCCACGGAAAAGGCGCCTTCCATTTCTTTCATGCATCTTTTAACGGATGAGGCAAGGTCGCCCTCTTTTCTGCGTCTCAATAGTTTTCTGGAGATCAGTTCTGCATCGTAGTTGAAGCGGAAGTTTGGGTATTCTTCTCTTATTTCCTTTATTATTTCTGGAGTGTTAACTATGTTGCCGTTGAATGCTATGGCGATTTGTTTTTCTCCCTGTTTCTCTAAGATTGGTTGGGTGCTATTTACCAGTGATTGGTAATCTGTTCCGCCAGATGTGGAGTATCTGACGTGTCCCAATCCGACGGATCCTGGGAGGTCTGTTAGCCACTTTTGGGTTTCTTCTTTTCTTATTTTCGGAACCAAATCCAAGTCTTTATAGCTGTGGAATGTTCCGTCAAAGGTGAGGAATCCGTGGGATTGGTGGCCGCGGTGATTCTGTGCTCTTAGTCCCCAGTAAACGTAGGGGAACACGGGTCTGTTTTCGAAGTTTTGTGCTCCGAAAACTCCGCAAGCCTCTTTTAACTGTTCGACCATATTTTTCACTATTGACGTGTCCTATTTATCAATGTTTACTACAATTTTAACGCAAAACAGGTGTGGGTAAAAGTTGTTGTTCTGTCATGTGAGAGAATTGTTTGAGTTGTAAAGTATGCTGGATTGGCATAATATTGTGGTTATGGTTGTGTTGCCCGTATTATCGTAAGGTATATATTAATTATCGCGGTTAGCTTTTCCATCAAGGTGTTTTCATGAGGAACATACTTGTTAACGGTTCGAAACGGATGCCTCTTGAGAAGCAACCCGTCGAGATTGTTGAACGCAAGGGCGTCGGTCATCCTGACTCCATGTGTGACGCTATAATGGATCAGGTTTCGGTGGGGCTGAGCAGAGCCTATCTTGAGAAGTTCGGGACTATTATGCATCACAACGCTGACAAATCATTGCTGGTTGCAGGCAACGTTGAGTGCAGATTTGGGGGAGGAGTTGTTAATGAGCCTATGCTTCTTATTTTCGGTGACCGGGCAACCTTTGAGTTTGATGGAAAAAGCATACCTGTTGAGGAGATTGCCATCCAAACAGCCAAGTATTGGTTGAGGGAGAATCTCAGGTTTGTTGATCCTGAGAAGCACATGAGGTATCAGGTGGAGCTGAAGCCGGGTTCTCAGGGGCTTACTGACATTTTCAAGAGAAACGAGTGTATGATGGGAGCTAATGACACTTCAGCGGCTGTAGGTTACGCGCCTATGACTAGAACAGAGAATATGGTTTTGGATACGGAGCGTTACGTGAATTCAGGGGATTTCAAGAAGCGGTTTCCTGAGACTGGGGAAGACGTGAAGGTTATGGGCTACAAGAACGGCAATGTCCTGAATTTGACTGTTGCAATGGCTTTTGTTGACCGTTTCGTTGACAGCGAGAAGGATTACATGAGGAAAAAGGCTGATATTCAGGCTGATGTGCAGGAGTGGGCGAATGCGAAGGGCGCCTTTGAGAAGGTTAACGTTTATGTTAACATGTTGGATGTTGAGGGGCGGGGCGTTGATGGCGTTTATTTGACTGTGCTGGGTACGTGCGCGGATGGTGCGGATTCTGGTCAGGTGGGCAGGGGAAACAAGGTGAATGGTGTAATCTCGTTGAATCGTCCTATAGGCACTGAGGCTGCGGCGGGAAAGAATCCTGTTAGCCATGTTGGGAAAATCTATAATGCTTTGACTCATCAGATTGCCCGAAGCGTCTGTGAGCAGGTGCCTGAAGTGGAAGAGACTTACATATGGCTTCTCAGTCAGATCGGAAAACCAATAGACCAACCTGCAATTGCTGCTGCACAGGTAGTCATGAATGATGGAGCTTCTCTCGACAATAACGTGCAGGGCAGAATAACTGAAGTAATCGACGGCGAACTGGCAAACATAGAAGACTTCTGCAAAAAACTAATCTACGGAAAAATCTCAGTCTGGTAAATCAGTAAACTCTTCATTTTTCCTTTTTTATTCTCTTCCTGTTTGTGGGTGCGGCTGTTTTCCAGAAAACTGCACCTTGACACCCAACCGTCTCTGTGAAAAATGGTTTGGTGCGGTCGCCGGGATTCGAACCCGGGATTGCAGGCTTGGAAGGCTTACACCATGTGTCTGTGTCCTACCAGGCTAGACCACAACCGCACATCCAACTAGCCGCATTTTAATGCGGTAAACGTCTTTTATGAACTTTATCTCTATTAAATAAACTTTCAAAACTCTGTCTCAGAGAGAAGTGCGGTCGCCGGGATTTGAACCCGGGTCGTCAGCGTTCCGTCTTTATGGGTTGGCAGGCTGATGTCCTTCCAAACTAGACTACAACCGCTCAGGAATGTTTCAAAGTAAGTTAGGGCATTTATTTCTTTTCTTTAAGATGAAGCTTTCCATGTCCTTTCCTAGCACCCGCCGATCAGGCAAACATTATAGGCTGCAAAGTAATTGAAAAATGACGGTTAAAAAGAGCTGAAAATTATGTCACAGGATCTCATGATGCTGAAGGGCAAACTGGTTTTTGTTATGGGCGGAGGCAATTTTGGGACAAGGGCTCTCAAGTATCTGAAAGCTAAGGGATGCAAAGTTTTGGTGGCTGATGTAAATCCTGAATGCATGGCAAGGTCAGAAGTTACTGTTCAGGCTGCTGGCTTGGATGTCGCAGATTCTCTGGTGGATGGACAAGCTACTTTTCTTGTGGGCGATGCTGTAGAGTTCTTGCTGTCTCTTCTGGAAACCAAAGTGCCTGACCTGGTGGTTACAGCCATCCCCGGTAACGCTGCTGCCAAAGTTGTGGCGGGCTGGCTTGCGAAACTTGGGTACAGGCTTGAACCTTACATAACGGTTGTTCCAAGAGTTTTAGAGAACATCCCGAAGAGTTTGGTTTCGTTTGTTGACGAAGATTCCGCGGTCATAGTCGTCAGTTACATGCCCTCCCACATGCGATGCAGAGAGAACTGTATGCCTCCAAAGGATTTCTGTGCCTCAACGGGCAGACCCAAACTGGCTTCCATGGATAAGCTCTTGGAATTCAGTGTCTACAACCATACGGATGCGTCAACAATATTTAGGTCAGGGCAGTTGACAGGCGGGTTAGGAGCCATAGACGGAAAAGAATTATATTCCCTCCTGAAACGGTTAGAAAATCTTAACAAACCTTTCACGCTAGCCGTCGGAACCGCATGCGACTGCCACGGCGTCCTCAATCTACTTAAAGTAAAAAAGTAACTGGACCCTGATTCCCGTTCCAGGCGTCTTTTTCACATCTTTTCATGGGTTTCCTAAAATAATCATCACTTCATTACTAATGTACATTTCTTGGGAGGGCAGCATCAGGTATTGAACCAAAAAAAAGTGGCGGTAATAGTTCTTCTAACTCTTGTTTTGTCAATGACTTTTTCGGTTCTCAACCCAACATTGGCTCTAACAAACGAAGACCAGAAACAAAAGGCTGAAACACTCCTCAAAATTCTCGACAACGACAACAAAAGCATAGTGTTGGCTTTCAGCAAGCTTGACGCCCAGAACATTACGGTTCCAAACGCTGAAACAAAATATAATGAAGGCCTAGAACATGCTGAAGAAGCTTTCACCCTCATGAACGAAGAGAACTTCAGTGAAGCAAGCATCGAAGCTGTTGAAGCAATGCAGAAATTCGAAGACACCTTAAAGATACTGGAGAATGCCTCGCCGGTAGAACCAACAGAAACAGAAGTAACCGCTGAAGAGGCAATCAATTTGAAGGCTAACATAACCCGAGCCATCGAACATGTCAGAAGGCTAGAAAACCTAACCGCAAAAGCTGCGACAGCAGGCTACGACACATTGGCAATCGAGAAGAGACTTACAGAGGTTAAGCAACATTTGGAAAACGCTGCAAGAGAACTGGCTACCATGAACCTAGAGGGGGCTGCTGAAGAACTCCTCATAGCCAAAACATTACTTGATGAATTAAAGCAACCCTTTGACAGATTAACCAATCTTGTGAAGGCATCAAACACTGAGAAGTATCTGGAAGAAGCTGAAATAAGAGTCTCCGAAACCAAAGCAAACATAACACTATCTGCAACGTTAACACCAGAAATCAAAAAAGACGCAATCACTGCCCTGAACAATTCTGAAACAAACCTAGCAAACGCCAGAGACTCGATAGAAAACAACAACGTTGATGAAGCAATCGGAGAACTTGAAGAAGCCAAAAAATGGGAAGAAGAATCCAACCGCGCCATCACATCAGTAGCCGCAACTCCAACCTCAGTTGCGCCCACAACTGAAAGCTTCACGAGAGCAGAAACCACTGTATCCAAGTGAAAGGGTGCTGCAGCCCTGAATCTACAGTACACAAAAGTTTTAGGTATAGGCTCCACACCTTTTGCAAGAGAAGTGAAAGCCCATTGAATCAAAAACGGGCATCCGCCATTCTGCTATTCACTTTACTTCTTATGTTGACCCTAACCTCTCACCCATCCTTTTCAGAAGAGACAACGCCAGAAACCCTGTTTTTAACAGTTTATCCTGACGGTTTCGTATTCGTTGACTATACGCTTCAGGTGGACCCAACATTTCCCACACAGAACATCACAGTTTTTGGTCAAGTTCTGGAAGACCTTCTGGTCGTAGATAATGATGGTTTGCCCTTAGACTACTCCATAATCAACGGCACAATCAGCGTTTACAGCCTTGGCACAGACAAAATCAAACTCACATACCTCACCCAAGACCTCACCTCAAAAGAGGGAAGATACTGGACTCTGACGATAGTCGCCCCAATAAACACACGAATAATCCTGCCTGTAGAAACCACAATCATAAGCCTGAACAAAGTGCCAGAAATGATAGAAACCAGCAACAATAGAGTGGAACTTCTCATGAACTCAAGCTTAATCGAAGTAACCTATGTTATAGGCGTGGTTGGAACCGAAGAGCACGCGCAAATAGTGTTAAATGAAGCTGAAACAGCCATCATGGAAATCAAAACCTTCGGCACCATCATCACAGAAGCTGAGGCTAAGCTTCAGCAGGCAAACGCCGCTTTCAACCTAGGAAATTATGTAAACGCCGAAACATTGGGGTATGAAGCGAAAAACTTGGCACTTCAAATCAACCAAACAGCAACCCAAGCCCAGTCCAAAATGGACGAGGCTGAAGATGCAATAACCAACGCCCAAAATGAAGAAAGAACTGTGGGGTTAAATGAAGCCCAAGACCTGCTTAACCAAGCCTACAGCGCATATGTCGCCGGAAATTATTCAGAAGCAATGAACTTGGCAACTCAAGCGATAACCAAGGCTGAAGAAGCTGAAACTTTTACATCTGAAGAAAATAACACTTCTTCATCTGAAGAAACTGATCCTTGGCTCGTTTACGGAATTTTCGGAGCCATTCTCATTCCATCCATCGTTATCTTCGGCTTCTTTTTTGTCAGATCAAGAAGGAAACCTAAAGTTGTTGAGGTTAAAAAGAAAAAACGGCGAATAGACGCTGAGCGAATATTTCGGGTACACAAGGATTTGATGCCGGAAGAAAAGCAGGCGATCCAATTTCTGGTGGAAAAAAATGGTGAGGCTTTTGAGGCGGAACTCTATGATTATGTTAAGCTTCCGAGGACAACCACGTGGAGATTGGTTAAGCGGCTGGAGGGAATGAGCATCATAAAACGCTCCAAGTTCAGAAGACAGAATCTGATACGCATAAAAAGAAAATACGACATCAAAGAATAATTTCTCTTCTGGAAACTGTCCAGCTTGATCTGAAATTGCTTTTTCATGCTTTTCCATGGGTTTCTTAAAGTTATATCGTGTTCACAATTACGATTCGGTTGTGAAAGATGAGAAAGAAAATCGTTGTCTCTATGGTTGTGGTGGCGTTGTTGCTCATCGGAATAATGGCAACTTCAGTGCTGGCATCAAATGTAAACTTAGCAAAGAATACAGATGTTTCAAAAGAGTTAGTGGCGACTGCGAATTCAGTGACGCCTGAGAAACTTGATCCTGTAAAAGAAATCTCTCCAACTTCTTCCTCCGTAATTCCTTACAAAGTTGAAGAACTGCCAAAAATTGATGCGGTTAAAGAACTAGAAGAAACTGGCGATGAGAATCTGGAAGAAATTGACGTTGAGGACCTAAAAGAAAGTGTGCCTGAAACTTGCGAAGAAACTGATTCCCGAATATGCCAAAGAACCAGATTCCTGCTGTATACTCATGATGGCAAACATATCATGTGGGGCTTTGTTGGAAACGGCTATTTCGTGGGCACAGATAACTTAGGCAAGCGTTGCTGGGGAATATACGGTAAAGGCGTCTTTGCAGGATTCTACGACGGAGAATTCTTCTGGGGCAAATACCGATGTGGCAACTGGAAAGCTGAGGGTCTCTTTGGAGAAAACTATACGCACGGAAAATACATACTTTTTCCAACAACAAACACCGAACCAGCAATAACAGCAACTAATCCGTAACCCCATTCACTACCCCCTCCCTTTTTTCTGAAACAGAATTCGATTACTACCTTATATGGCAAAAACGAACATTCTTACATTAAAATGGGAAGTGCTGAGTTTTGCCTTTAACTCCCCTTCATTATCCCATCGCCTATTTCATTTACAAGCTTGACAAACGACTCAGTCTGCCCGGACTGGTTGTAGGCTGCATGTTTCCCGACCTCGAAATACCCGTCATAGTTCTGCTGTTTGGAACTCAAGTTCCCAACCGAATGATTCTGCACAGCCTTTTGGGTTCAGCTACCCTCGGAACATTTCTTGCCTTAATAGTCACGATTCGAGTTTATCCGCTTCTGGTAAGCCGTCTCTTTCATGTTGACAAGAAAAGAGTCGAAAGCAAATGTAAACTCTCCTTTGCCGTGGTTTTCTCAGTTTTTGTTGGCAACCTCTCTCATGTTCTGTTGGACGTGACAAACCACCCGTATAACCCAGTTTTTTGGCCTTTCCTCCCTGCAACCGCCACACCCAGCCCCATCTATTTCGCTCTTGGAAACCCCCTTGGGTACTTGTGGATGCAGATTATCATGGCAGTTCTTCTTGCGGCGTTGATTGTTATTAAACGGAAGAACCTTTTCGAAGAGTTGCTTGTCGGCTAGAACCATTTTGATATTCTGCCAGCTTTTGGAGCTTAAATATCACCTGACAACAGAGTAGGTGGGGATTGGAGGTTATTCAATGAGTGTTGAGCTTCCAGAAGCCAAAATTCTCGCTGATCAAATGAACCTAGAGCTTAAGGGCAAACGTGTAAAATCCTATCTGCTGAAAGACTATGAACGATTACAACGAATTGGCATGATGGACAAGGACTTAACGTCCTTCAATCAGCTTGTCAACAGAAAAATCGAAACTGTAGCTTCTAGGGGCAACGTGATACGCATAAAATTTGACAACGGAGCCAACCTGATTCTTGGTCCCGAGTACGGCGGCGAAATCTTCTATCACACGGATGCAGCAAATGTTCCAAAGTTTCATTTGCGAGTTGATTTCAGCGACGGCACAGTGTTGACGGTGAGGCTCACCAGCATGGGAGTCATCCAAGTGCTGAAGGATGATGAGTTGGAGCGTTCATATGTCTACAAACGAGACTTCGACTCCACGAAGCTCTCACCCACCGATGAAGAGTTCACTTTCGAGCGCTTTTCGAAACGGATGGCAGACCACAACAAAATGTTAAAGTCAGTGCTGGTTGGAAAAGACGCTATCCTTGTTGGCGTAAGTAACAGCACCTTCCAGGACATCCTGTATCGGGCTAGACTTCATCCGAAGCGGAAAGCCTCGGAACTGAATGCGGAAGAAAAGCGGAGCCTATACGATGCCATCCGGCTTGTGCTTAAAGAGAGAATCAGACTCAAAGGAAAAGACAAGTTCCACGACCTACACGGAAAGCAGGGCAGCTACACGCCAGCCATGGGTCCAAACATGAAACAGCAGACTTGCCCCGAATGTGGAACATCCATAGAAAAGTTGAGTTTGGGCGGAGGACACGTATACCTGTGCCCCAAATGTCAGGTGTAAAGAGTTGTTAATGGCTTATTAACTCGTTCACTCTTTGATTTTACTATACCAGAGTCTT
>Ga0315537_1001890_pt1 | contig 16244 bp, 18 predicted proteins | sample SalMarSW160270MG_FD_203091 | JGI IMG/M metagenome (GOLD analysis project Ga0315537, IMG submission 203091) | Salt marsh sediment microbial communities from the Plum Island Ecosystem LTER, Massachusetts, United States - Salt Marsh Sediment SW1602-70 ... | reverse complement strand
CCCCCGTACTCCAACTCACTATAGTTGAGCATGGCAATACCTGAAAATCCTTGTTCTCTCAGCTCAACGGACTTGCGCGATACCTTTTCCCGGATATAGTCCCAGAAGGGGTGATCGAAGGCATCGGCCGCCTCGGTGAATGTGCCATTATGCACGCAAAAGGCATGGCATGCCACGATTGGGGGACCGTCAAAATAGGAAACCGGAGAGTTGATCGTTACCGGCATCAGGGGACCGGTATGACTTCCCCGCATAAACCCTGCCACATAGTGCCCGATGCTGAAGGGTGAAAGGACCTCGCCGGTGGCAGGAAAGCCCCCCTGGACCCTCACGAGCATCACCGGGTCGTCCTTGCCCGTGTATTTCCCCGCTATGTTGTGCAGGCGGGAGGTGCTTACTGCTGCGGCTATATCGCCCGTGCTGCGGGAGTGGATGCTCTCGACCACAAAACGCTCGTTGTCCCGCAAGAGGGCTGCGATATCGTAGAGGTCTTCGGGGGCGTTGAGCTCGATGATTTTATCCCCCTCGGTGTATGCAACATCCATGATGGTGAACTTGAACCCTTGAGCCATTGCAGGACTCAACATCAAACCAGCGCAGTACATCGGATCGACAAAGGCGAGGAAGAGCGGCAGGTTGTACGCCCCCGGGTCGGTCTTGTCGGCGGCAAAGAAGAGGAAGGGCTCATTGGGCCGCTCCTCAAACTCCATCTCCGCCACCGCGGGCCCCATACCCTTGACATTGCCGGAGAAGGCGTCCTTCAGCAGGTCCTGCCCTGCTCCATAGAGCCCCTGTTGCTTAGCCACCTCGGTCCCCGCCACAAAGGCCTCCCAGGCCATCTTGTGGAGTGCCTCATGACCCGTTCCCTTTTGGTGGGCGAAGAGCAGGGCTATGTCGTCCCCGGTGTGGCTCACGTACAGGTCATTGATCAAGCCCTTGCTGTTTTTTTCCACAAATTCACGAACACTGTCGATCAGTTGTTGACTGGGCTTGATATGTCCTCCTATGCTCCCTATATCTGCCTTGATAATACTCAATGTGGTCTTCATGCTTTTTTCTCCTTTCTCCTCTTATTTTTCCTGTACTTTATAACGTCCATCCTTCCAGTTCCTTCACGGTGGAGTGGTTGGTCAAATCGACACATAAGGGGGTGATGGAGATATGCTGGTTCGCAATAGCGTGAAAATCCGTCCCCTCTATCTCCTCGAATCCCTGATCCGCTCCACCTAACCAATAATATTTTTTGCCTCGCGGGTCAACCTTTTCTACAACCGCATCTTCAAAGACCCTCTTGCCTTGGCGGGTGATCTTGTAGGATTGTATTTCATGTTCCTCCACGTTGGGGACGTTGATGTTTAAGAAGGTCTCCTTGGGGAGTCCCACCGCCATGATATGTGCCGCCACCTTCAGGGCAAAGTTGGCTGCCACCTGAAACTTGAAGTCCTTTCGGGAGGCAAGTGAGATGGCAAAGGCGGGTATGCGCAGAAAAGTGGCCTCAAAGGCGGCGGAGACCGTTCCCGAATATACGAGGTCTTCGCCCAGATTAGGTCCGTTATTTATCCCTGAGATGACGAGATCAGGATGCCCTTTCAGGATTCCGTACACAGCCAGAGTGACACAATCCACCGGCGTCCCATCCACCGCAAATACCCTCGGCTCGATCTCCTCCACTCGAAGGGGACGATGGAGGGTCAAGGAGTGGGCGGCGGCGCTTCGCTCTCTGTCAGGGGCCACCACATACACCTCGCCCAGGGCCTGTATCGTTGTTGCCAAGGTGCGCAGCCCCTCTGAAAAAACACCATCGTCATTGGTGACTAAAATCTTCATGATCATTTCATTGGAGGGAAAGGAAAGGAGGAGAATTGCTACCAGGATTTTTAATAGATGGTCGGGGCGAGAGGATTTGAACCTCCGACTCCTGGCACCCCATGCCAGTGCGCTACCAGACTGCGCTACGCCCCGAATCACAGGCTATCTTGGCAGATTATCCTTGCTTAGTCAAGGGCCTCCTTGATCTCCTGTAGTTCCTTTCTGACCTCCCGCAAGACCTCTTTATAGTTTTCTTCTAAAAAATCCATCGCGAGCTGACCCCTCCGCCGCCGGCTCAACTCCTGCAGCTTCTTCTTTGCCCCCGTAATGGTGAACCGCTCTTCATAGAGAAGCTTCTTGATGGTGAGGATTGTTTCCAGGTCTTCCCGTCGGTATCGGCGCTGTGTCCCCCCGAACCGTTCGGGGTGCAGCTTAAACTCCTGCTCCCAGTATCGCAGGACGTGCGGTTTCACCCCGGTGATGCGACAGACCTCCCCAATACGATAATACAGTTTATCAGGATAAACATGCTTCCCCACTACTACCACGGAAGCGGCCTCTTAGGTATTTAACAGTTTCTTTAAGGTTTGGCTTGGCCTGAAGGTCAGGACCCGCCGTGGTGCGATCTCGATCTCCTCGCCCGTTTGAGGATTTCTCCCCTTGCGGGCCTTCTTTTCCTTGACCACAAAGTTGCCAAAACCGGAGATCTTGATCTTCTCTCCTCGTTCGAGGGTTTCTTTCATGAGATCGAAGACCATCTCCACCATCTCAGCCGCCTCCTTTTTGGCAAATCCAACCCTTTCGTAGACGCTTTCAACGATTTCGGCCTTGGTCATCCCCTCACCTCCTTTAGGTTACGCCCTACCTGATCGTCAATGCAGGTACTGTGTGCAGCTGCTTCAGCACCTCCTGGTGAAAATCATTCACTTCTTCGTCGGTCAAGGTCCTCTCCCCCGACCGGTACCGAATCCGAAAAGCCAACCCCTTTCGTCCTGAGGGAATGGGGTCACCTCGATAACAGTCAAAGACCTCTACCATCTCAATACAGGTGTTATCAACCCCTTGGATAATCTCCCTGAGCTCTTCCGCGCTTGTCCCTTCATCTACCACCACGGCCACATCTCGGTCCACGGAGGGGAACCGGGGTAGCGGTGTAAAAGTCACCTCTCTCCAGAAGCGCTCCGCAAGGGTAGGGAGGTCGATTTCAAAGACGAGAACGCCGGGGGGGAGCTCAGAGGCCTCCGCCACCGCAGGGTGTAGCTCTCCTACTGTCCCTACCGCCACTCCATCCACCGTTACTACCGCACCGTTGCTGGGGTGGAGATAGGAGATCCCCTCGCTGTGAGTAAAGGTCGGAGCAGGGACCCTCAACTCAGCGAGCAATTGCTCGACACACCCCTTGACATAGTAAAAATCCATCTCCTGAGGCGGGACATTCCATCCCTCTCCGGCGACCCTCCCCATCGCGAGTCCTGCCAAAGACCTTCTCTCCTGTGGTAGCTTCTCTTTCTTCTGGGTGTGGTAGACTTCTCGCGATTCAAAGATCTTCAGGTCCGTGTTGTTATAACTCAGATTATACCTGGCAGTATCCAGCAGACCAGGGAGCAAGGTGGTGCGCATCACCGACTGTCCCTCTGCAAGGGGATTGAGGAGGGCCAAAGGATGAAGCCGGGGATCCTTTGAGGGCAATCGGAGGGCCTCAAGGGCCTGGGGGGGGATGAAGCTGTAGGTGATCACCTCCGAGAATCCCAGACCGGCCAAGGCGTCCTTGGCCCGTTTCTCCATCTTTTCTAGTCGGTTTTTCCGGAGGGGTAACACCCACATCTTGGGGGTCTGAACTGGGATACGATCGTATCCCGTGAGACGCCCTATTTCCTCGATGAGGTCTATCTCCCTCGTGATATCACCTCTATAGGCGGGGGGTGACACCACCCACTCTTCTCCCTTATTGTCTTTTACCTCCATATGGAGGCGCTTCAGGATTCCGTGCACTTCCTCCCGCTCAAGGGTCATCCCCAGCACGGCGATGACTTTGGATAGACGCAGATTGATCTCTGCACGGGGGATGGGAGTTGGATAGCAATCGATGGTCCCCTGTGCAACCTCACCGCCAGCAAGCTGGGTGATGAGAGCGGTCGCCTGCAGGGCGGCATCGAGCACCCCTTCGGGATCGATTCCTCGTTCAAATCGGTACGACGATTCTGTCTGTAGACTCAAGGCCTTCGAGGTGCGCCTGGTCCCATTTGGGGAGAAATAGGCGCTCTCCAGGAGGACGCGGGAGGTGTTGTCTCGAATCTCCGAATTCAAACCTCCCATGACCCCAGCGATGGCCACCGGTCTAACAGCATCACAGATCATAAGGGTGTCTTTGTCCAGGGCCCGCTCCACCTCATCCAAGGTCACAAAGGTTTCCCCTTCCGCTGCCCGCTTCACGACGATCTCTCCCCCTTCAAGGAGATCGAAATCGAATGCGTGGAGTGGCTGGCCGTACTCCAACATGACATAATTGGTTACATCGACCACATTGTTGATTGATCTCACCCCAGCCCGCTCAAGTTTGGTCCGCAACCAGAAGGGAGAAGGGCCGATCTGCACCCCGGTGATGAACCGAGCGGAATATCGGGGGCACAGGTCTGGGTCCAGCACGGATACTCGTACCGTGTCCTCTATCCGATCGTCCCCCTCCCGAAGCTGGGGGGTTGGGGGGTGAAACCTGGCACCGGTCAAGGCAGCCACCTCCCGAGCCACACCAATCATGCTGAGGCAATCCCCCCGGTTGGGGGTGAGGGTGATTTCCAGTATATGATCTCTTACCTTGAAAAAATCCGCCACGGGAGTGCCTACGGGGGCGTCAAGGGGGAGGATCATGATGACATCAGCGTTGGAGGAGAGTCCCAGCTCTGCCTCGGAGCACATCATCCCCTCAGAGCGCTCCCCCCGGATTTGTGCCTTCTTTATCTTCAGCCCCTCGGGAAGTTCAGCCCCCACCAGGGCCAAAGCCACTTTGTCCCCTTCCTTCATGTTTCGGGCACCGCAGACAATGGGATACGCCTCCTTGCCCACCATGACGCGACAAAGGGAGAGTCGATCAGCCTGGGGATGGGGTGCAATGGAGGAAATTTGGGCCACCACCACGCCCTTCAATGCGGAGCCCACCTCCTCGATGCCCTCAACCTCCAGGCCGGCCATGGTGAGGAGATCGGCAAGTTCAGCAGGGGGGAGCTCACAATCGATATATTCTTGTAGCCAGTTGTAGCTTACTCTCATAGTTCTAAAATTGCCTAAGGAAACGAAGATCGTTGGCGAAGAAGAGGCGGATATCATTGATGCCGTACTTCAGCATGGCGATTCGCTCGATTCCCATGCCGAAGGCAAACCCCGTCACCTCTTCAGGATCATAGCCTACAATACGGAAGACCTCCGGATCAACCATTCCCGAACCGAGGATCTCCAGCCACCCGGTCCCCCCGCACACGCGACAACCCTCCCCCTGGCACATAACACACCCGATATCCACCTCGGCACTGGGCTCTGTAAAGGGAAAAAAGCTGGGGCGGAATCGCAACGGCGTCCCTTCACCGAACATCTCATGGACGAAGAACGTCAGGACCCCTTTGAGATGGGCAAAGGAGATCCCCTCATCTACCAAAAGCCCCTCTACCTGGTGAAACATAGGGGTGTGGGATATATCGGAATCGCGTCGATAGGCAGGACCAGGAGCGATGATTTGGACCGGGGGGCGCTGGCTCTCCATTACCCTAATTTGGACAGGGGAGGTGTGGGTGCGCAGCAGTACCTCGTCGGAGAAGTAGAAGGTATCGTGCATATCCCGTGCTGGGTGATCGCGGGGGATGTTGAGGGCCTCAAAGTTGTAATAATCCAATTCTACCTGTGGCCCCTCCGCCACCTGAAAGCCCATTGTGGTGAAGATATCCACCATCTGGGCCATTACCTGGGTGATGGGATGCAAGCTCCCCCGCGGCAGCCGAGTGCCGGGGAGGGTGATATCCAACCGCTCCTGTGCAAGCACCCGTTCCTTCGCCTCATCGTGAAGGCGAACGAGGGCTTCCTCAATCCGCTCCTCCAATTCTTGTTTTACGGTATTGGCTTGCTCGCCAGCCCTACGCCGCTGGTCAGGGGTGAGCTCCCGCACCCCCCTGAGGAGGAGGGTGAGGTTACCCTTTCTGCCCAGAACCTCTATCCGTATCTGGTTTGCTTCCTCTTCGGTGCTGGCCTGGGCTAGTTTTGCCAGCGCCGACTCGCGGACCGCTTGTAGGGCTTGTTCAAAAGAATCAGCCATGCTTCTTGGCTAGCTGAACGAGATCGGCAAAACCATCGGCATCATGGATGGCTATATCCGCCAAGACCTTTCTGTCTAAGGTTACATTGGACTTGCGCAGCCCTTCCATGAAACGGCTATACGTGATATCGTGGGTCCTGGCTGCGGCATTGATCCTCGTGATCCACAACCTTCGGAACTCCCGCTTTCTGACCCGCCGGTCGCGGTAGGCGTACTGCAGGGCCCGTTCTACCGCCAGACGGGCGCTGCGCAGGAGATTTCCCCGCGCCCCTTGATATCCCTCAGCCATCTTGAGGATCCGCTTTCTCTTGCGAGCTCCTCTGGCTCCTCTGGTGACCCTCGGCATGACAACGTCCTCCTCTCTTCGTTACCCGTACGGGATCAATCGCTTGATTGATTTTATATTGGTACTGTGCACGAGATCAGCACTCCTCAAGTTTCGTTTTCTCTTGGGGCTCTTTTTGGTGAGGATGTGGTTGGCATAGGCCTTCTGTCGCTTGACCTTCATCCCCGATCCTGTGATTTTGAACCTTTTTGCTGCCCCGCGGCTGGTCTTCAGTTTAGGCACACGTCACCTCCATGTAGTACTCTCTATTTTTAAAAGTCATTGCTTTTCGAATCGCTTAGTGAGGGGCTAAAATCACTACCATGCTGCGCCCCTCGAATTTAGGGGGATACTCCGCTACCCCCCATTCCTTGGTCTCCTCCATGACCCGCTCCATCATCCGTTCTCCCAAGTTCTTGTGGGCCAGTTCTCTGCCTCGGAAGACGATGGAGATCTTCGTCTTGTATCCTTCCTTCAAGAAGCGCTCGACGTTTCTGAGCTTAACCTGGAGGTCATGTTCCTCTGTTTTCGGTCTCATTTTGACCTCTTTGAGCTGTCCACCCGCCTGTTTCTTTTTACCCTCGTGCCCCTTTTTGCTCTGGAGATATTTATACTTACCATAGTCCATGATCTTACAGACAGGCGGGTCAGTTTTGGGGGAAACCTCCACCAAGTCCAACCCGAAATCGCTCGCCTTTACCAAAGCTTCTGCGACGGACAAGATCCCTAACTGGTTTCCCTCTGGGTCTATGACCCTCACCTGAGGAGACCTGATATCTCTATTGACACGGACTTGCTTGTTTTCTATGTCCTTTCACCTCCTTTAGGGTAAGATGAGCTTCTGGGATTTTGCGTTCTTTGTGAATCAAGGTCAAAAACTTTTCAAACTCCATTCCCTGGAGATCTGTTCCATCCCTTCTCCGAGGGGCTATCGTCTTTGTTTCTTGTTCCTTGTCGCCGATGACCAGCATGTAAGGGATCTTCTGCACCTGGGCCTCCCTAATCTTGAAACCCAATTTCTCGTTCCGGAAGTCCTGCTCCACCCTGATCCCCTCTTCGCATAGCCGCTGGTAAACTTCCTCGCCATACGGGATGTTTCGATCCGTGACGGTGAGGATGACGGCCTGTACCGGTGCAAGCCACAGGGGGAAGGCACCGCCATAATGTTCGATCAGGATACCGATAAAACGCTCCATGGCCCCCAGGATCACCCGATGGAGCATTACCGGACGGTGTTTTTCTCCGTCCGAACCGATATATGAGAGGTCAAAACGCTCAGGCATGGTAAAATCGCACTGGATCGTGGCGCACTGCCATTGTCTGCCCAAGGCGTCCTGTAATTTCACATCGATCTTGGGGCCGTAGAACGCCCCTTCTCCTTCGTTGACCTCGTAGGCGAGGTCCTCGTCATCGAGGACTGCCAGCAAGGCCTGAGTGGCCATCTCCCAATCCGCGTTGCTCCCGATGGACTTTTCAGGTCTGGTGCTTACCTCGAGTTCATAGGGAAAGCCGAAAACGGCCATGACGTCTTTGACAAAGGTGAGGATTGCCTGGATCTCTTCGTGCAGCTGATCGGGCCGACAGAGGATATGGGCGTCGTCCTGGGTAAATTCCCTTACCCGCAGCAGCCCGTGCAGCACACCTGATCTCTCGTGACGATGTACCGTTCCCAATTCAAAATACCGCAGGGGAAGATCTCGATAGCTGCGCTGCCTCGATTTATAGATGAGCATATGGGCCAGGCAGTTCATGGGTTTTAGTGCGTATTCCTGCTCCTCCACCTCGGTAAAATACATGTAATCCTTATAGTTGTCAAAATGCCCTGATTGCTTCCAGAGGTTCAACTTCAGGATCTGAGGACCGATAACAAGATGGTATCCCCTCCTGAGATGCTCGCCCCGCTCAAAATCCTCCAGGATGGAACGCAGCAGGGCCCCCTTCGGGTGATAGATGACGAGTCCGGCCCCTGCCTCCTCATGGATGCTGAAGAGATCAAGCTCCTGCCCCAGGCGGCGGTGATCCCTCCGCTTGGCTTCCTCCAATATCGCAAGGTATTCATCCAACTCCTTCTGCGTAGGGAAGGCCGTACCGTAGATTCGCTGCAGCATCTTGTTATGTTCATCACCCCGCCAATAGGCGCCGGCTACGCTCAGGAGTTTGAAGGCCTTGATGCCCCCGGTTGAGGGCACGTGGGGGCCGCGGCAGAGATCGACAAATGCATCGTGCCGATAGAGGGTGACCGCTTCGTCTTCGATTGCCTGCAGGAGCTCTACCTTATACAGTTCCCCCTCTTTTTTAAAAAATTGCAGGGCCTCTTTCTTAGAGATCTCCTCCCGTTCGAACGGGTAGTCTTGGGCGATGATCTCTTTCATCCTGGCTTCGAGCTTAGGAAAATCATCGGGGGAGAAGGTGCCTTCGTAGTCGAAGTCATAGTAGAAACCGTCCGCTGTCGAGGGGCCAATAGCGAGTTTGACCCCGGGGAAGAACTCCTGGACCGCCTGGGCCATGACATGGGACGCACTGTGCCTCAACTTCAGGAGGGCATCGTCTTCTTTTTTCTTGGTTGCATGATGACGGACCATCTGTCAATTTCTCACAAAAAACTAAGGAAAGGCATCATTAATATAAGTAAAAATTAATGACGCCTTTCCTCTTAAATAATTAAAATATGCTGATGCGCGTGACCCTTTCCCTTTTTATCATGAAATAATAAAGACAAATGGTAGGCACGGACGGTTTCGAACCGTCGACCTCTACCGCGTCAAGGTAGCGCTCTCCCCCTGAGCTACGTGCCTATCTTATTAACTCCCTGTTTTGATAACAATTTCCCCCTTTTTTGTCAAGGGGTAAATTGTTCCTCGCCTGGTAGGGTTAGGGCTGAGATGAACGCCTCTTTACCTGCCACCCTCCATATCTGCACTCCAGGTCGCCATCGAGACAGGGGGTCTTTCTGGGACCTGATAAGTGAGGGTTGCGCTGGCCTTCCCTGTTTTCAGCGAGACAGGGTATTCAAAGACCACGGTCTTTTGAAAGGGGATCCCGGTGTTTTTCTGCGTCGAAAAGATCTCTTGCTTTGTAAATACCGCTTTGCCCTCTGGGTCCGATACTGTGGTGGTGAGTACGATGCGATAGTCGCCATATTTTCCCGTGGGCATGTTGTGATCCGCTGTCTTGTTGGTGAGGGATATCGTGACCGACCCCGCACCTATCTCGCCGGTGATGGAGGCTGCTTCTTTTAAGAGTTCTTCGTACATCTGGACATGCTGCCCTACCATCCGTTTCGGCACTAACGAGGCGATCGGAAACCCCTGGACCGACTTCCTCTCCACCCTCGGCATGTGACATTCCTGACACTGCTTTTGCGAACCGCTCGCCTTCCACTCCTGATAGGCCGGCATATGACATCCAGCACAGAATTCAGACTTCAGCATCGACTCCTCTTGCTTGGTCTCGTGCTTGGAAACAAGGTCATAGGGACCGTAGATCATATTATTTCTCAGGTGGCAGGTGGTGCAGTTGATCCCCTCCTCGATGTGGACCGGTTTGAGCTTAAGGGCCTTCTCTTCTGCTATCTCTTGGGCGGCATGGCAGGGGAGACATGCCTGCTCCTGGTAGCCCTTCGTTGCCTGTTTGAACGGGTCGTTGTCATAGGCCTTTGCATGATAGCTCTGTGACCACTCCTCGTAGATCGTTTTATGGCACTTGTTACACTCCGAGGCCTTTACCGTCTTGTCTCCCATCTCCAGCAGATAATCATACTTGGCCCCCACTAAGATGAGCAAGCCGACCATCAATCCTACAATAATTAGGCTTTTTTTCATGATCCCCCCCATTCTTTAAAGCATAGATTAAAGGGAACAAAGATGACCACATATCTTCACCAATAGTAACTGTAGGAGAATTGGGAGGTTCTGTCAAGAGTAGAGGGGTTTTCGACGATGTGCAATGGCCGGGAGAGCCTTTTTAGTGTTTGAAGAATGGGGTTTTTTATGCATATAATACAGTTACGACGCTATTATAATGGGGGGGTTAATAAGTACCCATCAGCAATACTCATTTCCTTTGAACCTTTTTTAGCCGGGAGGGACTCATTGGTGAAGTAGAGAGTTATTAGGAATGGGGCCGTCAGGCTCTCACAGAAAGGAGGGGGGTAAGATGGAAAGGATATTGGGTATCGGTTTTTTGGTGGTAACGCTTACAATGGTTTTTACGTTCACGGCATTTACAGAGCATGCAGGGGCGGGGTCCGGGCAATTTGTCCTCAAGAGCCCGGCGTTTGCCGAAAAAGGTAAGATCCCCGCCAAGTACAGCCGCAAGGGGGATGATGCGTCTCCGCCTCTCACCTGGCAGAATCCCCCGCAAGGCACTAAATCCTATGTCCTTACGGTTGAGGATCCTGATGCGCCTGCCGGCACGTTCACGCACTGGGTTATCTTCAATATCCCCGGAAATGTAACGGGTCTGCAGGAAGGAGTGCCGAAGGAGAAGGTGTTGGACAATGGTGCCGAGCAGGGGAGGAATGATTTCGGCTCTGTCGGCTACGAAGGGCCTGATCCTCCAGCAACGCACCGATACATATTTACGCTTACGGCCCTTGATGTGGAGAAGATTAAAAGGCCGAGCAAGAAGATACTCAAAGAGCACACCCTGGGAGAAGCGACCTTAACAGGGATGTATCCGTAGGGAGTGGATCGGTAATGAGCCCTTGACGGAGTGCCGAGAATAAAGAAGGGTTTGCTTCTCAAGAATTTAGCAGTCAATATAGCCCCTCTTATAGAGGGGACTTTACGTTGTTTGAGGAGGCGGGATGTGATAAGGTACGTGTACAACAACTGGCGGAAAAAGGGTGAGATTTATTATTATCTTATAATGACCAACGAGGAGGATATAGTATGTCGTTAGCAGGCAAGATTGCATTGGTGACAGGCGCCTCAATGCCGAAAGGCATCGGCAGGGCCATTGCCCTTACCTTGGCCAGACACGGGGCGGACGTCGCGGTGACCGGTTTTAGTCATGTGGAAGGGGCCCAGGCTGTGGCCGAAGAGATACGGGCCCTCGGCCGCAAATCGATGGCGATCAAAATGGACGGAAGGGAGTATGCGAATGTTCAGAAGGGCTTTGCCGCTATAAAAGATGAGCTGGGGCCTGTGAATATCTTGGTGAACAATGCTGCCCTCATGGGTCACAATATTACCATTGCCAAGACCACCATAGAGGAATGGGATAATGAGGTGAAGATCTGCCTGAATTCCGCCTTCTATTGTATCAAGGAGGCATGGGAGGATATGCGTGCCAATCAGTGGGGCCGGATCGTCAATATCACCTCTGTTGCCGGTGTCCTGGGCGGTTATGCACAGACGAGCTACGGTGCTGCCAAGGCGGGCCTGATTGCCCTGGCGAAGTCGGTAGCTTTGGAGGGGGCCCGATCCAATATCACTGCAAACTGCGTGTTAGTCGGATTAGCCGCTACGGACGCCTCTTCGTTGCTCAAACCAGAGGCCCTTGAAAAGGTCGAGAAGAGGACAGCCATCGGCAGGTCTGCTGATCCTCAGGAGATTGCCGATGCCGTCGCCTATGTGGTATCGGATAAGGCCCGGTACATGACTGGAGCTATGGTGAATATGTTGGGCGGTCTTGACCTATTCGTCTTCTAGGGTCTCTTCCCCTGAGAAGCTGAAGAGGATCAACAAGTGCACGAGAACCCGCTTTTGTTGCCTGAGGAAGTATTTCACTCTTTATTATGACAATTGTTGACAAGTCTATAGTATTAGTTTCATAGTTATACATTGATAAACCTGTTACCCTTCAAATAAATTCGTGAGGCAACCAGCTATGAGATTACACAACAAGGTAGCGATTATTACCGGCGGCGGCAAAGGCATAGGCAGGGCCATCGCCTCAGCATTTGCCGCAGAAGGGGCGAGCGTGGTGATGGCAGCCCGAACCCGCGCAATACTGGAGGAAGCGGCTGAAGAGATCCGGGCTCAGGGAGGGGAAGCCCAGGCCATACAAACCGATATCACCGACGAGCGGCAGATAGAGCGGATGGTGGCAGAGACCATCCAGGCATACGGCAGGATCGATATATTGGTCAATAACAGCGGCATTGCCGGGCCGACAGCCCGGGTGGTAGATTTGGGTTTAGCGGCGTGGAACGAGGTGCTCGCCATCGACCTGACCGGAGGCATGCTCTGCGCCAAACACGTGCTCAAGCACATGATCCCGCAAAAAAGCGGTGTCGTCATCAATATCGTCTCCGAGGGGGGGAGGTCAGGGGATGGTAGATCCGGGTATCCGATGCGCAGTCCGTACTGTTGTTCCAAGGCAGGGCTCATCGCCCTCACCGAGACGCTGTCCATCGAGGTTGGGGAATATAATATCCGCGTCAACGCCATCAGTCCTGCAGCCGTCAGGGGAGAACGGATCATCAATGTCGTGAAAGGGAGGTCTGAAGCCACGGGCCTTCCCTTTGAGGAAGTCATGGGGAAGCTCGTCGAGAATTATTCGCTCAAAAGGCCGGCTGAGGAATCAGAGATAGCAGCGGCAGCCGTTTTCCTGGCGTCGGACGAGTCAAGCGCCATTACGGGGCAAACACTGGTTACCAATTGTGGCCAACACATAATTCATTAGTAAAGGAGATATAACGTGTCATCATCGCTCGAAGCCAACAAAAAAGCCGTTCAAGAGTTCTACGACTTCGTCATCAACAAGAAAGACTTCGAATCTGCGAGAAAATACATGGGGGGCCGATACAAACAGCACAATCCCCTCGTGGCAGACGGGCCGGAGGGGCTCAAGGCCTTCATCGAATTCCTCAAAACGAATTTTCCCGAAGCCAGGAGCGAGATCAAGCGGGTCTTAGCGGATGGTGACTATGTCATTCTCCATGTACACTCCATACGCCCCCCCAACCTGCGAGGACGGGCCATCATCGAGATATTCAGGCTGGAGAACGGCAAGGTCGACGAGCATTGGGATGTCATCCAGGAGATCCCCGAAGAGTCCGCCAATTCCAACGGAATGTTCTAATTTTGTAGAGCTACACGAGGGTCGAACCCCGGCAGAATGTGCCACCAGCCGTGGTTCGACCCTCTTTTTTTAATACCGTCCCCGATTAACTAATTCCAGCGGGCAACCCAGTCCGAGATCATCGCGGACAGCTTCTCCCTTTGGGGCTCATCGAGTTTGTTGCTGAATGCGAGCATGAGGTCGAAGGTGTTGTTGATCCTCTGCGTTTTATCGGAGAGGACCCCTTGGAACAACCGGGTCATCTGTGTCACATCCGGCTGCTGCTGCGCGCCCTCCCTTTTGATTACCTCCATAGCCTCTTGTCTCTGTGTCCATCCCTCTTGGAAGTTTTGATGGATCTGTGCCTTGAGGTTTTCAAACTCGGTCTTTTGCTCGGGGCCCAATTCGAGCTTGGCTGCGGTCTTGTTAAGATGCTTGATGAAAATAGCCTCCACCTTGCGCTGGTCGTCCATCCGAGCACCACAGGAAACAAAGCTCGCCCCGAGGATGAGCAGTAAAGCCACAAGGGCAATGCCGTACATTCTTTTCTTCATCTTCTATCCCCTCCTTACCAAAGCGTTTATTATTATATAATACCCCTCTATAGGTAAAACAAGGCCTCACCTTATTCCCTAACATGGTGGGAAGGGTTGACAAAGTTATTGAATATATTTCATAATCTTGCAGTGATATAAGACTGCTTATATGCAGTAAAATCTAAGGTTATAATCATGATAATACACGCTCCGGCATTACATCGGCAAGAAGAAGCAACGGCAGAAAACATAGCGGAAATTGTGCGCCTCCTTCAGGGGAAAGATAGAGCTTTTGCTTTTGTTAGACAAACGAGCATGACATTTATACAAACACTGTGGATTCCTGGAGGATATATCCTTGCATACCAGGAAAATGATATTATGCATATTTACAGAGCCAAGGAATTTGTTTCTCAAGCAGATGCAATTTGGGCCTTGCAATCATATCTCAAGGGAGAAGAGAGCTGGAAGACGAAATTTGATTTTGAACATAAAACAATCGATAATCCTATTGTTATGCTTAGTTATAAACTTGGAACTATTGCAGGGAAGATCATACAATTTATAAAAGGGAAGTAACTTAGTAACACCCACCTGACACCCCAACTCTTGCGCCAGGGTCGTTTCTTTGCCTGAGGGGGAAGGGCACCAGAAACATGCCTACAGTATTGCGCTATTTCAATATCATGAGCCATATTGACAAACTTAGTGAATTTGTTTCATAATTTTAAAGTATGAACCCAAATGCATAGAAAGGAGTAAAAATGAGTATCCGCGATAGTATTTTAAAAGAGGCATTAACTCTCAAGCCTTCACAAAAAGCAGAATTAGTGGACAAACTGCTTTCTAGTCTTGATAAGCCTGATGGAGAGATCGATACATTATGGGCGAAGGAGGTGGAGGATCGAATCGATGCTTACGACCAAGGAGAGATCAAGGCTGTTACCTTAAAAGAGGTTCTTGAAAAGTATAAGTAAGCATTAAAGATGCGGATACGGTTCTTAAAAATCGCACAGATCGAACTGGATGAATCTATTGAGTATTACAACTATGAATCCCCCGGATTGGGCGAGGAATTCCTCACTGAAGTTTTAAACGCGCTCAACAGAATTGGGACTTTTCCCGAAGCATGGCATCCCTGTTCAAAGCGAGCGAGGAGGTGCCAAACCCGCCGTTTCCCTTACGGGATCATATACCAAATCCGCCAAGACGAAATCTTGCTAATCGCCATTGCAAACCTCCACAGAAAACCGGACTATTGGAAAGATCGGATATAGAATGAACCCAACTATCCATACTCCATCTATCATCCCCGCCCCTCTCGAAGGAGCTTTTTTGTAGCCTGAGGGGGCAGGCGCCGGAAACCCGCCGCTCGTATTTCGCGCTTTCCATCCAATCGCTGCATTTGACACGCGGCCCTGCGTGGCATATATTATGGCCTATCTAGGAGACTTGAGCCCTCGCCGCTGACATCGCTTGCCTTTTCAGGCACCATTCAACGAACAGCCAGAGGACCGTAGGCCCCCTTATAGAAAAAAAGAGGAATACATGGGTAGTGAGAACACTCGAAATGTAGCAATCATAGCGCACGTTGACCACGGCAAGACCACCCTTGTGGACCAGCTCTTGCGCCAGAGTGGCCAGTTCCGGCAGGGTGAGCTCGCCGGAGATTTGATCCTTGATTCCAACCCCCTCGAACGCGAGCGCGGGATCACCATCCTGGCCAAGAATTGCGCCATCGACTATACTGATCGCAACAATCGCACATTCCACATTAACATCGTCGATACGCCGGGGCACGCGGATTTCAGTGGCGAGGTCGAGCGCGTGCTCAGGATGGCTGACGGCGTTCTGCTGTTGATAGACGCCTGTGAGGGCGTCATGCCGCAGACACGGTATGTCCTCTCCAAGGCGCTTGCCGTGGGTCTGAGGCCGATCGTGGTGATCAACAAGATGGACCGCGCGGACGCACGATCCCAGGCCGTGCTCAACGGGGTCTTTGATCTGCTCGTTGATCTCGGGGCGGACAACCATGCCCTCGATTTCCCGACCATCTACACCTCTGCGCGTGACGGCTGGGCAGCAACGGATCAGGACAGCCGGGCGTCGACGGACATCCATGCCATATTCGATGCGATCATAGAGCATATCCCGGCTCCGCACGGTGACGCCGACGCGCCGCTGCAGGCGCTGATCACGACGCTGGATTACAATGATTACGTCGGGCGGATCGGTATCGGCCGCGTGTTCGCGGGCACCATGCATG
>Ga0315537_1001888_pt1 | contig 16259 bp, 13 predicted proteins | sample SalMarSW160270MG_FD_203091 | JGI IMG/M metagenome (GOLD analysis project Ga0315537, IMG submission 203091) | Salt marsh sediment microbial communities from the Plum Island Ecosystem LTER, Massachusetts, United States - Salt Marsh Sediment SW1602-70 ... | reverse complement strand
CCCACCCATTCGTGTCCTGAGTAGGGCACGGCAAAAACCATGGTTGGTTGGTTCAGAGCAAGTATTTCATCCAGGGCCGGTCGTATCCCGATGTTAAAATGAATGGCCAGAATTCCATCCGCTTCCTTCAATCCTTCTTTTATTTCACCAACCTCCTCCGGAGATGTGATCAGACGATCTACCGTAAACTCAACATCAGATAGTTCATTTTTCAATTCCTCAAAGCGTGATTCATAATGCCGGATTTCATCGTTGAAATCCATATTGGGTTCAGGCCAGAGACCATGTGATGACCCGAGGTACACCCTGGCTACTTTAACTTTTGTTCCCCTGCATCCCGGACTGATCATCTTGTGCAAAGATGGTCTCATGCCAGCTGCAAAAAGACCTGAGCTGCAGAAACAGAGGGTACTCCCGGCAGCCGTGAGCCGCAGGAATTCTCTTCGTTTGATACTGTTTTGCATGCCAACCTCCTGTTTTGAAATGATTAAAAATAACAGATAACAAGTTAATGACTTAATTGCAATTTTTTTTATATATTCAAAAAAACATTTATCCATGGCTGCCAAACAGAACAAATACCAGAACAACATCCATACGGCCTGTTGTCCCTGCAATGAGTTCAATGATCATTCGTCCAAAGGAATAACCAGGAGAAAATTCATACAGGTTACCGGTGGCACTACCTTTTCTCTTGTTGCGTTATCGGGTTTATCCTGGTCAGCACTTGCATCCTTACAAGAAGAGGGCCAGCCGGGCATCCGGCGCAGTCCGCTGGTAGTAAAACCAATCCTTGCTTATTCGACACCGGTCCGCCAGGACCAACGGAGCTGGAGAGCCTGGGGAGGTATACAAACAGAACAGGATGCAAAGGAGGAGGTAATGAGGATTGGTGCCGAATTAAAGGAGCTTCAATCACGGTGTGACTTTCCTGTCGAATTCCTCCCCATTGATCGCGTGCGTGGTCCGGATGATCTGAATGATATCCCTGATCTGGCCTCAGCCGATCTGTATCTGGTTTATGCGGCAGGCGGATGGATGGATACCTTCGACCGGTTGCATCAAATGGAGAAGGATATGATCTTCTTCTGCCGGCACAAGTCAGGCCCGGTCTATTTATGGTATGAGATCATCAGTCCGCGATATCTGCGGCAGCATACCGATAACCTGGCATTAACCGGTGTGAACGATGACGATGTTGTTATCGACAGCCAGGACGAATTGCTCTGGCGGTTACGGGCTTTGTGTGGGTTGAAGAACACCCTGAATACAAGGATTATTGCTATTGGAGGTCCCGGTGCCTGGTCCCAACCGGAAGGAGTTGTACCAAAGCTTACAGAAGATAAGTATAAATTTACGATCCTTACCGTCTCCTATGAGGAACTGGGCGGGTTGATCAAAGAAGCCATGGCCGATAATTCTGCTGTTGCTCGTGCCAGAGAGCATGCTGACCAATACCTCCAAATACCAGGCACCAGCCTGGAGACAAAACGATCGTTTGTGAACAACGGATTTCTCCTTGATGAGATTTTCCGTAAAATGATGAATAAGGCCAATTGCAGGGCAATCACAATCAACGGTTGCATGGGAACGATCATGCCCCTGGCGGAAACCTCTGCATGCCTGACCCTTAGTTTGCTGAATGATGCCGGTTACCTCGCCTTCTGCGAATCGGATTTCGTTGTGATCCCGGCAGGTGTTTTAATGGCTAATATCTCCGGCAAACCGGTATTTTTAAACGATCCCACCTATCCCCATGATGGGATTATAACCCAGGCACACTGTACGGCACCGCGACGGATGGATGGCAAAAAAAGAGAACCGGCAAGAATCCTTACCCATTTTGAATCCGATTATGGGGCAGCACCGAAAGTGGAAATGACTATTGGTCAAACCATCACCAACATTATCCCGGATTTTGCAATGGCCCATTATAAAGGATTGGTGGGTAACATTGTGGATGTTCCCTTTATGGATATTTGCCGCTCCCAGATAGATACCGGCTATAATTACGACAGCAAGGAGCTGGCAAAACAGATGCCCGGTTTTCACTGGATGACCGGTTACGGTGATTATCACCGCGAGATCGGTTACGCACTCAGACGAATCGGAATTGAGTGGGATTGTCTTACTTCATGATCATTGCCTCACTCATTCCGTTTTACACCTTATTTAAGTATTGGCTGTAAAACGATATTCCGGTAGGACACCTTACCGTGATCACCCTGAAGATAAAGGGGCCCCGGAATGAACTCATCAGCGGTAAGTGCTCCGCCTGTCACTCCATACAACGGCTGGTTATCGATGATTTTCGTACCATTCAGGATAACCGTTACGTGCCGGTCACAAAGGGTAATATCCAAACGCTGCCATTCTCCTGCAGGTTTCTCAGCATTGACTGACGGGGTGATGCGACTATAAATAGCACCCATATTATGGGAATCGAGTGGTTTCTGGTAACTGTCAAGAACCTGTACCTCATAGATGCCACGCAGGTAGATTCCTGAGTTGCTGCCTGCCGGTACATTTACTTCAATTTTCAGGTTAAAATCCTCAAATTTCCGGTCTGTCCTGAGATTACCATAACTGATGTGAGAACCGTCTCCCGGTTGAACGGGATCAGTAACCATCACTCCATCTTTCACGGAAAAACCATTCTTCTGATTGGGATTGGTCAATGACCATCCTGAAAGATCTTTCCCGTTAAACAGGGTTATTGGTTTACCAAATTCGAGTGAAGAAAGATCCGGTGCGGGAGGCAAAGGGGGAATTCGCTTCCCCTTGAAATAGGAAGTGCTTAATTTCCCATCACGTCCGGGTGTCAATACTTTTCCAATCATCTCATCGTTCACCATCACACATTCAATCCAGGTGGTGTAGATTTGTTTTCCAACCGGATTACTCCGGGTAATAATCAGCTTATCATTACACATTAACACACTGCTCACCGGCACAACACTACCTCCATACCAAAGAATATCTCCATCCAGGTATCTTTGCTCCTGTCGTATTTCAAGCCATCCTGCGCCATCATCGGGCAAAAAGAGTGCCCAACGTCCTAAAAAAGGATTGCTTTCTGATTGTGAGAAGCCCGTTAAAGGGAGTACCATCAATGTTAATGTTATCAGGGTTAACCTGAATAAATGTTTGTTTGTTTTCATGGCAAGAATCTAGTTAAGGGTAAAAATACAGATGACTTTTATTATAGCGTAAATGTACATATTTTTAACAACATTTGTCCGGTTTTTCCTTAGCTGCATAATCATCTCCTGGAGGTCCCGGGACGGATTTTTTATCTATATTTGAAAATGATGGAAAGCCAGATCCACCGGTAAACTCATCGATAAGCGATTATCCGATGTTGTATCGAATCTGCGATATGTTAGCAGTTTTGATTGGTTCAGTAAATCATTCGATTTATAAACAGTCTATGACCCATAAGGATTCGCCCCGTCCTCAACGCCCAACAACTATCAGAGAGTGGTACAGGTATTATCGGGAGCGGGGATTTGTCAGGTATGTTGGTGTAAATGTTGTAAAGATTATTTTTGCATACACCCTGTTCGTCCTGCTGATTTATTTTATCGGGAAATACCTGATCGATTATGAACGGATCTTCACCTATTTTACAGGGAAGATGAAAGATTCGTTTGTGCTTGCCCTCTTTTTTGCCTCGGAATCTTTTTTAGGACTGGTGCCTGTTGATCTGTTCGTTCTTTGGTCGGTAAAGCATGAAACCCCAATGATTTTTCTGGCTCTGCTTGGGATTCTATCCTATGTGGGAGGGATTATATCCTACGGAATCGGATTGTGGTTTGCCACCCGGCCACGGATAAAAGCCTATTCTGAAAGGAAGTTACAAACTTATATTTCGTTTGTCAGAAGATGGGGAGGTGCATTTATCATCATTGCTGCCCTGTTTCCATTCACTCCCTTCTCAATGGTCACCATCGCTGTCAGTCTGCTGAGGTATCCCTTCAGGTTTTATGTTCTTTTTGCATTAACCAGGCTGGTCCGGTTTGTTGTCCAGGGAATTATTTTCTTCAACGTGTTAAATATCGACACCTGGATCCTCTGATGGTACGATCACATGAAGTCCTTTCGGAACGATTCGCACCTCAATGTTAATCACCGATCCTCCGGCTTCACCGTCATAATGCAAAAAGGTCTGATTTTCGGCAGAGATCTTTGCTTCCTTCACCTTCAGCACTTCATAGAAGGGAGAGGAGGGTAGTTTCCCGGTCACCATGCGAACCCCCAGTTCCCATACCCTGTAACGGGGGAATTTTGAAACGATACAGAGATCGAGCAACCCATCATCGACATCAGCACCGGGTGCGATCAAGGCATTGTTACCGTACTGTGATGCATTGGCGATGGTTATCAGGAAGGCTTCCCGTTCCAACAGGCGTCCATTCATTTCAATGGTATATCGGTGCGGAGTGTATTTATAGAATTCCGACAGGATGATTTTAAAATAGGCAAAGAATCCTCTTTTTTCCTGTCCGGCAAATGAATTACCAACCCTTGCATCAAATCCGACACCGGAGGTACAAAAGAAGGGAACTTCGTTCACCATTGCATAATCCATAACCTGCCAGTTCAATTGATTGATCAACCGGATAGCTTTTCTCGGGGAAGTGGGAATTTTCAGGTGTCTTGCCAGTCCATTCCCTGATCCGGTAGGTACGATTGCCAGGAGTGCCCCGGTATTCACCATGGCTCTTGCCACTTCATTCACTGTTCCATCCCCTCCCACTGCTGCAATGATCCTGCAACCCTGTTCTATTTTCCTGGCGGCTACTTCAGTAGCTTCTCCCGGTTTTGTCGATTCCACTATAAGTGCCTCGAATTTCCGGGGATCGATGGTCTCCAGAATACATCTCCTGATCTGTTTTTTTTGTGACTTACCGGCTGCAGGATTGATTATGAAAGCAATTTTTTCCAAATGAATGACTTTCCAAAATACCCGGTAAAGGTACATTTCAAATCGAAAAAATAAAACCCGATACACCAAATTAGAGCAATCAGCGTTTATTGAAACAGTAACAAAACAGAGTTATCCTGCCGTTCGCAGGTTTTGTTATATTTACAGAAGGGTAAAGTTAGTGGAGATGAAACGTACGATCCATGTTGCATTGATCCTGACCCTCTGTTCTGCATCCTTACAGGGGCAGATTGGAGGAAGGGCAATCTACGAATTCCTGAATCTACCAAATTCAGCCAACGTTGCCGCACTGGGGGGAAAATCCATTGCCTTGCCCGACAATGACCTCAACCTGGTATTCTATAATCCTTCACTTTTAAATGACACCTTAGATAATGCGCTGGTATTGAATTATGTGAATTATCTTGCCGACATTAATTTCGGTTATTTTTCTTATGCAAAATCAGTTGGTCAACTGGGAACTTTCGCTGCCGGTATTCATTACATACATTACGGGACGTTTATCGCTGCTGATGAAACGGGACAAAAAACGGGTGATTTCAGTGCTTCCGAATACTCCTTCAATCTTTTTTATTCCCGCAGGATCGATTCCCTGTTTTCAGTTGGTATAAATGTAAAACCGATCATATCGAATCTTGAAAAATACAACTCGTTTGGACTCGCCACGGATCTTGGGGTAACCTATTACAACCCCAACAGGCTTTTTACGGCAGCATTGGTATTAAAGAACCTTGGTATTCAGATCTCTACTTATGACGGGGAAACACGCGAACCTCTTCCATTTGAGATCCAGCTCGGTCTATCCCAGAAACTCAAGCATGCTCCATTCCGGATATCCCTGGTAGCGCATAATCTGCAAACCTATCGCCTTACCTATGATAAGGATGATTCCCAGGATCCTGTCAATGATCCCTTTGCCGGTGATTCCGATGAACCGTCCAAACTGGAGGATTTTGCGGAAAACATCATGAGGCATTTGATATTCGGTCTCGAGTTCACTCCCATGAAGAGCTTTACCTTTCGTGTTGGATACAACTATCAACGGCGAAAAGAATTGCAGATCCCCTCGAAAGTATCCACTGTAGGATTTTCATGGGGATTCGGGTTTCAGGTCTATAAATTTCAATTCAGTTATGGCAGGGCAACCTATCATCTTGCCGGTGCATCCAACCATTTTTCTATCAGTACCAACATTGGCAGTTTCTACAAAAAGCCGAAAAATTAGTTGTATTTTTATACCCTTATGGTTTCACCTTATAATCGAATGATCATTGCTGTTGATGGATACTCGTCGAGTGGTAAAAGCACTTTTGCCAGGGCGATTGCAAAAAAGCTGGGATACCTCTATATTGACAGCGGAGCAATGTACCGGGCTGTAACCCTCTATTCTCTGCAAAATGGAATTATTGAAGATCACAACATTGATCTGAAAAAACTTTCCCGGAATGTTGACCGCATTAAAATAGAATTCAGGTTTAACAAACAAACCAGGAGAAACGAAACCTACCTGAATGGCAAGAATGTTGAAGAAGGGATAAGGGGTATCCGGGTTTCAGATCATGTCAGCGACATCAGTAAAATTAAGTTTGTGAGGGAGAAGATGGTTGAATTTCAGCAGGAAATGGGAAAGGATAAGGGAATAGTAATGGATGGTAGAGATATAGGTACGGTAGTTTTTCCGGATGCAGAATTAAAAATATTCATGACAGCAGGTGTTGAGATCCGGGCAGAAAGACGATATAAAGAACTGATTGAAAAAGGATTATCAGTGAGTTTTGATCAGGTCAGGGAAAACATTGTTACACGGGACAGGATCGATGAAAACCGCCAGGAGAGCCCACTGCGAAAAGCTGATGACGCAATCATTCTGGACAACAGTTATATGACGCCCGATGAGCAGATGATCTGGTTTAACGATGTGTTGATCAAGATGGGGTATTATGAAGGTTGAAATTGATAACGATTCCGGGTTCTGTTTTGGCGTGGTCAAGGCAATCCGGATGGCTGAAAGCGAACTTACTAAACGCAGATCCCTCTATTGTCTGGGGGCTATTGTGCACAACAAGGTTGAAGTGGAGAGGCTGGAGTCACTGGGAATAATTACCATTGGCCATGAAGAATTCAGGCAGCTGAGAAACTCCAGGGTTCTATTCAGGGCCCACGGAGAACCGCCCGAAACCTATGAGATAGCAAAAAAAAACAACATTGAGATTATCGATGCCACATGCCCGGTAGTATTGAATCTGCAAAAAAAGATCAAGTGCGGATATGATGAGATTTCCCGGCAGAATGGGCAGGTTGTTATTTTCGGGAAAAAAGGCCATGCAGAGATTATCGGTCTGGTGGGTCAGACAGGAGGCAAAGCCATCATCGTAGAGCAGCCCGAGGACCTTAACCAGATCGACTATACCAAAGCCGTTTATCTCTATTCTCAAACAACCAAGGGAAAAAAGAACTACCAACAGTTTCAGCAGGAGATCCGCAAACGGATGGTTGAAGTCCAGGGAGTTGAAAATATCCATTTTGTCTCTTTTGAAACGATCTGCGGTGAGGTTTCCAACCGTGAACCAAGTTTACGGGAGTTTGCCAGGAAATTTGATGTGGTTCTTTTCGTGAGTGACCGGGAGAGCTCAAATGGTATGATGTTATTCCAGGTGTGCAAGGAGGCCAATCCACGCACGTATTTCATCACCAGAAAGGAGGAGCTGGATCTGGAATGGATTAAGGGTGCACGGTCAGCTGGAGTATGCGGTGCAACCTCAACTCCGAAATGGATCATGGAGGAAGTGGCAAACCGGATCCGGGAGATCGCCAATAATCAAAAACCAGATAAGTAAAGTTCATGAAATTTTCATACTTTTATTTCCCGACATAAATACCAGGACTAAAATGGCAACAATTAAACGGATCGGGGTTTTAACTTCTGGTGGAGATGCACCGGGCATGAATGCTGCAATCAGAGCCGTTACCCGTACAGCGATCTATCATCAACTGGAAGTGATTGGCATTCGTCATGGCTACCAGGGTTTGATCCAGGGGCATTTCAAGGTGCTGAAAGCATTCAGCGTCAGTGATATCATCCAGAAGGGTGGAACAATTCTTAAAACCGCCCGTTGTGAAGCGTTTACAACTCCTGAAGGCAGGAAAATTGCTTACGATAACCTTGTAAGACAAAGTATTGATGGAGTGGTTGTGATTGGTGGTGACGGATCATTCACCGGTGCCCGGATCTTTAACGAAGAATACAACATCCCCTTTATCGGGATTCCCGGAACCATCGACAACGATATTTTTGGAACGGATTACACTATTGGGTATGACACTTGTTTAAATACAGTCATTGAAGCCGTAGATAAGATAAGGGACACTGCCAGTGCCCATAACCGGTTGTTTTTTGTGGAAGTGATGGGTGCTGAAGCCGGATTCATCGCTTTGTATAGTGGCATTGCTACCGGTGCGGAAGCCATTCTGATACCGGAAATAAAAGACCAGGCAAAAATCCTTAAGCAAACACTTGAGACCGGTTTTAAGCGAAGAAAATCAAGCAGCATCATTATCGTGGCTGAAGGGGATGACGAAGGAGGTGCATTTAAAATAGCAGAAAAAGTGAAAGAGGATTTCAAAGATTATTCTACCCGGGTCACAGTACTGGGTCATATACAACGTGGGGGGTCTCCTTCCGCGCAAGACCGTGTTGTTGCCAGTCGTCTTGGACATGCTGCTGTCGAAGCATTGCTTGATAACCAAAAAAGTGTGATGGTCGGGTTGCAAAACGATGAGGTTGTCCTGGTCCCGTTTCGCAAGGCAGTTAAATTGCACAAGGATGTGAACCGTTCCCTGCTGGAAATAGCAGATATTCTTTCAATATAATACCGGCTTCAATTGCATTAATGGTTTGCTGATCTTCAGAATTTCAGACTAATGGACCAGCCGTCACTCTATGCGGATGTATTGCTTCCACTCTCTCTGCCTGTACTGTATACCTACAGGATCCCTGATACGTTCAGAAAAAGGATAAAACCCGGTATGCGGGTTTCGGTGCAATTTGGACCGAAACGTATCTATGCCGCCCTGGTTAAAGAAGTCCATACCAGGAAGCCCGGTTCCCACACCACGAAAGATATCCTTTCAATCCTCGATGAATCACCGGTGGTTTTGGAAATTCAGTACCGGTTCTGGGAATGGATCGCCGGTTATTATCTCTGTGCTGAAGGAGAGGTAATGAAAGCAGCGCTTCCATCCGGCCTGAGGCTTGAAAGTGAATCGAAAGTATATCCGGATCCGGATTTTCAGTGTATCGAATCCCTGTCTGATGATGCATCAAGGTTGCTGAGGATCATTGATAAAAATGGCGTAAGCATCAATGAGATTACCCGGGGCAAGAGTAAAAAAAGCGGCGTAGCTCTGATCAACGAACTGATACTGAAACGAGCCATTTTCACCGAAGAGCAATTAATGGAACGGTACCAGCCAAAACGGGTAGCCTATATCAAACTGGATCCTGACATGACGGAGGATAAGCTGAATGATATTCTGGATAATCTTACCAGGGCACCCAGGCAACAGGAAATGATCCTGAAATTTGTTGACAAAACAACTGTTTTCAGTGATTCCGGAGTCCGGGAATTAGAGAGAGCCACCTTCCTGAGAGAGTCAAACGGATCTGCAGCTGCTTTGAATGCCCTGGTGAAAAAAGGGATCATGGTTCAGTACCGGAAAGAGATTGGCAGGCTTACTCATGCTGTTGAAACAGGTTCTGCCAATCTGAAAAAACTGACATCCGTTCAGGATTCAATTCTCCATGAGATTAAGGCATCCCATGAGGTGAACGATGTTGCTTTGTTACATGGAGTAACCTCCAGTGGAAAAACGGAAATTTACATGCACCTGGTCGATGAGCAGTTAAAATCCGGGAGACAGGTGCTTTATCTTTTACCGGAAATTGCATTGACCACGCAGATTATACAACGTCTTCAACGCGTTTTCGGATCAGCGGTTGGTGTTTACCATTCCCGTCTTAACGATGCCGAACGGGTGGAAATCTGGCTCAATGTGCTCCAAAAAGAGGAAAAGGATGCTTTCCGGATTATCCTGGGTGCCCGTTCAGCTTTGTTCCTTCCGTTTTCAAACCTGGGACTTATCATTGTGGATGAGGAACATGAAAACACCTACAAACAGCAGGATCCTGCACCGAGGTATCATGCAAGGGATGCAGCGATCATGCTTGCACAGATGCATTCAGCCAGGGTTGTACTGGGAACGGCAACACCTTCTCTTGAAAGCTATTATAATGCCAAAACCGGCAAGTTCGGGTTCGTTGAATTAAAGGAGCGTTTTGAGAAACTTGATCTGCCGGAGATCATCATTGCTGATCTGCATGAAGCATACAGGAAACGGGTGATCCGGTCTCATTTTACACCCCAGTTGATGAACGCCATCGAGGAAGCACTGGAGAAAAATGAACAGGTATTGTTGTTCCAAAACCGTCGGGGATTCTCCCCTTTTATCGAGTGTGAAGAGTGTGGTTTTATACCCAGGTGCAAACACTGTGCTGTGAGCATGACGTATCACAGGGAGATGAACCGGCTGGTTTGTCATTATTGCGGTTACAGTTACGATAACCCGGGAACCTGCAGCAATTGCGGAAGCCCTATGATCAAGACCAAAGGATTCGGAACAGAAAAGATTGAAAAGGAGATCGCTCATTATTTCCCGGAGGCACGCATTGCACGAATGGATCTGGACACAACCCGGAAGAAAATGTCATATGAACGGATTATCCATGACTTTGAGCAGCGTAAAATACAGATCCTCGTTGGCACACAAATGATTTCCAAAGGTCTGGATTTTAAGAATGTGTACGTTGTTGGTATCCTGAATGCTGATAACATGCTGAACTTTCCGGATTTCAGAGCCTATGAGAGAAGTTATCAGTTGATGTCTCAGGTAAGCGGAAGGGCTGGCAGGACAAAGAAGCAGGGAAAGGTAATCGTTCAAACCTCAAAACCCGACCACCCCATTATCCGTGATGTTGTTCGCCATGATTACGATCACATGTTCAGGGATCAGCTGAAAGAGAGAAAGAGTTTCAGTTATCCTCCCTATAGCCGTTTGATCCGGATTTCCCTGAAGCATTATGATAGCGCTAAACTGGACAGGGCATCCCTGGAGCTTGCCCGCAGGTTAAGAGAAGTGCTGGGCATGAGAATACTGGGTCCTGAGGCACCCATCGTTAACAGGATTCAACGAAAATACATAAAGATTATCCTCATCAAGATTGAGAAAAGTAAAAAAAGTACTCAGTTTAAAGGAATGGTGATGGATTGCATCAGGGAGTTTGAGCAGCTTGTTTCTTACCGTTCTGTCCAGGTCATTGTCGATGTCGATCCAATGTAAGTGACCTGTTGGTTTTTATTAATTGCTCCAGAAAATATATCTTTGTTCCTGCCACGAAAATTTTATAACCCGTGAAAAGCAGTGAAATAAAAAAAGTGTTCAAATCGTTCGGGGATTACCGTATCCTGATCATTGGTGATGCAATGCTTGATGCTTACATGTGGGGGAAGGTGGACCGGATATCACCCGAAGCCCCGATCCCGATTATCGCCAGCACAAACTTAGAAAACCGTCTGGGGGGTGCAGCGAATGTTGCATTGAATATCAAATCAATGGGCGCCAATCCGTATCTCTGTTCGGTGATCGGTGATGATGATAAGGGAGAGATACTGCTTCAGCGACTGGAGATGAGAGGAATCCCTTCTAAAGGGATCATTAAAAATCGGGAACGAAAAACCACGGTTAAAACCAGGATCATCAGTAACAATCAGCATCTCCTCAGGATCGATGAGGAAGAGAGCTCTCCTGTCGGTGAGCATCTGGAGAAGGACCTGTTGCAGAAAATTACCGGCATTCTTGACGGCTATTCAATACAGGCTGTTGTTTTTGAAGACTACGATAAAGGAGTGATTACACCATTCCTTATTGAAGAGGTAACCCGGAGGGCTAAAGAGAAAGGGATTCCTGTGCTGGCAGATCCCAAAAAGAGGAATTTTCATCACTACAGGAACGTCGATCTGTTCAAACCCAATTTCAGGGAGTTGAAAGAGGGATTGAATCTGACCATTGATAAAACGGATACAAAAGGAATCGTGGATGCGATCAAGCCACTTCATACCGATTGGAAGAATAAGCTGGTATTCATTACACTTTCCGAGCTGGGTGTATTGATCAGCGATGGTCAGAAACATTATTCTTTGCCGGCTGAGGTGCGGGATATTGCGGATGTTTCGGGTGCCGGGGATACCCTGATCGGTGTATCCAGCCTGTTTCTCGCTGCCGGATTTTCTCCAAAAGATATTGCCGGGATAGCAAATCTGGCCGGTGGACTGGTTTGTGAAAAGGTTGGTGTAGTTCCTGTCGACAAGGATGATTTGTTGGAGGAGCTGTTGATCCGGAATATTAATGGTTATCTATGGTGAGCGTGGGTGTATTGAAAAAATAGTATTTTTGCGTGAGAAAATTTTCAGCCTTTTCTGCCAGGTGGCGGATACGGCTGATACAAACCGCCTTCGCTACCACCTTCGTTAAAACTTCGGTGGTCATGAAAGCTACGGCGGTCACAGCGGGGTGTAGCCCCGCCGATGGCGGGATAAACTCCGCCCGGTAGCGCGTGGCGCCTAGGTCGGTAAGGTTTGTTCTTATTGTATTTTTGCAGATTAAATCGGGATGTAGCGCAGTCCGGTAGCGTACTTCGTTCGGGACGAAGGGGTCGCAGGTTCAAATCCTGTCATCCCGACAATAACAAAAAAAGCTGGCACGAAAGTGCCGGCTTTAATTTTATGCAGGAATATCAAACTTGTTTGAATATGACTGTAGAAAATTAAAAGCCATTGTTACCGAAGGTAACAGCTTTTTTTGTTATTAGTTTCCTCCCCACTCAGGATCACGAGCGGGTTGTGTGCCTGCCCTGCGGGTAGCGGCTACTCCCGCTGAAATACCCAATCGCCTGGTTATATAGTCGTCAGCCCAGCTCAAGTGGGCAGACGACATATTATCCCCAAAACGGGATAATCAGTGATGCAAAAGATACGCTATAGCCACATATTCGCTCAGGGCAATGCCTTTTATTACATCGCTTAATTTATAATAGCTTAGAACAAGTGCGCTTTCCAGCTCCCCCAGTTCATCATTCCAGACCTTCCCGGTAAACTCAATATGATCCCTGATCTGCCCCATTACCAAGTCATTATCAATAGTTTCTTCAAGCAGTATGGCATATTCCTTTGACTTCCTTAACAATTCTTCTCTTGCTCCGCTCTGGTACAGAACCTGATGAGGTACAAGCTTACTGTCCATGTTTACCATGTCTCTATCCGGTAAGGAGCTTAAATCCACACTGGAAAGAAGCTCATCTTGGAGATCTTCAGCATATACCCTCAGTTCTATCGCCTTTTCATGTATCCTGTATACAAGGTCTTTGTTCCCGGTAAATAATGAATCATCAGTCAATTTTACCAGTCCGGCTGTTTTTTCTGTCACCAACTCTGTAACAGTGATATTTTCAACTGCTGCATCCCTGTATGATTCCATTCTATCCAGACCCATCCTGACATGGAAAAAGAAGGATATCAGTACAATTCCTACCACAACCATTATTATGTACGGTAGATTGACCCTTTTGCTTGCTTTTTGAAATGCATTGGCAACATAGAGCGGAAGAAATCCTATCATCAGTACCGCCATTGCAATTTCAATGATCAATCCAGCTCCCTGCCAGTGCTGTATTTTGAACATGGCTGCAGCAAGCAGGAAGATCAGTGTGATATATCCAACTATCTGGTAAACCGGACTTTTTCTCTCAGACTGTTCCTTATAATTACCGTAAAGGTAAAGTGGTAGGAATACGAACATAATAAACAACAATCCAAGAGTTATAAGTATTCCCGCACCAGGCCAGTGCAGTCTTTTAAAGACTGCCCCCACAAGCAGGATAAATGTTGAAATTAGACCGAATCTGTAAGTGAAATTTTTCATTTTTTGAAATTTTTTATCAAGTAGTAATAATGTCTGATGCTGAATATCAGGGATTTGTTTCTTATCAATTGAGTCCATTACATCTGAATATGATGAATTGAAATCCTTGCCTGATTCCATTTCATCCTCCACCATACAACAAATATGGTCCAGGATATCATCCAGCAGGCTCTCATAAGAAATACCAAGATCCCTGATATCAGACTTGATCAGTTCAATATTCTTATCTGAAATTGCTGAATTCATTTCAGGCCGGACTCGGATTCAGAACATAGGTCAGTGTGGTAACAAACTCGAAGAATTCGTCGACTTTCTGCTGCGACCACGACCTGCCAATTTCAGTAAGAGAGTAGTACTTACGGAATCTTTTACCGATGTATTCTGTTTTGGTTTTAATTTGTCCGTCAGCTTCCAGTTTATGTAAAACCGGGTAGAGTGCACCGAATGTCAGCATGATCTTACCGGCAGACAGCTCCTCTACTTTTTTGGTAATCTCATAACCGTACATGCGGCCGTTATCGGCCAATAGCTTAAGAACGATCGTTCTAAGGGTCCCTTTTAATAAATCTTTTGCAATCATATTGCAAATATATAACTATTTTATATATATGCAACTTATATATTGGAAAAAACGGAAAATGTAAATGTTGGTCGTTGGGTATCTGGAATATTTACCGGGATCACGAGCGGGTTGTGTGCCTGAATTGCGGGTAGCGAGTACTCCCGCTGAAATACCCAATCGCCTGGTTATATAGTCGTCAGCCCAGCTCAAGTGGGCAGACGAAATCCAAGAAACAAAATGCACCACAATCCAAGTGAATCTGGCACTATTTTTGGATATTATCCGCTGGTCTTCTTTTGTAAAGCACAACTTTACCTGCCAATAACCAGAACGTTACATCAACCATAGATGAAATGAGAGCTATACAGTTCGCAATCTTAGCTGCTTTTATTATACTGGTCAGCTATTCCTGTGAGGAAAACAGCCCTGAACCCGATCCCAACGAGATTGAGCTCACGCAGAAAGGGAAAACTTTAGTCGAAGCGGATAACCTGTTTGGAATCAAATTGTTCAAAGAGGTGTTGCAGGCTGAGGACCCGGACACAAACGTAATGATCTCACCCCTGAGCGTATCCCTTGCTCTTGCGATGACCTATAACGGAGCCGACGGTGATACAAAAGAAGCCATGGAAGAGACCCTGGAATTAGCCGGACTGACCACAGACCAGATCAACGAGAACTATAAATTTCTGATCGATGCCCTCTCCGGTGTCGATCCGAAGGTCCTGATGAACATTGCCAATTCCATCTGGTACAAGCATACCTTCCCGGTGGAACAGGATTTCATTGATGTCAATATGAACTACTATTATGCGGAGGTTTCATCGCTGGACTTTGGTGATCCCAATGCCGTGAACACCATCAATAGCTGGATAGCAAATAAAACCAATGATCTGATCACGGAGGTGCTTGATTTTATTCCTGCCGATGCCGTGATGTACCTCATCAATGCCATCTACTTTAAAGGAATATGGAAATTTGAGTTCGATGAAGCCGAAACGGAAGAGGAGCCGTTCTATTTAAGTGATGGAACAACGAAGGATGTTCCCATGATGGTCCAGGAGGAGACGTTCAATTACCTTTCCAATGATTGGGTACAGGCAGTGGAAATGCCTTACGGACAGGGGAATTACAGCATGATCGTTCTGCTACCTCAAACCGGTAAAACGCTGAATGAAGTTGTTGAAGAATTAAGCAATGAAACCTGGAACAACTGGCTTGGTGATTTCCATAAGGAGGAGAAAGTGGTGATCCATCTGCCCAGGTTCAAATTTGAGTATGAAAATCTTCTCAATGAGGAACTGATCTCTATGGGGATGGGCATTGCCTTCGATCCTTTCAATGCTGATTTTTCAAAAATCAATCCTAACCGGCAATTGTTCATCTCCAGGGTGATCCATAAATCCTTCATTGAAGTGAATGAAGAAGGGACAGAAGCAGCTGCTGTTACCGTGGTTGAGATTTCTGAATTCAGTAGTGGTCCAGGGGAAACCTGTATTCCTTTTTACGTGAACCGGCCCTTCCTTTTTGCCATCAAAGAGAAGTATACCAATACCATCATCTTTATCGGCAGGGTAATGGAGCCTGTGGATGAGGAATAGGACCGGGTATAATTATAGTAATATCCCCCTCTGAGAGGGGGAAAGATCCTGGACCGCCAATCAGCGGAACAGGAGCAGGGGGAGGAATTATGAAGAAGTTACGTTTAATTCCACC
>Ga0315537_1001887_pt1 | contig 16260 bp, 18 predicted proteins | sample SalMarSW160270MG_FD_203091 | JGI IMG/M metagenome (GOLD analysis project Ga0315537, IMG submission 203091) | Salt marsh sediment microbial communities from the Plum Island Ecosystem LTER, Massachusetts, United States - Salt Marsh Sediment SW1602-70 ... | reverse complement strand
TTAATTTTTCGTTCCATTATGATTGCCTCCATGCTCTGGTTATTATTGATTTGGCATATGATAACATGGTGGCTATAAAATATCTATAGAAAATAGCGGTTTTTCAGAGGCCCCGATTTTTAGAGGCTCCCTTACTATTTAACAACGACTTTTTGGGACCGCGGTTCCGTCTTCGCTGCGCTTCGCCGCGACAGGTTCCACGGATTAGCACGGATTGAGGTAGACCCAAGACATCAGAGGCAAGACTACAGACTAACGGCTTTTTTGGAACCACGGATTCCTTCGACATGGTTCGGCCCCTTCGACAAGCTCAGGATAAACTAGCTCACCATAAGCTGCTCCCCGCTACACTCCAAACGACAGAGCTACGCAGGGCAAGCAGGACAAGTAACGCGGTTCCGGCGTCGCCTGCGGCTATGCCGCGACAAGTTTCGCTGGTTTTTTGGGTTGCAGTTGGGTGGGAAAATTGGATAATAAATGTTGCTTATGGAGAAAATTATGGTTTTTAAGCGTTTAAATGGGAAATGTCAGCCAATATAACAATTCCTTTGTTTGTATGTACGGCATTGAAGCTTATAATACTATCGAAGTCTACGCAGGGACAATTTTGAAAGTTAAATTTATTTAATTGTGAAAGGAGTCAAATACATGGTCGGCGAAGAAAAACCTCAAGTTCCCGAAGAGCCTCAGGAGGCACCATCCGAAGAGCCTCAGGAGACACCATCCGAAGAGCCTCAGGAGACACCGCTGAAAAAGTCTGAAGAAACACCGGCAGAAACTGAAGAAAGTTAGTGTTTATTTAGGGAGGGAGCCAGGTGAGCAGCCTGGCTCCCTCCTGTTGCTATAGCAGGAGGTTGTTGTCAGTGATGCCATAGTCCCAAATTCTCATTCCTATGGCATAGTTTTCCCCCCACAGACCTACCTCACAATTCTCCATTTAGATAGTCTCACGGCAGGACGGAGAGCCTTGAAAAGACGCTGTTTAAGGCGGCAGATAGGAAATATTGAAAAAATAAAAGGCAATTCGAGGAAGATTTGGTATTATTGCCGAATCGAAAGGCTTGGTTACGTAGCTAAGCGTTTTACTGTAGCTTTATGGTTTGACTGAATGGTCCTCGGAAAGCCTCATGCGAACCCGCCAAAAGTATGGTAAAAGAATTAAATAAACGCCGGGCGTCCGGTGTAATCTACTTTTCTTGAAAGGATAATGTGATGAACATTTATGTAGGCAATTTGTCCTCTGACGTTACCGGCGACGATTTACGTCAGGCTTTTGAAGCATTTGGCCAAGTCGAATCCGCCAATGTCATAATGGACAAGTATAGCGGTGAATCAAAAGGATTCGGATTTGTCGAGATGCCTTCAAAGGAAGAAGCCACAGCGGCTCTGGCCGAGATGAACGGCAAAGAGATCAAAGGCAAAGCTGTTAACGTCAACGAGGCTCGTCCTCGTGTTGAGCGACCTCGCGGCGGTGGCGGCGGTTACGGTGGCGGCCGGTCTGGTGGTGGCGGCGGTGGTAGAGGCCCAAGAGGTGGCGGCGGCGGAAGACGCTACTAAAAGTCATCAAATTCAACTATTGCTTAAGCATACAAAACCGGGCTCCAAAAGATTGGGGTCCGGTTTTATTGTTATTAGATTATATTTTTGGTTTTTGGAGTCGGGATTGGCGGGTAAAATTATAATCGCAGATTACACTGATTAAATTGATTACACAGATTTAACCACTAAGACCCTAAGACACGAAGAATTTATTATAGGTTAACGGCGAAAGACTAATGACTATGTTTAACCACAGATTTACACAGATTAACACTGATTTATAAAAATAAATTTATCCACGAATGAACACGAATAAACACAAAATTTTAGACACTGATTTACGCTGATTTACACTGTTATTTCAGACAGGATAACTGGATTGACAGGATATTTTATTAAGGAGTAACGACTATGTTTAACCGCGGATTAACGCGGATTTCCACGGATTTGGCTTTGACGTGGGCGTCTTTGACGGCCTATGTACTCTTCGCAAGAAAGCCTTCTTGAAGCGAGCTTCATCAGTCTTCACTTGCTTGATTACTACTGCTTCGTAGTCTGTGTCAAAGCTACTCATGACCTATATAGTAGATGCTGGTTTTTGAGTTGCTTTGTGGGGGTAAATTGGGATAATATCCTTTATGAAGGTAGAATGTCCGGCCGGGAGTTTAATCCGCCGATGGCGGATAAATTTTGAATGTATAATTTAGAATTACGAATAACAAATTAAATTGGAACCGCGGATTTGTCATTAAGGGGCAAAGGAACATAGGCACAAAGGGAATAATCACGGATTATAGAAATTGACCAAAAAGATTTGCGTAGTGAAAATTTAAAGTTTTATTGACGTAATGAGTTAAATGAGAAACTTAGTGTTAAAAATCCGCGAGAACATATTTGAATCACCGGGATGGAAAACTTTTTTTTCTTCAGTAATTCCAATTTTTTCTGGCTTATTTTCTGGTATTTTTGTTTTTGAAATTACTACCGTTAAAGGAATCAATTGGAAAACCTTTTATAAAGCCAAGAGTTTTTATTGTCTCCTCCTCGTTATTTTGATTGTCTATATATACAATAGAGCTTTGTTTCTTTATGAGAAAAAAACACTTAGATTCTTAGATAATGACTATTGTATAGCATACATGAGGAGTAAATGCCTTCCAGAAGCAGCAGAAAAATATAAAGAATTGATTCGACATGGTAAAGGCGGAGAACTTAAACAGGCAATGGATGAGATGAAGAAGATATTAAAATGAGATATTACCCTACGCGAGAATTTAATACTAAACTTACTCTATTAGAAACTTCACAACTTTCTAATATTAGATCTTTGATCCAATGGATTGAAGACAAAGATCAAGAAATAGTGTTAAGAAATAGCTCTCTTTTGGGCTCTGAAGTTTATGTTATAAAATCCGATGATATTAACATTTATTTTGTGATAAGTTCGGATAAAGAAGGTGATTACTTGCTTTTATTAGACATCGCTTTTTTAAGTAAGAGAGTTATGCAAGAAGAATTCATTGCTGCTAAAGACCCTAGAAAAAACAGGTCTCTTAATCCCGCTTTTAACCGCGGTATTAATCCAGCATATAATCGCAGTATTAATCCAGCATACAATCGCAGCATTAATCCAGCATATAATCGCAGTATTAATCCAGCATATAATCGCAGTATTAATCCAGCATATAATCGCAGCATTAATCCAGCATACAATCGCAGTATTAATCCAGCATACAATCACAGTATTAATCCGGCATACAATCACAGTATTAATCCGGCCTATAACAGGGGATTCGGAGGACCATTTATTTACTCGAAGGATTTAGAACAGATAGGATATGTGATTCAGGCAAAAGACCAAGTCAAACTTTTGTTTGACATGTCATCAAAATTTAACCGTATAGGAGTTCAAAGTTCATCTGACATAGTAATAACTTTTGATAAGAATAATAAATGGGATGGGTATTGGATTCCAGCAGCGAATGGTATTTATTTACTTTATAGTGATCAAGGAACTTGGACCGGAATGGTAATTTAAATGGTTTAATCTTGGGGCACCATACCGGGGAAAACTATGGAAGAGCTAAGGACAGACACGTATTTTTGCAGGAATGACAAATAATAGAATCCGCGTTAATCCGCCTTGGGCGGATAGATATTGAATCACTTATATGATTAATTTTGGGATTACAGAACGGAAAAGGGAAGAGCTCGAGCGGCGTATGCATAACTGCAATCTTCTTGAGAATGATATTGAAGAAAAATTCGTTCGAAGCAGTGGAGCAGGCGGACAGAAAGTGAATAAAAGTTCTACCTGTGTGCATTTAAAACATATTTCCAGCGGGCTGGCAGTGAAGGTTCAAAAGAGCCGCAGCCAAGGACTGAACCGTTATTATGCGAGAAAGCAAATGTGTGAACTGCTGGAGAATAAATTACTCGGCAAAGAAAGCCCGGAAGCGAAAAGAAAAGAAAAAATCAGGAAGCAGAAAGACAGAAGAAGGCGGAGAACCGCCTGATATCCGCTAAGGGCAGATATATGCCAGATGGCTAAACGATTCCCCTGCCGCGTCCGCCTTCGTCAAGACTACGGCGGGTGAAAATTGCGGGGGATAAATTTTAAAGACACAATTAACCAAAACTTTTGCTGTGTTAAGACGTAGAGAAATTAGCTGACAGATGGCTCGTGACGCGTATAATGGCAGTGAAAACGCGAACATTAGGAGAATATCATGTGCGAGACCTGCGGTTGTAGCGAAAACCAGGTTGAAAAAACCTTCAATGATAAGGTAGCAGAAGTAATCGATTCAATCCGTCCAGCCCTGCAGAGTCACGGCGGCGATATCGAGCTGGTCTCGACCGACGAAAAAAACAACGTCAGCGTGCGGCTGCAGGGGGCCTGCCAGGGCTGCCCGGGAGCGAAAATGACTATGACGATGGGCGTTGAGAGAATCCTGCGCGAGAAAGTACCCGAAACAAAAGAAGTCACCGCCGTCGACTAATTCTCCTGCGGCAGTATCCGGTAAACCGCTATCTTGGGCGTGCCGTCGGTTATCACATGCACAAGCTGGCACTGCCCGATTCGAGTTACCTTCTTGCCCAGAAATGGCGCTGCCAGCGGGTCCCATCGGTCCAGTCCCCACATCTTGAAATAACGGTCGCTATTCTGACGGTACAACCTCGAATCCCACGCAATAAAAGTAACGCCGCGATTGCGACACTCCTCAACAAAACCGTTAAAATCTTTCGCCTTGTCAAGCTCTATTGCCCCTGCGTGAACGAATCTGTCTTGAGGCAGGTCCGTGTAAAGCGGTCCAAATCCGGCCATAGTGGTAACAATCCTGTCGCCGGGCTTTGCGATCTTTTGAAACCACTGTGCCAGAACCCTGAAGTTCGCATTGGCCTGGCCGTCACGCATTGTAAAACCCGTCGTTACTCCACTGTTGATAACAGCCAGAACCATAAATGCCAGTACAACAAACCAGCCCAGACTCATTTTAGCGCGCCGGACATACTGCAAAACGAAGGAGCCGGCCACGCATACAATACAGCTGATTATCACCAGCTGCACGATTACGGGGCAAACAGGATCGGCGAGTTTAAGTGTCTGTGCCGCCTTTATCGACCAAAGCACGAAAAGAATAATCGCAGCCGACTGGACCACAGGCACAAACCACTTCGGTTTGCGCCTTTCCTCAAACCACCGCCACGATGATACCGCTCCGTAAGCGGCGATGAGCATACCCGCCCAGGCGACCGGTATGCAGAACCGGTCCAGCCGATATGGATACATCGCATGGACAATCACATAAGGGACACCTTCCATAAGCAGAAGAATAAGACCCCAGCGTTTCTTCACACACGCCAGAACACTTCCGAGCAGGAAAAACCCTGCCAGGAAAAACGCCGACAGCTTGAATATCAAATCGTTCAACTCCTGCATCGGCTGAACCTGCCCGTTTGACAGGACACGAACAAGCGGCGCACCAATGAACGAACAGATGGCCCGCCAATACAGACGCAAATCCACAAGCAGCTCGAACGTTCGCTCCTTCGACAATAGCTGAAGATAATGCGCACCGGGAGGCTGCTCACGCAGCTGCAAATACGTAATCACCATACAAAGACAGAAGGGAATCGAAGCGATTGCCCCCAGGACCACCGTCCGCAACCACCTGCGATGTCGGATTAAATCAATCAACGCAACTGCCGGCAGCAACACACCCAGGTCCCACCTGGCCATCGAACCGAGCATCGCAAGCAGATACGCCCAGGTGGAATCTCTCTGCACCGCAAGTGCCGTCGCCGCAAGACAAACCACCATCGTCACCTCGGCAAGCGACTCGCTGCTCAGCCGGACCATCCATGGAATAGTACCCGCCAATATCGCAACCCAAACCGCCGCTCTGCCAATCGACCGTTTGCCAAGAAAATACATCAGCACCATCGCAACAGGCAGCATCAAGGCGTTGTAAAGATTGCTGCTGAACAATTCCCCATCCGGAAATCTGAATATCCCCGCCAGGATGGCAGTAATAATTGAAAACAGCGGTGCTCGTTTCATGCTCGACGGAATTTGCAGACTCAGCCAGGTTCGACCGGTACCCAAAAACGCCGGGTAGTCGGAATTAGGAAACACCAGGTGCCGGAAAAAATGCATCGAGTAAATCAACCCCACCGCCACGAGCAAGCAAACCGCCGCATAATCTTCGACTTTTCTGACGGCCTCGCCTTGGGAGCCAACTGTCAGAAGATTCTCGTCCTTGCTCTTTTGCTCACCACGATGCCTGTCACGTTTTTTCAGCTTCATCTATACACTCCGAACCGACGAACTTCGCTTCACCAATTCTATAGTCGCAAACATCCCAATCCACCGGTTCATCGGCGACAGAATGTGCTCGATACCGCGCACGAGCGGATAGCAGAATGACGGCACGAGCTGACGCAGCGTGAAACCACCGCTGAGCAGATAGGCAAAAGGCGTGTGAAGTCTTGTGCTTTCCACCGACAATTGAGGATGCTCTTTGTCAAATCTGCCCCTGTCGCGCCAGAAAATTATCCAGGGCAGGGCGCCATTGGCTCCGGACAAAGGCCCGCTTTGGTCGTGACCCCAGTCGGCCTGAGGGTCAAACAATTCATGATGAAATCTTTTGTAGATAAATCTCGACCAGGCCGTGTTCGCCGGTTCAATCATCACTATCCTGCCGCCGTCTTTGAGACACCGCCCAGCCTCATCGAAAAACCGCCCCGGCTCGCTGATGTGATGCAGCACGTCAATCATCACAATCGCATCGACGCTTTTCTCTTCGAAAGGCATCTCGCAGGCGCTGAATACCTTGTCAACATTCGGCAATTTGAGAATGTCCGATGTTATCGCATCCGGTATCAGTTCCTTTATAAAGCCGCCGCCGCTGCCAAGCTCGACAATCACGCGCGACCCGCCCTGCGGCATCCTGCCTGCAATATCATTGTAGAACTCCGCGTAAAGACGCCGCAAAAATTTCTTCTTTTCCAGAATCTTCGAATGCAGCAGAGTAACAGAAGGGTCGTCAAGACTAGATATGCAGCGGGTTTCGGGCAGTTTCAGAAAATCGAGCGCGCCCATGGCTATCTCCTGTGCCCGAGCCACTTGATTTTTTTGAACGCAACCCAGCTCATCTTCAGCAGCAGCCAGCCGTGCCGAAACCTGCTGATATTCGTAGTACCGTAACTCCTCGCCTTGTATGCAACAGGCACTTCTATAACCTTGAGGTTCTGCTTGACCGCTCCGAATATCAAATCGAAATCTCCGAACGGGTCAAACTCGCCGAAGTACGACCGGTTCGCCGCTATTATTTCGTAGTTCTTCCTGCTCAGCATCTTCGTGCCGCAAAGAGTGTCGCGAAATCTCTGCCCCAACAGCCAGCTAAACAACGCACCGAAAAACTTGTTGCCCAAAAGATTCAGAAAACGCATCGCCTGCTTCTCCATCGGGTACACTAATCGCGAGCCGTTGATATACTCACCTTTGCCGTCACGAAGCGCGGCAAAAAACTTCGGCAAATCCTCAGGCTGCGCGGTCAAATCCGCATCCTGAATCACCAGCACATCGCCTTTGGCCGCGGCAAAGCCTTTGCGAACGGCGTCGCCCTTACCTACACCGTCGCCCTGATGAATAAGTCTGATTGACCGCTCCGGATGGACCGCTATTTGTTTGGCTATCTCCTCGGTAGTGCCGTCCGTACTGTTGCCGTCAACAAAAATTATCTCCGTATCCCTGCCCATTTTCGGAATCCGACGGATTGCATCGGCAATATTGCCCCGCTCATTTCTGCACGGCACTATCACCGAGACCGACAAATCGGCCTTCGGCTTCGGCACAGGTCTGGCTACAACAAAATTCACTAAATTCAACTGGCGAAAGCCCGGAAGCAGCGAAAGAACATAATTGAAAACGGATGTCAAAGGCGGAATCCGCTTCGGCATCATCACATACGAATCCCTGCGGACCGTCTCAAAACCAGCAAGGTTAAGCAGGTTCATAATGTCCGACGGCGGAAGCCAGTTTTGATATGAGTAAGGCCTGCGAACCCTGAAAACAGAACCAAGACGAAGAAGCCCTTCCCAAATATAGCTGTAATACGTTATTACAACGCGCGTGTCTTCTGCGCAGACCTGTTGTATATTTTCAAGTACCCGCTGAATGTCATGCCACCGCCCCAAAGAATTACATATTAATACATAGTCGAATTTTTCATCCAGCCGCAGCTCATGTGGGTCCATCTTATAAAAATGAAGATTATCAAATCGCCTCTTCGCCGTTTCGATTGCCTCGCCGTCGGCGTCAATGCCCACACCGTAAGACGGCGATACCGCCGCCAGAAGGTCCCCGCATTCGCAGCCGACATGCAGCACCCTGCTGTTCGGCCTGACCGCGAAGCGGTATATCCGCTCAAGCCACCTGTAGTAATAAGAATTGCGCCGCTGCCATTTCAGAATATCATCTTTGCTGCGATACTCACGCTGTGTCTGACTTGTTCGCTGCAATGACTCGCCGCAATCTTCGCCCATGAATTACTCTTTCACAAGTTGCGATGTCCTCTTTTCGGTTATTATCGCCTTAATCAGTTCCGCCTCGGTGACGTCGAACACCGGATTATAAACGTTTACGCCCCGCGGAGCAATTCTCTTAATCGCAGCTCGCTTACCCCGCACCTGCTTTGGAGATTCGACCATAAATTAGCAATGAGCACATTCACACACCAGATATTTATTTTATGCTCGACGTTTGACTCTCGAAGCAGGCGCGTGGCGCCGCGTTTTTTTTATTACCGCTCCATCTGCGTCGAGTTTCTTCTTGAGGTACCTGGCCGTATAACTGCCGGCGCTGTCCATTATCTCTTCCGGCGCTCCTGCCACCACCACCCGTCCCCCTGCCTCTCCTCCTTCAGGACCAAGGTCGATAATATAATCGGCCATCTTAACCACATCGAGGTTGTGCTCAATGACCACAACGGTATTGCCCATATCGCACAGCCTCTGCAAAACATTGAGCAGATTGTGAATGTCCGCAAAATGCAGTCCCGTCGTCGGCTCATCCAGTAAATACATCGTATGACCCGTCGCAGCCTTGCCCAGCTCCGACGAAAGTTTTACCCGCTGCGCCTCTCCGCCCGAAAGCGTCGTCGAAGCCTGGCCTAACGTCATATATCCCAGGCCCACATCGTTAAGCGTCCGAAGCAGCCGAACTATCACGGGGAAGTTCGCAAAAAAGGACAGGGCCGCATCAATCGGCATATCGAGCACGTCAGCTATCGTCTTGCCTTTATATGTCACCTGCAGCGTCTCCTGGTTATATCGTGAACCTTTGCACTGCTGACAAGTCACGTAAACATCAGGCAGAAAATGCATCTCGATTTTCTTCGTGCCCTGTCCCCTGCACGACTCACATCTTCCACCCTTGACATTAAAGCTGAACCGTCCCGGTTTATATCCGCGAATCTTCGCCTCGCGCGTCATACTGAACAGCTTGCGTACCTCGTCGAACACACCCGTATACGTTGCCGGGTTACTCCTCGGCGTCTTGCCAATCGGCGACTGGTCTATCTCTATTACCTTGTCAATCTGGCTGGTGCCGAGGACGTTTTTGTGTTTGCCCGGCTTTTCACGCGAACTATACAGCCTTCGCTTCAGGGCCCGCAGCAGTATCTGTTCGACAAGCGTACTCTTACCCGAGCCGCTGACTCCGGTGACGCATATAAAAGCGCCTAACGGAAATTTGACGTCGATTTCTTTTAAGTTATTCTCCGCGGCGCCTTTTACCTCGATGCACTTTCGCAAACTATACTTTCGTCTCTTGGCAGGCAGCTCAATTTTCATCTTCCCGCTGAGATACTTTCCCGTTATCGACTCTTTACACTGTTTGACCCGCCCCAGGTCGCCCTGCACGACTAATTCACCGCCGTGTGCTCCCGCCGCCGGCCCGATATCGATTATATGGTCGGCACTTGCGATTACATCTTCGTCATGCTCGACTACCAATACCGTATTACCGATATCACATAACCGCCGTAAAATCCCTAACAATCGGTCATTGTCTCTTTTATGCAGACCAATCGTCGGCTCATCAAGCACATAGCACACGCCGACCAGGCCGCTGCCCACCTGCGTCGCCAGTCGAATCCGCTGCGCTTCACCTCCGCTAAGTGTACTGCTCTTTCTATCTAAAGTCAGGTACCCAAGCCCGACGTCCACCATAAACCTCAGCCGAGCCTTTATCTCCTTGATTACCGCCTTGGCGATGAGCGCTTTTTCTTCACTCAATTGAAGTTTATTGAAAAACTTCTGAGCCTTTTCGATACTCAGCCCCGTAAGCTCGTGAATATTCCTGCCGCCGATTGTAACTGCGCTCGCCTCCGGACAAAGCCTCGCCCCGTGACAACTGCCGCAAGGCTGCTCACTGAGGTAGCTATGCAGCCGAGCCTTAACGTATTCGCTGGTCGTCGTCTTCCATCTTCGCGTAAGATTCGGAATCACACCCTCGAAGACAATCCCGTATTTTCTCGAATCTTCGCTGGTCGTACCGTACATCAGCACCCGCCTGATATCCTGCGGTATCTGCTCGAAGGCGAGAGCCTTGCTGATGCCGACGTTTCGGCAGAACCGCTTTATCAGCCGGTTATAAAAAATATTCATCCGCTTGCCCCCCTTGCGCCACGCGTCTATCGCCCCGCTCTCTAATGAGACGGTTTTGTCCGGCACAATCAAGTCCGTGTCGAACTCCAGCATCGTCCCTAATCCGTCACATCCCTTACACGCACCGTACGGACTGTTAAAGCTGAACAACCTCGGCGACAGCTCCGACAAGCTGCACTGCGGATGCTTCGGGCAGGCATACTTTTCGCTGTACATCACATGCTGCCAATCGCCGTTGCCGCCGTTCTTCGCGTCGTCGCTTGATTTTTGCACAAGCACCAGCATTATCCCATCAGCCAGTTTCAGCGCCGTCTCAACCGAATCAGCCAGCCGGATTCTCACTGCCTCTTTCAGAATCAGCCTGTCCACCACCGCTTCTATATCGTGCTTTTTATTCTTATCGAGCATCGGCACGCCCTTGACGTCGTACACACTGCCGTCAACCCGCACCCTGACAAATCCCTCGCGCTGTATGTCGCCGAATATCTCGCGGTGCTCACCCTTCTTGCCGCGTACCAACGGCGCGCAGATTTGTATCCTCGTCCCTTCGCCGAACGATAGTATCGATTCGACTATCTGCGTCGAATGCTGACTTGTAATTTCTTTTCCGCATACCCAGCAGTGAGGTGTGCCCACCCTGGCAAAAAGTAATCGGAAGTAGTCGTATATCTCGGTAGTGGTAGCGACCGTCGAACGCGGATTGCTGCCGGCGCCTCGCTGCTCGATTGCAATCGTAGGGGGTAGGCCGGTGATATTACCCACCGCGGGCTTTTGCATCTGCTCTAAGAACTGCCGCGCGTACGAGCTGAGCGATTCGACGTATTTTCTTCGGCCTTCCGCGTATATGGTATCGAAGGCAAGCGAGCTTTTGCCCGACCCGCTGATACCGGTAATCACGACGAGCTTATCTCGCGGAATATCCAGGCTGATATTCTTCAGATTATGCTCCGCCGCACCCGTTATGCAGATTGCCTTTTCCGTATCCGCCGTCATATCACCCTTCGAATGCCAACACTACTGTATTGCGAAATTTGACCAAAACCGAAACCCCCTATGATACCACACACAGCCTCCAATTAAAACCCCTTTTCGTTGTGGCCCGGAATCTGCTAAAATCCGCCTATGTTCTGGCTCAAGAAATGGCGGCGAAATCGAATCGCACAAAAACCGTTCCCACAAGAGTGGCTGACCATCATCGAAAAGAATATGCCCTTCTATAATCACCTGCCCGACGCCGACAAAGCCGAGCTGCAGCGACATATGCTGATTTTTCTGGCTGAGAAGCGCTTCGAAGGCTGTGCCAGCCTCGAAATCACCGACGAAATGAAAGTCACCATCGCCGCACAGGCCTGCATACTGCTGCTGCACCGAAAGACCAACTACTACCCCGGCCTGTACTCGATACTGGTCTATCCGCACGCCTTTGTAATCCGCCGGCCGCAACACGTCGGCTCCGGTATAATGTCCGAAGAGCCGCAGTTCCTGTTAGGCGAATCATGGCACCGCGGCTCGGTAGTCCTTTCATGGGACGACGTCGTGCACGGCGCAGCCGATATCCACGACGGCCAGAACGTCGTACTTCACGAGTTCGCTCATCAAATCGACCAGTCAGGCGGCAAAGGCGACAGTACCGAAGTGCTCAGGAACCGTACGAAGTATTTGGCCTGGGCTCGCGTCCTGCAGAAGGATTATGAAAAGCTGCGCAGCGCCACGATGCAGAACCGGCCCAGCCTGCTGCGGGATTACGCTGCTACCAACCCGGCTGAGTTTTTCGCGGTCGCCACCGAGTATTTTTTTGAAAAGCCCAAAGAATTGAAACACAAACACCCCGAACTATACGACGAGCTGAAACAATTCTACCACCAGGACCCGCTGACTTATCTACCCTGAACAACCATTGCATTCTCGCCGCACAAGACTATAATACCGGCGATTATTAGGGTTCAGGGTTTAGGGTACAGGGTTCAGGCTTAGAAATTCAATCCGCGAAACGGATTGCAAGACAGGAGAAGCAACGTGGAAAATCATCGCATCAGCAAGATAAAAAAGTCGCGCAAGAGCGGATTCCGTGCGAGGATGCGGACGAGTAAGGGGCGAAAAATCGTCAACCGCCAACGCAGCGTAAGCTAAATACCCGATTCTAGATTCTAGATGCTGGATTCTAGATACTTGTATACAGAGGGGAAAATTTTTTGAAAATTTTCATAAATCGGGTTTTCTGCCGGTTTGTGCGTAGAGGTACAAACCCTCATTTTTAGCCCAAAAACCGAATCCCAGCGCGCATTTGAAAATGAAAAATTTCCAAAATCGGGTGAAATCTCGGATATTGGCCTAAAAATGAGGATTTGGGGGTTGGAATTGGACAGCTGGTGTAAAATGACAAAAACGACAAGGATTAAGGATAAGTGATTAAGGATAAAAGACTTAGGGATTTATATCACAGTGAGGTGGTGGGAAATAAAACGTTCGGGAATTGGGTGGTTTTGAACGGTTTTTGACGGGATTTGGGCGCGTTTTGACGAAATTTTGTGGTTTTTTAACGGTTTTTTGTACCCCTTGTTTTTGGGTTGAAAATGGGGGTGATTTTGTCAAGTGGATTTTTGAATTTTTTTGCCACAGATGGACACCCGGCTTCGCCAGACAACGGCTACGCCGGGCAGGCAAGATCACCAGGATATTTTGCAGGGCTTTTTGTTTTTTATCCGCGGATTACACGGATTTCACGGATTTTGCTTTGAAGCGGTTTTCTTTGACAACCTTTGTGTGCTTCGCATCGAAGGCCTCCTAAAGCGAGCTTTGTCGGCCTTGTTGCTTGCCCACAACGCCTGAGGCGTAAGCTTCAAAGCCTTAATTTACTGCTACTTTCGGACATGCGTCAAAGCCAATGTTCCTTCTTCACTACGGATTAGCACGGATTAATTTATAGCCATAGAGTTCACAGAAGGACAAAGAGGGTAGCTTTGCCACGGCCTTGCCCTATATCGAAAAGCGTGTATAATTGCAGCCGGAAACGGCGCTTAGGCGGTTAAAAACAAACTTTGGCGGGAAAGCACTACTAAAGTGAGGGAAAAATGGCGAAGAGATGTCGTTGCAGCATTGATGTAACGGATATATAATCGCGACCTAAATGAGACTTTCTACGAACAAGATAATCTGTGGAGATTGCGAGGAGGTTCTGCGTAGGCTTCCAGATGAATGCGTAGATTTGATTGTGACCTCCCCGCCCTACGTTGAATGCCGCAAGAAGACGTACGGAGGTATTCATCCGGATGAATATGTCGCGTGGTTTCTCCCAAGATCGCAGGAATTTTTACGCGTCTTAAAGCGCACGGGCACATTCATTTTGAACATCAAGGAAAAAGCTATCAAGGGCGAGCGCCATACATACGTCATCGAGTTGATTCTTGCGTTGCGGAAGCAGGGTTGGTTGTGGACCAAAGAGTTCGTTTGGCACAAAAAAAATTACTACCCGGGGAAATGGCCAAGCACGTTTCGGGATGCATGGGAAAGATACCTCCAATTCAATTAAATAAAACAGTTAAACTTTGCATAGGAAGCAAAAGCTGAACAAAAGTTAACAATGAGTTACGAAAGTGAAATGTTAGAACAGTTCAATATGCCTACAAGGCATGAAGTTGAACAAGTTTTGCTTCAAGCATTGCTGAAACATGGAGGTGTTATCAAAGAGTTTGGCCCAGGGCAAGAAATAGTCGATGAAATAGCAAATGATTTTGGGTTAAATGAACAGCAACGCTCTGCTTTCTTGCAGACAATATATCGTAAAGAAAATCGTCTTAAGAAAGCTTATCTCTGGCATAGATTACTTTTTCGAGCAGCAGATTCCTTGGCAAAAGAGAAATTGGTTTCAAGTCCAAAACACACGCTCCATATCACGAATAAAAAAGAATGGATGTTAACGGAGAAAGGATTCGATGAAGCCCTAAAGCTTTCAAACATACCTGTTGCAAGAAAAAGCTTCTTGCCAACTAAATCTTATGAAGTTCAGAAGATCGTAAAGAAGCTGATTGAGTCTCCAAGACCTGAAAACTATAATCCGTTTGATAAGGAAAAGAAAGTTATCAAAACAACAAGAGAATCTGCCATACGAACGAGGGGGTTTCGTCAAGCAATTATTGATGCATACGGTTACAAATGTGCTATTTGCAAAATGAAAATTAATTCACCAGATTTTCTGTCGTGGGAGGTTGAAGCAGCCCATATTGTGCCCCATAGTTCTCTGGGGCGGGATGATATTTGGAATGGATTAGCATTGTGTCACCTACATCATTGGGCTTTCGATGTCGGTTGGTTCTCATTGCGAGACGATTATACGATCAACGTTTCGTCAAAAGTCCATTCTTTGCCTTCAGATTATGGAAGAATTGACGGTTACGAATTCATACGAGCCATATCGAGTAAAAGTATGAAAATACTTTTACCGAGTAGAAGTGAACTATATCCGCATCAGAATGCAATCCGATGGCATTGCCAGAATATTTTCCATCAATGAATATGGACTAGCTTTATAAAGGAATAGTAAATGAAAAATGACAGAATTATCTACTCGATAAATGTCGGTGATATTCAAGAAGTAGCCAATCAAGTTCTTGAACGCAGACTCACCAAAGAAGAAATTGTTTTAGTTGAAAGATCGGTAGGTGATTACATAGATTGGTCTCAAGCAATTGAGAATTCAATTCGCGAACACGTTACCTTACCCCTCTGTGAAATCAGGGCCAAACTGGGGAAATAGCTCACAACAGAGAAAACAGGAGCAGGATTTCCAGAAAGCGGTAAAGGTGCTCAAACAATCCAGACGAACAAAGAATGTTCAACCGGTTCTGGGAATATGCTATGGGAAGGTGAAGACAACTCATGTTAGGGGATACTTGAAAGTAGTGGGACAGAACTTCTGGTACCTTATTAGCGAAGACAAGGATTTATACACGGATATTATTGAGCCACTTGGACATAGAGCGAAGAAGCACAATGAGAAATTCCAGCGAGCGAAGAACAAAATCGTGAATCTCTTCACTAAGGATTTCTTGGAAGAGTTTTGCGACGATGGAGTTATCGATTGGAAGAAGCTCGTTAGATTCAACAGCGGAAATCTCGATTTAAAACAGTGAGTATCGGTCAGTCTTAGCAGAAAAGAAGTACCTTTTAGAGCTATACGAAATAATCGTCCGGGAAATGATTATCACAAAAGGCCTAAAACGATATTAAAACTCGCTGCGCTTATCGCGTCCAACTGAAACGTCTGGTTTGCGTCAAATTGAGGCTTCATGGCCTTAATTTATCTCTATGCTCAGTATCTGTCCTGAATCTCTAGGAGCCCCCAGATTTCTTCAAATACTTGGGCCAGATTTAATGCCTGTTTTCTATTGGGGTCATTTTCATATTTTGCAATTTCCCTGAACCTATAGCTGAGATTATCAGGGAACTGGTATGCTCTGACCCATAGCATATTTATAATATCTTCATCTTCATATTTTTTTAGTAATATGGGGCCTCTGAAAAACCGCTATTTTCTATAGATATTTTATAGCC
>Ga0315537_1001884_pt1 | contig 16283 bp, 18 predicted proteins | sample SalMarSW160270MG_FD_203091 | JGI IMG/M metagenome (GOLD analysis project Ga0315537, IMG submission 203091) | Salt marsh sediment microbial communities from the Plum Island Ecosystem LTER, Massachusetts, United States - Salt Marsh Sediment SW1602-70 ... | reverse complement strand
AGAGGCAGATAGAATGCTCGACGCTTATAAAATAGGGGCTATCAATATTCAAACTCTAAAGTGCAAGATGGACGAGATAAAGAAGGAAGAGGCGGAACTGAATAATAAAAAGTTGAGCTTGGAAGCAGACATCCGTAAAGCGCAAGCCGAAGAGTTAAATGAGGAGAAACTTTACCAGTTTTGCCGAGGCTTGCCCACCACTTTAGCCAATCTCAACTTCGAAGACAGAAAACAAATCTTGAGAGAGGTGGTTGATAAGATAGTTGTTGATGGCAACAAGGTTACTATCTATGGCATCATTCCTACACCTGAAGGCGAAGCAAAGGATGTGTCGGTTGGGTTGTCGTCATCTTAAGCACAGTACTTTTCAGATTAGCTCGCTGCCCGATAAGCTCGAACTCAGTTTCTTCTCTGATGTCGGCAGTAAACAGAAAATCAACTTTGTTCCAGGTCAGCTTTAACACTACCCCATTGTTATCTATATCGCAGCTAGTCCCTTGAAAAAACTCTGCGAGAGGGTTAAGTATTTCTATAGTAATTCCGTTGCCCAAATCAATCTCCTGTCCAGCCCGGGCTATGTTATATTCGATTCCTTTATCTTCAACGAGACTGCACCATTCCTGATAGATAGAGGAATTGTAGGATACTCCGGGTTCCAGCACCTCCTTCACTTTGTACCTCTGAAGGACCTCTACCAGGCCTGTGACATGGTCGGCGTGAGGTTGAGTGCAGACCACGAGGTCTATCGTCCTATCCCAGAAGGGAAGCTTCTCGCCCAGCTCCAGATTAATTTTCTGGGGGTCGGGACCGCCATCAATGAGTATGTCCTGGCCACTGGGCGTCTGAATCAGGATGGCATCTCCTTGTCCCACATCAAGAAAATTCACATGAAGCTTGTCATCGGGCGTGGTCAGAGCTACAGACCACACCAGGATAGCTACTACCAAAAGGGGAAGGATAAGCCATTTCGTAGAAAAGCCGAGGCGAGGTTTAGGAATGCCTTCAGCGACTTTCTTTATTCCCGAAGTCAACCTGGAGAAAAAATCAGCCAACTGTTTTCGGTGGTTGAGGGATGCTATAACTCCCGCCAATATAACATAGTACCCCCAGATATGCCAGGTGGAAACGGTGGTTACCTTTAATGAAGAGTGGGGCAGAGCGTCAAAGCCTTGAACTACAAAAACGAGATAGCTAAGAAAAAGCCAGGCCAGCCAGCCGAGTATTTGAGCTGCAAGCGAAGCAAGAAGTCCCACGAAGGCGACTAATGCCGCCGTGACTATAATAAAGGGCAGAGCAGGCAAAGAGAAGAAGGTTGCCGGCAGGCCGACTAAAGAGACTACACCAAAGTTATAAGCTACAAGCGGCCCGACTGCCACGATAGCTGCCAGGGTTATGGCAAAGCCGTCGGTTATCATACCGCCTGCGGCCGCAATCCTTTCTCTGGCTCTAAATAAGGAAGCAACACCCTTTCTTCCCCACGCCTGGAAGTACGGAAATAGGAGAACAAGCCCGGCCATAGCCAAAAAGCTGAGTTGAAAGGAGACGCTCCACAAGAGATGCGGCTGGATTCCCACCATCACCGCGGCAGCGAATGCCAGGGCAATGATGGCGCTTCGCTGCCTCCCCAGATACTCAGCAATTAAAAACAGGCTCCCCATGATTGCTGCTCGAATTATCGGCGGATGCATCCCGGCAAGCAGGGCATAAAGCCACATAAGCGCTAGGGTCAACCAGATGTATATAGAACGCCGTCGGCCAAAGACCAGTATGCCAAAGCTGAGGAGCATGGCAATAATGATGCTGATATGCAAGCCGGAAATAGCCAGCAGGTGTGCCGTCCCCGTCCTGGAAAAGGCTTGGTAAAGGGAATCAGGTATGTTGCCTCTCAAGCCCAGCAAAATAGCCTGAGCCAGCGAACCTTGTGGCTCAGGCAAGGCTCTGGCTAAAGAAGCAGAAAGACGCTCTCTCAGAGAGTAAATCCACTGCAAGGGCTTGGAGCCTTGGTCACGGTCTAGGACTTCCACCCCGGGATAATAGATAACCGAATAAATTCCCTGGCGAGCCAGATAGCTTTTATAATCAAAGTCATCAAACGGTTCCGGCGTCTCTAGTTTTCCTGTCACCTTAAGCACATCCCCATAGCGGTAGGTAGGGTATCGGGGCACCCGAATTAAGGTAGTTCCCGATACCTCTTCTTTTTCGCCGTTTACAATTATTTCGCTGGCGGAGAATGTCAGCAGGCAATATCTATCCTGGATGTCAGGCTCCTCCGACACCATGCCTTGAATCTCTACGGTTCCTTTGTCGTTATAAAAGCAAAGGGGATGCTCATCTACTGGAGGTAAGCTTGATGGGAAGTGAAGTCCGCCGCCGAAGAGGGCAAAAAGGCATAACCCGGCTATTATTAGGGTCTTCTTGCTGCTAGGGAGGAAAGGTATGAGTGCGAAGGGGATAAGTCCCAAGGACAAGGCAAATAAAGGGAGGCTAATCTTTGAACCCAGGAAGATTCCAGCCACCCAGGCACAGCTAACATAGAGAAGCCACATAGAAGAGACCGCCAATCCTGTATGACTATGTTGTGACCTAGTTTACCAGTTTGCCTTGCATCAAGGGTAGGCGTAATGAGCTCATCCCTGTGATAAAATAGAAGTACATTGAAAATGCAGCAAATGCTGTAATTGATAGGAATCATGGCGGCTGCGGAATTGTTATAGGAGGTGAGATGATTTACGAACCATTACCTGATATAGAAGGGGAAAATAAGGAGTTATGAAGGTTGGTCATAATCCGATGGGTCTTTTTGAGTATAGCGCCGGTAAAGAGTTTATTGTGAGACTCGAACATGATGCCGACCTGGTCCAGTCTATGACTGAACTTGCCAGGAGCAGGGGAATTGAGGCGGGAAGCTTTACGGCAATCGGTGCCTTAGAGCGTGCCAGGCTCGGCTATTATGACCAGAAAAATCATGAATACAGGGAGCTGAAAATTGATTCGCCTCATGAAATAGCAAGTTGTATAGGAAACGTCTCGTTAAAGGATGGAGAGCCCTTCATTCATGCGCACGTGGTACTTGCCGATGAGAGAGGAAATACTAAGGCCGGCCATTTGTTTGAAGGAATCGTTTTTGCTGCTGAAGTGCACTTGCGTCAGCTGGAAGGCCCGAGGCTCGAGCGAAAATACGATGAGGTAACCGGCCTTTCGCTTTGGAACATAGAATAGGATTTATCTTAATTAATAATCCCAGACTCCAACTATGGTTCAGCCCATCGCGAACATATGGCGGCCCCGCAAGCTATCGCCAAATCGTCAATTAAAGAGGTCTGAAATATAGTAAGAGGAGATGACGAATGTACAAAACTATTCTGGTAGAAAAGAAAAACCATTTAGCCATTCTCAGTTTTAACAGGCCGGAGAAACTCAATGCTATAAATTTACAGGTAAAGCAAGAGGTATCTCAAGCTCTAATCGAATTGGAGGCTGACGATGATGTAAGAGTTATCATAATGACTGGAGCCGGACGTGCCTTCTCAAGTGGCTATGACATCAACGCTCCCGAGTCTGAGCTGGAGGAGTTTATGAGTCTCAAGGAGGAGGAAAAGTTGTTGAACCTTGATAAGCCTACAATAGCAGCGATACATGGCTATACCTTGGGGGATGGTCTTCAGCAGGCGTTGCTGTGTGATATCAGGGTGGCTGCAGATGACACTGTTCTTGGCTTTATCGGGCCTTTAATCGGAGGGCTGTGCTATAGCGCCTTCTCCGTTCTTCCCCAGGTGGTGGGTAGAGGCAAAGCTAGTGAATTGCTTTTTACTTGTAACCGAATAAGTGCTGAAGAGGCTTATAGAATAGGCCTGGTAAATAAAGTGGTGTCTCGTGAGCAACTCATGCCAGCGGCAGTGGACATAGCAGAGCAAATTACGAAAGTTGCACCATTGTTGCTGAAATATAGCAAACGCATGTTAAGACAGGATTTCTTTAGCACTGATTACAAGGATCGCTTGCGAGAGGGACTCGAGGCAATCGCAAGCCAGCGGGGATTGCAATGAAGCGGCTAGATCCTTTAGAAGGAAAAGAACGCCTGTTTTTAAGGGGCTGTGAGTTTCTGCAGCTTGTTACAATAACACTCACTTGGTGGGCTTCATCTCTATTCGATCGCCAGCCCAGCCAGTGGATTTGGAGAGGCATTCCATGCAAAAGGGCACAATAAAACGGCTAATTGCAGACCGTGGTTTTGGGTTCATCAAGACAGAGCGGGAAGAAGAGCTCTTCTTTGGCCGCAACCAGCTTCAAGGGGTGGACTATGGTTCCCTTAGAGAAGGGCAAAAAGTGGAATTTGGGGTTACACGCGACCCCAACGGTCGCCTCCACGCAATCAGGGTGAGGCTTGCTCAGCCTAAAGGCGAATAGCAGCCAGGCCAGCCAGCGGATTTGGAGACAGCCTCAAGCTATCCTCAAACCTTATGTTTCTTGTGTGTTGTCTAACAGGCTGCTATAATGTCGCAAAGGGAATTGCGTTTACTAGGAGACGGATGGCTCAGAAGAAAGCAGCCAAAAAGACAGGAAAGAAAGCACGGAAGAATGCCGCGGAATATCTTCGGAAGGGCCCGAAGAAGTGATGAGATAAGGGCCGATTTATTTGCAATCTTGAGCGGATTCTGTTTCATTCTTGCCCTTCAGATAGCAAGGGAATAAAATGAACGTAGCTCAGCCAGCGGATTTGGGGAAGGCTTTCTAATCCGATACGGTTATGTAATCTTTTATCTTTTCAAATGTCGCTTCGCCGATGCCGCTGACCTTAAGCAAGTCCTCGATTCTTTTGAAAGGGCCGTTTTCGCTGCGGTAATCTACGATTCTTTGAGCCAGCACCTCTCCTATCCCGGGCAGGGCTTCGAGAAGCCAGGGTTCGGCCCGGTTGATGTCTATCTTTTGGGGAGATTGTTCTTCGTTTTCCCGTGGAACATAAAGCTCGATATGGCTGAGGTCGGCATCGGGTTCAATGCCGGCATCGGAGAGGAGCCTCTGTAAGGTGTCCCCTTCCTGTAAAGGGTATATGCCGGGGTTAGCCACAGCGCCGCTGATGTAAATCTCCCCGCTTTGCTCTGGAGGCTCTGTTTGAGATAGAACGATTTCCACAGGCTGGCATTGGCTGTGCTGCACCGCCAGCGTGACGCCGCCAGCTATCGCGGCGATAGCCAGAAAAACAGTTACGAATAGGTAAAATCTATCGGCACGGCTCATAGCATGGCTCCTTTCTCAATCAATTGCGTTTTACATAATATTCTATAGTGAATTCCCCCTCCCTCTAACTCCCTCCCACCAGGGGAGGGAGAATTGTAAGGAGTCCTGCAATTGACTATAGTATCTTTCAAATTGTGAAGTCCTCTTGCCGGGAAGCATGAGTCAACTCACCTGATGTATTCTTCACTCTGCCTCAAAAGTTGCTTGAGTTTTAGAACGTTTGAATGTGGTTCTTTGGGTTTCACTACCATTACTCTCTGGCTTGATACTGCCTCCGTTTCCGGTACCCGTGTTTCGTAGTTGCCCTATACGGTGTGTCCGGTCCTCAGCTTGTCTCTCTACAGCAGGATTCCACCAGCGGTCATAATGTAGGACATAGGTTAACACAGGTCAAGTCATTAGCAACTATCTAAATATTGCATGGTAAAACAAATATGGTCTGCTGCACAAGTCTGGTTGAGTAGAATATCTTAACTTGATATGTTAGATGGCAAGAAATAAAATGGGAAACATGGAAGCTGCCTCACTCGGCGAACTATACAGTCAAAGGAAGAAACAGATTATAGAGGACTGCACTCTTTGCGGCATCTGCGTGGATGTGTGTCCGGCAGTCCCGCTGACCTCCCTCAGTTCTATGCCTGCGTCGGACATACAGGGGAAGGTCATCGATGTCCTTAAGGACGGAGTTACGTCTGAGGAAGCCTCTTTAAGAAGTGCCAGCTGCACGCACTGCGGGGTATGCCGGGACGTGTGCCCTATGGACATCAATCCGGTGCTCATGCAGGAGCTGCTCCGGCTGGAGCTGGTCAGGCTGGGCAAGAAAGCTTATCCGCTCATGGAGATAAATCTCGGTGACAGCACTTACTTTGTACCAGACATTTTGGCCAGTATGCAGATAAAACCGGAAGAGAAGCGCTGGATAACCCATGTGCCGGATAATCCTCAGCAGAAGGATGTCGTGGTCTTTACGGGCTGTGCTCTGGTCATGACGCCGGAAAAGATTTTTATTATCGCCGACATACTGGAGAGGCTGGGGCTTGATTTCGTGATAGTCGCCGGCGGCGAGCTTTGTTGCGGTGTCCGCTACATGGGTATTGATTTGGATAAAGCCGATGCCCACGGCAAGGCGTTATTGCGTGCCCTCGGCGCTTTTAAACCCAAAAAAGTTTTATTCTCCTGCGCCGAGTGTTTTTATCAGGTGGCTCAGTTCGATAAAAAAATCAGCCCGGCGGGCTTCCAGTATGAAGAATTTTTCCATTTTCTGAGCCAGCATATTAAAGAATTAGAATTTACTCAACCGGTCAACGAAAAGGTTACACTACACGACCCTTGTTCTTTTTCCAGGGTGCTGGGTGACACCACGTCTTTGCGTACAATATTGAAAGCAATCCCGGGCCTCGAGTTGATAGAGATGAGCAGGAACAAGGAGCAGTCTATCTGCTGCGGTTTCGTGGCCAGCCGCAAATTGCCTGTTGGCCAGACGATGGTCAGGCAGTGCCTGGAAGAGGCAGCCAGTACCGGCGCTGAAGTGATGGTGGACGCCTGCCAGGGTTGCTATTTTCAGTTCCTTCCCGAAGAGTCGAAGTACCCCTTCCAGGTCGAGCACATACTCACGCTCATTGGCGAAGCCATGGGCATTAACTATGAGGACAAGATAAGAAAGTTTTACCGGTATGCCGATGCTGGCAGGATTATGGCTGAAGTCAGGGGGAACATAGAAGCCGGCCCCTATGACCCTGACTTCGTGGCCTACCTGGCAAGGCGCATGTTTGAAGGGTCAACGACTTAAGCTTACATATCTTAAACACCACAAGCGCTTGATATCAATGTCCAAACCGTTTTGTCCCCGGAAGTACTTATGCAAAACAACCTGGCTCTTATCGTCTCAGCTTTATTAGCTGTTCAATTTGGCGTATTCTTTTATCGATTTCTTGTGTTTCTAATTTGCCAGGTTCATGAGCTACACGATTTCTCAAGCTACGCAATGTATTCAACTGTTCTAGATACCGATGGTGCGCCTCTCTTGACTTCACTATAAGCCTACACATACAATCTGGTGATAAAACTAAATATTTAAGGGAGGAGAAATGGATTGGAGTCTTGTTAGCGTTGGCATTTTCCTTCTGTGCTTAGGTGGCATGATCTACCTGCTCAGTAAAGCTCAGGAGGTAATTAGGCGCACAAAGGCATCTGCTCAGGAAAAAGGACTGGAGAAGAAAAAGGAATAACTGCGGTCGTTTAGCTACTCGAATCTTCACTACTAGCCTTCAGCATTTTGTCATTGCCACGTCGAGCACTCAGCGATATGAGTGCTCGACGTGGCAATTTCACGGACTGCAACGTCCGTATCATGAACTGTGCCATTAATTGCTCACCCTATATCCCGGTGCTAAAATTGCTATATGGCGAAAGGTTCCGGCGTAATAACCGTTAATCGCAAAGCTTACCACGACTATCATATCCAGGAGAGCTTTGAGGCAGGCATTGTTCTCAAAGGTTCCGAGATTAAATCCATCAGGGCAGGCAAGGTTAATCTGAGCGACGCCTATGCCAGGCCAGAAAATGGTGAGCTGTGGCTCTATAATAGCCACATTGCCTCCTATGATGCTGCCAGCTATAACACACATGAGCCAGTCAGGCCTCGCAAGCTTCTTCTTCATAGAAAAGAGATTGATATCCTTGCCGGCAAGGTAGTGCAGAAGGGTTTGACTTTAGTGCCCCTTAAGCTGTATATTAAACATGGGGTGGCTAAGGTGGAGCTGGGGGTGGCCAAAGGGAAGAAAGTTTACGATAAAAGGGAGGCTATCGCCCGTCGGGACGCGGATAGAGAAGTAGAGCGGGCGCTGAAGCAGAGAAGGAGGTGACGGGAAAGCAGGCTGGAATATGGGGGCGCGTGGGTTCGACAGGGGGAGGCCTACAGAATTGCAGGCTGAGGTGCCACTAACCTCACAAAACAAGTGGCAAAAAATAACTGGCGAACCTGTTTACGCTTAACGGTTCACATCTAACCTGAACTCTCCTCGAAGTTTGGGATTAGGTGTCAGAAAAAATCGAGGTGCTCCAATCCTGATGCCGATAGGGGTTGGCTAAGAAGTATTGGCTGGTCTGGCTGGATTCGGTCAGCAGATGAAAGCCAGACGAGATAAAAGGAGCTGACTAAGCCTGTAGGATATTCTGGCAACCTTCTTTTGGACGGGGAGTTCAACTCTCCCCCGCCTCCACCAAGAAATTTAGAAGCGCCAGCTTTTCACTGCTGGCGCTTTTTGTATCCGTTCCTGCCAGTTCTTCTGCTCTAAAACTTCTACTGGCGTGAAGAGCTGGTTAGCGAGCTAAATAAGTCGGCCGGCACGAGCTTCGGCACTATCACCTTCAGCGCTGAGGGCACGGTGTGGATGGCGACCGGAGTTCTGGTGAAAGGCTCACCGTCTATTTGAACTGGCAATGGGTGTGCTGACTCGACAACTATTTCACGACATTGGTAGTACTCTACCTTCGGGTCCCGGAGATGTCTATGCGAGAGCACCTTCATGGCGTGCTGTGCAAAGGTGAAGAAACCGCCTCCCTTGAAAATGCACACATCTAGTCTGGCGTCGTTCACACAGGCCTTAGCCCCAATCGCTATTATGCCCCCGTAGAGTTGAATATTACTGACGACAATTAGCGGCGTGCTTACATTTACGACCTTCCCATCCAGATTCAGACAAACATCAGTGCCTGAGTATCGATAAGCTGACTCGATTGTCGGGAGCACGTACGCCCAGGAACCTAATGCCCTTTTTTCTTTCAGCGGTATGCTTTGGGCGATGGCGGCATCAAATCCGATACCTGCCCACATTAAAAAGTGGCGACCGGAGAGCTCGCCCATATCGACGGCAATGATGTTTTCCTCTACGAGCACTCGAGCGGCATCCAACAACACCTTTCGATAGTAGCTGGCAGGTAATGGACGTGCAATTCTTTCCTCCAGAGCAGCAATCAGCTTGACCGCTTGTGTGCCTGGAAGCATGGGGTTTAGGGCCGGGATACCCATCTGTAATGCCCACGAGTTGGTCGTTCCCACAGGAAGCACCCCCAGCGCTGCATCAGTGTTCACCAGTCCATTTGCTACCTCGTTGACAGTGCCATCGCCACCGGCGGCAATGACTACCCTGGCACCTCTGTTGACAGCATGGCGGGCTAGTTCGGTCGCTTCCAATGGCTTGCTGGTTTCCCGTAAGGTGACTGACCACCCGGAGCGATTTAAAAACCCAAGCACATTGTCAAGTTCGTGCCTGACGACCACCTGTCCACCAGAAGGATTGTATATCAACTCAGCCTGCATTGGATTCTCATTTCTGTTTTGTTTTTCTCTGTCTATTGAATCCTATCCCTCGCACCATGACCTGTCAATTTCAAAATGGCCCACCCCCTCACTTTTCAGGATGTTCTCCATAGAGTATAATATCAGTAGAAGGGCAAGGAGAGAGCGATGATTATAAAGAAGTTTTTAACACGAAAAGGCTGGCGTGTAGTAGCCCACTCTATGCTGGCAGCGGCTGGGATTGGTCTTCTTTATTTATTGTCCAAAATGGTCATAGGCGATATCCAGCAAGAGGATACGATAAGCTGGTGGATTTTAGGCCTGGCAATCATTTCCTCGCTGTGGTTGGTGGCATTGGGAGCTATGCTGGCAAAGGCCGAACTAACTGACTGGAGATAGTAATCGTAGCTGGACTAATGGCTCCTCTCGCCCTGGTAGCCCGCCCCGGTGTGGTGTCATTTTCTTGCGCAGTTTACGAGCAAGAAATAGCACATCTACAGACGAGCCGGACTATTTTAGTCCCATGTGGCCATAAAATGATATTATCTGGATTGTTTGGTGGGGAAGGGGATAATATCCATGCCTAATGTAGCTATTGTGACTGATAGTGTTGCTGACCTCCCCCCTCAGGTAGCTGAGGAATTCGGTATTGCAGTGGTTCCGCTCGTTGTCCGCTTTGGCACTGACCTTTACCGCGATAGTCTCGACCTGAGTCCTGACCAGTTCTACGAAAAGCTAAGGACCAACAAGACTTTGCCTGCGACATCTGTGCCGCCACCGGGGGCTTTTGCCGATGTATACGATAAACTTGCCGAAAAAACAAACGAGATCGTGGTTATCAGTCTAACTTCCAAGCTCAGCGCTACTTATCAGGTGGCGTTACAAGCCGTAGGGTTGATGAAGAAGCAATGTCGTGTAGAGGTCATGGACTCGCAATGGGCGGTTATGGCACAGGGTTTCATAACAATTGCTGCTGCCAAAGCAGCCCAGAGTGGGGCGAGCCTCGATGAAGTACTGGATGTGGCCCGTCACACCATGAACCGGGTAGGTATGTGTGCTGCCTTCGATACCCTTGAATACCTGGAACGGGGCGGTCGCATTGGCAAAGCGCAAGCATTTCTTGGTTCATTACTCAAGGTAAACCCGATCATCGGCATTAAGGATGGTGAGGTGCACCCCTTAGCTCGGGAACGCTCCCGAGCTAAGGCGATAGACTACCTGTACAACTTTGCCGCAGGTTTTAGCAATGTTGAAGGGTTAGCTGTGGAGTATGCCACTGACTTAGATGAGGCCAACAGGTTGGTCCAGAGGCTTCGCTCAAAGTATCCTCAAGTCCCTATTTACCTCTCGCGCACAAGCCCTGTTATCGGCACACACACCGGACCTGGTCTCATTATTGTTAACGTGCTTGGAAACAGACAATCCGCCACCTAGCAGCGATAGAAAATGACGGGGAATACGGCGGATTCTTAGCTTAGGGGAGGACATGCTGCCAGGTATTCTAAGCATAATCATCGGGTATCTTTTAGGCTCCATCCCTACAGCCTACATTGTGTCTCGCATTAAGAAGGGCATAGATATTCGGAACATCGGTTCACGCAACATGGGTGGCGCTAATGTTATGCGCGAAATCGGTGCTCGTGAAGGCGTTTTTGTCGGTATTGTTGATGTCGCGAAGGGGGCGGGGGCTATACTTATTGCCCAGGCTCTAAACATTTCGGAACCCTGGGTCTTTGGGACTGGTTTTGCGGCTCTAGTCGGGCATAATTTCCCTGTGTTCGCAAGCTTCAGGGGTGGCCGAGGTTCAGCCACCATTATAGGTATTTTTCTCGTGCTAGCCCCCGAGGCAATACTTGTTACGCTGGCAATAATAGTTATTCCATTCTTTACTAGCCGTAAATTTACGGGGGCTATAATTATTGGATTTGCCCTCTTGCCTCTGTTTATCTGGTTATTTGAAGGCTCGCTGCCGCTAGTACGTTATGCACTAGCTATTGAACTTTTCATGCTGGTCCGCAATCTGTCCGGTATTAGACAGGTCCTGGCTAAAGGCATAATGAAAGACATGCTATACGACAGGCATCAAAAGAAAGTCAAATGATGTCATCAGTCGTGCGTTATCCGAGCCTTCATAAATAGTCCCGACTGAACAATCGACAATTTCTTTAGTAACGGTACTATAGTAATCTTGACTGTGCGGGGGGGCTGATATAGTATGGAACTAAGATGCCACTAAGGGAGAACAGGCATGAGGAAATTCTTATACTTGGCAAGAGTCAGCATCTTATTGATTATAATAGCCTTAATTTCCGGGATGGCAGGTTGTGGTGGCCGGCCTATTCATAACCTCTATATCGCCAGTACCGCTGGAGGATCGGTAACCAGACCTGGCGAGAAAACTTTTGTCTACTACGAGGGAACAATGGTCAATTTGGAGGCTGAGGCTGAGGAGGGCTACCGCTTTGTCAACTGGACCGGCGATGTAGGTACCGTTGGCAATATTAGGGATGCCACAACCAACATCACCATAAACAACCAATACTCTATCACCGCCAACTTTGCTCAAATCACCCCTATGGTCGCCGCAGGCTGGTATCACACGGTGGGGCTTAAGTCCGACGGCACCGTGGTCGCCGTGGGAGACAATACCGAGGAGCAGTGCGCTGTTGGCAACTGGACAGACATCGTCCAGGTTGCCGCAGGCAACGACTACACGGTGGGGCTTAAGTCCAATGGCACTGTGGTCGCCGTGGGAGATAACGGCACCGGGCAGTGCAATGTCGACAACTGGACGGACATCGCCATGGTCGCCGCAGGCGACGCTCACACGGTGGGGGTTAAGTTCGATGGCACCGCAGTCGCCGTGGGAGACAACACCGACGGGCAGTGCGATGTCGACGGCTGGAGGGGCATCACCCAGGTCGCCGCAGGCTGGTCTCACACGGTGAGGCTTAAGCCCAATGGCACTGTGGTCGCCGTGGGATGGAACGATGACGGGCAGTGCGATGTCGACGGCTGGACGGGCATCACCCAGGTCGCCGCAGGCGGTGCTCATACGGTGGGTCTTAAGTCAGATGGCACCGTGGTCGCCGTGGGAGACAACAGCGATGGGCAGTGCGATGTCGACGACTGGACGGACATCACCCGGGTCGCCGCAGGCGGCGATTACACGGTGGGTCTTAAGTCCGACGGCACCGTGGTCGCCGCGGGAGACAACAACTACGGGCAGTGCGACGTCGACGACTGGACGGACATCACCCGGGTCGCCGCAGGCGGTGCTCATACGGTGGGTCTTGAGTCCGACGGCACCGTGGTCGCCGTGGGAGACAACGCCGACGAGCAGTGCGAGCTGTCTGACTGGGATTTGATCGAGTAACCGCCGTAGTATAAGCTTACCATCTCCAGCGCCTCTCGAGGTTCAGTAACCACCCCTGGTGAAGGGATTTTTACCTATCAGCCCCCAGGAGGAACACTTGATTACATGTCAATCGTGGTCCTGTGCCTAAGTCTGCCGAGAAGCTGATGGGGACTAGACAACGTAGCCGATAGATGCTACTTTATTTATAGTCCAATAAAGGAGGTGGAAGAATGACTTATAAAAGGTACGATATCCTAACGGTGCTGGTGTGGGTGGTTCTGGGTGTTGCGCTGATAGTCCTTGGCGTTTTTCTAAGGAGCCCTGACTTCGGGGGAAGAGTTTGGTGGGTGGTAATGGGCGTAGGAATAGCGCTGGCGGTCGTAGGAATTGCCAGCATCGCCTTTACTGCGAGACAAACTGATGAGCTGCATTGTCCTTATTGTGGCGGGAAAATAGTGCCGCGGGTGAAATCGAGCACAAGCGAGCTGTATCTTACGACGGAGGAAGAGGAAGAGGAAGAAGAAGAAGAGGAGGAGGAGGAGGAGGAAAAGGCAAAAGGTCCAGAGGATTGAGGAGCACAGAAGGCGAAGACCTACTCATGGCATCGGGGTGAGCAGTTACTTTTCAGGTGGAATTAAAAGAATTAGTAAAAAGCTATTAGTAAAGGCTGGGAAGTAATTTGTGGGGGCAAATCAATAAGCCGAGATAGGTTGTTTATCGGTGATGATTCTTTTGCTGGCAGCTAACTGCTGGCGAATATGCTTAGGGATAGTGAACATAGCTTGATGGGTAAGGCCATCATAGGATTTTGGTTCTTTTGATATTCTTGTTGAAATCCTGGCGTCAATTTCCTCGAGAGTCAGTTCAGAGGGGTCAAGGCTTTGAGAGGCTGCGGCAAAGCCCCATAAGCCCAGAAAGGAAGGTACATGGACCTGGTAGGGGCGGGCTATCGGGAAAACCTTCCCTAAGGTATTGGTAATAGCGGTGAAATTCTCTAAGTTCCTCCATTCGGCAGGCTCAGCCTGCACTGACATAATACCATCAGGCCCCAGCTTTTGTTTGACTATTTGGTAGAATTCCCGGGTGTATAGCAAGCGTGCTGGCCCCTGTTCTAAAGGGTCAACCAGGTCAATGATGATGACATCGAATCTGTCGCTACTTTCCTCCAGGTATTTTCTGGCGTCGACGAAATGAAGCTCTGTCCGGGGGTCATCGAAGGCATTCTGGTGCCAGGAGGGCAAGAAGCGGCGGCAAAGGCTTACAACCTCTTCATCGATATCCACCATGACAGCCTTTTTTACCGTCTTATGCGCCAGGACTTCCCTTAAGGTCGCACCCTCACCTCCCCCAGCAATGAACACCCTCTCCGGCTGGGGGTGGGTAAGCATAGCTGGGTGTACCAGAGCTTCGTGGTAAATAAATTCATCTGCCTCACTGGATTGAATCTTGCCGTCGAGGACGAGACAGATACCGAAGCTGCCCGTATTGACAATATCTATGGACTGAAACTTACTTCGTCCTGAATATATCCTCTCCTTAATGCTATGCAGCATAGTAAGGTCAGGACTTATGTAGTCAGAAAACCACCTATGTTTATCAGGGTCGCTATCTTTCATTTTGCACACCCGACCTGGCTATCCTCCAAAATTCCCCTGCGCAGCTCGATCAATGAGTGACTTTGAGACTCCAGCTTCTCTGTTATCACCCTGGCAGCCTTTTCCGGGTCTACATCGTTTCCACAGGTAAAAACGTCTACGGCAGCGTACCTGTATTCCGGCCAGGTATGAATGGCAATATGTGACTCGGCGATATTGACCACTCCGCTCACTCCGCACGGGGAGAAATGATAAAAGGACTCGCCTACTACGGTAGCGCCACTTTGAATGGCAGCTTCATTAAGACAATTCTTGAGAAAACCTAAGTCATCCAGTGCCTCCTCATTGCATATTTTTAGTTCTAGTAGCAGATGTCTTCCAAGCGCGTTCAAATCATCTTCCCTCCTTTAGAATTTTAGATTTGTGATAGAGCTTTTTGGGCAACAGGGCGAATTTTATACAATGTCAATCGTTTTAGCAATACTCGGAGAGTTTCTGCTAAAATAAACGAAGGCAGGAACTATGTCGGCAAGGGAACAATTGGTTACTGTGCGCACTACCAGATACATGGAGGCGCAAATAATCAAGGGACGGCTGGAGAGCGAAGGTATACCAGTTCTCCTGAGCTACGAGAGTGCTGGCCTGGTTTACGGGATTACAATTGATGGGTTAGGGGAGGTGAAGGTAATGGTGCCCAAGCGCCTGGCAGAGGAAGCTAAGGAGATTTTGGGAGCAACAGAGAAAGAGACACCAGAAAGTGCTAAGTGACGGAGCAAAATATGACAAATCCTAAGATGAGGGAGAATGCAGAAGTCAGTAGCCAGTAGTCAGTAGGGGAGAGGTGGCTTCTGATTGCTGAATCCTGACTACTGACCACCTTTGGGATTTAGAGCTTAGACATGGGAGAGCTAAGGGGGAAAGAGTTAGTTTCGCGGTTTCAGTTGTATTTTGGGCCTTTGATTTCTGATGACCTCAAGATTAGAACGCATAACTGAACAGCGGCTGGATAGCCTGAACAGAATCCGGGCTCGCGGCATAGACCCTTATCCCCATTCCTATCACCTCAGTCACACTATTCGAGAGGTGATAACTCTTTTTGAGCAGCAGGGGGAGAGTTCTCAGGATATATCGCTGGCCGGCCGCATTATGTCCAAGCGTTCTATAGGTAAGATGTCCTTTCTTGATATTCGCGATAGCTCGGGGAAGATACAGCTTTCTTTGCGCTATGACCTTCTGGGCAAAGAGAAGTATGAATTTCTTAAGGATATTGATATTGGCGACATTATCGGGGCAAAGGGGAAGCTCTTCCGGACAAAATCCGGGGAACTCACTCTGGAGGTATCCGATTTCACCATGCTCTCCAAATCCCTTCGCCCGCTGCCAGAGAAGTGGCATGGGCTGGCTGATGTAGAAAAACGCTACCGGCAGAGATATCTCGACCTCATTTCCAATGAAGAGAATAAAAACATTTTTATTTTGCGCAGCAAGATTATCACTGCCTTAAGAAATTTTCTCGATAAGCAGGGATTTGTGGAAGTAGAAACTCCTGTGCTTCAGCCCCATGCCGGCGGAGCGCTGGCACGCCCCTTTGTCACCCATCATCATGCTCTTGGTGAAGACCTCTACCTGCGCATCGCCCTGGAGCTCCATCTCAAGAGACTGGTAGTAGGCGGCTTTGACAAAGTTTACGAGATAGGGCGTGCCTTTCGCAATGAAGGCATTTCTGTTAGACATAACCCAGAATTCACCTTGCTCGAGTGCTATCAAGCTTATAGCGATTACAGCGACATGA